>Ga0075356_1000074_pt1 | contig 19555 bp, 16 predicted proteins | sample WestPond_Cattail_FD_120073 | JGI IMG/M metagenome (GOLD analysis project Ga0075356, IMG submission 120073) | Natural and restored wetland microbial communities from the San Francisco Bay, California, USA, that impact long-term carbon... | ecosystem: Environmental > Terrestrial > Soil > Wetlands ... | reverse complement strand
CGCCATCGGGCAGCGCGCCGCCATCGGGCAGCGGACCCGCGATCAGGCCGAAGCGGTCGGGCAGGGCGCGCGCGTCCACTCAGCGGCTCCGTGCGGCACGCGGGCGCGGCTTGGTCTGCGTGGCGGCAGCGGCACGCGCTCGCACCTGGTCGTCGAGAGACTGCAACAGCCACTGCACGGCGTCGAGGGCGGCGCGGTGCTGCAGTTGCTCCTCCTTCACGCCGAGCAGGTCGGCGAACTCCATGCCGAGCCAGAACTCGCTGATCCAGCAGGCCACCACTTCCGCGGTGATCGGCGGCGGCAGCGTGACGCCGCCAGCCTGCAGCGCCGCCAGTGCTTCGCGCACCGCCTTCAGCACCAGCTGCTTCCAGGCCAGCAGGCGCGGCACGAACTTCTCGCGCAGCTCGGCGTTGGCCAGGCTCGCGGCCCACAGCTCGGCCTGCACGCGGATGAAGCCGCTGGCGAAGTCGCTCTCGTAGAAGCGGCGGGCCTCGGCCCATTTGTCGGCGAAGCCCGACGTGCCGCTGTACATCGCCGTCTGCCGGGCGAGCAGACGCTGGTTGGCGGCGTCGAGCACGTCGATCACCAACTGGTCCTTGGAGCGGAAGTGATAGTTGATGAGGGCGTGGTTGACCCCGGCATCGCGGGCGATCTCGCGCACACTCAGTGCGGCGTAGCCTTCGGTGGCCAGCCGGCGAAAGGCCGCCTCCAGGATGCGGGCCTTGGTGTCGGCCGCGTCGGGGGCGTCGAACAGGCGCAGCGGCGCGCGAGCCGGGGCAATGGCGGACATGGTTTGAAGTTGAACGATTGGTTTATACAGTCGTTCAAATTCTAATTCTTGTCAAGCCGCTGTCAAGTGCCATCCCCGGTTGTGGCGGCATCCCCCATGGCCAGCGTGTCGGCGACGCCCAGGTCGTGGGTACGGCCCCTCCTGGCCGCGCTGGTGGCGGCGGGGCGCCGAAGCTATTCGACCTTGTCAGCCGGCGCGTTCGCAGGCACCGGCGACGGTCGCGCGCCCGGTCCGTCCAGCAGCGACCAGCGCCGTGTCAGCAGCGACGGCACCACGTCGGCGGCCACCGGCCGGCTGATGTAGTAACCCTGCAGGCTGTCGCACGCCATCGCGGCAAGTGCCCGCGCCTGTTCGATGGTCTCGACGCCTTCGGCAGTCACTCGCATGCCCAGACTGTCGGCCATGGCCAGCACTGCACGCACGATCGCGCTGTGTTCGCCGCCGAGCAGCAAGCCCTTGACGAAACTGCGATCGACCTTGAGGTTGCTGACCGGCATGCGGGTGAGGTAGCTCAGCGAGGAGTAGCCGGTGCCAAAGTCGTCGAGCGCGATGCGCACGCCGCTGTCGCGAAATGCCCGCAGCGTGCGGATGGTCTCGTCGGTGTTCTCCATCACCGCGCTCTCGGTGATTTCGAGTTCCAGCGCGGCCGCCGGCAGGCGTGCGTCGGCCAGCGCCTGTTGCACGGCCTGCACGAGACCGGGGTGCTTGAACTGCACCGGCGACAGGTTGACCGCCACCACCACGCCATGGCCGGCCGCCTGCCAGCGCGCGGCATCGGCGCAGGCCGTGCGCAAGACCCATTCGCCGATGGCGAGGATGGTGCCGTTTTCCTCGGCCAGCGGAATGAAGTCGAGCGGGCCGACCATGCCGCGCACCGGGTGCTGCCAGCGCAGCAGCGCCTCGACCGACCGGATGCGACCGGTGTCGACGTCGAGCTGCGGCTGGTAGACGAGATGGAACTCATGGCGGTCGAGCGCCAGGCGCAGGCTGGTATCGAGCTCCATGCGCCGCATCGCCTGCTCGGTGAGAGAGGCGCTGTAGAGCTGCGTGTTGTCGCGTCCGCTGCCCTTGGCGTGGTACATCGCCGTGTCGGCGTGCTTGAGCAGCGTGGTGGCGTCGTGGCCGTCCTCGGGGAAGAGCGCGATGCCGATGCTGGTGGTCAGCATGATTTCTCGTCCATCGAGCAGGAAAGGCCGGCGCATCAGGTGGCCGACGCGGTGCGCGACGACCAGCGCATCCTCGGGCCGGTCGACGCCGAGGATCAGCGCCGTGAACTCGTCGCCGCCCAGGCGCGCCAACTCGATGTCGCCGTCGCCGACGGCGCGAGACACCACGTCGGTCGGTCGCAGGCCCTGGCGCAGCCGGTCGGCCGCCCACTGCAGCACCAGGTCGCCGGCACTGTGGCCCAGTGTGTCGTTGATGTTCTTGAAGCCGTCGAGGTCCATGAACAGCACACCGAACTTGGCTCCGGCGTGGCCGGCGCGCGCGATCTCGCGGTCGACCCGTTCGAGGAAGGCCTGCCGGTTGGGCAGCCCGGTCAGGCTGTCGAAGTAGGCGAGCCGCGCGATTCGCATCTCGGCTTCCTTGCGTTCGGTGATGTCGCGCGACAGCACGATGAAGCGCGGCGCCTCGCCGGCTGGCGTGGCCTTGCGGGCGACCGACAGTTCGAACCAGCTCGCGCCCTTGGGGACGCGCAACTCGAACTGATGGCCGAACGAGGTGCCGCACGCGTGAGCCTGGCGCAGCGCCGCCATGCAGGTCTGCGCCGCCTCTGGCGGCATCACCTCGGCGATCGTGCGGCCGAGCAGGTGCTGCGGCGGCGCCGCCAGCAGGTCGGTGTTCGGCGCCCGGTAGTCGCGGTAGCGGCCTTCGAGGTCGACCTCGAACAGCAGGTCGGGAATGGCCTGCAGGACGGCGACATGCCGCTCCTCGGCCGCGCGCAGGTCGAGCAGCGCCTGGTAGCCGCGCAGCAGATAGCGCACTCGGTGGCCGAACAGCGGCCAGTTGATCGGCTTGGCGATGAAGTCCGTCGCCCCCGACACATAGGCCGCCTCCACCGAGTGCAGGTCGTCCATGCCGGTGACCATCACGATCGGCAGCAGCTCGCCGCACTGCGCCCGCAATGCGGTGCAGACTTCGTGGCCGCTCCTACCCGGCATCTCGACATCGAGCATCACCATGTCCCACGGCTGCGCCGCGAACTGGCGAAGTGCGTCGTCGCCGTCGACCGCGAGGCCGACCTCGAACCCGGCCTTGCGCAGCGCGGCGCGCATCAGCAGGCGCGCGTCGTCGTCGTCGTCGACCACCAGGATGCGCGGTTTGGCGGGAGTCATGCCGTCTCCATCAGGATCTCGCGCATCCGCGACACAGCGCGGGTGTGCTCGCTGCGCGCGCGCTCGAACAGACGGCGCGCGTCGTCGATGCGGCCTTCGCGGCCCATCTTCTCGAGGTCGCGGTAGTGGCTCGACAGCCGCCTCGCGCCGAGGTTGGCGCAACTCGACTTCAGAGCATGGGTCACCTGGCCCAGTGATTTCGCGTCGCCGCGTTCGATGGCGTCTGCCACCTGCTGCAGATTGCGATCGCTGGCCTCGATGAATCGGGTGATCAGCTCATGGGCCAACGCCATGGTGCCGTCCTCGTCGAGGTCGCGCAGGACCTCCAGTGCGTCGAGGTGGACGATCGGTTCCTCGGCGACCGATCCGGCGACCGGAGCCGCCGCCGGCAGCGGCATCGGAGCCGTCTCGCGTGCCTCGATCGGCAACCAGCGCGCCAGCTTGTTGCGCAGGCCGCCGATCGAATACGGCTTGGACAGGAAGTCGTCCATGCCCGCGTCGCGGCAGCGCTGCTCGTCGCCCTGCAGCGCGTTGGCCGTCAGTGCCACGATCGGCAACCGCGCGCCGCGTTCGTTCGGCAGCTGGCGGATCGCCGAGGTGGCCTGGTAGCCGTCCATCACCGGCATCTGGCAATCCATCAGCACGAGGTCGAAGTCATGCGCACGCACGCAGTCGACCGCTTCGGCCCCGTTGGCAGCCAGTTGCATCGAGACGCCGAGCTTGCGCAGCATGGCCTTGGCCACGCCCTGGTTGATCGGGTTGTCCTCCACCAGCAGCACGTGGCCATGCACAGGTGGGTCCGCGCGCTCGGCGTCGACGCCGAGCGACCCCGAGGCAACGGGGTCAGCGGTGAGCACACCGGCGATCACGCGCTGCAGATCGGCGCGCCGGATCGGCTTGTTCAGGTAGCGCAGGATGCCTGCCGACTGGCGCGCGAACTCGTCTGTGTTGGCATAGGTGGAGCTCAACATCATCAGCCGCGTGGCGGCGAGCGCCGGCACGGTCTGGATCTCGCGCGCAAGCTGCAAGCCGTCCATGCGCGGCATGTGCATGTCCAGCACGGCCAGCTCGAACGGCTGGCCATCGTGGGCCGCCTTCGCCATGGCCTGCAGCGCCTCTTCGCCGCCGGTGACGCAGCTGACCTGCATCGACCAGCTCTGCATTTGCTCGCGCAGGATGTCGCGGTTGGTCTGGTTGTCGTCGACCACGAGCACGCGCACGCCGCGCAGGCGTCCGACCTGCGGCGGCGTCGCGCTGCGCGCCTGTGCCCGCGGCAAGCGCAGCTCGACGTAGAACGACGAGCCGCGGCCGCTGTCGCTGTCGACGCGGATGCTGCCGCCCATCATGTCGAGCAGCCGCTTGCAGATGGCCAGGCCGAGGCCGGTGCCGCCGTACTCGCGGGTCGTGCTGCCGTCGGCCTGAGCGAAGTGGTCGAAGATCTTCGCCTGCGCCGACGGTGCGATGCCGATGCCCGTGTCGCGCACGCAGATGCTGAGCAGCGCAAGGCCGTGTTCGGACGTGTCGCGCAGCATCACCTGCACCACCACCTCGCCCTCGTCAGTGAACTTGATCGCGTTGTTGATCAGGTTGGCCACCACCTGGCGCAGGCGGAACGGATCGCCGCGCAGCGTCATCGGCGAGTCGGGCGGCAAGAAGCGGGCCGCCAGTTCGAGCCCCTTGTTCTCTGCCGGCTGGGCGAACATCGACAACGCATCCTCGACGACGTCGACGACGCTGAAGTCCACCGTCTCGAGTTCGAGGTGACCCGATTCGATCTTCGAGAAATCCAAAATGTCGTTGATCACCGCCAGCAGATGCCGGCCCGACGATTGCACCGTCTCCGCCCAGACGCGCTGCTGCGGCTGCAGCTCGCTGTCGATCAGCAGTTCGTTCATGCCCAGCACGCCGTTCATCGGCGTGCGGATCTCGTGGCTCATGGTGGCGAGGAACTCGCTCTTGGCCTGGCTGGCCGCTTCGGCGGCCTCCTTGGCCAGCTGCAATTGCGCGGTGCGGATGCGCACCTCTTCCTCGAGCTGGTCCCGATGGGTGGCCAGTCGCAGATCGCGCTCGTGAATCTGCTCGAGCATGGCGTTGAAGCCGCGTCCCAGCGTGTCGAGTTCGGCGATGCGGCTGGGCGACGCGCGCACGCCGTAGTCACCCTCGGCCGACACGCGCTCGGTCAGCTCGTTCAGGCTGGCCAAGGTGCGCAGCATCGAGCCGTTGAGCCGGCGCAGCAGCAGCGTGCTGGCGGCCAGCGCCAGCATCGCAGCGGCCAGCGTGGCGCCCACCTGCCAGGCCGTCTGCCGATACAGCCCGGTCAGACCCATGCGCATTTGCAGACGACCCGGTGTTCCGTTCTGCGCCGCCACCGGCTCGGCGATGTCGATGCCGTCGAGCGTGATGCGCAGGTCCTCTGCAGGCGCCAGCGGCATCACGTCGGCGCCGCCGGCAGACGGGCGATAGCGGGTGAAGACCTGCCCGTCGCCGCCGTACAGCGTGGCGCCGCGGATGTCTCGCGCGTGACGCAGCGACTGCAGCAACTCGTCGGCCGCCCGGGTGTCGCCGAAGGCGAGGGCGGCAGTTGCGTTGTCGGCCAGCGCGCGAGCCTGCACGCGATGCGTGTCGATCAGCGCGGCCAGGCCGAGGCCGAAGCTGCTGATCATCACGGCGAGCGCCACGATGCCGAGCGCGGCGCCAAGTGCGATGCGGTTGACCAGCCGCAGCCGATTGCCGACGGTGACGCGCTTCATCACTGGATCACCTCGGTGGCCAGGCGCAGCAGCTTGGAGCTGAGGTCGAGCCCGGCGCCCCGTGCGGCGTTCAGGTTGGCCTCGAATGCGATGCGGCCGTTCAGTACGGCCATGTTGAGCGCGACGCCCTGGCGCGCCGCGCCCGCGCTGTCGGCCACCGTGAGCACGGGCCGGCCGCGCACGCCGTCGAGCAGCCGCGGCAGCTGGCCGATCGCCGACGGCGCGATGAACACCACCTGGCATCCCTGCAGTGCGTCGGTCGCTGGCCGGTTGTGCACGCTGAGCGTGCGGCTGCCGAGCGCCCTGCCGCGCAAGGGGTCGAGCTCCTTGCCGAACGGGTCGTTGCCGACGATGCACAGATTGATCGCGCTGCCCGTGTCGGCCGGCCACTCGGTGAAGGCCGCGAAGTTGTAGACGAACGCGGCCTTCAGCTTGTACTCGGGCGACTCGTCGGCGTGTGTCGACGGCGCGAGCATCAACGCCACGAGCACGCCGCAGCATCGGCGGCGCAGCCGCTGCGCGCGGCGCGCGACCGCCGGCTCGCCAAGGGCGCGAAGCACCTGAATCATGTCGGCTCAGTAGCGGTAGACGAGCTTCGCGCGCAGGCTGCGTCCGTCCTGCTCGAGGCCGCTTTGCCAGTTGTTGCGCGAGCCGGGGTGCTGGTAGTGGGCATCGAACAGGTTGTAGGCCGTCACCGACCCTTCCAGGCCGGGCGCCAGCCGCTCGGCCAGCAGCGTAAGGTTGGACACCGTGTAGCCGCCAAGCTCGCTGCCAGTCATGTCGCGCCGCGCGCTGGCGTGCAACAGCTCCCAGGCCATTCGCACGCCGGCGCCGCCAAGCGGGCTGGAGAAGTTCACCTTGGCCAGTGCGCGCGGCGAATTCTCGAGGGCGGCACCGCTCGCAAACTCTGCATGCTGCAGCGACACGCTGCCGCGCAGGCGCCCACCCCAGGGCCAGGTCTTGTCGGCCGACAGCTCGATGCCGCGCGCGGTGACGGGCTCGCCGCTCTGGTATTGCACGAGGCCGCTGACGGGCTCGATGCCCTGCGTCACCAGACCGTTCATCGTCCAGCGGTATGCCGATCCTCGCACGGCGAGTTCGCGGTCGACGCGATAGTCGGTGACGAATTCCAGCGTGTTGATCGTCTCGCCGCGCAGCGCGGGATTGGCGATCAACGTGACGCCGTCGTCGTAGTCGTGCTCGTAGACGTTGGGCGCCCGATGCGCGCGACCGAAAAGCGTCTTGACGATCAGGTCGCCGGTCGCACGCCAGACCAGCGCCGCGCGCGGGCTCAGTGCCGTGCCGGTGGCGTTGTTGCGGTCGATCCGCAGGCCGAGCGTCGCGCTCAGCGATTCGCCCAGCGCCCATTCGTCCTGCGCGAACAGGCCGGTGCGCCAGCCGTTGCGCAGCACGGCCACGTCGACCACGCCGGGCGTGGCGGCGAAGTCGTCGAAGTACTGGTCCTGCCGGGTGTTGTCCTGTAGTTCGACGCCGAGCAGCACCTTGTGCCCGGCCCATGCCGTCGACAACAGGCGTGCCTCCACGCCGCGCCACGCGCTCGACACGCTCGACATCGACGGCGCGCCGCCGAAAGTCTCGGGCGCCTCGTAGCGCTCGCGTCCGAGAAAGATGCGGCCCGACAGCCGCAGCTGGTCGGTGACCGGGTGGTCGAGGTAGTTCAGCTGGGCCAGCAACATGCGGTCGCGCTGTGCGGTGCCGGACACCAACGGGTCGCTCAGGTACACGCCGGTCGGGTCGTCCTTGCGTCGGTCACCATGCACGAGCTCGAGCGACCACGGTCCGCGGGCGACGCGGGCGAAGAACTCCTGGTCGCGCTCGCCGTCGAGGCGTGCGGCGACGCCCGAGATGCCGGTGCTGCCGAAGGTGTAGAAGAGGTCCTCGCCGCGGGAGCGCAGGCCGGACGCCGACAGCAGCACGTCGACGCCGTTGTCCAGACGCTTGCCCCAGCTGGCGCGGCCTTCACGTGCCGACTGCGGGCGCTGCGCTGCGGCGGCGAGTTCGATGCCGTCGAGTGTGGAACCGCTGCGCGTGACGACGTTGACCACGCCGAACAGCGCGTTCTGTCCGTAGACGGCGCCGCCAGGGCCGGGAATGAACTCGATGCGCTCGATCAGGTCCAGGTCGAGCGGGAAGTCCCGGCCGATGTAGGCTTGGTCGTATACCGCGTCGTTGACGCGATTGCCGTTGATGGTGAGCAGCACGCGGGTATTGAAGTCGCCGAGAACGCTGAAGCCGCGCGTGCCCAGGTAGGCGTATTGCCGGTCGTAGGTGGTGTAGATGCCCGGCAGGCTGGCCAGCGCCTCGTCGAGCGTGCGCCAGCCGAATGCCTTGATCTCCTGGCGCGTGATCACGCTCACCGCGGCCGCCACCTCGCTCTGCCGCTGCTCGTACTTGGAGGCCCCGACCACCTTGACTTCGAGCAATTGTTCGAGGCTGAGCGCCGTCAGGTCGGCCTGTGCCGCCCCGGCACGGGGCATCGCTGCCAGAACCAGGGCGGTGGCGAGGATTTGCCTGCAAAGGGGCTTCATGAGCTGGATTCCCGTTCTTCTGGCGGGAGCCTCGACGCGTCGCAACACCGTGCGGGCAGACCCATGCAACGTATCGACCGCCCAGGGGGCAACTTGAGCGGGTTTCGGGTGGCGATCGCCAGACGGCATACTGCGCGACGTCAGTCTTGCCACACCTCGAAGGCCATCCATGCAATACCGCACGCTCGGGCACAGCCAGCTCCAGGTCTCCACCCTCTGCCTGGGCACGATGATGTTTGCCGACCAGACCGCCGTCGACGAGGCGCGCGAGATCGTCGCCCATGCGCGTGACCATGGCGTCAATTTCATCGACACCGCCGACGTGTACAGCCTCGGCCGTAGCGAGTCGATGGTGGGCGCGCTGCTGCAGGGCGACCGGGAGCGCTGGGTGCTGGCCAGCAAGGTGGGCAACAAGATGTCGGATCGGCCCAACGAAGGCCGCTATTCACGCAGCTGGGTCGTGCGGGCGTGTGAAGCCAGCCTGAAGCGCCTGGGCACCGATCACCTCGACATCTACTACCTGCATCGTGATTTCGACGCCACGCGGCTGGACGAGCCCTTGCGCGCGCTCGACGATCTGCTGCGCGCCGGCAAGATCCGCTACTGGGGGCTCAGCAACTTCCGCGGCTGGCGCATCGCCGAGGCGGTGTACCTGGCACGCGCGATGAACATGGCCGGCCCGGTGGTGTGCCAGCCGTACTACAACCTGCTCAACCGCCAGCCCGAGGTCGAAGTGCTGCCGGCCTGCGACCGGCTCGGCCTCGGTGTCGTGCCATACAGCCCGATCGCGCGCGGCGTGCTGGCCGGCAAGTACGCACCCGGCGCCAAACCGGCCGAAGGCACACGCGCGGGCCGCGGCGATGCGCGCATCTTGCAGACCGAGTTCCGCGAGGAGTCGCTGCGCATCGCGCAGCGACTGAAGGAGCACTGTGCCGGCAGGGGCGTGGCGCTGCAGCACTTCGCCAGCGCCTGGGTGCTGGCCCATCGTGCGGTCAGCGCGGTGATCGCCGGCCCGCGCACGCTGGTGCAATGGCAGGACTACTTCGCTGCGCTCGAGTGCACGATCACCGCTGCCGACGAGGCGCTGGTCGACTCGCTCGTCACGCCGGGGCATCCCTCGACGCCCGGCTACAACGATCCGGCTTACCCGCTGGAGTCGAGGCGCGCGCGCGTGGCGTAGAGGCGCAGCCCATCAGCTCGAGGCGGCGGCCGACGCCGCGCGTGCCGGGCGGGCGCGGATGCAGCCCCACAGCATCTGGCTCCACTGTGCATTCAGGTCCGGCGGCGACGGCGGCGTGAACACCGGCCCGGCCACGGCATCGATCAGCGCCACCGGGTACACCTCGCGCGGCTGCAGGCGCTCGGCGGTGCGGGCCACCGCGTCGGCGCGCGACAGACCCTGCGTGCGGTAGCCATGCAGGTGCACCACCATGTCGGCGCGTGCCAGGCACAGCTGCGTCTGCGTCTTCGAGGCGCCGACGTTGAGTTGCGCGCCCGCCGCGCATTGCCCCAGCACGTCAGCGGCGAATTCGGCGGGATGCTGCAGCCGGCCCTCGTCGACACGCTTGAAAAGGGCCTCGGCCATCTGCAGGCCCCAGTCGCTGCGTTTGACCTTCTCGATCACCTGCGGGCGGTTGCGTCCCTCGTCGAGATAGATCCGCGCGAGGTTCATCGCCAGGAAGGCACGTGCGTCGCATTGGCGGAACGCCGCCTGCACGCCGCTCGACGGCGCGGCAGGCGGGGCGGCGGCGGAAGCCTGCGCGAACACGCCGGCGCTGCAGGCGACCAGCCCGAGCGCCGCCAGCACCGACTGCCATCGCGCGCGTGAAACCATCGTGCCGTCTCCTCTTTGATCGTGTCGAGACGCCCATTGTGCTGCGGCCGCGCCCTCAGATGCGCCGGTCGCGACCGGCCCAGTAGGGCTCGCGCAGGCGGCGCTTGAAGATCTTGCCGGTGTCCTCGCGCGGCAACGTGTCGTGGAACGTCACCACCTTGGGCACCTTGTAGCCGGCCAGCCGCCCCGACAGCCAGCCGCGCACCGCGTCGGCGTTCAGCGCCGTGCCCGCCGTGCACTGCACGACAGCGGCGAGTGCTTCGCCGAACTCCTCGTCGGGGATGCCGAAGACGGCGCAGTCGGCCACTCCGGGCAGCGCCAGCAGGCTGGCCTCGATCTCGGCCGGGTAGATATTGACGCCGCCCGAGATGACCATGTCGGCCGCGCGGTCGACGATGAAGAGGAAGCCGTCCTCGTCGAGGTAGCCGATGTCGCCCAGCGTCTTCAGCCCGTCACGCTCCATGCGCCGGCGTGCATCGTCCTGGCCGATGTAGCTGAAATCGGCGTAAGCCGGCTGGTGCACGTAGATCAGGCCGGCCTGGCCCTGCGGCAGCGCGCGGCCGTCGTCGTCGAGGATGGCGAGCGTCACGCCCGGCAGCGGGCGGCCCGCCGAGCCGGGCTTGCGCAGCGCTTCGTGGCTGTCCAGCCGCGTCATGTAGCCGAGCTCGCTGGCGCCGTAGGCCTCGTGGATCACCGGGCCCCACCAATCGATCATCGCGCGCTTCACGTCGGGCGGGCAGGGCGAGCCGGTCGAGGCGACGAAGCGCATCGAGCGCAGGTCATGGCGCCGGCGCACGCGTTCGGGCAGCGCGAGCAGGCGCACGTACATCGTCGGCACCAGATAGGCGTGGGTCAGGCGGTGCTGCTCGATCAACTGCAAGGTGCGCTCGGCATCGAAGCGCGGCTCGATCAGCAGCAACGCGTCGTCCTCCTGCGCCGCGCCGATGCTGTAGGAGTTGGGCGCGCTGTGGTACATCGGCGCGCTCACCAGCGCCCGCATGCCCGGCTCGAAGCCGAGCACGTAGCGGTGCACGGCCTGGCCACGCGCCGCTTGCTCGGCGTTGGCCGGCGCACGGCGGATACCCTTGGGCCGGCCCGTGGTGCCCGAGGTGTAGAACATCGCGCCGCGCGGCGCGCACGGCGGCGCCGGCGGATGCGGCACGGCGTCGCGATGCACCGACCAGTCGGCGTCACCGGCGACGCGCTCCGGCGTGGTCGCGGCGTCCTCGCGTGATGCGGTGAAGCAGCGTACGCCGTCGATCGGCCAGGCCGGCAGCGCCGCTTGCAGTTCGGCATCGGCCACCAGCAGTCTTGCGCCGCTGTCGGCGAGGACAAAGGCCAGCTCGTCGCGCTTGAAGTGCCAGTTGATCGGGCACCACAACGCGCCGACGGCACGCACGGCGAGCATCAGCTCGAGCAGTGCCGGGCTGTTGCGCATCAGCAGCGCAACGCGGTCGCCCTCGCCGACGCCCAGTGCATGCAGCGCAGCGGCCGAACGCCGGCAGCGCGTCTCGAAGCGGTCGGCAGCGATCGTTCGGCCTTCAAACTGCACGGTGATGGGCATCGCGTCGCTCCTGCTGCGCGTTCGAGCGCCATTTTGCGCGGGCCGCGTGCCAGGCATCCGTCGGGACGAGCGCTGCGTATCATGGCTGATGGCGTTTCGCGATGTGCTGTTGGGCTGCGCGCTGGTGTCGGTGGCCTGCGCGGCGTCGGCCCACGACACCTGGTTCGAGACTTTGCCGGCGGCGGCCCCCGGCCAACTGGCTTTCTCGCTGGCCACCGGCAACCGGTTTCCGCGTCAGGAGTTTCCCATCGGCATGGAGCAGTTGGTGGCCAGCGGCTGCCGCGACGCCGCGGGTGCCGTGCAGCCGATTCGGCTGCTGCAGGACAAGCCGAATGCGCTGTGGGTGCGGGCGGCCGTGCGGCCGGGCAGCGCAGCGTCGTGCTGGGCACAATTGCAGCCGTTCGAGGTGGAGATCGAGCCGCGCATCGTCGAGATCTACCTCAAGGAGATCCAGGCATCCGCAGCAGTGCGCGAGACGTGGGCGGACATGCAGCGGCGGGGTGTGCGCTGGCGCGAGAGGTTCACCAAGCACGCACGGATCGAGGTATTGCGCGCCGCCGCCGCCGTCGCGACACAACCGGTGCCGATGGCGATGGACGTGCTGCTGCGCTCCGACGGTCCGGTGGTCGTCGGCCGCGCGCTCGATTTCCAGGTGCTGCGCGACGGCCAACCCCTGGCCGACCTGCCGGTGGAGTTCCAGAGCGCGGCCAGCGGCCTGGGCATTTGGCGTCGCACCGACGCTCAGGGCCGCGTCGCGTTCAGCCCGCCGCTGCCCGGACGCTGGTTGCTGCGCGGCACCGAGTTGTACCTGTCGGCGACGCAGGTCGACTGGTGGGAGAGCCGCTTCGTCACGCTGGCATTCGACGTGCCGACACCCGGCACCGGCGCCGCATCGGCGCCGCCTTGACTCTCAGGCCGGCAACAGCTTCAGATCGAACACGCGCTCGACCAGCCACACGCCGGCGAGCCCCACGATCAACAGCGAGCCGCCGACCATCACGCCGCGCCGGTAGAACGTCGTGCGGCGCAGCGCGAAGGCGATCGGCAGGAAGACCGCCACGATCGCCAGCTGTCCGCCTTCGACCCCGAGGTTGAAACCCACCAGCGCCAGCGCCAGCGCGTCGCGCGGCAGGCCCAGATCGGCCAGCACGCTGGCAAAGCCGAAGCCGTGGATCAGACCGAAGGCGAACGCGACCGCCCAGCGCCGGCCGTGGATCAGCGGGCGCACGTTGTTCAGCGCTGCCAGCACCACCGACGCGGCGATGGCCGACTCGACCAGCCGTGACGGCAGCGACACCACCTGCAGCGTGGCCAGCGACAGCGTGATCGAGTGCGCGACGGTGAACGCGGTGACGATGCGAAAGACGTCCCAGAACGACTCGCGCAACGTGTCGGCCGGCTGCCAGCGCGACGCCCGCCACACCAGCACCGCCGGCAACAGCAGCGACAGCAGGAACAGGATATGGTCGAAGCCGATCCAGATGTGCCACACCCCCTCGCGCGCGAAGTCGACGAACTGGCGCCAGCGGCTCACTTGCGCAAGCTCGAAGGTCTGCGTCGCGGCCTGCGGGCCGAGCACGGCGGTGCGCGTGCCGCCGTTGACGCTCAGGTTGAGCAGCCCGCGGTGCTGTGGATCGATGTCGGCGAACAGCGTGTAATGCAGCGTCAGCTTCTCGGGCACCCGCGGGCAGGTGATCACGAGCGGCAGCACCGTGTAGGCGCCGTCGGTGTGCTCGTCGACCTGCTGTGCACCCGGCGCCAGCGTGCAGGCGGCGTCGTCGGCACGCACGGACAGCCGTGCCAGCGCATAGCTCGCGATGTCGGCATGGCGCGCCCGCAGTTCGCCCCAGGTGATCTCGCCGTTTCCGTCGGCGTCCAGACCGATCGCGAACTCGAGGTCGCGCAAGGCAATGTCCCAGCGGCCGCTCATGCCGGCGTCGGTGACTGTGACGCCGAGGTAGCTGTCCGATGGCTTGTGTGCCCAGGCCGCGGGAACCCCGACCAGCAGACTCGAGGCCAGCGCGGCGGCCAAGGCGCGCAGCAAGCTCATCGCGGTGCATTCCAGCGTGCCGCGAGCGCCTGCAGGCGCGGACTCTCGACGCCGGTGCTGCGCAGCCACTGCAGCGCCGGTTCGGCCGCGTCGCGCTGCCTGGCGGCCCAGGCCGCTTCGAGCAGCACGCGGGCGTCGGCCGCCTCGCGCTGCACAGCGTAGTTGTCACGGGCGAGCACCAGCGCACGTTCGGGCCGGCCGAGCACCTCGAGCGCGAAGCGGGCTTCTTCCTTGCGATGCGTGGTGTCGCCGCGCGCCGTGGTCGCGTCGAAACGCGCCTGCAGTTCGCGCGCCCAGCCGTCACCCCGCGCATCGCCGGCGGCCTTCGCCGCGATCGCGAGTCGCAGCAGCAGGACATCGGCGCGTTCGCTGTCCTTCAGCAGTGCCAGCACCTCCTGCGGCCGGCCCTGGTCGAGCAGGAAGTCCGCATAGGCGGCCAGCAGGTACACGTCGCGCCGGCCGAGGCCGACGGCCTTGCGATACGCCGCTTCGGCCTGGGTCACGGCGCCGCGCCGCTCCTCGATCTCGGCCAACCGCGTCAACGCCCACAGACGCTGCGCCGGCTCTGCCTCGGAGGCCTCGCGCAACGCGTCGCGCAGCGCCTGCGCGGCGGTGGACGCGCGGCCGGTGAGCGAGTCGACGTAGGCCAGGCAGGCGGTGCCCACCACGTCGTCGACGAGCGGTTCGAGCTGCTCGCAGGCCGACCGCGCGCGCACATAGTCGGCGCGCACCATGTGGATCGCGGCCAGCCAGGCCCAGGCCTCGGCGTGGTCGGGCTCCGCCCGGGTCGCCGCGTCGAGGTCGGCGACCGCCTCGTCGAAGCGATGGCCGTATTGCAGGATCACGGCGCGCATCACGCGCGCGGCCACCGGGGGATCGCTCAGATTCCACCACGGTTGCAGCGCCGCTTGCGCGTACCCCACATACCGAGGGTCGCCGTCGACGCCTGCCTGCTCGAACCAGCGCCGGGCCAGGTCGACCGCGAGCGCCACGTTGCCGGGCTCGCGGCGCCAGGCGGTGCGCAGCGCATTGATCTCGCGCGCGGCCGGATCGTTGGCTTTTGTCGGCAGGCGCTCGACCACCTGCAGGTCCGTCGACGGGACGAACGGCGCTGCCGGTGCGGAGGCGGCGACCAGCAGCAAACTGACGGTGGCGAGAAGTCGCAAACGTGACAAAGCGTGGCTCGGTTCGGGGTGTCAAAAGCGGGCGATCGTACCGTTTACGCGACGCGGGGCCGGCCGGATGAGGGCCGCGCTGCGCCGACCCTGTCAACCGAAACAAGGCTGTCGCGTAAACTCTTGGAGTCGAGCGCAATCAGGGTTCCATAGGGGAAGCACCGGGCGCCAGGCTTCATTCAAACTACCGAAAGACACTGCCATGACCAAGTTCCTGACCGCCCTGATGTTCGTCGCCGCTGCCGCGATGGCCATTCCCGCGCAAGCCGCGTCGCACGCCGGCGCCGCCCCGATGGCCAAGGCGAGCGAGCCGGCCAAGAAGGCGAAGAAGGAAGCCAAGAAGAAGGCCCACAAGGCCAAGGCCGCCGACAAGGCCGCCAGCGGCACGAAGTAAGCTCTCTGGGACGCCCCGAATCGGGGCGCTCAACGAAGACAGGCGCCGCGAGGCGCCTGTTTCCTTTGGTGCGGCGCTAGATCGTCGGCCGATCGCGCATCGCCTGGCCGTCGGCAGCGAGGAACCGCTGCACGAACTCGCGCGTCGGCGTCGGCGTGTCGGCCTGCTCGGCGAGCGAGCCCAACGAGGCGGCCGTGCGCCAGCAGAGGTGGTTCTCGACGTAGTCCTGGTTGTAGCGGTCGATCGTGGTCTGGTAGTCGTGCATCTCGTAGACGACCCAAAGCGTGCAGGCCACGAAGATGGCGAATCCGGTGTCCGCATCGATCACGCGCGTGACGATGGCGGCGAATGCGATCAGCACCAGCAGGGGTGCAAGACCGACCGCGAGCGAAGCGCGCTGGTCGCTGGGCGGCTGATAGTCGGGCAGCTGCATGACTGCTACGTTAATGCGACGGCAGCCTATCACCGCGCAGATAAGCGCCGGTGATCGCGGGGAATTACCGCTTTCGCGGCGAAGCCGCGGACGCACCGAGCCAGCGCTCGACCAGGCGCACCCAGTAGGTCGCACCCGGCGCGATCAGCTCGTCGTTGAAGTCGTAGCTCGGGTTGTGCAGCATGCACGGACCTTCGCCATGGCCCTGGGCGCGATGCGCGCCGTCGCCGTTGCCGATGAAGGCGTAGCACCCGGCCTTGACCTCGAGCATGAAGGCGAAATCCTCCGACGCCATCGCGGGCTCCTGGCGCAGCGGCGGCGCGCTGCTGTCGGCGGCCACGCTGGCGGCGACGGCTGCCGCGAACTCCGCCTCGTGGCGGTGATTGACCACCGGTGGCGCGCGGCGCAGGAACTCGAAGTCGCAGCGCGCGCCGTGGGCGGCGCAGGTGGCGAGAGCGATCTGCCGCGCGCGTTGCTCGATCGTGTCGAGCACCTCGACGCGAAACGTGCGCACCGTGCCTCCGATCGTGCAGGTCGCCGGTACCACGTTGGTCGCCTCGCCGGCGTGGATCATGGTGACCGACAGCACCGCGGTGTCGATCGGCCGCAGATTGCGGCTGACGATGCTGTGCAACGCCTGCACGATCTGGCAGGCCAGCGGTACGGGATCGATGCTCTCGTGCGGCAAGGCGGCGTGGCTGCCCTGGCCCTGAACGACGATCTTGAAGGTATTGGCCGACGCCATCACCGGCCCCGGGCTCACCGCGATCGCGCCGGCCGGGTAACCCGGCCAGTTGTGCAGGCCGAAGACGGCTTCCATCGGGTAGCGCTCGAACAGGCCTTGCTCGACCATCGTCCTGGCGCCGCCACCGCCTTCCTCGGCCGGCTGGAAGATCAGATAGGCCGTGCCGTCGAAATCGCGGTGCGTGGCCAGGTGCTGCGCGGCGGCCAGCAGCATCGCGGTGTGGCCGTCGTGGCCGCAGGCGTGCATGGTCCGCGCGTGGCGGCTGCGATGGGCAAAGGTGTTGGCCTCCTCGATCGGCAGCGCGTCCATGTCTGCACGCAGGCCGATCGCGCGGCCGCAGCGGCCGCCGTCGCGGCCGTGCACGACGCCGACCACCGCCGGCGGTGCGAGCTCGCGCTCGATCGGGATGCCCCAGGCCGCGAGGCAATCGGCCACACGCGTCGCGGTGCGGTGTTCCTGGAAGCCGAGTTCGGGATGGGCGTGGATGTCGCGCCGCAGCTCGGCGATAGCCGGCGCTTGCTCGGCGAGCGCCGCGATCACCGCCATCAGCCGTGCGCCTTGCGCAGCGCCTGGTCGAGGTCGGCGATCAGATCATCGGCGTCCTCGATGCCCACCGACAGGCGCAGCAGGTCCGCCGGCGCTGGCGTGCCGGCCCCTTCGACGCTGGCGCGGTGCTCGATCAGGCTCTCGGTGCCGCCGAGCGAGGTGGCGCGCTTCCAGAGCTGCACGTGGGCGGCGGTGGCGACGGCAGCGGCTTCGCCCCCCCCCGCGCGAATCGACAACATGCCGCCGAAGCCGCCGTGCATCTGGCGCACCGCGACGTCGTGGCCGGGGCTGCCGGGCAAGCCGGGATAGAGCACGGCACTCACCAGATCGTGGCGCACGAAGTGTTCGGCAATGCGTTGCGCGGCGGCCGACGCCGCGCGCACGCGCAGGTACAGCGTACGCATGCCGCGCAGCATCAGCCAGGCCTCGAACGAGCCCAGCGTGCCGCCGAGCTGTGCACGCACCATCTTCACGCGCTTCCAGAACTCGTCGTCCTCGCGGGTCACCAGCACGCCGGCGATCAGGTCGGAGTGGCCGTTGAGGTACTTGGTGCCTGCGTGCATCACCAGGTCGGCGCCGTGCTCGATCGGCCGCGTGAAGACCGGCGTGGCCACGGTGGAGTCCACCGCGAGGCGGGCGCCGACCTGCTGCGCGAGCGTCGCAGTGGCGGCGATGTCGGTGATGCTCCACAGCGGGTTGGCCGGCGTCTCGACCCAGACCAGCTTCGTCTGGCCAGGCCGCAACGCACTGCGCACCGCGGCCGGATCGGTCATGTCGACCAGTTCGACGCGCAGGCCCCAGGAGGTCGCAAAGTTCATCAGCCAGTTGCGCAGCGACCAGTACATCACCTTTGGTGCCAGCACGTGGTCGCCGGGCGCGAGCGACTGGAACACAGCGGTGGCGGCGGCCATGCCGGAGGCGAACAGCGCAGCCTGCGCGCCGCCTTCGAGCTCGGCGATCACGCGCTCGGCCTGGTCGAAGGCCGGGTTGTCGGCGCGCGCATAGATGCGGCCCGAGCGGTACTGGTTGTCGGTATCGCGCAGATAGGTCGACGACACATGGATCGGCGGCGTGATCGCACGCGTTTTCTCGTCGATCCAGCCCAGCGCCTGCGCGGCGATGGTTTCGGGCTTCACGTGCTTGGCGTCCATGGCGGTCTGCAAGAGGAGTGCGGACATCGTACGCCGCGGCCGGCGCCGCTTTGCCCCGCGTTTGTCAGGTGGTGTGCCGAACGGGTCGCAGGGAGAATCGTCGCACGCATGGTGCGTCTCGAGGATCGATCGATGAATTTCAGGTGCCTTCTGGCCGCCCTCGCGGCCGTCCTTGCCGCTGTCGCGGCGGTGCCTTCCTGGTCGCAGGCCTGGCCCGCGCGCGGGCCGATCCGGCTGGTCGCGGTGTTTCCGCCGGGCGGCTCGGTCGACCAGGTCGCACGCATCCTCGCGCCGTCGCTGCAGCAGCAGCTCGGCCAGAGTGTGGTGGTCGAGAACAAGGGTGGCGCCTCGGGTGCGATCGGCACCGCGGCGGTGGCACAGTCCGCACCCGACGGCTATACCTTTGCCGTCGTGTTCGATACGCACGGCGTAAACCCGAGCCTGAACCCGAACCTCGGCTACGACACGCGCAAGGACCTCGCCGCCGTCGCGCAGATCGGCACCAGCGCGATGGTGCTGGCCACACATGCCGACACGCCGTACAAGACGTTCGCCGACGTGATCGCGGCGGCCAAGGCCAAGAAGGCGGTCAGCTACGGCAGCATCGGCTCGGGCAGCCTGGGTCATCTGGCGATGGCGCTGCTGGCCAAGGGTGACGGGCTCGAGCTGAATCACGTGCCGTATCGCGGCGGCGGCCCGTTGATGAACGATGCCATCGCCGGCCACGTGCCACTGTCGGTGGGATCGGTCTTCTTGATCAAGCCGCACATCGACAGCAAGCGGCTGCGCGGCCTGGCCGTCACGACCAGCAAGCGCTCGGCGCAATTGCCCGACGTGCCGACGATCGCCGAAAGCGGCTACGCCGGCTTCGAGGCGCCGGCCTGGTGGGCCGTGCTGGCGCCGGCGAAGACGCCGCCCGAAATCGTGGCGCGCATGAACCAGGAGATCAACAAGGCACTGCAGTCGCCCGAGGTCGCCGGCAAGCTGGCCGCGCAGGGCATCGAGGTGCGCACCGGCACGCCGGCGCAGGCGCAGGCCTTCATCGACAACCAGATCGACGTCTGGGCCAAGGTCGTCAAGGACAACGGGATCAAGGCGGACTGAAGTCAATCCCCCCGAAGCGACCTTCGCTCGCCTCTCCCCAGGGGGCGACGCCGGCGGACCGGCGAGGCCGGATCCGCGGCGTCCGCTGGTGGGCCTTGGATTCATCCGTCGTGGGTGCCGCTCGGGCGGCGAGGCTG
>Ga0075356_1000073_pt1 | contig 19557 bp, 17 predicted proteins | sample WestPond_Cattail_FD_120073 | JGI IMG/M metagenome (GOLD analysis project Ga0075356, IMG submission 120073) | Natural and restored wetland microbial communities from the San Francisco Bay, California, USA, that impact long-term carbon... | ecosystem: Environmental > Terrestrial > Soil > Wetlands ... | reverse complement strand
CTGCGCATCGGCATCCTGAACGGCGACGACATCGGCCACGAGATCGTGCCGGCCGCCGTGGAGGTGAGCCGCGCGGCGGCCTCGCTGCACGGCGTGGCCATTCACTGGCAGCCGCTGCCGATCGGCCGCAGCGCGCTCGACACGCACGGCCACACGCTGCCGCCGGCCACGCTGGCCGCGCTGCAGACGCTGGACGGCTGGATCCTCGGTCCGATCGGCCACCGCGCCTACCCCAAGGGGCCGAACGCGATCAACCCGCATCCGATCCTGCGCAAGCAGTTCAACCTGTTCGCCAACGTGCGGCCGACGCGCTCGTACCCCGACATCGGCTGCCTGCACGACGGCGTGGACCTCGTCATCGTGCGCGAGAACAACGAGGGCTTCCAGCCCGACCGCAACATGGTGATGGGCTCGGGCGAGTTCCGCCCCACCGACGAGGTGACGCTGTCGGTGCGCGTCATCACGCGCACCGGCAGCCGGCGCGTCGCGCGCGCCGCCTTCGAGCTGGCACGCCAGCGTCGCAAGCACCTGACCTACGTGCACAAGGACACCGTCTTCAAGCTCGGCTGCGGCATGTTCGTCGAGGAGTGCGAGAAACTCGCAGCCGAGTACCCCGACGTGCGTGTCGACGACGTCATCGTCGATACCTTCGCGATGCGCCTGGTGCGCGACCCGCAGACCTTCGACGTCGTCGTCACCACCAACATGTTCGGCGACATCCTGTCCGACGAGGCGGCCGGCCTGGTCGGCGGCCTGGGCATGGCGCCGGGCCTGTGCATCGGCGACGGCGACGTCGTGATGGCGCAGGCCACGCACGGCTCGGCGCCCGATATCGCGGGCAAAGGCATCGCCAATCCCTACGCGATGATCGAATCGACCCGCATGATGTTCGACTGGCTCGGCCACGCCCGCGGCAACGAGGGTGCGTTGCGCATGGCCGCGGCGATGTCGCGTGGCATCACCGCGGCGCTGGCCGACCCGCGCGCACGCACCGGCGACATCCGCGGCAGCGGCAACACGGCGACGATGACGCAGGCCATGGTGCGCAACTTGCGCGCCTGAGGCGTCCCGCTTCGCACCGCGCTAGCGACCGACCGGCATCTCTGGCGTTTGACCGCGCCATGGGCACGGCCGATACTGGGCGCCCGAGCTCTCGAGGCGCGCCCGCCGATCATGGAACAGCAGCCCGTTGTCGGGGGGGTCGGTCCAGACCGGCCGGTGGCCGAGGCGCACTTGCTCGCCGCGCTGGACAACATGCCGGGTGCCATCGTCTACACCGACGCGAACCTGGACATCGTGCTGTGCAACGCGCGCTTTCGCGAGATGTACCCGGTGCCGCCGGAACTGCTGTGCGTGGGCGAGCCCTATACCAAGTTCCTGCGCCACCTGGCCGAAAACGGCTACTACGGCCCTGGTGACGCGGCGGCGCAGGTGGCGCATCGAGTCGAAAGCCTGCGTCACCCGAGCGGGCGCAGCTTTGAAGACCATGCACCCGATGGCCGCTGGTATCGCATTCGACGCCGTCGTGTCGCCGCGGGTGGCACGGTGACGGTGATGACCGATATCACCGAGCAGAAGCAGGCCGAACAGGACCTGGCGGACCGCGAGAGCCAGCTGCAGGTGGCCCTGGCCAACATGCCTGGGGCTTTGGTCTACACCGATGACGCGCTGAACATCGTGGTCTGCAACGATCGGTTCAAGGACATGTACATCGTGCCGCCGGAGTTGTTGCAGCCGGGCCAGCCCTACACCGCGTTCCTGACCTATCTGGCCCGGCACGGTTACTACGGCGAGGGCGACTCGGACGAACTGGTGGCGCGCCGCGTCGAAAGCCTGCGCAAGCCTACCGGCAAGAGCTTCGAGGACCAGGCGCCCGATGGCCGCTGCTTTCGCATCCTGCGCCGGCAGGTGGCCGCTGGTGGCACGGTCACCGTCATCACCGACATCACCGAGCAGAAGAAGGCCGAGCGCGAATTGCTCGACGCGACTCGCCGGACCGAGGAGGCGAATCGACTGATCACCGAGAAGAACCGGATGCTCGAGACGCTGAACGGCGAGATCCGCGACAAGAACCGCCAGGTCGAGGAGCAGGCGGCGCAGATCGCCGAATGGAATGCACGACTGGAGACCCGCGTGGCCGAGCAGGTGGCGCAGATCGGCCAGATGTCCAAACTCACGCGGTTCCTGTCGCCCAAGGTCAGCGACATGATCATGTCGGGTGACGCCGACGATCCCTTGAAGACCCGCCGGCGCGAGATCACGGTCGTCTTCGTCGATCTGCGCGGCTTCACCGGCTTCACCGAGACGGCCGAGCCCGAGGAGGTGATGGCGGTGCTGCGCGAGTACCACGCCGAACTCGGTCGTGCGATCGTCGCGCACGACGGAACGATCGAACATTTCTCCGGCGATGGCGTGATGATCCTGTTCAACGACCCAATGCCGGTGCCCGATCACGAGATGCAGGCGATCCGCATGGCCTTGCGCATGCGCGATTCGGTCGCCCAGCTCGTCGCCGGCTGGAAGAAGCGTGGCTTTTCGCTCGGCTTCGGCGTCGGCATCGCGGGCGGCTACGCCACCATCGGCACGATCGGTTTCGAAGGCCGCCTCGACTATGGCGCGATCGGCACCGTCACCAATCTCGCCGCGCGCCTGTGCGGCGAAGCCCGGGACGGCCAGATCCTGATCTCGCCGCGCATCATGTCGAAGACCGAGTCGGCGCTGCAGGCAGAGTCGGTCGGCGAACTCACGTTGAAGGGCTTCCAGCGCGCAGTCCACGTGCACAACGTCTCGGCACTGCGAGCCTGAGGGGCTGCGATCTCCCGTTACGATGGCGCCCCGATCCAAGCCCTGGAGCGCCGCGCCGTGATCACCGTGCTGCATGAACAACGACAGACGCAGTGGCCCGACGCGGCTGCCGACGGCGACGCGCTGTGGCTCGACGACGCGGCCATCGAGCAGGCGACCGGCTGGCGCTGGAAGCCCGAAGGGCTGTGCCACGGCGAGCTGTGCGTGCCGCTGCCACCGGTCGCCGCTGCCGCCGAGGTCGTGCGCGACGGCCGGCTCGACCTGGCCGCGATGTGGCGCCGCAGCGGGCAACCGGTGGTGCGCGACAGCGCGTCGTGCCACTGGGTGTTCGGGACCGGCGCGGCGCAGCGCAGTGCGGCGCTGGCCACGCTGCAGGCGCCCGACTTCGAGCTGCCGGACCTGGACGGCCGCGGGCACAGGCTGTCGCACTACCGCGGTCGCAAGGTGCTGCTCGCCACCTGGGCATCGTGGTGAGGCTGCCGCGCTGACTTGCCCGTGTGGCAGTCGCTGTTCGAAGAACTGAAGGACCATGGCTTCACGGTGCTTGCGGTGGCGATCGACCAGCCCGCCGCGGCGCGGCCGTGGATCGAGGCGGCCGCACCCGTGTATCCCTGCCTGATCGATCAGGACCACCACCTCGCCGACCTGTACAACCTGGTCAACGTGCCGCAGGCGGTGTGGATCGACGAGCGCGGCCGCATCGTGCGGCCGCCCGAGACGGCGGGTTCGACCGACGCCTTTCGCGCGATGGACCGCAAGACCTTTGCGTTGCCGCAAGCCGCCGCGGCCGAGCGCATTCGCGTGAAGGCGATGTACCTCGACGCGGTGCGCGACTGGGCGCGCCGCGGCGCGGCCAGCCCGCATGTGCTGGACGAGAGCCGCGTCACGTCGCGGCTGCCGCACGCGCATGACGGGACCGCCGAGGCGCATGCGCACTTCCGCCTCGGCCTGCATCTGTTGCGCGAAGGCCTGGACGACGAGGCCCGGGCGCAGATGGCCGCCGCGATCCGCCTGCACCCCGACTCGTGGGCGATGTGGCGGCAGGCGGCGGCGAAGGACGCGCGCGGCCTGGCCGCCGGCCCCGAGTTCTGGGCGCGTGTGGACGCATTGGGCGCGCGGCCCTACTACCCGCCGGCGGACATTGCCGCCACGCCCTGAACGTGTGACCGCTACCGCGGGCGTGGCGCCGATCAGGCTGGCGAGATGCTCTTCGTGTGCCGGAACAGGTTGTCGGGGTCGACCTCGCGCTTGATCGCGGCCAGGCGCTCGAGATCGGCCGCGCCGTAGGCCGCCGCGATGCGCTCGTGCCCTTCCTCCTCGGTGAGGAAGTTCATGTAGGTGCCGCCGGTCCCGCAGGCGCGCGTCGCCTCGAAGCAGTCGCGCGCCCAGCCGATGTGCTGCGCATCCTCGGCGGCCTGCTCCCAGGAGCCGGCGATGTTGAGCACGTAGGCCGCGTCGCGGTTGCCGGCCGGTGAGTAGCCGGCGGGCCGCTCGTTCAGCGCTCCCTGCACCTGGAACATCAGGATCGCCGAGTGCGGCGAGCGGATGCGCCCGGCATGCTCGGCGGCCAGGCCGATCAGACGATCGTCGATGCGCGCGAGGTAGTGCGACTTCCAGTAGTAGCGCCGTCCCTTGGGTTGCGTGGCGTCGAGCAGGCTCTGCATTTGCGTGTAGGGTCGGCGGGTCACGATGTCGGCCACCGGCCGGCCGAAATGTCGCAGCGGCGCCAGCAGCGCCTCGCCGTCCTCCGGCTGGCCGGAGTGGCAGACGAAGATCGCGACGATCGGCTGGCCGTGTACCTCCTTCGGCAGCCAAGGCGCCGGTGGCGCGCGACGCAGCACGGCCACGCTGGTCAGTTCGCGCGGGGCCTTGGCGCTGAACTCGCGGAACGTCTCGAGCACCTGCTTCGCGTCGTCGCCGCGCCAGGCGATCGCGCCGCCCAGGATCTCCGGGCCCACCGGCACCAGCCGGTACTCGAACGCCGTCACGATGCCGAAGTTGCCGCCGCCGCCGCGCAGCGCCCAAAACAGCTCGGCGTTCTCGTGCTCGGAGGCGCGCTGCACTTGCCCCGCGGCAGAGACCACCTCCATCGACACCAGGTTGTCGCAGGTCCAGCCTTCGCGCCGCGTCAGGTAGCCGAAGCCGCCGCCCACGGTGAGGCCGGCGATGCCGGTGGCCGACACGAAGCCGAGCACGGTGGCCATGCCGTGTATCTGCGTCTCGCGATCGACGTCGCCGAGCGTGCAGCCGGCCTGCGCCTGAACCAGCCGCCGCTGCGCGTCGACCCACACCCCGCGCAGCAGCGACAGGTCGATCATCAGGCCGCCTTCGCAGACCGCGAGGCCGGCGATGTTGTGGCCGCCGCCGCGCACCGAATTGAGCACACCGTGCCGGCGCGCGAAGTGCACCGCCTGCACTACGTCGGCGGTGCCGGTGCAGCGCGCGATCAGGCCCGGGCGGCGGTCGATCATCGCGTTCCAGATCTTGCGCGTCTCGTCGAAGGCCGCGTCGTCGGGCGTCAGCAGCGGGCCCCTGAAGGCAGACTTGAACGCCTGCAGCGCGTCGGCCGAGATGTCCACTGGCCGGCCGTCGAGGCCCGAGAGCTTGATCGTCATGGAAGTCTCCTTGCAGTGGCGATGTCGAAGCGACAGCCACGCCAGCTTGACGGCGAGTGCAGCATCCGGCCAGTCCAGGATCTGAAGCGATTGGCAATGAGCCTAGGGGTGGGCCGTGTCGACCCGGAAGACCCTGCTTAGGTTGTTGTTGCTCGTGTCGTCTGCAGGGCCTGGCGTCGCGTTGGTGCGAACGCGCTTGCGCCGAGCCAGCCCCACAGCCCCGTCACGTCGCGCCGCGTGCCCTCGACGCGAACGCCGCCCGAGCGGATCGCCTCTTGGGGCGAGTGCTCGCCCATCCATAGCTCGGTGAGCGCGCGCACGGTGGCGTCGACCACGATCGTCACGTCGCGCCCCGGGTCGTCGCGGCACAGATCGGCCGCGCCGTCCTCCAGCACCAGCCACCACTGCCGTTCGCCGGCGCGTGCATCGCGGAAGCGGAACTGCACGATCACCGGCTGGGCTGGGCACGCCTCCAGGCGCACCGAGCGCCGCACGTCCCACATCAGCAGCCCGACATCGAGCTCTTCCTTGCGCAGTCGGCTGCCGATCCAGCGCGCGCCCCAGTGGCCCAGTGCCAGCACGATCGGCCGCAGGTCCTCGCCGGCCGGGGTCAGGCTGTATTCCCACACCTTGCCGGCGGGCGTGCGGCGCACGACGCCGAACTCCTCCAGCTTGCGCAGCCGTTGCGCGAGCAGGCTGCTCGACATGCGCGGCACGCCGCGGTGCAGATCGTTGAAGCGCCGGCTGCCGCAGAGCAATTCGCGCAACACCAGCGGTGTCCAGCGCTCGCACAGCACCTCGGCACTGCGCGCGACCGTGCAGAACTGGCCGTGGCTGTTGTCCATCGCATCCCTCCGTCGTGTGCCGACGAAAGCTGCAGATTCTGGACCGGCCCGCCGCAGGTGTCATGCATCGATTTCGTCGCGCGCAGTGGAGAGGGGCGCGGGGCGCGCCTATCACCGAGCCGTGCCGAGCAGTTGGCATGCCCGACAGCGGTTGGGGACCGGACCGATGGGCAAAGCCCCTGGCAGGCGCACGATTCTTGCCCCTCGGGTCATGGCCGATAGCACTTGCGACACGCCGGGCGCGGCCCGAGGGGTCAGCGCGTTGATCGTGGTCGACATGATCAGCAGCTGGCGCTTTCCCGATGCCGGGCAGCTGCTGCCGACCGCGCTGGCGATCGCACCGGCGATCGCCGCGCTGCAGACCCGCTTTCGCACGGCCGGCCTGCCGGTCATCTACGCGAACGACCATGAGGGGCAGTGGCGGTCGGACTGGAAGCAGCAGTCGGCCGCAGCGTTGGCCGCTGGGGGTGACGGCGCCCGCATCGCCGAACAGCTGGAGCCGGACGCCGACGACTATTTCGTGCTGAAGCCGAGTCATTGCGCGTTCTACGCGACGCCGCTGCAACTGCTGCTGGAGCGACTCGACGTGCGCCGCCTGGTGCTCTGTGGCGTGACGAGCGACCAGTGCGTGCTGGCCACGGCACTGGCGGCGCACATGCGCGGCTACGACGTCACCGTGCCACGCGACGTCGTCGCATCGCTTACGCCCGAGCGCAGCCAGGCAGCGTTGCGCTATTTCGAGGACGTGCTGGCCCTCAGCACCATTACGGCCGATCGCCTGCCGTGAGTCGCGAACTCGAGTGCGCGGGCTTCAGGCCGCGCGCGTGAACAGCCGGCGCGTCTGCAGCAGCAGCGCGCCCAGGCCCGCCAGCAGCGCGGCAAAGGCAACCATGCCACCGAGCCACGGTATCCAGCCGGCCAACGCCAGCAACACCAGCGCGAACGCGGCGGCGGCGATGCGCCAGCCGGTCGTCTGAGCGCTGGCCGGCCGCAGGCGGCGCAGGCCCAGCTCGCCCAGACCGATGCCCGCGCTGACGTAGGCCACCGGCAGCAGCGCCAGATACAGCGCCGTCAACAACAGGCCGAGCGGAATGCCGATCAGCGTGACGAACGCGAACAAGGCGGCGAACGGCACGCACACCAGCACCACGAAGCCGAGCAGCAGGCTGAGCCCGAAACGGTCGCGCAGCGCGTTGGCGACGCCGGCATAGAAGCCCGGCAGCAGCGCGATCAGCGCGGCGGCCAGCACGACGAGGCCGAGCGTCCACATCCACGCGATGCCGCTGGCCCAGACGGGCGCGCCGGTGTGCTCGCCGCGCGGCTCGCTGGCACGCGCGTCGCCGCTCCAGGCCGGCACCAGCATTTCCACGCCACCGGCCACCTGCGCCGCCGGATCCTGCGTGATCGGTTCGCGGCTGCGGTAACGCAACTTGCCGGCGATGCGGGCGCCGGGGCCGAGTTCGAGCTGGCCGGAGGTGACGAGCACGTCGCCGCCGACCGGCCCGTCGATGCGCACACGCCCACCGGCGGCCTGCACCTCGCCCCGCACCGCGCCGAGCAGGCGCACCTGGCCGCCGGCGATCGACAGGTTGCCTCCGACCTCTGACTTCGGGCCGAGTTCGGTTTGCCCGCCGGCGGTGCGCAGGTTGCGTCCCACCTTGCCGGCCACCGTGACGCGGCCGCCCGCGGCGTAGAGCGAACCGGCGACGTCGACGCCGAATCTCAGCTTGCCGCCGGCGACCACCGCGTCGCCGGCCACCGGTGCATCGACGTCGATGCTGCCGCCCATGGCGATCAGGTCGCCGCTCACCGGCTGGTCCACCGTGACCGCGCCGCCGGCGATGAACAGGTCGCCGCCGAGGCGTTGCTCGGCCGGCGCTTCGGCTGCCGCGGCCGGGCCGACGGCCCCTACCAGCAGGCCCAGGATCCATGCATTCGCTGCTCGCCACATCTTCTTCGATTCCCCCCAAGGCCCGCGGCACGAAAAGGTCATGATCGCTCGCGGTCGCACCACTGAACCTGCTGCGCGTCAACCATAGCGCGTGAGAACGATAGACGACGAGAAGTTCGCGCAGCCCTCGGGCCTCACATGGGCTTGTGCTGATCGCTAGAGCAGAGCGCGGTTCGAGTACTGCTGAACCATGGCGAGCCTGCAGCAGCGGCTGGTCGATGCGCAGCACATGCCTTGGCGCGCGTGCGCACGACCGGGCGCGGCGACGCGGTCGAGATGCGCGGCTCCGCCGGGCAGGGCGGTCTCACCGTCACGGCGTCGCTGTTCAAGCAGGTCAAGCTGCGCCGCTACGGCGTCGCTCCCACGCACCGATTGCAGCTGTAACCGCGATTCGCAGCGCAGTAGTGCGGGCGCAATGTGCCGCCGCCAGCATGGTGGCATGCGTTGTTCACCCGTTGCCGCCAGCGACCGCGAGAGTGCCCCGTCGATCGGACGGCTGACACATCTGCCGCGCGAAGTCGTGCGCACCTTGCACGGCCGGCGCGGGCAGGCGCTCGCGGTCTTCACCGGTCGCGTGTGGCTGACTCGGCCCGGCGAGCGCCGCGACATCGTGCTGGCGGCGGGCGAGACCTTCGCCTTCGACCGCGACAGCGAGCTCGTCGTGCAGGCGCTGGCCGACGCCTACATCGTGCTGTTCGACCTTGCCGTCGACGCGGGCCGCGAGGCGGCCCTCTGGCAGCCGGAGCCCGGCGCTGGCCACCGTGCCTGAAGCCATCACGGCCCCGTTGCCGTTGCTGTGGGCCGGCACCGACTGCCGCCCGCTGATCATCCGACCGGTCCGCGGCGACGATGCGGGCCTGCTCGGCGCGTTCTATGCCGCGTTGACGCCGGCCTCGCGGCTCAACCGCTTTCATGTTGGCATCAAGGAACTGCCGCCGCGCTGGCTGCAGGCCCTGTCGCATCCCGATGCCGACGACGAGCTGGTGCTGCTGGCGATCGCCGAGCAGGACGGCCGCGCCGCGTGCATCGGCGAGGCGCGTTATGCGCTCGACACCGAGTCGGCCCGGGGCCGCGACTTCGCGGTCGCCGTGGCCGACGGCTGGCAAGGCCACGGTCTCGGCGGCCGCCTGCTCGATGCGCTGCTGCAGCACGCGGCGCGGCGCGGCGTCGACCAGTTGCACGGCGACGTGCTGCGCGACAACCTGTCGATGGTCGGCCTGGCCCGGCGCAAGGGCTTCTCGGTGGCGACCCATCCGGCCGATGCACGGCTGCTGCGCGTCGTGCGCGAACTGTCGGCGTCTCGGCCCGCCACGCCGCCGGTGACGGTGGCGCAGCAGCGGGCAGGCGGTGTGCGCGCCGCGCTTTGAGTTGCAGTTGAAACGCGGGCCGCCGCGGGCCGACATGCGGCGGCCACGGCGGCGCGCGAGCATCCGGTCACGACAGACAGGAGACCTCGCCATGGCACCGATCATCCCGACCCATCGTCCCTGGTTCACGCCCGAACGCGCGGCGATCGGCGTGGCGGTGCTGTCGCTGCTGTGCAGCGTGTTCCTGACCGTCGGCACCGTGCGGGCCGATACGGCGTCCGACCGCGGTCGCGAAGCGGCCGCCGCCGGCTGCCCGGCCGGAACGGCCGCGGTCATCGCGTCGCCTGGGGGCGTGCAGCTGCTGTAAGAAGCGAGCGCCGCGCGCGCTCAGCGCGCGGCCAGGCGCGTGCCCGCCAGCGGCCGCCACACAGCGACCAGCTGCCGCAGCTGGCCCGCCAGACGTTCGACCTGCACGCTGCGCGGCGTGCCGTTCAAGGCCCACTCGACGAAGTGCTCGCAGTTGTTCGACCACACGCTGTAGTCGTTCTCGCCGAGCCGGCTGCGCGCGCGTTCGACCGCGTGCGCACCGGCAAATGCCGGCGCTGGCACGGGCTTCACCTGCCAGGGCTTGCCGCCCGCGAAGGCCTCGAGCGTCACCTCCTCGACCGGGCCGCGGCGCAGCCGCCGGCCCAGGCCCGCGTAGTGGATCACGCGGCCTTCGCCGACGTACAGGCCATGGTGCACATAACCCCGCCGTGGCGTGGTCAGATGGGTACCGGGCGGCAGCTGATCGGGCGTCATGGCGAGTGCGGTGTAGGGATGCGGACGAACCGTCGTCCGCTTGGATGCACAGGTTGCCGCGACGCCATGAATCGCTCGTGTCGGCCGCGCGCGGCGCGCGTGTCGTTTGAAACGCCGGCCGTGCGGCGGCGCTGCAACTTCCGGCGCGCTCGGGCGACTGATCCCCTGCACCTGACCAACCAGCCGCTGCTGCGGCGACTCATCATGCGATTCGTGATCCTCGGCAACTCCGGTGCGGGCAAGACCATGCTCGCCCGTGCGATGGCAGCCCGCTCGCGACTGCCGGTCCTGCAGCTCGACAGCCTGCCTGCCGACACCGGTGCGGCCGACAACGGCCGCCTGCCCGATCGCGCCCTCGCGCTGCTCGAGGCGTTCTGTGCCTGCGACGAGTGGATCGTCGAAGGCCGTGATGGCACGCGGGTGCTCGCGGTCTTGCCGCATCGACCCGAGCTGGTGTTTCTCAATCCGGGCCCGGCGGTGTGCATGCAGCACTGCCGCTCGGCGGCGTGGGAGCCGCACAGGTACGCCAGCTCGCAGGCGCAGCGCGACCGCCTGCCGCAGCGGCTGCAGGCGGTGGCCGACTACTACCGCGGCGACGGCGCCGACTCGCTGCGTGGCCACCGCGCGATCTTCGACGGCTACGGCGGCCCCAAGCGCGAACTGCAGCAGCCGGTTCGGCTGCGCATTGCAGATGAAATCTGGCCCCCGCGCCCGGTAACCGGTTCGTAAGCGGCGGCGCCGATCGTGCAGCCCATGGTCAACCTCACCCAGGAGAACACCATGAGCAGGATGCAGCAACCCGATTTCCACGTCGACGCGCCGATGGCCTTCGACGATGCCGAGGCGCCGATCGACCCGTGGTCGCTTGACGAGATCGAGGGCGCGAGCGAGATCGACTCATTGCATTCGGACTGGCTGGCCGATGCCAGCTTCGACTGAACCATCCGCCGCGCACCCGCCGCGACGGGTGCTGCTGGTCGACGTGGACCGCGGCCTGGTCGAGCTGATCGAGGCCTGGCTGGTCGCCGAAGGCTTTGCCGTGTGCCAGGCGGCCAGCTGCATGGCGCAGGCCAGTGCCCCGGTCGGTCGCGTGGACTTGGCGATCCTCGAGGTTCCGTTCCCGCGACAGGGCGGCGTAGACTGCGCGCGGCGCATCGGCGGCCGATTCCCGGGCGTGCCGATCCTGGCGCTGTCGTCCACCTTCTTCGCCGGAGTCGAAAGCGATGGCCCTGTGGCGCGTGCCTTGGGTGTGCACGGAGTGCTGGCCAAGCCGCTGTCGCGCGATTCGCTGATGCGCGCCGTCCACCGCCTGCTGCCGCCAACGGATGTCCACCCCGGTTCGCTCGATGCCCCGCGCGGCGACCGCGCCACCGGTGTCTGAGCCGGCCGCCGAGGCCGATGCACCCGGCCGCGGATCGCGCCGCTGGCCGTGGCGCAGCACGCCGTGGCTGGGCGGGCTGTTCATCGTCGTCATCTTCGCGCTGGCAGCCTATGACACCGTGCGCAGCTACCGTACCGCCGTCAGCGAGACCGGGCGCGAGCTCGATGCGCAGGCCCGGGTGCTCGCTGAGCAGACGGCGCGCACGCTGCAGACGGTCGACCTGGTGTCGCGCCACGTCGCCGACGCCTGGCGCAGCGGCAAGCGCGAGGCGCTGGAGCCGCAGGCCCTGCACGACTATCTGCACGATCAGGCCGTCGGCCTGGTGCAGATCGAAGGCCTGTCGCTGGTCGACGCCGACGGCCGCCTGGTGGCCAGCTCCGAGGCGTTTCCGCTGCCCGCGCTGCCCAACGTGGCCGACCTGCCGGTGTTCCAGCGCCTGCGCGAAGACCGTGGCATCGGCCTGGAGGTCGAGCGCCCGCGGCACGGGCTGCTGAACCCCGATGTGTGGGTCATGCCGCTGGTGCGGCGCCTCGAGCAAGCCGACGGCAGCTTCGCCGGCGTGGTGGTGGCCGCCGGCCGGGTCGACTACTTCCAGCGCTTCTACCGCGACGTGCGCCTCGACGAAGGCACCAAGATCACGCTGATCCACCGCGACGGCACGTTGATGGCGCGTTATCCGGTGATCGAGACGGCGCTGGGCCGACGTTTCCTGTCGATGCTCGACGAGATGCTGGCCGCCCGCGACAGCGGCGTACAGCCCTCGCGCGGGCGCAGCCCGCTCGACGGTGTCGATCGCTTCGGCGCGGTGCAGCTGGTGCCGGAGTTTCCGCTGGCCGTGATCGTCACGCGCGATGCCGACGTGGCGCTGGCGGCCTGGCGCCAGCAATCGGTGAGCACCGCGCTGCGCACGCTGGCGCTGGGCGTGCTGGCGACCGTGCTGCTGCTGCTGGTGCGCCGGCAGTTCGCGCGGCTCGATCGCACGCGCGCATCGCTCGAGCTGTCGCGCGAGCGCTTCGCGCTGGCCGCCGCCGGCTCCGACGAAGGCATCTGGGACTGGGACGTCGCCGGCGACCGCATCTACGCCTCGGCGCGCGCGCGCGAGATCTTCGGCATGCCGCCGGGTCCCGACGTGCAGCCACGCGAGGAGTGGTTCGCCGCGGTGGCGATCCATCCCGACGACGTGGAGCCGCGGCGCGCCGCGCTGCAGGCCCACCTGAGCGGGCAGGCGCCGGTGTATGCGGGCGAGTACCGCGTGCGCCACCTCGACGGCGAGTACCGCTGGGTGCGTGTGCGCGGCCTGTGCGTGCGCGACGAGTCCGGCGCACCGCTGCGCATGGCTGGCTCGGTCACCGACATCGACGCGCGCCGGCGCGCCGAGGATTCGCTGCGCCTGTCGGAGGAGCGCTACGCGCTGGCGATGACCGGCTCCACCGGCGGCCACTGGGTGTGGGAGGCGGCCACCGATGCCTTGTTCGTTTCCGGCACGGTCAACCAGCTATTCGGCCTGCCGGCCGATCTGCCGGCGAAGACGCGGCGCGAATACTTCCGCCTCGTCACCGTGCACCCGCTCGACCGCGAGCGGCTCGAGCGCATCAACGCCGACGTCGAGCAGGGCCGCGTGCAGCGCATCGACTTCGAGTACCGCATCCTGCTGCCCGACACGCAACAGGTGCGCTGGATCCTCACGCGTGCGCAGTGCTTCCGCGACGACGCCGGCCACGCGGTGCGGCTGGCCGGCGTCAGTGTCGACATCACCGAGCGCAAGCGCACCGAGGAGGCGCTGCGACTGAGCCAGGAGCGCTTCGAGCTGGCGGTGGCCGGCTCCAAGGACGGCATCATCGACTGGGACATCGTCAACGACCGGATGTACTCGTCCGAGCGCACGCTGCAGATGATCGGCGAGCCGCCGACGCCCACGGTGCGCACCCGCGCCGAGTGGAACGCGCTGCTGCTGCTGCACCCTGACGACCGCGAACGCCATGCCGCCGAACTGCAGCAGTTCCTCGCCGGCGGCGAGACGCTGCGTGAGGGTGAATACCGCATCCGCCGCGCCGACGGCCACTACGGCTGGGTGCGGCTGCGCAATCTGTGCGTGCGCGACGCCGAGGGCCGGCCGGTGCGGCTGGCCGGCTCGGTGAGTGACATCGATGCCTACAAACGCGTCGAGGCGGCACTGCGCGAGTCGGAGGAGCGTTATGCGCAGGCGCTGACCGGCTCCGACGAAGGGCACTGGGTGTGGAACATTCCGGCGCAGCAGATCTTCGTGTCGGCCAAGCTGGCCGAGATCTTCGGCCTGCCCGGCGGCGCGCAGGTGATGGCCGACAGCGACTACTTCGAACGTATTCCGCTGCATCCAGACGACCGCGAGCTGGTGCGGCGCAACCGCGACGAGCACGTGGCCGGCCTGACGCCGCGGCTGGACCACGAGTTCCGCATCGTGCTGCCCGGCAGCGGCGAGCGGCGCTGGATCCACACCCGCGCGCAGTGCTTCCGCGATGCCGCCGGCCAGCCGGTGCGGATGGCCGGCTCGTCGGTGGACGTCACGCCGCGCAAGCATGCCGAAGAGGCCCTGCGCGCCAGCGAACAGCGCTTCGCGCTGGCGGTCGCGGGCTCCGACGACGGCGTGTGGGACTGGGACTTCGAATCGGGCATGGCCTTCGAGTCGGCGCGCGCGCGCGACCTGCAAGGCCTGCCGCCGGGCCCCGAGCTGCAGCCGCTCGGCACGCTGGTCGAGTCGCTGCGCGTGCATCCGGACGACGCGCCGCGGCGCGCCGAGGGCATCCGCGCGCATCTGGCCGGCGAGACGGCGGCCTATGAATGCGAATACCGTGTGCGCCACGACGACGGGCAGTACCGCTGGATCCGCGTGCGCGCGCTGTGCATACGCGGCGACGATGGCAAGCCGTGCCGCATGGCTGGTTCGGTGAGTGACATCGACGCGCGCAAGCGCGCCGAGCAGGCCCGCCGCGAGACCGAGGAGCGCTTCGCGCTCGCCGTCGCCGGCTCCGACGACGGCATCTGGGACTGGAACTACGCCACCGGCCAAGCGTTTGCGTCGAAGCGCGCGCGCGAGATCCTCGGCCTTCCGCCGGGCCCGGAGACGCAGTCGCTGGAGCAATGGTTTGCGCTGATGGGGCAGATCCTCCACCCCGACGACCTGGCCGTGCGCAACATGGCGATCGAAGACCATCTGGCTGGGCGCACGCCGGCCTACGGTGGCGAGTGGCGCGTGCGCCAGCGCGACGGCAATCATCGCTGGGTGCGGGTGCGCGGCGTCAGTGTGCGCGACGAGGGCGGCCGCCCCTACCGACTGGCCGGTTCGGTGAGCGACATCGACGTCGAGAAGCGCACCGAGGAGGCGCTGCGCCGCAGCGAGGAGCGTTATCAGCTGGCGGTCGACGGCTCCAACGAAGGCCTGTGGGACTGGGACCTGGCCAGCGACACGCTGTTCCTGTCGGCGCGCGCGCAGAAGCTGCTGTGGCTGATCCCGGGCGAGCCGCTGCGGCCGCGCCGCGAGTGGATCTCGCTGACCCACTACCACCCCGACGACGTGCAGGCCGTGCGCGCCGAGCTGGTGCGCCACCTGCGCGGCGAGAGCCAGCACTTCCGCACCGAATACCGCCTGCAGCACCACAGCGGCGCCTGGCGCTGGTATCGGCAGCGCGGCATCGCGGTGCGCGACGCGGCCGGCCGGCCGACCCGCATGGCCGGCTCGATGGAGGACATCACCGACCGCAAGAACTTCGAGGCCGAGCGCGACCAGCTCGAGACCCAGCTGCGCCAGGCGCAGAAGCTGGAGGCGATCGGCACGCTGGCCGGCGGCATCGCGCACGACTTCAACAACATCCTGGCGGCGATCCTCGGCTACGGCGAGATGGCACAGAAGGCCACCGACGAAGGCACCGCGCTGCGCCGCCACATCGACGCCGCGCTCAGCGCCGGTATGCGCGCGAAGTCGCTGGTCGAGCGCATCCTCGCCTTCAGCCGCAGCGGCATGGGCGAACGCGTGCCGGTGCACGTGCAGTCGGTGGTGGCCGAGGCGCTCGACGCGGTCGGGGCCTCGTTGCCGCCGGGCATCCGCATCGAGCACGCACTCGCGGCCGGCGACGCCGCGGTGATGGGCGACCCGACGCAGGTGCACCAGGTGGTGCTGAACCTGTGCGCCAACGCCGTGCAGGCAATGAAGAACGGCGGCACGCTGACCGTGCGGCTCGACCGCATGGAAGCTTGCGCGCCGCCGTGTGCGACCAGCGTGCTGTGCGAAGCGCAATACCTGCGCCTGTCGGTGCGCGACACCGGCGTCGGCATTGCGCCGCACGTGCTCGAGCGCATCTTCGATCCGTTCTTCACCACCAAGGAGGTCGGCGTCGGCACCGGCCTGGGCCTGTCGCTGGTGCACGGCATCGTCACCGACCTCGGTGGCGGCATCGACGTCGCCAGCCAGCCCGGCGAGGGCGCCACCTTCACGGTCTATCTGCCGTGGCGGTCGGACACCACGGCGTCGCGTGAGATCGAGGCACCGGCGCCCAGTGGGTCGGGCGAGACCATCCTGCTGGTCGACGACGAGGAATCGCTGGTGCGTCTGGGCGAGGAGATGGTGGCGGGCCTCGGCTACGAACCGGTCGGCTTCACCTCGAGCGCCGCCGCGCTCGACGCCTTCCGTGCCGAGCCCTGGCGCTTCGACATCGTGCTGTCCGACGAGGCGATGCCCGAGATGACCGGCTCCGAGCTGGCCCTGGCCGTGCGCGAGATCCGTGGCGACATCCCGATCGTGCTGATGAGCGGCTACGTCACGCCGGCGATGACGCAACGTGCACGCGACGCCGGCGTGGCCGAGGTGCTGGCCAAGCCGCTGGTGGCGCGCGACATCGCACGCAGCCTGGCGGGGGCGTTGCAGCGGCACGCTTGAATTCGCCTGATACACCGGGCGAGCAAGGCTGCGGGCGGGCAGGCCCTGGCGACTCAACCGCCGGCGCCTCGGCCGACCAGGCCGAGGTTCCCTCCGATGCTCGCCCTTGGGTCGCGCCGCCGACCTCGGCGCGAGCACCACGGCGCAGTGGTCGCTGAAGGCGACCACCGACCCAGGATGAGCCCGGGCGGATACCGCCTGCCGCAATGCGCAGTGCGCAAGTGCGCCAAATTTCAAACGCAATCAGTCACCGCGGGGCTGAAACGCCCAGGCAACCCAGCGGCGCTGAAATCACATTCGCCCGCTTCGACATTCCGATCGCAAAGGAACCGCCATGACGACTCTCCGCCTTGCCGCCGCCCTGACACCCCGCATGCTGTCCACCGCCGAGCGGCGCCAGGCCAACTGGCTGGCACGCGGCCGCGACGCCATGCGCGACTGGGTGCGGCGCAGCGCCTCGCGCCGTTCGCTCCAGCAGCTCGACGAGCGCATGCTCAAGGACATCGGGCTGACGCAGGCCGACGTCGTCGCCGAGACCGACAAGCCCTTCTGGATGCGTTGATCCGGCGCCGCGGTCGCGCCGTGGGCTGGATTGACCCTGAAGTTGACTCGCCAATGCGCCGACCGTCCAATCGCCCGTCATGACAGCGACCGTACTGCCGAGCGAACCCCAGCTGGCGCCCCATGTACTGGCCCTCGACGACGATCCGTCGATCCGCCAGCTCGTCTGCGACTACCTGAGCGCGAACGAGCTGCGTGTGACAGCCGTGGCCACCGGTCGTGAGCTCGACAGCGTGATGGCGCGCGAGGCGATCGACCTCATCGTGCTCGACCTGCGGCTGCAGGGCGAGGACGGCCTGCAGATCGCCCGCCGGCTGCGCGAGAGCTCGGCGATTCCGATCCTGATGCTCACTGGCCGCGCCGAGGAGGCCGACCGCGTGATGGGGCTGGAGCTCGGCGCCGACGACTACCTGACCAAGCCGTTCAGCACCCGCGAGCTGCTGGCGCGCATCCGCGCGCTGCTGCGGCGCGCGCGCGTGCAGGCCACGGTGGCCGACGCGATCGCCAAGGTGCGCGCCTATCGCTTCGGCGGCTGGGAGCTCAACGTCGGCCTGCGCCGGCTGAAGGCGGCAGACGGCCGGGCGGTCGAGCTGACCAACGGCGAGTTCAGCCTGCTGGCGGCGTTTGTCTCGGCGCCGCAGCGGGTGCTGTCGCGCGACCAGCTGCTCGACCTGTCACGCCTGCACAACGCCGAGGTGTACGACCGCTCGATCGACGTGCAGATCCTGCGCCTGCGCCGCAAGATCGAGCCCGATCCGGCGCATCCGAGCTTCATCAAGACCGAGCGCGGCGCCGGCTACCTGTTCGACGCGACGGTCGAGACGGTGCGCTGACTTCCGTGCGCCCGGCAGCGGGCGGCGCCGGTTTCAATCGTCATCACCGCAGCGCCCGCACGCAACGTGCCTGAAACAGCGCGCGTGCGAAATGGCCTCCTGATTCAAGGAGGTTGTGATGGACCACTCGACGACGAACCGCGCGCGTTGCACGAGATGAACGCCCTGCCCAGCGCCTTCACACGTCTGGCCGGCTTCGGCCTGGTGCTGGTGATCGCCCTGCTGTCGGGTTGCGCGTCGCTGCCCGGACACGTGGTGCGCGTGGAGTCGACGGCCCTCACCGACGTCGCGGATACGCCGCTGGCTCGGGTGGCGGCTGCCGCCACGCCGGCCGACCGGCTGCACCTGTCGGGCGTGCGGCTGCTGCCGGACGCCGAGGGGGCCTTCGAGCTGCGCCTGGCGCTGATGCGTGCGGCGCGCAAGTCGATCGACGTGCAGTACTACGTGGTCGCCCACGATGCCAGCGGTGGGCAGTTCGTCGACGAGCTGCGTCGTGCCGCGGCGCGCGGCGTGCGCGTGCGCTTGCTGGTCGACGACCTGCACGCTGCCGAATCCGACGCCATGCTGCTGCGGCTCGCCGCATTGCCCGGCGCCGAGGTGCGTTTGTTCAACCCGTTGCCGGTGCGCAGCGGCAGCTGGACGACACGTTTCGTGCTGTCGCTGAACGACTTCGAGCGCGTCAACCGGCGCATGCACAACAAGCTGCTGGTCGCCGACAACGCGTTCGCCGTCACCGGCGGCCGCAACATCGCCGACGAGTACTTCATGCGCGGCGCGTCGGCCAACTTCATCGACATGGACATGCTGGCCAGCGGCCCGGTCGTGCGCGAGTTGTCCGACCTGTTCGACCGCTTCTGGAACAGCGAGCAGGCCTATCCGATCGGCAGTCTGGCCGCGCCGGCAGTGGGCGCTGCGTCGGCGGCCGGATCCGACGTGCAGGCGCAGCCGCCCGCTCTCGACGACAGCGACGGCGTCCTGCCCCGGCTGGCCGACGGCCGCCTGGCACTTCGCTTCGCGCCGGTGCAGCTCTATGCCGACGTGCCGGAGAAGGCCGCGCGCCCCGGCCAGGCGCCCCGGCCGGCGACCGCGATGGACAGCGCGCTGAGCCTGTTCGGGTCGGCCCGCCGCGAGGTGCAGTTGGTGTCGCCGTACTTCGTGCCGGGCCAGCGCGGCATGGCGAAGATCCGCGAGGCCACGGCCGCCGGCGTCAAGCTGACGGTGATGACCAACTCGCTCGCGTCCACCGACGAACCGATGGCCTACTGGGGCTACGCGCGTTATCGGGGCGAGATGCTGAGCCTGGGCGTTGCGCTGATCGAGCTGAATCCCGAATCGCGCCCCTCGCCCGGCCTGGGCGGCGGCGGCAGCCTGGGTTCGTCGGTCGGCCGGCTGCACGCCAAGCTCGCGATGGTCGACCAGCGCTGGCTGCTGATCGGCTCGATGAACATGGATGGCCGTTCGTCGCGCACCAACACCGAGCTCGCGCTGGTGGTCGACAGCCCCGAACTGGCCGCCGACCTGGCCGCGCTGCTGCAGGACCGCGAAGGCG
>Ga0075356_1000072_pt1 | contig 19589 bp, 16 predicted proteins | sample WestPond_Cattail_FD_120073 | JGI IMG/M metagenome (GOLD analysis project Ga0075356, IMG submission 120073) | Natural and restored wetland microbial communities from the San Francisco Bay, California, USA, that impact long-term carbon... | ecosystem: Environmental > Terrestrial > Soil > Wetlands ... | reverse complement strand
GCTGCACGCAGCCCATCAGCATCAGCACCTTGCGCGGGTGCACGCGGGTCGGCCAGCGATGGGCGCCGGCGGTCTCGCGCGCCGGCATCTTGTCCTTCAGCACGGCAGGCATGAATGCCCGCATCGCCTGGCCGACCTTGAGCGCCGGTGCGAACAGCGGCGACGTCATGCCGTGCTTGAGCGCCCAGCGCGCCGCACGCTCGGCGGCCGGGCGCTCGACCTTGGCCTCGACGATCTGCCGGCCGATGTCGACCAACTCGCCATAGCGAACACCCGACGGGCACGTGCTCTCGCAGTTGCGGCAGGTCAGGCAGCGGTCCAGATGAACCTGCGTGCTGCGCGTCGGCGCCTCGCCCTCGAGCACCTGCTTGATCAGGTAGATGCGGCCGCGCGGTCCGTCGAGCTCGTCGCCGAGCAGTTGATAGGTCGGGCAGGTGGCGGTGCAGAAGCCGCAGTGCACGCACTTGCGCAGGATCGCTTCGGCCGCCTGGCCTTCGGGCGTGTCGCGGTATTCCGGAGCGAGCGAAGTCTGCATCAGCTGAGGTCGTAGGAAAGCACCCAGTAATGGGTGTGGGTGGTCCATTGCGGCGCGCGAGCGCGCGCGCCCAGCACGGCGAACGCCTGCTCACGGGTCGGAAAGTTCTTCAGCACTTCGTGCGTGCTGCCGTCGTCGAGGCGGCGCAGCTGATAGCCGTTGCCGTCGGCGTCGTAGCGCGACACCGGCGTGCTGCTGCCGTCGACGTACAGATTGTCGAGCATCATCACCCGCGCACCCGCTGGCAGACGCTCGTGCAGCATATCGAGCCAGCCCGGCAGGCGCGCCAACGGCACGTGGCTCCACCAGAAGCCGGCAAAGACCGCGTCGAAGCGCGCACCGCCGAGGTCGGCCAATGAGTAGGCGTCGACGGTGGCGAAGTGCACCGTCGACGGCATCGGCTTGCTGCGCGCGACGGCCATCGTCTCGGGATTCAGATCGGTGGCCAGCCAGCTGGCGGCGTCGCGGGCGCCGTGCGATGTCCACCAGCCGGTACCGCAGGCAATCTCGAGCACGCGGTGGCCGGCGAAGTAGGCCGGCAGCGCCGCCTCCATCGCGCGCAGGTCGGCCTGCCGCTCGGGCTTCTGATAGACACGCTCGTATTCCTGCGCCCGGCGGGCGTAGTAGGCCTGCATGTCGGCGACGACCTCGCTCGTCATCACAGCTCCGGGTACAGCCGACCGGGGTTGAACACGCGGTCCGGGTCGAACGCGGTCTTCAATTCGCGATGGATGCGCGCCAGCGGCGCCGCCAGCGGCGCGAACACGCCGCCGCGCACATCGCCATGCCGGAACGCGGTCGCATGGCCGCCGGCCGCCGCCGCCGCCGCACGCACCTGTTCCGCCGGCTCGTCGCTGGCCAGCCAGCGCTGCGCGCCGCCCCATTCGATCAGCTGCGCACCCGGCAGCGTCATCGGCGCGGCGGTCTGTGCCACCGACAGGCGCCACAGCGTGCCGCCGCGGGCCACCGCCTCGCCGGCGGCGGTGAAGAACTCGTCGCTCTGGTCGCGCAAGTCGGTCCAGAACGATGCGGCGAGCCGCGGCTCGATCACCTCGCCACCCAGCTTGGCGACCGCCGCTTGCACCGCGGCTGCCGCACCGGCCAGCCGCAGCACCAGCATGCCGTCCCACCACGCACTGGCGTTCAACGGCAGCGGCTGGCCGCTCCATTCGTGGAGCCGCTTCAGCGCGATGGCCTGCTCGAGCTCGAAGCGCAGCGTGCACACGGCGGGCGGCGCCGGCAGCACCTTGAGCGAGACCTCGCAGATCACGCCCAGGATGCCGAGCGAGCCGGCGAGCAGGCGCGACACGTCGTAGCCCGCCACGTTCTTCATGACCTGGCCGCCGAAGCTCACCACCTCGGCGCGGCCGTTGAGCAGCGTGGCGCCGAGCACATAGTCGCGCACGCCGCCGACTGCGGCACGCGCCGGACCGGCAAGGCCGGCGGCGACCATGCCGCCAACGGTGGACCCTTCACCCAGGCGGGGTGGTTCGAAAGGCAGGCACTGGCCCTGCCCGGCGAGCGTCGCCTCCAATTCGGCCAGTGGCGTGCCCGCGCGCACGGTGACGACGAGTTCGCTCGGCTCGTAGCTGCTGATGCCGGCCAACGGCCGCACGTCGAGCGGCGCGCCGCTCGGCGTCTCGCCATAAAAGGCCTTGGTCGAGCCGCCGCGGATGTCGAGCGTGCCCTTCGTCGCGCGCGCGCTCTGCACCTGGTCGACCAGCTGCTGCAATGCTGCATCGACCATCAGAATCTCTCGAGCTCCGGGAATGGCAGCAGGCCCTTCTTGACATGCATCTTGCCGTACTCGGCGCAGCGGTTCAGCGTCGGGATCACCTTGCCGGGGTTGAGCAGGCCCACCGGATCGAAGGCGCGCTTGAGCAGCTCCATCTGCGTGCGTTCTTCGGTGCTGAACTGCACGCACATCGAGTTGAGCTTTTCGATGCCGACGCCGTGCTCGCCGGTGACGGTGCCGCCCATCTCGACGCTCGCCTCCAGGATGTCGGCGCCGAACGCCTCGGCGCGGCGCAACTGGTCGGCATCGTTGGCGTCGAACAGGATCAGTGGGTGCAGGTTGCCGTCGCCGGCATGGAACACGTTGCAGCAGCGCAGATCGTGCTTGATCTCCATCTGCTGGATCGCGAGCAGGATGTCGGCCAATCGCTTGCGCGGGATCGTCGAGTCCATGCACATGTAGTCGGGGCTGATGCGGCCGCTGGCCGGGAACGCGTTCTTGCGTCCGCTCCAGAACTTCAGGCGCTGCGCCTCGTCCTTGCTCACCTCGAGCCGCGTCGCGCCGGCGCCGGTCAGCACGTCCAGCATGCGGTCGATCTCCTCGGTCACCTCCTCGGGCGTACCGTCGCTCTCGCACAGCAGGATCGCCGCGGCCGACAGGTCGTAGCCGGCGTGCACGAAGTCCTCCACCGCCGCCGTCATCGGCTTGTCCATCATCTCCAGGCCGGCCGGAATGATGCCGGCCGCGATCACCGCGGCCACCGCGTCGCCGGCGCGGCGGATGTCGGCAAAGCTGGCCATGATGCAGCGCGCAGTCAGCGGCTTGGGCACCAGCTTGACGGTGACCTCGGTGGTCACCGCGAGCATGCCCTCGCTGCCGATTACCACGGCAAGCAGGTCGAGGCCGGCGGCGTCGAGTGCGAGTGCGCCGAACTCGACCGCCTCGCCCTCGACGGTGAAGCCCTTGACCCGCAGCACGTTGTGCAGCGTGAGGCCGTACTTCAGGCAGTGCACGCCACCGGAGTTTTCGGCCACGTTGCCGCCGATCGTGCAGGCGATCTGGCTCGACGGGTCGGGCGCGTAGTACAGGCCGAACGGTGCTGCCGCCTCGCTGATCGCCTGGTTGCGCACGCCGCACTGCACGGTGGCCGTGCGGCCGACCGGATCGACCTTCAGGATGCGGTTGAACTTGGCCAGCGACAGCGTGACGCCCAGCTTGTGCGGCAGTGCGCCGCCGGACAGTCCGGTGCCGGCGCCACGGGCGACCACTGGCACCTGGAGACGATGGCAGGCCTGCAGCAGCGCGGCGACTTGGGCGTCCGTCTCGGGCAGCGCCACCACGAGCGGCTGCTCGCGGTAAGCGGTGAGCCCGTCGCACTCGTAGGGCACCGTGTCCTCGCGCCGCCACAGCAGCGCATGCGCCGGCAGCACCCGAGAAAGCGCCGCCACCACGGCCGATTGCCGCCCCGCGCGGTCGGCAGGGTCGGTATGCACGGCGGGATCGGGAGCGTTCATCGATGGCGGGCGATGTGCGGCGTCACGGGGAACCCGACTCTAGCGCACCGACTGCTGGAGGCAGCGGCACCGGTCCGGGCGTTCGACGCCGACCGCCGTCTGCGGGCCCGGGCGCGCCGTTTGCCCCTCGGGCCGGTTGCGAGCACGGTGCCGCGCCACGATCACGCAAGAACAAGGATCAAGCAGATTGCAGTGGCCACCTGCGGATGACGCACTGCCCCCGGTTTCGCTTGCGTTGCAGCGCGCCTCTCCAGCGCAGCGCCGGCGGCAGGGCAAGTTGTGTGCGGCCTATCTCGTGCTGGCGCTGCTGCTGCTGCCACTGGCTTCGCAGCTGCTGGTGGCCATGCCGCCATTCACCGGCGTGTTCGCCACCGCGGTGGCCGTGGCCGATGTATGCACATACGCGCTGCTGGCAGCGCAATACCGCGCCGGCGGCCAAGGCTGGCTGCTGACGCTGGCCTGTGCCTACCTGTACAGCGCGTTGATGGCCTTCATGCACCTGCTCACGTTTCCAAGCGCCCTGGTCGCAGGAGCGCCCTTGCTGGGCGGCGCCCAGGCGGTCGGTCAGATCTACCTTCTCTGGGGCACCGGCTTCGCCCTGCTGACCTTCATGGCCGTGCTGCAATGGCGAAAGGCCGCGGGCGATGTGCCGCCCGGCGAGCCCGCCGGCCGCAGGTTGACGGCGGCCACACTGGGGCTCATGGCGGGCACCGGCCTGCTGTGCGCGGCCGCCGTGTCGCTCGACACGACGCAAGCACAGGTGATCGACGATCACTTTGCCCGCGCCAACATGATGTTGAACGCGATGCGCGGACTGCTCGCGCTCGCCGCACTGGCGCTGCTCTGGCGGGGCCGCGATCGCCTGAACGTGGTGCTGCTGTGGTTGAGCCTGGTGCTGGTGGCAGCAGCGGTTGGGCCCCTGCTGACCGACCTGGGCGGACGCCGCTATACGGTCGGCTGGTACGCCGGGCGCGCCAGCTTCGCCTTCGCTTCCTCGGTGTTGCTGGTGGTGCTGCTGACCGAATTCGTCGGTCTGTACCACGCGCTGGTGGCCGCCGTCGGCCAGCTGACCCGGCAGGCCCGTGCACTGCGCGACGAGATGGAGCGGCGCCAGCAGGCCGAGCGCCAGCTCCTGCGCGCTCAGCGCAGCGAGGCGATCGGCCGCATCACGGCCGGCGTGGCGCATGACTTCAACAACCTGTTGACCACGGTGGTGGCCAACCTGGAGCTGATCGTGCGCACCACCGGCGACGAGAACGCGCGCGTCTGCGCGTCGCGCGCGCGCAGCGCCGCGTTGCGCGGCGGAGAGCTGACACGCAGTCTGCTGGCCTTCGGGCGCGAGCAGCCGCTGCTGGCCCGCGAAGTCGATCTGGCCGTAACACTACGCGAGATGCACCCACTGCTGCAGAACGCTGCCGGCGAGGCGCTGCCAGTGCGCCTCACATTGGCGCCGGACCTGTGGTCCTGCCGGTTCGACCCGATGCAGTTCGAACTGGCGCTGCTGAACCTCGTGTTGAATGCCCGCGAGGCGACGGCGACCAACGAGCCGATCGAAGTCGACGCCAGCAACCGGCGGCTCGACCTCGACGCCGTGGACGCCGCGTTGGTCGATTTGCCGGCGGGCGACTATGTCGGGGTGGCGATCGCCGACCACGGCGGCGGCATCGCGGCGGAGGTGTTGGACAAGGTGTTCGAGCCGTTCTTCACCACCAAGGCTGCCGGACATGGCAGTGGCCTGGGGTTGTCGCAAGCGCAAGGCTTCGCCCGCCAATCGGGCGGCGACGTGGTGATCGACAGCCACCCTGGCCGGGGCACCGTCGTCACGCTGTGGTTGCCGCGCGCCCGGCCGCTGGATATGCGCAGCCACACCCCCCGCGCGCAGGAGGTCGGTTGATGGCGCAGCCCGCTGCGGCGCAACGCCCGTGCGACATCATGGTCGTCGACGACGACCGCGATGCGCTGGAGTCCACCGATGCGGTGCTGCGCTTGCTCGGATTTCAGACCTGCGCTTTCCAGGATCCCGGCGAGGCGCTGGCTGCGCTGGGCGCGCAGGTTCGGCTGCTGCTCACCGACGTGGTGATGCCCCAGATGAACGGCGTCGAGCTGGCCACCGCCGCACGGCAACGCTGGCCCTGTCTACGGGTGATCTACGTCACCGGCTACTCGGCCGATCTGCTGCACGACGCTGGCGTCGCCTCGCATCAGATCCTCTTCAAGCCGTGGACGCTGGACGCCCTGGAGCGGGCCGTTCGCGACGGCCTTCGCGAGTGACCCGCACCTGCCTCAGCCGATGAACGCCGTGAGCACGCCGGTGTAGCCGTACAGGTGGTGGCGCGCGATCTCGCCGCCGGCGAAGAAGCCGACCAGCGGCACATCGCCGAGCGCGCGCTGCACGATCTGCAACTCGGCCGACGGCGCACCAAAGTGCGGTCCGCCGCGGCCGTTGCACGAGACATAGATGGCGCCGGCGATGCGCCGTGGCTCGGTGGCGCCGGCGCCGCCCACGCCCACCGGCGCGGCGGCCTCGGCCTCGACCTCCTCGCGCACCTCGGTGCAGATGCGCACCAGGTCGCGCCGCGCGGCCTCCACGTTGCGCCGGCAGAACGCGAGCTGCGTGCCGGCGTCGATACGATCGGCCACCGCGATCGCCGATCGCGACGGATCGAGGCCGACCAGATGGCGCACCCGGGTATCGGCGCCGAACTGACCGCCGCGTGCAATCACGTCGTCGCCGGCATCGGTGAGGCCGGCCAGCGTGCCGCGCAGGGCCTCGACCACGCGGCGCGGCTGGTCGAGATCCACCGCGAGCTCGCGCAGCAGCACCGGCAGTGCGGGCTCGTCGTCGAGTGTGATCACCACGTTGCCATCGGCCTCGGTGACCCGATGCGCCGGACCGATCGGCTGGCAGCCCTGGGTCACGCGCGACACCAGTGCCACCTGGGCGTCGAAGGCCACGCCGGACAGGCCGCCGCTGAACACGCCGTCGGCCAACGTGACGGTACTGCTGCGCCCGTAGGCCAGGCCACCGAACAGGTAGCGCGAGCCGAGCCGGTGGCTCAGCTCGCCGATCAGTTCGGCCAGATCGGGTGTCGCGCCGTCGGCATGCACCAGCGCGGCCCAGGCGTCGTCGCGCTGCAGCGGCGCGCGGCCGTTGAACAGCGTGAAGCGCTCGCGCGGCAGGTTGCACAGCATCAGCGCCAGCGCGGGCTCGTCGAAGTATTCGACACCGCTGGCCGCGACGCCGACGCCGCAACAGCCGACCACCGCGACGCCGGGCCAGGCCCGGTGCAGATCGGCGAGCAGCGTCTCGGCCGCGCCGGCATGATGGTCGCTCAGGTACAGGAAACCGAGCGTCGGCTCGTCGTGCGGCAGCGCGGCGCTCTGTGCCTGCAGCGACTGGATGGCGACCGCGAGCGCCCGGCGCGCATCGGCGTGCGCGGCGTGGGCGTGGACAAAGCGCAGGCTCATCGGTCGGCAATCCCTAGCGGCGGCGGCCCTTGCGCGGTGCCGCCTTGCGCGGTGTGACGGCCGCTGCCGCAGTACGCTGCGCCACCGAGGCCGCGGTCTTGGCCACGGCGCCCGGCATCGCAGCCGCCTTCTTCAGCGTCTGGCCGGCCGCGTCGAACGACTGGCGCACCATGTTGCCGGCCAGATTCCTGGCCGCGTCGGACGCGGTGTCCTTCATCGCGCTCGCCGCCAGCTGGGTGAACTGCTTGGTCAATGCGCCCCACCACTGCATCGGATCGACCACGCCGGCGGGCGCCGGCGGCGCACTGGCCGCGGTCTTTCGTGGGGCCTTGGTCTTCGCCGCTGCGGCCGCCGCATCGGCTGCGGCAGAGGATGCCCCCACGGGGTTGGCGCTTGGCGCTGCGGCGGGCTTGAGCGTCAGCGAATCACGCAGCTCGCCGACCGAGACGTTCATCGTCTTGAGCGTCGACAGTGTCATGCGCTGCACCTCGAGCGCCTGAATGGTGGCGCCGAGCATGCGCGCGTTTTGTTCGAGCCAGAACTGAACGGTGCGCAATTCCTCGATGCGTTTCTCCAGCTCCTCTGGGTTGAGCGTCGGCGCGATCCACTGACCGACGCTCGGCAATGCGGCGCCGGCATTCTTGACCAGGCCTTGCAGGAACTCGAAGCCGGGCACCATCTTCGTGAATGCGTCTGTCGAGTCGGCCATATCGTCTCCTGTGTGGTTGTCCGCTGGCTGCGCTTGTGCAGCCATCGTAGCAAGCCGTCTGCCGCGGCGCTGCTGCAGCCTGGCGATAGAGAGGCTTCGGCCGCAGTTCAGGGCGACGCCGGCGGGAGCAGCCGCTCGACGCGGTAGCCGCGCGCGGCCAGCAGGCGCGGCAAGCCTTGCGCGCCGGTCATGTGCAGCGCACCCACGGCGACCAGCAGGCGCTGGCCTGCCCGGTGCAGCGCGTCGATGCGCTCGGCCATCGGCACGTTGCGCGCATCGTTGAGCCGGGCGAGAAATGCGCGGTCCTGCGGCGTGTCGGCGCAGTCGCACCACTGCGCATAGTCTTCCAGCTCGCCGATGCGCCCTTCCGCCCACACCGCGGCCAACCGGCGCATCACCGGGCGCACGCGGCCCTGCTCGAGCTGATCGAGCATCTGCTCCAGCAGGTGCAGCTGTTCGGTGGCGTCGTCGGGCAGCAGCAGCGCAAGCTGCGCCTGCGCGGTCTCCAGCGCGACGATCGGTATCGGCTTGGCGCGCGCCGCCAGGCCCAGCACGATCTCCTGGGCATAACCCGCGTCGAGCCCTTCCCAGCGGGCGGCCAGCACTGTGAGCGTGATCGCCTGCATCAGCGGATGCAGCGCGGCCAGTGTGGCCTCGCCCAGGCAGGCGGCGGCGATCTGCCGCCGCAGGCGCTGCTGCAGTGCGGCCGGCGGCGTGTTCGCCTGTGCGGCCGTCGCCGCCATCGCCTGTGCGACGGCCGGGTCCGTGAGGTCGACTTCCACCGCCAGCGCGTCGACACGGGCAAGCGCCTGGCGCAACAGCGGTCCGGGGAACGCCCAGTCGAGCTTGCCCACGTGCAGCGTGCCGTAGAGGTAGGACGTGCGTCCGTCCTTGCTGATGCGCCACAGGAAGCCGTGGTCGCGCGCGCCGCGCTGCGCCGCCTGGATCTGCTCGGGCCCGGGCATCATCGGCGCCGGCGGGCAACTGGCGCCCTGCGCGATCGCGCATGCCGCGCCCAGCGCCAGCACGAGGCCGAGCACAGCGCGCCGGCAGCCGGTGTGAGAGTTCATTCGGCTCGCGCCGCTGCCGCGCTGCGCGACGGCGCCACGCGCTGCTCGATGGCGCCGCACAGGCTCGCGCCGTCGGCACCGATCAGCTCGATGCGCACGCTGTCGCCATGTTCGAGGTAGGCCATCCGCGGTTCGCCATGCTCCAGGATCTCGAGTGCGCGCTGCTCGGCCAGGCTGCACACACCGTGCGTAGGGTCTTCGTTGCTGATCGCTCCGCTGCCGACGATGGCCCCTGCGCGCAAGGCGCGCGTGCGCGACAGGTGGGCGATCAGCTGGCCGAAGTGGAACGCCATTTCCTCGCCGGTGGTGCAGCGCCCGATCGAGCGGCCGTTGCTGTGCACCTCGACGCGCGCAAAGGCGCGACCGTCGCGCCAAGCGGTGCCGAGTTCGTCGGGTGTGACGGCCACCGGAGCGAACGCCGTCGCCGGCTTGCTCTGCACGAAGCCGCAGCCGCGCGCGCGTTCCAGCTCGGCACGCTCGCGCAGCGTCCAGTCGCTTGCCAGCAGCAGAAGGCGCACGCCGTCGAGCGCTTCGTCGGCGCGCGCGCCCTGGCGCACGTCGCCGGTCACCACGGCCAGCGCAGCCTCGAAGTCGACGCCCCAGCTGGTCTTGGCCACCCGTACCTCGTCGTGCGCCGCCAGCAGCTCGTCGCTGGCGGCGCGCCACATCAGCGGCTTGCCATCGCTGCGCTCGGCCAGCGTGGTGATGCCGGCGCGGCGCAGGCGCGCCAGGTGGCCTGGATAGGCCAGACCGTCGGCGCGCAGATAGGCGCGCGGCAAAGGTGCCATGCATTCGCGCGGGTCGAATGCGAAGGCGCGCGCGGCCTTGCCGCCGTTGAGGCTTTGCGACAGGTCCTCGAGCTGTGGCGACAGGAAATTCCAGTCGTCGAGCACCTGCTGCAGCCGAGTGGCGATGCCGCTGGCGAACTGGGCTTGCGACAGGTCGCGTGAGACGACCATCAGCTGGCCGTCGCGCGAGCCGTCGTTGAAGGTGGCGAGTTTCATGGACGCAGGCCCTGGTTTCGATGGCACCATTGTCTGATGCGCGACGACGCAGCTGATCTTGCACCCGGCACAGGCCACCGCGCGAGCGGTCCCCAGCCAGCCCGACTGCCCGACCGCCCGCGAGGGCGCCGCGTGGCGGCGGCGATAGCGTTGACGGGCGTCGTGCTGCTGCTGCACGCCGGCCTGCTGCGCGACGGTGTCCGCGCGGCCGGTCGTGCGACTGCGCCCGCGGTGCCGTCGATTCAGGTGCGCAGCGTGCCGTGGAGGGCCGCGTCGCCGACGCCGGCTGCGCTTGCTCCCACGCCTGCCGGCGGCCCGCGCGCGCGGCCGACAGCCGAGGCGCGAGCGCGACCGCCGGCGACACGGTCCGCGGCCCCGGCGCCACCCGGCGTGTCGCCAGCGGCCACTGCCGGCAAGGTCGCCAGCGAACCGGCCGTGGCATCCGTCATGACGGACGCGCAGCCGGCCGTCGGTGTCGAAGTGCCTGCCGGGTCGCCCCTGCCGGTGTATGCCACGCGCGTGCCACCGCCGGCCCGCCTGCGCTACGCTGTGCGGCGTGGCGCGTCGACCGCCGAGGCGATGATCGACTGGCAGGTCGGCGCCGGCAGCTATCGACTGCGACTGCAGACCCAGTCGCCGCAAGGCAAACCAGTCGAGCAGCTCAGCGAGGGCGGGTTCGACTCCGCCGGTCTTGCTCCCGTGCGCCTGGCCGATCGCCGCCGCGGCAGTACGCAGGCGGCCAACTTCGAGCGCGAGCGCTCCCGCATCAGCTTCTCCGGCGCACGGGCGGCCTTCGCACTGGAGCCCGGCACGCAGGACAGGCTGAGCTGGATGGTGCAGCTGAGCGCCATCGGCGCTGCCGGCGCCGTTGTCGACGGCGCCGAGCTGGCGCTGCAGGTGGTCGGTGCACGCGGCGCCTCCAGCCGCTGGCGATTCGGCGTCGAGCGCGTCGAGGCGCTGGCCGGCCCGCTCGGCGCGGTACAGGCCTGGCGGCTTGTGCGCGAGCCCGAGCATTTGTACGACCTGCGCATCGAGGTCTGGCTGGACCCGCTGCGCGGCTGGTGGCCGGTGCGGCTGCGGCAAACCCAGATCCCGGGCGGCGAGCCGGTCGACTGGTGGCTGGCCGAGGAGCCCGCGGCGCCAGCCGGCACTTGAAATCCGCCGCTCCGGCCGCAGTTCTGGCAGGGTCAAGGAGTGCCGCTACATGCAGATGGTCTACAACTCGGACAGTTACGTCGTCGTGGAATTCGATCTCGGCCAGGGTGCCGAAGGCGAGGCCGCGAGCGAGCGCACCGGCGGATACGAGATCGTCGACAAGTTCGCGCGCAAGGAGATCTTCCTCGAAGGCGCGGTTGCCGAGAGCTTCAAGCGCGGCGTCCACGCGCTGGCCGAATCCGGGCCCAGCGAGGAAGAGTTCGACAACTTCATCGCCGGCTACACCCAGCTGGCGCAGCAACCCGTCGTGCTGCACTGACGCCAGATCGACAGGCCGCGTCGGCGGCCGATGATCGATTCGCCGAAGTCGGCCGCGACCGACCGGCGTGCGTTAACGTCGCTCACAGGGCCATGGAGGGCCTCTTGTCGGCGCGCCCCGCGTGCGCCAAGATGGCCCGCCAGCCCCTCGAGCCGGAAAGCACGCTGCAATTCACATGGTCAGGTCGCTCGCCACCGCACGCCCCTTGCCGTCACCGGGCCTCACCGAGGCGCCTGTGCTCGACCGCATGTGCACGCGCTTCGTGCTGGCGCTGACGCTGCACCATCCCTCCCGGTTGAACCTGCGCCGCGACTGCGGCAGCCTGATGTCGCTGGTCGGCCGCCACCTGGTGTGGCCGCCCCATGTGCTCGCCCGGCTGCGCCAGTATCTGGTGCGCCGCTGCGAGGGCAACGAGCACTGGCGCGGCCACGCCGGCCTGTCCGACCCCGCGTTCCTGGCGCGGCACGGCGCGTGGCGCGGACCCTATGAGGAGGGCACGCTCTTCTTCTATATCGACGAATATGTCAAGGATGCGCCGAAGGACCTGCAGGCCGTGCTCGCCGCCACCAGCGACTGGCTGCAGCGCGACCTGAAGAAGCAGTCGACGCTGGTCGAGAAGAACATCGACGCGCTGGCGGGGCTGCTGCAGCTCAACCCGGCCGAGCGTGCGCTGCTGCTGTACGGCACGCTGGCGCGCTACCAGCGCGAGCTGCGCGGCCTGCTGGTGGAGTTCAAGGTGGCCAATGCGCAGGAGGCCTATGCCGCACTGGCCTCGGTGGCGGGCGTCGACGAGCGCGAGGTGGCAGACGCGCTGCGCGCCGGCAGCCGGCTCGAGCGCATCGGCATGATCGAGAACCTGCTCTCGGAGCACAACATCACCGACCTCGCCGACCTGATGAAGGTGAGCGAGCAAATGCCGCAGGTGCTGATGCGCGAATACCGCGGCCCCGACGAGCTGATGGCGGTGTTCACGCGGCCGGCGCGGCGCAGCGAGCTGACGACGGCCGATTTCGCCTTCGTCGCCGACGACGTGCGCGTGCTGACCACGCTGCTGCGCAATGCCGTCGCGGGCAAGGAAAGCGGCGTCAACGTGCTGCTGTACGGGCCGCCGGGCACCGGCAAGACCGAGCTCGCCAGGGTGTGCGCGCAAGAGGCCGGGCTGAACCTGTACGAGGTCGAATCCGCCGACCGCGACGGCAACTCGCTGACCGGTCGCGACCGTTACCGCTCGCTCCAGATGAGCCAGGTCTTCCTGCGCGGCAGCGCCGGTGTCGCGCTGCTGTTCGACGAGGTGGAGGACGTCTTTCCGCCGCTGTCGAGCGACGCCGCGCAGTGGATGGCGCGGCTCGACGCCTCCGACAGCGCGCATTCGGGCAGCGTCAGCGGCAAGGCCTGGGTCAACCAGATCCTCGAGACCAACCAGGTGCCGGTGATCTGGATCACCAACCGGATCGAACAGATTGATCCCGCTTTCCGCCGCCGCTTCCAGTACCACCTGGAGCTCAAGTCGCCGCCGCCCGGTGCGCGCGAGGCGCTGGTGGCTCGTGCGCTGGAGGGCATCGCCGTCACGCCCGCCTTTGCGGCGCGACTGGCCGAACGCAAGGCACTGACGCCGGCGCAGGTGCGCACCGCGGTGCGCTTCGCACGGCTGGCCGGTGACGCCGCCGACATCGAGGCGCTGATCGAGCGCCAGCTCAAGCAAGCAGACCGGGCGCTCGGCCAGGCCAGTGCGTCGCGGCCGCCCCGACCGGCGGTGACGGCCTACGACCTCGACTTGCTCAATGTCGAGACGCGCTTTCCGATCCCGCGGATCATCGAGGCGTTGCAGCGTCGCGGCCACGGCACGCTGTGTTTCCACGGCGCACCCGGCACCGGCAAGACGGCGCTGGCCGAGCACATCGCGCACTCGCTGCAGCGCCCGCTGATGATCCGCCAGGCCAGTGACCTGGTCAGCAAGTTCGTCGGCGAGACCGAAGCCAACATGGCGCGCATGTTCGAGGAGGCGCAGGCCGAGCAGAGCGTGCTGCTGCTCGACGAGGCCGACAGCTTCCTGCGCAGCCGGCAGCGCGCGGAGCGGACCTACGAGGTCACCGAGGTCAACGAGATGCTGCAGGGCATGGAGCGTTTCGCCGGCGTGTTCGTCTGCACGACCAACCTGTTCGACGACCTCGATGCGGCCGCGCTGCGGCGCTTCACCTTCAAGATCCGCTTCCAGCCGCTGACTCCCGAGCAGCGTATGCGCATGTTCGTCAACGAGGCGCTCGGCGGCAATGCGGCGGCGTTGACCCACGAGCATCGCAGCCGCCTGGCACAGCTGGACCAACTGACTCCGGGCGACTTCGCCGCCGTGCAGCGCCAGGTGGAGCTGCTGGCCGTGACCTTCGATCCCGATGAGTTCCTCTCGCAGCTCGAGGGCGAGCACCGGGTGAAGCCCGACGTGCGCGCGCGGCGCGGCATCGGCTTCGTGCGCTGAACCAGCCCGCGCGACCAATCTCTCGTTCGTGCCGTCGCACCCCCGGAATCAGGGGCACGCGCCGCGCCGTGGTTTGCCGCGGCGCGTGGCGTTTGTCACCGTAACGTCACGCGGTCGACGTGGGTCGAACGACACAATCTGCGCAGCCTGATCGTGCCCTGCGCGAACACCTGCCGCGCGTGACCCATACATGATCGATTCCGACGTCCGACCGCTGCTGCTGCTGCTCGCCATGCTGGTGGCCGGGCTCACCGCCGGCGTGCTGACGCATGCGCTGCAGAAGGCCCGGTCGTCCGACTCGCTGCTCGACTGGGGCTGGGTGGCCGGCGGGGCGGTTGCGGTCGGCACCGGCTTGTGGTCGGCGCAGTCGCTGGCGCTGCTCGGCGGGCGACTGACCGGCAACCTGATCTTCGGTTTCAAGGCGGCGGCGCTGTGCTGGCTGCTGTGCGTGTCGGCTGCCGGCCTGTGCCTGGCGGCTGCGCGCCAGCTGCCCACGCCAAGACTGCGCACCCTGCTGTTGCCCTGGATCCTCAGCTTCCTGATCGGGGCCGCGTTGCTGCTCACCGTACGCCTGCTGCCGGGCGCGCTGGCGATCGGCTGGAATTCGATGTGGGGCGTGGTGGCGATCGCCACGCTGCTGCTGTGCGCGGCGCTGACGCTGTGGTGGTTCGACTCCGGGCCGGTGGCCGAGAACCATGGCAGCCAATCGGCCGCCGCGGTCGCGGTGCTGGGTGTCGGCCTGGCCTGCGCCCACGCTTTTGTCATGCAGTCGGTGCGGCTGCAGGCGCCGTCACTGCCGATGACGCTCGACGGACTCGACGCGCTCGGCCTCACGCTGGCGTCCACGGTCGGCGCGCTCGCGGTCGCGATGGCCCTGCTGAGCGTGTGGGTCGATGCGCGCAACAGGGAGCGCACACGCACGCTGGCGACGTCGCTCAACGAGGCCAACACGCAGCTTCGGCGCCAGGCCTTCTGCGACCCGCTGACCACGTTGCCGAACCGGCTGCTGTTCGAGGAACGGCTGCACCAGACGCTGCAGCGCGTGGGCCGCTCGCCCGGTGCGATGGCGGTGCTGTTCATCGACCTCGACGGCTTCAAGCCGATCAACGACTCGTTCGGTCACGCCGCCGGCGACGTGGTGCTGCGCGAGGTGGGCGGCCGCCTGCTCGAGCTGGCCGGCGCGCACGGGACGGCGGCCCGCGTCGGCGGAGACGAGTTCCTGCTGCTGGTACCCAGCCCGGGTGGCCAGGAGGGCGCGGCCTCTTCGGCCCAGCACGTGCTGCAGGCGCTCGGCCGGCCGTACCGGCTGCCCAACCGCGGCGAGGTCAAGCTGTCGTGCTCGATCGGCATCGCGATGTTTCCCGAGCATGGCTCCACTGCCAAGCTGATCGCCAATGCCGACGCGGCGATGTACGCCGCCAAACGCACTGGCGGTTCGACCTATGCGTTCTTCGAGGCCCGCATGGACCTTGACGTGCGCGAGCAGGTCGAGATGCAGAACGACCTGCGGCTGGCGATCGAGCGGCAACAGCTGCACCTGTACTACCAGCCAAAGATCCACGGCGCTTCGGGCCAGGTGACCGGCGTCGAGGCGTTGATCCGTTGGGACCACCCGGTGCGCGGACTGATCAGCCCCGAGGTCTTCATCCCGATCGCCGAGCGCTTCGGCCTGATCGGCAGCATCGGCAACTGGGTGATCGAGGAGGCCTGCCGTCAGATCCGCCAATGGCTCGATCTCGGCCTGCGCATGCGGGTGGCCGTCAACCTGTCGATGCACCAGTTGCGCCAGGACGACCTGGTGCCGCGCATCCGCCGCGCGCTCGAGGTGCACCGGGTCGACCCGAGCCTGCTCACCTTCGAGATCACCGAATCGGTGGCGATGGAGGATACGCAGGCCACGATGCGCTCGTTCGGCCATCTGGCGCGCATCGGCGCTTCGCTGTCGATCGACGACTTCGGCACCGGTTACTCGAGCCTGGCCTACCTGCGCAAGCTGCCGGCGCGGCAGCTGAAGATCGACCGCGGCTTCGTCGCCGACATCGAACACAGCTCCGATGCGTTGGCGGTGGTCGACGCGGTGATCAAGCTGGCGCACGCGCTCGGGCTGAAGGTGGTGGCCGAGGGCGTGGAGACCGAACAGCAACGCGACATCCTGCTCGGGCTGCGCTGCGACGAGCTGCAGGGCTATCTGTTCGCCAAGCCAATGCCGGCCAAGATGCTGACGCTATGGGCGATGAACGACGACGACGGGCACGACATCGAGTTCCGCCACTCGCTGTTCCAGAACCACTTCTCGAGCTCGATCCAGTAGCGGGCCGCGCCCAGGCGCGAGGCCGGCCTTCGCTTCGTCCCAGAGCTGCTACCAGGGCAGATTCTCGAAGCGCCAGCCGTTGATGCGGCCGCGCCGGAAGTGCTCGTCGAGCTCGCCTTCGAATCCGTGCAACAGGTTGAACACCGACGTGAAGCCGTGCGCTTCGAGCGCCAGGCCAGCGTCGACCCTGCGCTTGCCCGAGCAGATCAGCACCACCGCACGGTCGAGCCGGCCGCCGGCCTCGCGTCGCACCTGCTCGGCGAACGCCTGCGGATCGGCCTTCATGGTCGGGTACTCGTACCAGGCCAAGTGCACCACGCCGGGCGGGCGGCCGACGTACAGGTTTCGATCTCCATGCGGATGTCGACGAACAGCGCCCCGGGGATCCGCTGCACGAAGGCCTGCGCCTCGGGGGGTGGCAGATGCTTCATGGGGCGGTGGAGCGGGCTCGTTCCTACAATGGGCGCATGCACCCTCTTGTCTACACGCGTGGCGCGGCGCTGCCCGGTATTCTGCAACAGCGCATCGTCGTCATCGACGGTGCGATGGGCACGCTGATCCAGCGCTACGGCCTGGGCGAGGACGAGTTCCGCGGCGAGCGATTTCGCGACCACGGCAAGGACCTGAAGGGCAACAACGACCTGTTGGTCCTGACGCGGCCGCAGGTGGTGCGCGAGATCCACGACGCCTACCTCGACGCGGGCGCCGACATCATCGAGACCAATACCTTCGGCGCGACGCGGGTCGCGCAGGGCGACTACGCGCTCGAAGCGGTGGCGCGCGAGATGAACGTGGCGGCCGCCCGCATCGCGCGCCAGGCCGCCGACGCGGCCAGCACACCCGAGCGACAGCGTTTCGTGGCCGGCGCGCTGGGCCCGACGCCGCGTACCGCGAGCATCAGCCCGGACGTCAACGATCCGGGCGCGCGCAACACGAGCTTTGACGAGCTGCGCGCTGCCTATCTCGAGCAGGCCAGCGGTCTGCTCGAGGGTGGCATCGACCTGTTCCTGGTCGAGACGATCTTCGACACATTGAACGCCAAGGCGGCGATCTTCGCGCTCGAGGAGCTGATGGAATCCACTGGCGAGCGGCTGCCGGTCATCATCTCCGGCACCGTCACCGACGCGTCGGGGCGCATCCTGTCGGGCCAGACCGTGCCGGCGTTCTGGCACTCGGTGCGCCATGCGCGGCCGCTGGCCGTGGGCCTGAACTGCGCGCTCGGCGCCGCGTTGATGCGGCCATATCTGGAGGAGTTGTCCAAGGTGGCGGGCGACACCTGGATCAGCTGCTATCCGAACGCCGGCCTGCCCAACCCGATGAGCGAGACCGGCTTCGACGAGACGCCTGCCGTCACCGGCGCACTGCTCGAGGAGTTTGCCCGCGCGGGTTTCCTCAATATCGCCGGCGGCTGCTGCGGCACGACGCCGCAGCACATCGCCGAGATCGCGCGGCGGGTGTCGGCCTACCGGCCGCGCCACCGGCACGATCCGCTGTTCAGCGAGCTGGCGGCCGCCTAGGCAGACGCTCGATCAAGGCGCGCTGCGCGGCGCCGCCTTGACGGCCGGGAAGGCGCCGGTCGGCGGCGGCAGCGCCTTGTCGTCGAGCGTGTCGATCGCCACCGGGCCGGGCACTACGCGCAGCACCACCAGGTCGTTGCTCGACGGCGGCGTGGTCGTCACACGCAGCGCCAGGATGCCGCGGCTGCCAAGATGACTGCGCATCGCACTGGCCCGCGCCGCCGCGCCGGGTGCGGCGAGCTGGATCTTGGCGCTCGGCTGCCGGCTCATCGTGGCTGCCACCTTGTCGAGCACGGCGCGCAGCGGCGGCTTGGGCGTCGGCGACTTGTCGTCGAACGAGAACGTCATCGGCACGTCAACGCGCATCGAGCCGTCGCTTTCGCTCGCCACCCGCACCGGCGTGCCGTCGAACAGCGCCTGCATCCATTTCACCTCGCCGGCCAACACGGTCGGCGGGGGTTGGCCCGGGCGCGGCGGCTCGGCCGGCGGCGCCGGCGTGGCGCCGCCGGGCGGCGCAGGCGAGGGCGCCAGCACGGGGCCGGCGCAGCCGGCCAAGCCCAACGCGACCACCGCCGCAGTCACCACCACGCCCGCATGGGACCTTCGACTCATGAACCGCATTGGAACTCCCTGCTCGCGACGTGGGCGACCACCCGTTCAAAGGCCATGTGCAAGTGTCGCTCAAGCTAGAATTTCGGCTCGGTTCGAGGAGCGTTGCGACGGTGCAGCAGGCACTGCCAGGCTCGGACCGGATGCCGGGTAGCAATCCTTGGCATCGTTGGATACGGCGCTCACCCTGAGCCGCACAGACGGCCCCGCGGGTGAGTCGCGCGGGGCGGCCGTGGCGGCCCTACCGGGAAGTCGACGTCGATGATTGCCAATCCCAGCACCGCACCCGTTGCACCGCTTCGCCTGTCGGGCCTGGAGCCGGTGACCCTCGCGCCGGGTGCGCTGTTCGTCAACATTGGTGAGCGCACCAACGTGACGGGCAGCAAGGCCTTTGCCCGCATGATCCTCGAAGGCCGCTTCGAGGACGCGCTGTCGGTCGCGCGCCAGCAGGTAGAGAACGGCGCGCAGATCATCGACATCAACATGGACGAGGCGATGCTCGACAGCCAGGCCGCCATGGTGCGTTTCCTGAACCTGATCGCCAGCGAGCCCGAGATCGCGCGCGTGCCGATCATGATCGACTCGTCGAAGTGGAGCGTGATCGAGGCAGGCCTCAAGTGCATCCAGGGCAAGGGCATCGTCAACTCGATATCTCTGAAGGAAGGCGAAGCCGAGTTCCGCCGCCAGGCCACGCTGGTGCGGCGCTACGGCGCCGCCGCGGTGGTGATGGCCTTCGACGAGCAGGGCCAGGCCGACAGCTTCGAGCGCAAGACGCAGATCTGCGCGCGCGCCTACCGCATCCTGGTCGACGACGTCGGCTTCCCGGCCGAGGACATCATCTTCGACCCCAACATCTTCGCGATCGCCACCGGCATCGAGGAGCACGCCAATTACGCGGTCGACTTCATCGAGGCGACGCGCTGGATCAAGCGGCAGCTGCCCGGCGCCAAGGTGTCGGGCGGCGTCAGCAACGTGAGCTTCAGCTTCCGCGGCAACGAACCGGTGCGCGAGGCGATCCACACCGTGTTCCTGTACCACGCGATTCAGGCCGGCATGGACATGGGCATCGTCAACGCCGGCATGATCGGCGTCTACGACGACATCGAGCCCGCCTTGCGCGAGCGCGTCGAGGACGTCGTGCTGAACCGCCGCGCCGACGCCACCGAGCGC
>Ga0075356_1000071_pt1 | contig 19661 bp, 19 predicted proteins | sample WestPond_Cattail_FD_120073 | JGI IMG/M metagenome (GOLD analysis project Ga0075356, IMG submission 120073) | Natural and restored wetland microbial communities from the San Francisco Bay, California, USA, that impact long-term carbon... | ecosystem: Environmental > Terrestrial > Soil > Wetlands ... | reverse complement strand
TGACCGGTCACCTCAAGGACGGCAGCTGTGACCTCGACTGGGCCGCCCTCGCCCGGCCACGCCAGACGACCGTCATCTACATGGGCCTGGGTGGCCTGGCCGAGATCTGCGCGCAGCTGGTGGCGCACGGCCTGCCTGACCATACCCCGGCGGCGGTGGTGCAACAGGGCACGACGCTCGATCAGCGCGTGGTCGACGGCACGCTGGCCGACCTGGCGATACGCGTGGCGTTGGCCGAACTGCAATCGCCCTGCCTCGTCATCGTCGGCGAGGTCGTGCGCCTGCGCGGTCAACTGGCCTGGTTCGACGAGTGCGCAAGCGCCATGGAGGCGGCCGGCGTGCCGCAGGACGCCGAGCTCAGCGATTGATCCGCGTCTCGACGCTGCGGCCTTCGGCCACGGCGCGCGATTCGACCGCGAACACAGCCGCCTCGACCCGCGAGCTCAGGTTCAGCTTCGACAGGATGTGCCGGACGTGCAGCTTCACGGTGTCGTGGCTGATGTCGAGCCGGCGGGCGATCGCCTTGTTGCTTTCGCCGCGCGCCAGGTGATCGAGGATCTGCCGCTCGCGGTCGGTCAGCGAATCCAGCAGCCCCTTGCGGTCGCTGCCCTTGGAGCCGGCCTGCAGCATCTGCGCGAGCTTCAGCGTCATGGCGGGCGCCACCACGAGCTCGCCGCGCGCCGCGCGTTCGATCGCCGAGATCACCTCCTCGGGCTCCATGTCCTTCAGCAGATAGCCGCGCACGCCGGCGCGCAATGCCGCCGCGAGGTCGGCCTCGGCATCGCTCATGGTCAGGATCACGGCCGGCGTGTCGCAACCTTCACCGCGCAGGCGGCGCAGCAGCGTCAGGCCATCGGTCGCCGGCATGCGCAGGTCGAGCACGACCAGGTCCGGCTTGTGCTCGAGCAGCGTCGGCGCCACCTGGTTCGGATCGCCGAGCGCGGCCACCACCGTGATGTTGCCCCGGTGGTGCAGCAGGTCGGTCAACCCGTTGCGGCACAGCGCATGGTCGTCGACCAGCACTACGCGCAGCCGTTCGGCCGTCATCGGACACCCCCTTCGACCGGCTCGAGCGGGAAGCGCAGCTGCACGCGGGTGCCGCCGCCCTCTCGCGCACCCACCTCCAGGCTGCCGCCCAGGCCACGGGCACGCTGGCTCATGATGTCCAGGCCGTAGTGCGCCAGCCCGTCGTGCGGGTCCGCCGGTCTCAGCCCGGCACCGTCGTCCTCGACCCGCACCTCGACCTCGCCTCGACGTTGAGCCAACGTCAGCCAGGCGTGCCGGGCCCGGCTGTGCTTGGCGACGTTGGCGAGCGCCTCCTGCACCACGCGCAGCAACTGGAATTCCTGTGCGACCGACAGCTGCAGTCCCGGGACCTGATCGTCGAACGCGAGCTCCACCTCGTTCAGATCGCAGAACGACATGACGGTGGCCTGCAACGCATGTTTCAGGCCGAGCGGATCCATCGGTGCGCGAAAGTGCGCCAGCACCTCTCGCAGGTTGACGTGCGCATCGGTGACCGCCCGCCGGACATCGGCTGCGTACTTCAGCGCCGAGGCCTCATCGTGCGTCGTGATGGCCTCGCTCAGCAAGGGCAAGCGCATCTTCACGAAGGCCAGCGTCTGGGCGATCGAGTCATGCACCTCGGCGGCCATGGCCTGCCGCTCCGCCATCACGGTGGCGCGCAGCGTCTCGCGCTCGAGCGCCGCGTTGTGCAAAGCCAGCCCGAGCAATTCGCCGATCGACTTGAGCAGCGCGGCGGCCTCCGCGTCGGCCGCCGGCGGACCGTCGAGGAACAGGTTGTAGAGCCCGAGCACGCGGCCGCGATAGGTCAGCGGCACGGCCGTCAGGTGTTGGCATTGGTGGCCGAAGAACGTGTCCTCGCTGCGGCGGGCGCAGTGACGCAGGTCGCCGGCCGTGACGATGATGTCGCGGGTGAACGCCGCCCCGCAGACACCACAGGCCGGGTCGACCGAGCGCTCGGCCGACACCACATGCTCGGGCAGGCCGACCTGGCTGATCATCTGCAGGCGGTCGCCGTCCGCCGACAGCACGCGCACGGCACCCGCGCGGGCCCCCGCGATCTGCATGACGGGCGTCAGGAAGCGGGCGAGCAGGCCATGCAGATCGGACCCAGCAGCCAGCCCGGCGGTGATCTCCGCCAACAGGCCGGCGTCGCCGGCACGCCGTGTAGGCGGCCGCGCGACCCTCAGTTCAGGCCAGTCCGTCTGCATGTCTCGGCCCTGCTGAAGCAGGGTTGTCTCCGGGTCGATCCAGCGCACCATTTGAACCGGTCTGCCGCCCGCGCGCCATCGGACAGGACCCACCCCTTGTAACAGCGGCCACGGCCATTGCCTCAGCAGATGCGGGGCAGCGGGTCTTCATCGAGTTCATCCAGCAGGCGTTCACCGCCGATGGCCGTCTGCAGCACGACCTGACACGCGCCTCGATCGACGCGACCGATGCAGGCGGCCTGCCCGCCGGATGGCAGCGCCCGCCACGCGGCCAGCGCCTGGTCGGCCTGTTCCGGCGCCACCACCGCCACGACCCGGCCCTCGCAAGCCAGATAGAGCGCGTCGTAGCCGAGCACCTCGCAGGCCGACCGGGTGCTCTCGCGCAGCGGGATCCGGGTTTCGTCAAGGTGCACCGTCATTGCGGTGGCGGTCGCGATTTCGTGCGCCACCGTGGCCAGACCGCCGCGCGTCGGATCGCGCATGAAGCGCAAGCCCGGCAACGGCCACAGCGCCCGACACAACGGCAGCACCGACGCACAGTCCGAGCGCACATCGCGGCCGCGCAGATCGAACTCCCCGCGCGCCAGCAGCGCCGCGATGCCATGGTCGCCCACCGGTCCGCTGACCAGCACGGCGTCGCCGGAACGGATGGCGTCGAGCCCCAGGCCTGGTCGCCGGCATACACCGATGGCGCTGACGCAGAAGTAGGCGCCGCCTCCGTGGCCCCGCGGCACGACCTTGGTGTCGCCGGCCACCACGCTCGCGCCGGCGGCGCGCGCCGCGCCGGCGAAGCTGAGGGCCAGACGCCGCAGCGTGGCGAGCTCGAGTCCTTCTTCGAGCAGCACCGCCAACGTCAGCCAGCGCGGCTCGGCGCCGGCCACGGCCAGGTCGTTGACGCTGCCGTGCACGGCCAGCGAACCGAGGTCGCCGCCGGGGAATTCGAGCGGCTGCACGGTGAAGCCGTCGGTGGTGACCATCAACTGCTCGTCGGTCCGCGGCAGCGGCGCCGCATCTGCGTGGGTGTCGGGCGCGTGGTCGCCGCAGGCTGCGACGAAGATGTCGTCGATCAGCTCGCGCATGTGCCGGCCGCCATTGCCGTGCGCCAGTCGGACGTGCTCGTTCATGGCGCACCCACCGGGGCGATCGGCATGCTGCCGCCGGCCGCGAACTCAACCACCTGGCCGAACGCCAGGCCGGCGTCGTTGACCGCCACGCGAGCAGGCAAGACCCACGGCAGATGGCGGCGCTGCAGCCGCTCGGCCAGGTGCTCGACGAGCAGCCGGTTCTGGAACACCCCGCCGCACAGGCCCACCGCGTCGAAGCCGTGCTGCGCTCGCAGCGTCGCCGCCTGCACGACTGCCGCCTCGCCGAGCGAGGCGTGGAAGTCGGCGGCGCGCTGCGCGGCACTGCGCGATGCGTTGGCCAGATGATGGAGCAGCGGCGCCCAGTCGGTGCGCAGCACGCCGTGCGCATCTGGCGCCACCGGCAGCGGCAACGCGAACCCCGGATGCCGCGCACGGCGCGCCAGCGACTCCAGCATCATCGGCGCCTGCGCCTCGAAGCTGCAGGTGTCGAGGCCGAGCAGGCACCAGGCGGCGGCGTCAAACAGGCGTCCGACCGCGCTGGTGCTCGGCGCGTTGACACGCGCCCGCCAGGCGGCCTGTGCGAGCGCCAGGTCGACCGCCGCGATCTCGATCGGCAGGCCCGCCTCCCAATGCAGCGCCGCGGCACTGCGCCAGGGCTCACGCGCTGAGCGGTCGCCGCCCGGTGGATGGAACGGCCGCCACGAGGCCAGCCGCTGCCAGTCGCCCGGCGCACCGCAAAGCGCCTCGCCGCCCCACAGGCCGTCGTCGTCGCCGAGGCCGACGCCGTCCCAGGCGAAGACCAGCCAGCGCGCCACGTCCGGACGTTCCCAGGCCAGCGCCGACGCATGCGCGCGATGGTGCTGCACCGTGTGCACCGGCACGCCCTGCCGGCGCGCCCACGAGGCGCTGGAGTAGCCGCGATGGGTATCCGTGATCAGCGCGCCCGCACGTACGCCGTATAGACGCTGCAGGTCCTCGGCCACCTGCTCGAACACCAGGCGACCGCGGGCCAGGTGCAGATCGCCGATGTGCGGCGACAGCACGATGCGTCGAGCGAAGGCCAGCGCGACGGTCACCTTCGACTGGCCACCCAGCGCGAGCACCGGCCGCGCCAACGACCGATGCAGTACCGCCTCCAGCGGCGCCGAGCCGCGCCCGTGGCGGATCGGCCGCTGCGCAGCAGCGATCACGCGTACCACCGCATCGTCGGCCGGCCGCACGATCGGCCGGTCGTGATGCAGGAAGGCGTCGGCGATGGCGGCGAGCTGGCATGTCGCCTCCTGCGGATCGGTCAGCACCGGCTCGCCCGATCGGTTGCCCGAGGTCGCCACCAGCGGCGCACCGAAGTCCGCGAACAGCAGTTCATGCAACGGGCTGTAGGGCAGGAAGGCGCCGATCTCGTCGAGGCCGGGTGCCAGCGCATCGGGCAGCGAGCTGCCGGCGCGGCGCCGCAGCAGCACGATCGGCCGCGCCGCATCGAGCAGCGCAGCGGCTTCGATCGGATCGACGTGGAGTTCCGCGCGCACGGCGTCGAGGCCGTCGAGGCCCCGCTGCGGGAACATCACCGCCAGCGGCTTGTGCGGCCGCGCCTTGCGCGCGCGCAGTTTCCGGATGGCCGCCTCGTCGCGCGCGTCGCACATCAGGTGGTAGCCGCCGATGCCCTTGAGCGCGACGATGGCGCCCGCGCGCAGCGCCCGCACGCCCGCCGCCAGGGCGCCGGCGTCGCCGTCGATCGTCTGCTGCGCGTCGGCGAAGCGAAGCCGAGGGCCGCAGTCGGGACAGGCGATCGGCTCGGCATGGAAACGCCGGTCGAGCGGGTCACCGTACTCGCGTCGGCAGGCCGGGCACAGCGCAAAGCCGGCCAGGCTGGTCGCCGTGCGGTCGTACGGCAGGCCGAGCATCACGGTGTAGCGAGGTCCGCACTGCGTGCAGTTGATGAAAGGGTGTCGCCAGCGGCGATTTGCCGGGTCGGCGATCTCGCGCCGGCAGTCGGCACACAAGGTCTGATCGGGCGGTACGTGCGCGGCGGCCGCGGCGTGCGACACACGCGCGCTGTCGACGATGCGAAAACCCGGTGCCGTGAAGGGCTCGATCGTCTGCACGCCGTCGATCGCCGGTCGCGCCAGCGCGGGCGCCTCGTCGCACAACGAACGCGCGAACGCAGCCAATGCGGCGGCGCCGCCGCAGACCTCGATCTCGACCTCGGTGCCGCTGTTGCGCACCTGGCCCGACAGGCCGTGTCGCGTGGCGAGGCGGTGAACGAACGGACGGAAGCCGACGCCCTGCACGCGGCCGGTGACGACGATGCGCAGCGCCGTGCGCTCGGCCGCAGCGACTGCCCCGTTCATGCCGCCACCTGCTCGCGTTGGCCGCTGGCCCACCAGATGCGGCAGGCCCCCTCGTCGGACACCATGCAGGGGCCGACCGGCTGGCGCGGGTTGCAGGCACGGCCGTACAGCACGCATTGGTTCGGGGCGATGCGACCGAGCACTACGCGCGCGCAATCGCAACCGGGCGGCATCTCGCCGGCGCGCCGGCGCAGTGCGCCGACGTCGATGCGGAAACGGCGCCGCGCATCGGCCTGCGCGAAATCCGGCTTGATCGCAAAGCCGGAACGCGGGATCGTGCCGATGCCGCGCCACGGTGCATCCACCACGTCCATCGTGGTGTCGAGCACGGCCCTGGCGCCCGGATCGCCGCCGTGGCGCACCAGTGCACCATAGCAGTTGTCGAGGAACGGCCGCTGCTCGATCGCCTGCCGCGCCACCGAATACAACGCGGCCAGCAGGCTATCGGCGGTGAAGCCGGCCACCGCCGCGGCGATGCGGTGCTGTTCGGGCACGAAGCGCCATTCTTCCAGTCCCATCACGGTCGACACATGCCCCGGTGCGATCAGCGCGTCGAAGGCGGGCGTGTCGCTGGCCAGCAGCATCGCCACCGCGGGCCAGGTGAGCCGGCCCGACAGCAGCAGCGACAGGTTGTCCGGCAGGCCCTCGGCCAGCAGGCCGGCGACCGGCGCCGTGGTGGTCTCGAAGCCGGCGGCGAAGAACACCACCTCCCGCTCGGGATGGGCGCGCGCGAACTGCGCGGCCTGCTGCGGCGAGGCCACGGCGCGCACATCGGCGCCCGCGGCGCGCGCGGCCTCGAGCGAACGCGGCTCACCTTTGGGCAAGTTGCAGGGCACGCGCAGCATGTCGCCGAACGCGACCAGCAGCACGCGCTGGTCGACCGCCAGCCGGATCGCCGCGTGGATGTCCTCTTCCGGACAGACGCAGACCGGGCAGCCCGGGCCCGGGATCAACTCGATGGCGGGCGGCAGCACACGCCGCAGCCCGGCCATCGAGATCGAACGTTCGTGACCGCCGCAGACGTTCATCACGCGCAGGCGCGGCGGCAAGGGCAAGACGCGGATGCGCTCGAGCCAGGTGGCCGCCGTTGTCGTGCCCGCGTCGGTGTTCATCTCACGCGGCGGCGGCGTGCCGGGTGCGCCCGTCGGACTGCATGTACGGGCGCAGCCGCTCACCGCTGCGCTGGCGCGCGAGCTGGCTGTCGAGCCACTCAATCCACGGCGTCAGCGACTCGCCTCGGCGTGCCGACAGCTGCAGCACCGGGGCCGGATTGGCCAGCGCTCGAAAGTGCCCGACGGCGGCCTGCGGGTCGAAGTCGTCGATCGCGCCGAGCAGGTCGGTCTTGGTCAGCAGCAGCAGGTCGGCGGCGCGGAACATCACCGGGTACTTGGCCGGCTTGTCGGCGCCTTCGGTCACCGACAGCAGCGTCACGTTGAGGTGGTGGCCGAGGTCGAAGCTGGCCGGACAGACCAGGTTGCCGACGTTCTCGATGAACAGCAGATCCAGGTGATCCAGGTCCACCACGTGCAGTGCGCTGTGCACCATGTGCGCATCGAGGTGGCAGGCCGTGCCGGTGGTGATCTGCACAGCGGGTACGCCCTTGGCACGGATGCGCTGGGCGTCGTTCTCGGTTTCCAGGTCACCTTCGATGACGGCGATGCGATAGCGCCCGGCCAGCGCGTCGATCGTCGCCTCCAGCAGGCGCGTCTTGCCGGCGCCGGGCGAGGACATCAGGTTGATCGCCAACACGCCGCGCGCATCGAAGTGATCGCGGTTGTGCGCGGCCTCGTGATCGTTGGCATCGAGCAGGCGGCCGAGCACGTCGATCGTCTCCTGCGTCGGCCGCTGGTCGCTTACGGCATGCAAGTGGTCGTGGGGCGCGGCGCAACCGCAGGTCAGGCACATCGTCGGACTCCCGTTTGGATCAGGTCGGCTGCGCCGCGGCGGCGTCGCGTGTCAACTCCACCTGCGTCAGCAGCAATTCCTCGCCGCCGACCACCCGTACGCGCCAGGTGCCGCAGGCGGGGCACAGCAGGCGGTTCGCCGGCACCTCGGCCTGCACGCCGCAGTCATCGCAGGCCACGCGCGCGGGCAGCACGTCGAGCTGCAACCAGGCCCCGCCTGCGACGGTGCCGGCGCGTGCGACGTGAAACGCCCGCTCCAGCAGTTGGGGCTCGACGCCGGACAACGCGCCGACCGCCACCCGCACGCGCTGCACGGCAGACGCCTGCTGCTGGCGCGCGACGCGCTCGATCTCGGCCATCAGGCCCTGGCACAGCGCCAGTTCATGCACGGCCAGCCTCGCTTGCCGGCGCGTCTGCCGCCGCCAGCATCTCGTCATAGAGCTCCCACGCCGAGCGCGCCTCGTCGAGCGAGATCTTCTGAATCGCGTAGCCGACATGGATCATCAGCATGTCGCCGGGCCGCACGGTCTCGTGCTGCAACAGGAACAGACTCACCGTGCGCTCGATGCCCTTGGCCTCGCAGCGGGCGTTCATGCCGTCGATCTCCAACACTTGCATCGGAATGGCCAAGCACATCGGGTGGGTCTTCTTCAGTCGCGCACTCGGGCAGCACTGCCCGCTCCGATCCCCCAGCGGATCGGCTCGAGGCGCCGGCACAGAATAGGTCGCGAACCGCTGGAAACGATGACTTGCGTCAATGGTGTGCCAACTGGACCGGCATACCGTACAGGGTGTAGGGGCATCCGGGCAGAAGGCCAGCAATGCAAGCGGTGCAGTCGGTACTGGTGCTGGGACTGGGCAATCGATTGCTGCGCGACGATGCGGCCGGCCCGCTGGTGATCGATCGTCTGCTGTCGAGCCAGGCGCCGAGCGGCACGACGCAACTGCGTGACGGCGGCACGATCGGCCTGAGCCTGCTGCCCGAGATCGAGGACGCCGCGGCTCTGGTGGCCGTCGATGCCGCGCGGTTCGGCGCGAAACCCGGCACGGTCCGGGTGTTCGAAGGCGCCGCGATGGATGCGCAGTTGCAGGGTCGCAAGCGCAGTGCCCACGAGGTGGCGCTGGCCGATCTGCTGTCGGCGGCCGCCTTGAACGGCCGCCTGCCGTCACGTCGTGCGCTCGTCGCCGTCGAGCCCGCCTGCACCGATCTCGGGCTCGATCCATCCAGCGAGGTGGCGCGCGCGATTCCTCAACTGTGCGATGCCGTGCACGCACTGCTGCAAAGGTGGGAGTCATGACTGAATTGCTCGGCGCTTCATTGCGCGAGCGCGGCATTTCGCGCCGTGCCCTGCTGCAGTACGCCACCTACATGGCTTCGCTGCTGGCGCTGCCGCCGTCGGCCGCCGCGGCGATGGCCGACGGCCTGGCCAAGGCCCGACGTCAGGCGGTGATCTGGCTGTCGTTCCAGGAGTGCACGGGTTGCACCGAATCGCTCACGCGCTCGTTCAGCCCCAGCCTGGAAGACCTGATCTTCGACTTCATCTCGCTCGACTACCACCACACGCTGCAATCGGCCTCCGGCGAAGCCGCCGAGGCCGCGCGCCGGCAGTCGATGCAGGACAACAAGGGAAAGTACGTCGTCGTGGTCGACGGCTCGGTGCCGATCGGTGACGGTGGCGTCTATTCGATGATTGCCGGCCAGACCAACGCCGCGATGCTCGCAGAGACGGTCGAGCACGCCGCCGCGGTGCTCGCGGTGGGCACCTGTGCCGCCTTCGGCGGCCTGCCCGAGGCCGACCCCAACCCGACCGGCGCAGTGGCGATCTCGAAACTGGTATCGGGCAAGCCGGTGATCAACATTCCCGGCTGTCCGCCGATGCCGCAGGCGATGGCCGGCACCATCGCGCACATCCTGTCGTTCGGCACGCTGCCCGAGCTCGACGCGCTCGGTCGGCCGCGCGCCTTCTTCGGCGAAAGCATCCACGACCGCTGCTACCGCCGGCCGTTCTACGAACGCGGCCTGTTCGCCAAGAGCTTCGACGACGAAGGCGCGCGCCAGGGCTGGTGCCTGTTCGAGCTCGGCTGCAAGGGCCCGGTGACCTACAACGCCTGTGCGACGCAGAAGTGGAACGGCGGCGTGTCGTTCCCGATTCAGTCCGGCCACGGCTGCATCGGCTGCTCGGAGCCGCACTTCTGGGATCGCGGCGGCCTGTACAAACCCCTGTCGGCCGGCACGACCGACGTGCGCAAGGTGATCGGCATCGCCGCCGTCGCCGGCACGGCACTGGGCGCCGCCTCGGCCGCGCTGGCCCGCCAGCGCGCCGCCACGAACGCCAAGGAGTCCTGACCCATGGACCTGCTCGACTTCGCCCGCGGCCCGGCGCTGACCTTTGCGCTGGCCATCTTCGTCGGCGGCACGCTGTGGCGGCTGTTCGGCGTGCTGCTGCTGCCGCGCCTGCGCGACCTGTCACTGCCACGCGAAGGCGCGCCGGCGCCGTTGGCCGGTGCGCTGCGCACGATCGCGCGGCGCATGTGGCCGCGGCGCGAATTCGCCCAGGCAACACTGTTCATCACGCTCAACAGCTACGTGTTCCACATCGGGCTGGCTGTGGTGGTGTTCGGCCTGGCGCCGCACATCCTGTTCATCCGCCAGCTCACCGGGCTGTCGTGGCCCGCGCTGCCGAGCAACCTGGTGTTCGGTGCCGGTGTGATCACGCTGTTCGCGCTGGTCGCGGTGCTGGCGCGGCGCCTGCTGCATCCGGTCGTGCGCCTGCTGTCGGGCGTCGGCGACTACCTGAGCTGGCTGCTGACGGCGCTGCCGGTGGCCACCGGCCTGCTCGCCAGCGGACACCTCGGTGCGCGCTACGAGACGCTGCTGGCGCTGCATGTGCTGAGCATCGCTGCGTTCCTGGTCTGGTTTCCGTTCGGCAAGCTGATGCACGCGGTGTTGTTCGCCTTCTCGCGCGGCGCCACCGGCATCCGCTTCTCGCATCGCGGAGTGAATGTATGAGCGCCGTACGGCCGCTCCGAAGGCGCTCGCTCCCCCGCGGGGTGACGGCGCCATGCGCCAAGGGGGCCCAATGAGCACCGCAACTGCCACACCCTTGTTCGACAAGCAGGGCGAGCACAGCGACGAGGCCCGCGTCGATGCCGCGATGCGCAGCTTCGTGCGCGAGTTCGGCGTCACCGCGGCGCTGCACATGGAGTCGTGCGTGCGCTGCGGCATGTGCGCCGAGGCCTGCCACTTCTACGCGGCCTCGGGCGACGCCAAGCACACGCCGGTGCACAAGCTCGATCTGTTCCGGCGCGCCTACTTTCGCGAGGCGTCGCCGTTCGCGCCGGTGGTGCGTGCGCTCGGTCTGGTCAAGAAGCCGAGCGTCGCCGAGCTCGAGCGCTGGCAGGAGCTGATCTACGACTCGTGCACGATGTGCGGCCGCTGCACGCTGGTATGCCCGATGGGCATCGACATCGCCGAATTGGTGAAGGAGGCGCGCCACGGCATGTTCAAGGCCGGCCTGATTCCGGAACGGCTGGCGCTGATGGACCGCACTGCGCGGCAATGGGGCAGCCCGGCCACGCCGGCCGAGGACCTGCCCGACATCCTGGCCGAGGTGTCGGAGCAGTACAACGTGGCGATTCCCTGCGACCTGGACCATGCCGACATGCTGGTCACCGCGGCGCCGGCCGAACTGGGCGACCACACCAAGGCGCTGGCCGACGCCGCCAAGATCCTGAACCGGCTCGGGGTGAAGTGGACGATGCACCGTGCCGGCTTCGACGCGTCGAACGTCGGCTTCAACAACGGCGATCTGCAGTTGCAGGAGCGCCTGACGCGCGCGCTGATCGACACCGCCGTGAAGATCGGGGCCAAGACCGTGCTGCTGCCCGAATGCGGCCACGCCTATGGCGCCGCGCGCTGGGAGGCGGCCAAGTGGTACGGCCAGGCGCTGCCGGTGCGCATCGTGCACATGACCGAGTTCCTCGACGAGGTCATCAGCGCCGGCAGGATCCGGCTGCACCAGATCGGCGAGACGGCGACCTTCCACGACCCGTGCCAGATCGTGCGGCGTGGCGGGCTGGAGGCGGCGGCGCGGCGCGTGCTCGCCGCGCTCGGCTTCGAACTGATCGAGCTGAAGGACCACGGCATCGCCGGCTATTGCTGCGGCGGCGGCGGCGGCGTGGTGTCGAACCAGCGCGCGGCGCCGCTGCGCCACAAGGTATTCGAGATCAAGAAGAACCAGGTCGAGGCCACCGGTGCCAAGCGCTTCGTCACCAGCTGCGGCCAATGCCGCATCACGCTCGAGATGGGCGCCAAGCACGCACACTGGGACCGCAAGACCGAGAGCCTGCTCGAGCTCGTGGCCGACAACCTGGCGGATTGATCAGCATGAACACAAGAGTTGTCGTCGACCCCATCACCCGCATCGAGGGCCACCTGCGCATCGAAGCCGAGACGGCGGCCGACGGCCGCATCACGAGCGCCTGGAGCTCGGGCACCATGGTGCGCGGCATCGAGCTGATACTCAAGGGCCGCGACCCGCGTGAGGCCTGGGCCTTCGCCCAGCGCATCTGCGGCGTCTGCACGCTGGTGCACGGCATCGCGTCGGTGCGCGCCGTGGAAGACGCTCTGCAGTGGCGCATCCCCGCCAATGCACAACTCATCCGCAATCTGATGATCGCCGCGCAGCACGTGCACGATCACGTGATGCACTTCTACCACCTGCACGCGCTCGACTGGGTCGACGTGGTGTCGGCGCTGAAGGCCGACCCCAAGGCGACCTCGCAGCTGGCGCAGTCGATCTCCGGCTATGCGAAATCGAGCCCCGGTTACTTTGCCGACACGCAAAAGCGCGTCAAGCAGTTCGTCGAGAGCGGCCAGCTCGGCATCTTCGCCGGCGGCTTCTGGGGTCACCCGGAATACAAGCTGCCGCCCGAAGCCAACCTGATGGCGGTGGCGCACTACCTGGAGGCACTTGCCTGGCAGCGCGACGTGGTCAAGCTGCACGCGATCTTCGGCGGCAAGAACCCGCACCCCAACTTCCTGGTCGGCGGCTCGCCAAGCCCGATCAGCGCCGGGCCGGGCTCCGCCGGCGCCGCCGCGACCACGCTCAACATCGCGACGCTCGGCGACGTGCGCAGCATCATCAAGTCGATGCAGGCCTTCGTCGACCAGGTCTACCTGCCCGACACGCTGGCCATCGCCGGCTTCTACAAGGACTGGTTCGCGCGCGGCGAGGGCCTGGGCAACTTTCTCACCGTCGGCGACTTCCCGAGCAAGGGGATCGACGAGGCGGCGTCGAACTTCATTCCGTCGGGCGTGATCCTCGGCCGTGACCTGAAGAACATCCAGCCGGTGGACCTGCGCGATCCGGCGCAGGTGCAGGAGTTCGTCGCGCACTCGTGGTACGACTACGCGGGCGGCAAGACGCAGGGCCTGCACCCGTACCAGGGCGAGACGAAGCTGCACTACACCGGCCCGAAGCCGCCGTACGAACAGCTCGACGTGGCGAGCAGCTACTCGTGGCTGAAGTCGCCGCGCTGGCGCGGCAAGCCGATGGAGGTCGGCCCGCTGGCGCGGCTGGCGATGCTGTACGCCACCGGGCACGAACCCACCCGGACGCTGGCCGACCAGGCGTTGCGCACACTCGACCTGCCGCTGACGGCGATCTTCTCGACGCTCGGGCGCACGGCGGCGCGCACCATCGAGTCGAAGGTGTTCGCCGACCAGATGATGGTCTGGCTCGACAACCTGGTGGCCAACATCAAGGCGGGCGACCTGTCGGTGCAGAACACCGCGCTGTGGGAGCCGTCGACCTGGCCGGCCGAAGCCAAAGGGGTGGGCTTCATGGAAGCGCCACGCGGCGCGCTGGCGCACTACATCGTGATCAAGAACGGACTGATCGACAACTACCAGGCGGTGGTGCCCAGCACCTGGAATGCCGGTCCGCGCGACGCCAGCGGCCAGCCCGGCGCCTACGAGGCGGCGCTGATGGACCGGCACCACCTGCACGACCCGAAGCAGCCGCTGGAGATCCAGCGCACGGTACACAGCTTCGACCCCTGCATCGCCTGCGCGGTGCACGTGGTCGACCCGCAGGGCGAGGAACTGATGCAGCTTCGCGTGCGCTGAGGCCCACGTCGCCGAGCCGCGCGCGCGCTCGGCCGAATCCGACGGTCAGCCGAACCTGACGAACAGCCTGCTGTAGGCCGGCTTCAACTTGCCGAGTGCGTCGCGCACGGCAGCCGCGTCTTGCCGCAACAGGGCAGCTTTGACGGTCTGCACCGATGCCTCGACGTCCTTCAGCAGGCCCTCGAACTCGGCATTGCGTTGCAGCGGGGCCGGCGCCTGCAGGCGCAACTGGTGCGCCAGATAGTCCAGTGCCCCGACCTGCGACATCGCGAGCAGCGTGCCGCTGGGCCCGTCGAGCGCCTTCGGCGCCTCGACCAGCAAGCGCTCCATCTCGGCGTGGTACGCGTTCATGTGGTCGCTGAAAACGACCACGCCGTTGCGGCGGCGCAGGTCGGCCAGCAGCTCACGCACCGACTCCAGCTCCTCGTGGGCTTCGGCCAGCCGGTTGGCGCGCACCGCCGCCGCAGCCCGTTCGTACAGTGCATTCACCTGCGCGAGCCGGGCCGCGAACTCGGCGTCGCGGTCGTAGGGTGCGGCCGGCTTCGCGCCCAGGCGCTCGGCCATCGATCGCCAGGCCATCTGCGCCTGGGCGACGGCCTGCTGGGCTTCGTCCTGCGACTTGCCACTGGTGCGAAAGAGCGCCACGCGGTAGGGCGCATAGGCCTCCTGCAGCGCATCGGTCACCGCGTCGCCGGCATGTGCCGCGGTCGCGCCGAACAGTGCCAGGGCCAACGCAAGGGCTCGAGTGGGCATGGGCATCGCGTGTCCGGGCAGGTGAGAGGAGATCATTCTGCGGATGCCCGCCCCGCCGCCCGGTGATGCAGCGCAAGCCGATCGCCGCAAGTACGCCAAAAGAGTTATCGGCGCTGCCCATCGCGGTGATAGACGCTGCGTGGGCGCAGCGCGCCCAATCCGATGTCTGTGCCGGACCGCCGATGGCATGGGCAAGGCCTCGCGGCGGCGCGCCGTGAGCGACGCTGGCGAAGGCCGAGCTGACGCAGGACAACGGTGTCGGCGTGCGACGCTGCATACGCGCACTGTCGACGCAGCAGCTATGAAGGGCAACGAGATGAACGACACGATCACCCAGCTGGCCCTGGCCGCAATGATGACGACGGCAACCACCGCCGCCCGGGCCGAGACGCTGATGTCCGAGCCATGGACGGCCAAGGCCTGCGAGCAGTGGAACAAGACCGCGAGCCTGACCGACGAACTGGCCGACAAGTGGGTGAAGAACGACGGTGGCAAGGGCTTCAAGGTGATCCACCTGTACCGCAGCGAATGCGGCGCGGCCAGCCGCAGCGAGCTGCGCATCGCGGCCAAGGACGGCAAGGCCCTCTGCACCTACGGCGGCAAGGTGGAGACGGCGACGCTCGACGCAAGTGTCGACTACCTGATGCACGCCACCACCGAGAAGTGGGGCGAGATGGGACGAGGCGAGTACGGTCCGATGCGCGCGATGATGTTCAGCCGTCTGGCCTTCGACGGCCCGAAGCTGGAGGCGATGAGCGTGATGGGGCCGTTCGAGAGCTTCTTGCTGCTGGTGGGCAAGGTCGAGGGCGACGGTACCGCCTGCCCCAAGTAGGCGCCCCGACCGGGCGCCGCCCGCTCAGGCCTGGAACGTGAAGCGCGTGCCAGTCGACGAGCGGATGAACTTGTCGGGCATCTCCTGCTGGACGATGGAGATGAAGTTCTCGCCCGAGCAGTGCATCGGGATCAGCACGTCCGGGTTGATCGCCTTCAGCTCGGCCACCGTCTGGCGCAGGTAGTCCGCCGGGTGCGGCGCGAGGTGAAAGCCGCCGAGCACCGCGTGCACCTTGTCGATGCCCGACACCTTCATCGCGGCGCGCACCGAGTTGACGATGCCGCGGTGTCCGCACGAGGTCATCACCACCAGGCCACGGCCCTTCACGTGGTAGACGGTGGCCTGCTCGTGCTCGAAATCGTCGGGCGCCAGCGTCACGCTGCGCTTGGCCTCGGGCAAGCCGGCGGGTGCGCAGCCCAGGCCGTTGGCGACGCCCACGCTCATGCGGGTGGGCGCCAACACTCGTTCGAACGACGCGCGCGGGATCGAACCGGTCGTGAAACCATGGTCGGCGAGGATCGACGGCCGCTCGGCAAAGGTGACCGTCAGCCCGGCGTCCTGGATCGCCTGGCGATCGAGCGCGCCGAAGCTGCCCGCCTCGCCCGGCACATTGAGCTCGCGCGAGCAGAAGCACTCCTCGCTGCCGAGGTAGAACGGCAGGCCGGCCTTCAGCTTGCCCTTGTTCGCCTTGAGAAAGCCGACCATGCCGCCGAAGTGATCGTAGTGGCCGTGGCTCAGCGCCATGGCATCGAGCTGCGATGCATCGATGCCGGCCAGCAGCATGTTGTTGAGCAGCGTCTCCGACGTGTACGCGAAGTCGATCAGCACTTGGCGGACCTCGGTGCCGCGCGCGGATTCGAGGTGCAGCGCCAGACCCCACTCGTTCTGCAGGGTGCGCTGCGGCGGTGTGCGCGGCGCGACCGCGAAGCCGAGTCGCTGCACCTGCACCGGCCCGGTGGTGCGGCCCGGCTCGAAGGCGTGGTGGTACGAGTCGGTCACCACGCGCACCGACAGCCGATCGACCAGCGGCACCTGGGCCGGTGTATCGAGCGTGCGCGCCACGGCGACACGGCCGCCGAACAAGCCCCCTGCGGCCAGCATCGCCAGCGACCCCGTGCCCGCACGCAGCAGCGCACGGCGATCGGCGCGACCCAGGTAATTCGCAGTCGGTTCTTCCTCGCGCACGGCGGCGCGATCAGCTTGCTTCTTCATCGGCGTCTCCTCCTCTTCGAACGCATTCTCCGATTCCGCCGGCTTGCCGCATCGGTGAAGACGCGCAGGGCACCGTCGTTGCGACGTCGTCGCTTGAGCGAGATCAGTTGCGCAACGCGCCCGCGGGTTCACACCAAGGAACCCGGGCGGATCAGGCGGCCCGGCGCGCCAGCGTCACCTGCTCGCAGTGGCGGACGAAGGCTTCGGCGCCGCGCCCGAGGCGCTTGTCGCGATGCAGCACGATCGCCAGCCGTCGCGTCGCGCGTGGCAGGCGCGTCGTCAGCTCGACCAACGTGCGCTGCGCCAACTCGCGCGCCACCGCCTCGCGCGACAGGCAGCCCAATGCCTCGCCGGCAGCGACCACGCGCTTGATCGCCTCGACGCTGCCGAGTTCGAACGCCACCTGCAGCGGACCCACGTGCTCGAGCAGCCAACGGTCGGCCGCCTCGCGCGTGCCCGAACCGGCCTCGCGCAACGCCCAGACGGCCTCGCGCAGCTGGCGCGCGCTCGCGTGGCGACCGGCCAGCGCATGGGTCGGCGCGGCGATGACAACCAGTTCGTCAGTGAGCCAGGGCTGCACGCGCAGGTGAGGGTGCGTCTGCGGGCCCTCGATGAAGCCCACGTCGACGTCGAAGGCGGCCACCGCCGCGATCACGTCCCGGGTATTGGCGATCATCAGCTGGACCGGACTCGCCGGATGCGCCGCCTGCCAGCGCGCCAGCACGTCCGGCAGCAGGTACTCGCCGATCGTCAGGCTGGCCGCCACGCGCAGCGGCGCCTCGTGCGCCCCGGTGAACAGATGCTCCAGCTCTGCCGACTGGTCGAGCAGCGAGGCGGCCAGCGGCATCAGCACGCGGCCGTTCTCGTTGAGCACCAGACGTCTGCCGACACGGTCAAACAGGTCAACGCCCAGCGTGCGCTCCAGCTCGGTCAGCGCCGCGCTGGCTGCCGACTGCGAGCGCGCCACGTGGTCCGCCGCGGCACGGGTCGAGCCGGAGCGCGCGGTCGCCGCGAAGACCTCCAGCTGGCGCAGGTTCAGGCGCAGCCGGGCCAAGCCCGCGGCGCTTCCTTTATCGGATTTTCCGGTCATGATGAGCGATATTGTCCATTTTTCCTTTTCACGGCGGCTGTCTAGCATCCGAGCTGTGCCGGCGCAGACACCGACGATTGCTGTCGTCCGCGGTTCGCACGCCGATCAAACCATGACCACTCTCGTCAGTCCCCACGGCAGTGCAGAGCTGAAGCCGTTGCTGCTCAGCGGCGCGCCGCTCGAACAGGAACGGCAGCGCGCGCTGAGCCTGCCGCGTATCCGGGTCAGCTCGCGCGAGCGCGGCGACATCATCATGCTCGGCATCGGCGGATTCACGCCGCTCGACGGCTTCATGTCGCAGGCCGACTGGCGCAGCGTGTGCGACGACATGCGAACCGCCGGCGGGCTGTTCTGGCCGATCCCGATCACGATGTCGACCGACCCGGCCACCGCCGACGCCATCACGATCGGGCAGGAGATCGCACTGGTCGACCCGGATGACGGCCACTGCCTGGCGATCCAGCGCGTCAGCGAGAAGTACAAGATCGACAAGGCGCATGAATGCGTGCGCGTGTTCAAGACGACCGACCCGGCGCATCCCGGCGTCAAGATGGTGATGGAGCAGGGCGCGGTCAATCTCGCCGGCCCGATCCAGGTGCTGTCGCGCGGCGGCTTCCCCGAGAAGTACGGCGACCTGTTCATGACGCCGGCGCAGACGCGCACCTTGTTCAAGTCGCTCGGCTGGTCCCGCATCGCGGCGTTCCAGACCCGCAATCCGATGCACCGCTCGCACGAGTACCTGGCCAAGGTGGCGATCGAAGTCTGCGACGGTGTGCTGGTCCACTCGCTGCTCGGCGCGCTGAAGCCCGGCGACATCCCGGCCGAGGTGCGCACGCGCGCCATCGCGGCGCTGGCGAAGAACTACTTCGTGCCGTCCACCCTCGTGCAGGCCGGCTACCCGCTGGACATGCGCTACGCCGGACCGCGCGAGGCGCTGTTGCACGCCCTGTTCCGCCAGAACTACGGCTGCTCGCACCTGATCGTCGGCCGCGACCATGCCGGCGTAGGCAGCTACTACGGGCCGTTCGATGCCCACCACATCTTCGACGAGATCCCCGAGGGCGCGCTGCAGACGCGGCCGCTGAAGATCGACGTGTCGTTCTGGTGCTACAAGTGCGGCGGCATGGCATCGGGCCGCACCTGCCCCCACACCGACGCCGACCGGCTGCAGGTGAGTGGCACGCAGTTGCGCAAGTCGCTGTCCGAAGGCCAGAGCGTGCCGCCCGAGTTCAGCCGCCCCGAGGTGCTCGACATCCTGCGCGCCTACTACGCCGAGCTCGACGCGCGGCCGGCCGGCACGGCCGCATCGTCGAGATGAACCCGTGAAGATCTGCGTCGTCTCCGACAGCCACGACCGCGCCGACGCGCTGGGCCGGGCGGTTCACGAAGCCAAGGCGCAAGGCGCCGAGGCGGTGATTCACTGCGGCGACCTGATCGGCACGCAGACGCTCGGGCCGGCGCTGGCCGTGGGACTGCCGGTGCACATCATCCACGGCAACAACATCGGCGACCCGCAGTCGCTGCATCGGTGGGCCAACCAGAGCAATGGGCAACTGCGTTACCACGGCGGCGATGGCCGCATCGAGCTCGCCGGCCGACGGATCTTCCTGGTCCACTACGACGATTACGGCTATGCGATGGCCTGCACCGGCGACTGGGACCTGGTGTGCTGTGGCCATTCGCATCGGGCCGAGGTGCGCGCGGTGGCGAACGTGTCGGGCCGGTCGACCTGGCTCGTCAACCCCGGCACCGTGGCCGGCCTGGCCGCGTCGTCGACCTGGGTGATGGGCGATCTGGCGGCCATGCGCTTCGAGGTGCAGCAACTGACAGGCGAGCCCGCGTCGCCCCAATTGCAGTGATGACCAGGTGCTCGGCAGCAGGCCCGGACCTGCGTACCCCAAACAACGGCCGCGAGGCCGTGACGAGACGTTGCTAGGAGACCGACCCATGTTCGCCCAGAACCCGTTCGCCGCACTGAACAGCGCTCTGCCCGCCAGTGCCATGCAGATCTTCATCGTGCTGATGGTGCTGGCGGTCATCGTCGGCACGCTGCTCGACATGGCCCACAAGGGC
>Ga0075356_1000070_pt1 | contig 19665 bp, 19 predicted proteins | sample WestPond_Cattail_FD_120073 | JGI IMG/M metagenome (GOLD analysis project Ga0075356, IMG submission 120073) | Natural and restored wetland microbial communities from the San Francisco Bay, California, USA, that impact long-term carbon... | ecosystem: Environmental > Terrestrial > Soil > Wetlands ... | reverse complement strand
GATCACCAAGATCGAGTTGAAGCAGCGCTGCACCGTGCTGCTAGTGCCCAACAAGCACCTCGAGACGCCCAACTACAAGCTCGAGCGCCTGCGCCACGACGACCCGCGGCTGGAGAACCTGCAGGCCAGCTACACGATGATCGAGGAGCCGGACGACGAGGTGGCGATCAGCCGCCGCGAGAAGGCCAAGGCCAAGCAGGAGCCGGTGATCAAGGGCGTATTGCCCGACGAGCCGGCGCCGATCGCGGCACCGACACCCCCACGCGCCCCGCCGGCAGCCGCTCCAGTGCCGGCCCCCGCTGCGGCCGCGCCGGTGCGGCCGGCGGCTGCCGCCCCGGTGGCCGCCAGCGGTGGCTTCGTATCCTGGTTGAAGCGCCTGTTCGGCGCTGACAGCGCGCCGGCAGCCTTGCCGGCCGCCGCTGCGGCGACGGCGGGAGAACCCACGACTGCCGGCGACGACAAGCGACCGGCTCGCGAAGGGCGTGACGGCCGCGGCGGACGGGGTCGCGGCGAACGCGGCGGCCGCGGCCGCGGTGGCGAACGCAGCGGCGAGCGTAGCGGCGAGCGCAGCGGTGAACGCAGTGGCGAACGCGGCGAGCGCACCGCGGGTGAGCGCGGCGGCGAACGTGGTGAAGGCCGTAGCGCCCGGGGCGATGATGGACGTCGCCGGCGTGACGGTCGCGATGGTCGCGGCGAACGCAGTACTGAGACACAGACGACGGCAGCAGCCGGCGACGAGCGCGGGCCACGGCCTGAGGGGCGCGGCTCCGGCGAGGGATCGCGGCGCGGCGCAAGGCCGCCGCGCGAGGCGTCGGCGCCGGCGCCGGCGCCGGAGGTCGATGCCACGACAGCCGCTGCCGCGCCGCAGAACTTCGTCGACACGGTGCCGGTGCCGGAGCCGGGGCCGTCCGCCGAGGGCACCGAGGCTGGCGAGGGCCGGCGGCGCCGGCGCCGCGGCGGTCGCGGTCGCGGTGGTCGCAGCGACGGTGACTTCGAGACGACGTTCGCGCTCGACGAGAACGGCGTACCGACCGGTGAGGCGCAGCCGGCGGCCGTGGCCGAAGGCGAGACGGCGACCCCCTCGAACGACGACAGTCGACGCCGCCGGGACCGTCCGCGTCGCGAGCGGGCACCCGAGGACCGGGAGGCTCAGCCGGCGACGCAGATCGAGTCCGTCGATCTGCCGGTAGAACCAGCCGAGGCTGCGCCGCGCGCACAGACCACGATGGCGTCCGTGCTGCCGGCTCCGCTGGTCGCCGATGCGGTGCCAGCGGCGGTGCCGGCGCTGCCGCCGTTCGAACTACCGCTCGAGGAGCTGAAGGCACTGGCCGATGGCGCCGGGCTGCAGTGGGTGCTCTCCGACGCCGACAAGGTACGGCTGGCCCAGGAGGCGATGGCAGCGGCTCCGCAACCGATCCACCTGCCTCGCGAGCGCAAGCCGATGGTGGTGGTCGACGAAGGCCCGCTGGTGCTGGTGGAGACGCGCAAGGACCTGTCGCAGCTCAAGCTGCCGTTCGAGCTACTGGCTGCGGCCCAGGCCCGGCAACAGCAGCCTTAGTCGTCAGGGCAGGCGGTCGAGAGCATGCCGGTACGCGCCGGAGTGCATCAATTCGTCCCACGGCGTCGGCGGGGTCTGCGGCAGCAAGGCGATCCGGCGTGCCTCGCTGGCGGGGTTGGGTTGCCAAGCACCCTCATGCTCCAGCGCAGCAATGCCCTCCAGCAGGGCATCGACCGCCTGACCGCCGTCGACCGACTGGTTGCACAGCAGCACCAGGTCGCAGCCCGCACGCAGCGCCGAGGCCGCGGCCTCGGCAAAACTGACGTCGCGGCCATCGATGCGGCGCGCGCCGGCCATGCTCAAGTCGTCGCTGAACACGGCCCCATCGAAGCCGAGTTCGCCACGCAGGATGTCCTGCAGCCAGCGCGACGAGAAGCCGGCTGGGCGCGAGTCGACCTTCGGATAGACCACGTGTGCCGGCATCACGCTGGCCAGGGCCCCGCCGAGCCAGCGGTAGGGGGCGGCGTCCTCGCCGACCACCGCCTTTCGGCCGCGGGTGTCGACGGGCAGGTCGACATGGCTGTCGGCCTTGACGAAGCCGTGCCCGGGGAAATGCTTGCCGCAGTTGGCCATGCCGGCCAGCAGCAGGCCATGCATCAGGCTCTTGGCCAGCAGGGCGACGACCCGCGCATCTCGATGGAACGCCCGATCGCCGATGACGCCGCTTTCCCCATGATCGAGGTCGAGTACCGGCGCGAAGCTCAGGTCGACGCCGCAGGCGCGCAATTCGGTTGCCAGCACGAAGCCGACGGCGGTGGCCGCGTCGGTGGCGGCCATGGCGTCACGCATCCACAGTTCGCCCAGGCGACGCATCGGCGGCAGCGCCGTGAAGCCGTCAGTGCGGAAGCGCTGCACACGGCCGCCTTCGTGGTCGACGCAGATCAACACGTCGGGCCGGATCGACTTGATCTCGGCGGTGAGCTCGGTCAACTGGCGTCGGCTCTCCCAGTTGCGGGCAAACAGGATCAGGCCGCCGGTGAGCGGGTGCCGAAGGCGCGCCCGATCGTGTGCGTCCAGAGCGGTGCCGGCGATGTCGAGCACCACGGGTGCATGCGCTGTCATGGGGAGGCCTCCTGCTCGACCACGACGAAGGCGGCCGCATAGTCGTTCTCGTCGCTCACGCTCACGTGGGCACACAGGCCCTGGGCGGCGAACCACGAGGCCAGTTCGCCATGCAGGCGGATCTCGGGTTTGCCGCTGGCAGCGTTGAGGATCTCGCAATCGCGCCAGGTCATCGGCATCCGCATGCCCAGGCCGATCGCCTTGGAGAAGGCTTCCTTGGCCGAGAAGCGCGTGGCCAGGTAGCTGACGCCGCGGCGGGCCGCGCGCACGCGCCGGGCCTCGAACACGCGCTGCTCCTGCGGCCCAAGGACGCGCAGCGCGAATCGGGCTCCCCACCGACCCAGTGCCTGCTCGATGCGCCGCACGTCGCAGATATCGGTGCCGATGCCGTAGATCACGCCGGTCGCGCCGTCGGGGCGAAGGCACGCTGGATGCAGCGCTGGTAGTCGCGCACCGTCTCGGCCAGGCCGAGCTCGAGCGCGTCGGCAATCAGCGCATGGCCGATCGACACCTCCAGCACACCGGACACGCCGCGCAGGAAGTCGGTCAGGTTGGCGCGATTGAGGTCGTGACCCGCGTTGACGCCGAGCCCGGCCATCTGCGCGGCGCGCGCGGACTCGGCGTAGCGCTGCAGCACCGCGGCCTGCTCCGGCGTGCCGTGGGCACGGGCGTAGGCCTCGGTGTAGAGCTCGACCCGATCCGCACCCACGGCGGCGGCGTGTCGCATCGCCTGCGGCTGCGGATCCATGAACAGGCTCACCCGCACACCCAGCGCACGCGCCTCGGCCACCAAAGGGGCGAGCCGCTTCATGTCAGCGGGCAGGCTCCAGCCATGATCGCTGGTGAACTGCTCTTCGCTGTCGGGAACCAGCGTGCACTGGTGCGGCCGCAGTTCGCGCACGAACGCCATCAGGTTGTGCGATGGGTTGCCCTCGATGTTGTACTCGGCCTGCGGCCACTGGCGCATCAGCGCAGCCAGGTCGTGCACATCCTGCGCGCGGATGTGCCGCTCGTCGGGCCGCGGATGCACGGTGATGCCCTGCGCGCCGGCCTCGAGCGCAATGCGCGACAGCGCGACGACGTCGGGAACGCCGAGGTGGCGCGTGTTGCGCAGCAGTGCGATCTTGTTGACGTTGACCGACAGCGCCGTGCGGTGGTGCCGATCGAAGGCTTCGGGAGCGACCAAGGGGTTCATCGTGCCGACGCCGCCGCATCAAGCCCAAGCAGGCGAAACGATTCGACCATGACCTGCCGGGTCCGCAGCGCGGCGCCACCCAGATGATAGTGAAGCTGCTGGCGCAACTGCGCCTTCAGTCCCGCCAGCGCATCGGCGCTGGCGGCGTGCAGCCGCTGCAGCGCTTCGCCCGACGGTGAATCCTGCAGCTCGTTGAGGGCACGTTCGAGCGCCAGGCACGACTGCGCGCGCAGCGCCGACTCGCCATCGACCACCGCGACGAGGCCCTGCTCGGGCCGCAGCGCATAGGCCTGGCCCGCGGCGACCACGGCTTGGGTCGACGTGACACGATCGAGCTGCGGCAGCACCCCGGTCTCGCGCAGCAACAGCAGCTCGAAGCCGCGCAGCACCGCTTCAAGGCCATTCGGCGTCGCATCGCCCAGGCAACGCAGCGTGAGCGCGTAGACGTCGAACAACCTCGGGTGCGCATCGTCGCGCGCCAGCAACTTCATCAGCAGCTCGTTGATATAGAAACCGGCAAACCAGCCTGCGCCGTCGAGCGAAACGCCCTGCCCGGCCCATTCGGCGGACCGCAGGTTGTGCACCTCGGCGCTGGCGTCGCCGCGCGGCTTGCCGAGCTGGACCGCGATACGCTGGAACGGCATCAGCACAGCGCGCATCTGCGAATACGGCTTCTTCGCACCCTTGGCCGCCACGGCGATGCGACCCGATTCGCGGGTGAACAAGTCGAGAATCAGGCTGCTCTCGCTCCAGTCGTAGCCATGCAGCACGAAAGCGGCTTGTGCGGGTTGCGCGGCCCGTCGTGCTTGGCGCGGCTGCGTGGGCGCGGCCAGGTTCATTCGTAGCCGTAGGAGCGCAGGTGCTGCTCGTCGTCGGCCCAGCCTGAGCGTACCTTGACATGAAGCTCGAGGAACAGCTTGGCGCCGAGCAGGCGTTCGAGTTCGACGCGTGCCTCGGTGCCGATGCGCTTGAGCCGCTCGCCGCCCTGCCCGATCACCATGCCCTTGTGTGCCTCGCGGTCCACCACGATCGTTGCGGCGATCCGCAGCTGGCGCTGCCCGGCGGGGTTCGAATCTTCCTCGAACTGCTCGACGACGACGGTGGAGGTGTACGGCAACTCATCGCCGGTCAGGCGAAACAGCTTCTCGCGCACTGTCTCGCTGACCAGGAAGCGCTCGCTGCGATCGGTCAGTGTGTCGGCCTCGTACAGCCAGTCCTGCTGCGGTAGATAGGGCTCGATGATGGCGAGCAGGCGCTCGATGTCGTCTGCGCGGGTGGCCGACATCGGCACGTACTCGGCGAAGGCGTGCTGCTTGGGCAGCGCCTGCAGCCACGGCAGCAGGTCGGCGCGCCGGTGCACGAGATCGAGCTTGTTGGCCACCAGCAGCACCGGCTTGCCCGGTGGCAGCAGCGGGAGCACCTTTGCATCGTCAGCACCGAAGCGGCCGGCGTCGACCAGCATCAAGACGACGTCGACATCGCCCAGCGAAGCCATGACGGTGCGGTTGAGGTTGCGATTCAGCGCCCCGGTATGACGGGTCTGGAAGCCCGGCGTGTCGACGAAGACGAACTGCGCTGGGCCGCGCGTGCGCATGCCGGTGATGCGATGCCGGGTGGTCTGCGCCTTGCGCGAGGTAATGCTGATTTTCTGGCCGACCAGCGCATTCAGCAGCGTTGATTTTCCGACGTTGGGTCGACCGACCAGCGCCACCAAGCCGCAGCGGCGGGGCACCTCGCCAATGGTGTCGGCCCGATCGCTGGGCGGCCGTGCGCCGGCTGCAGAGGGGTCCGGGCCGGTCACGACCGCAGCGGTCCGCCGGGCCGGTCGCCGGCGCGCAGTGCATCGAGCAGACGCCGCGCGGCCTCCTGCTCGGCCGCGCGGCGCGACTTGCCGCGCCCGACTTCGGCCAGCGACAGGGCCGGGATCGCGCCTTCGACCTCGAAGGTCTGCGCATGCGCCTGGCCGGTAGTGGCGACGATGCGATAACTCGGCACGGCGATACGCCGGGCCTGCAACCACTCCTGCAACTCGGTCTTGGCGTCCTTGGTCCAACTGGCTGCTTCGCTGGACGCGATCACGTCGCCGAACAAGCGGCGCACCAGTTCGGCGGCGGCATCGAAGCCGCCATCGAGGAAAGCAGCACCGATCAGCGCCTCGACCGCGTCGGCCAGGATCGAAGGCCGCTGCGCTCCACCGGCCTTGGCCTCGCCGTCGGACAGCCGCATGACCTCGGGCAACGCGAGCGCCAGTGCCACGCGGTGCAGGCTCTCCTCGCGCACCAGGTGGGCCCGCACACGGGTGAGATCACCTTCGTCGGAGCCAGCGAAGCGCTCGAACAGCAAGCTGGATACTGCGAGATTGAGCACCGCGTCGCCCAGGAACTCGAGGCGCTCGTTGTGGTCGGCGCCGAAACTGCGGTGCGTGAGGGCCAGTGTCAGCAGCCCGGCGTCGGCAAAACGATGCCCGAGCCGGCGTTGCAGGGCGTCGAGCCGCGTATCCATGTTTATCGGACCCGGGCACTGCCCGATCGGTTCACCGTGTGCTGCCCTCGTACTTGATCAGCAGGTAGACCGGCGCAATCAGCTCGACCTCCTTGTCGTACGCGAAGCGGATCACGATGCGTTCGTTGACCTTGGTGATGTCGAGGTCCTTGCCCGAGATCGACGCGATCGAGTACTCAATTTCCTTCTGCCTGTCGAACGCCGTGCGGATCTCGGCCACCGTGGTGGGATTGTCCGCCGCGATCTTGTTGACCGCCCGCTGAATCGTCAGGAACTCGTTGACCGTGGGAAATACGCGTATCGCCACGTACGCCATGAAACCGATGAAGATCGCCCAGAACATCAATCCGATCAGGCTGATGCCGCGCTGCCCGGCTGCGCCCACACGCTGTGAGGATCTCATGCACGTCCCTTTCACGTCCGCGTCACTGGAAGGACCCGATGCGGCGCAGATTGCCGAAATTCATCCACACGAAGAACGCCCGGCCGACGATGTTCTCGTCGGGCACGAACCCCCAGAATCGGGAGTCCTGCGAATTGTCGCGGTTGTCGCCCATCATGAAATAGTGTCCCGCGGGAACCTTGCACACCACCCCGTCGGTTGAATAGCGGCAGTTCTGCGCGTTGGGAAAGTTGCGCGCGTCGCCGCCGTAGTAGGCCTGCCGCTTCGGGTCGACCAGGATCTTGTGCTGGACCGCACCCAGCGCCTCGGAGAACTGCGGCGCGTAGCGCAGCGAATCCTCGTCGTAGTAGTCACCAAGCGACTGCACGTCGACCGGCTTGCCGTTGATCGACAGGCGCTGGTTGATGTAGGCGACCTCGTCGCCCGGCACGCCGACCACGCGCTTGATGTAGTCGACCCGCGGGTCCACCGGGTAGCGAAATACCATCACGTCGCCGCGCTGGGGATCGTGGTTGGCGATGATCTTCTTGTTGATCACCGGCAGGCGCACGCCGTAGTGGAACTTGTTCACCAGGATCAGGTCGCCGACCAGCAGCGTGGGCACCATCGATCCGGACGGAATCTTGAAAGGCTCGAAGAGGAACGATCGCAGCAGAAAGACCGCGAGGATCACCGGGAACAGGCCGGCCGTCCAGTCGAGCCACCAGGGCTGGGCCAGCAGGCGTTGGCGGGCCGATTCGACGTCGCCGTCGACCTTGGCGATGCCCATCTTGCTCAGTTCGGCGCGCCGCTGCGCGTCCTGCGTTTCCAGCGCGGCGGCCGCAGCCTCGCGCGCCGGCTTGAAGCGAAAGCGCTCGGCCAGCCAGTAGCCCAGCGTGACGACCGTCAGCACGAACAGCAGCAGCGAGAAGTTGCCGATCCAGCGATCGGCATACCAGCCGCCGAGATAGACCGCCAGGGCAAGGTACAGGACCGCGGTCAGGGCACTCATCGGTTTCGGATCACGCTTGTTGGATTCTTGATGGGCGGTGGCAGGAGCAGACGGGTCGACAGCACCAGGCCGGCGTCGGCGCCACGTCAGTCGTCGACCTGGAGAATGGCCAGGAAAGCCTCCTGCGGCACCTCGACCGTTCCGATCTGCTTCATGCGCTTCTTACCGGCCTTCTGCTTTTCGAGCAGCTTGCGTTTGCGGGTGATGTCGCCACCGTAGCATTTTGCCAGCACGTTCTTGCGCAGCGCCTTGACGTTTTCACGCGCGATGATGTTGGCGCCGATGGCGGCCTGGATCGCCACGTCGTACATCTGGCGCGGGATGATCTGCCGCATCTTGGCCACCACCTCGCGGCCGCGGTACTGGCTCTGACCACGGTGGACGATGATCGACAGTGCGTCGACCCGGTCGCCGTTGATCAGGATGTCGACCTTGACCACGTCACCCGCACGGTACTCCTTGAACTCGTAGTCCATCGAGGCATAGCCGCGCGACACCGATTTCAACTTGTCGAAGAAGTCGAGCACGATCTCGGCCAGCGGCAGCTCGTAGGTCAGGTGCACCTGGCGGCCGTGGTAGGACATCTGGATCTGCACGCCGCGCTTCTGGTTGGCCAGCGTCATGACCGGCCCCACGCTGTCCTGCGGCATGTACAGGTGGACGGTGACGATCGGCTCGCGAATTTCGCGGATGCGCCCGGGATCGGGCATTTTCGACGGGTTCTCGACCCTGAGCACCGTACCGTCGTTGAGCTCGACCTCGTAGACCACCGAAGGCGCAGTGGTGATCAGATCCTGGTCGAATTCGCGCTCCAGACGCTCCTGCACGATCTCCATGTGCAGCAGGCCGAGAAAACCGCAGCGGAATCCGAAGCCGAGCGCCTGGCTGACCTCGGGTTCGAAGCGCAACGAACTGTCGTTCAGCTTGAGCTTCTCGAGCGCGTCGCGCAGCGACTCGTATTCGCTCGCCTCGGTGGGATACAGGCCCGCGAAGACCTGGGGCTGAATCTCCTTGAACCCCGGCAGCGGCTCGGTCGCGGGGCCTGCGTTGTTGGGCAGCTTCTTCTCGAGCGTGAGGGTGTCCCCGACCCTCGCGTGGTGGAGCTCCTTGATGCCGGCGATGATGAACCCCACCTCGCCGGCGCGCAGCACCTCGCGCGGCTGCGATTTCGGCGTGAACACGCCCAGTTGCTCGATGCCGTAGCAGGCGTCGGAAGCCATCAGCCGAATGCGTTCGCCCTTGGCCAGCGAGCCATCGACCACCCGCACCAGCATGACGACGCCGACGTAGTTGTCGAACCAGCTGTCGATGATCATCGCCCGGGGCGGTCCGTCGGGTCGGCCACGTGGCGCGGGCATGCGGTGGATCACCGCCTCCAGGATCTCGTCGAGCCCGAGGCCGGTCTTGGCCGAACAGGGGATGGCCTGGCTGGCGTCGATGCCGATGACGTCCTCGATCTCCGCCTTGGCGGTCTCGGGGTCGGCCTGCGGCAGGTCCATCTTGTTGAGAACCGGCACCACCTCGACGCCGAGGTCGAGCGCGGTATAGCAGTTGGCCACCGTTTGCGCCTCAACGCCCTGGCTGGCGTCGACCACCAACAGCGCGCCTTCGCAGGCAGACAGCGACCGGCTCACCTCGTAGCTGAAGTCGACATGGCCCGGCGTGTCGATCAGATTGAGGTTGTAGAGCTGTCCGTCGCACGCGGTGTATTGCAACGCTGCAGTCTGTGCCTTGATGGTGATGCCGCGCTCGCGCTCGAGGTCCATCGAGTCGAGTACCTGCTCCTCCATCTCCCGGTCCGACAGGCCGCCGCAGCGCTGGATGATGCGATCGGCCAGCGTGCTCTTGCCGTGGTCGATGTGAGCAATGATCGAAAAGTTGCGGATGCGGTCCATGCGGTCAGATCATCGTCGCGCGGCCGACGGCTGCAGCAGCAGTGCTGCTGCGGTGGTAGCTCATATCGCGAAGCGATGTGAAGGCCCGAAGGGCCGTGCCGCGACCAAAAAAAAGGCACGTCGAAGAGATGACGCGCCTTCCAACAAAACGTATGGCAACTGCTTGTTGGGATTTCATTGTAGCCAAAAGCACTTGGCCGGAAGCCGCGCCAATGCTAGTTTTCCGCTCGTTGCGGGCCGCCAACAGCAAGTATCTATCAACAGGTTATCAACAGACATCGACTTCTTGAGAAATGAGGCGTCGGGGCATCCAGCGCTATCACAATGATGGCAAAAGTAGTCCCCAGCTCGCCATTCTATGCACCGATCGGTGCAATCAAAATGAACGCCCGTCCGGAGCGATAACTCACTTACGAACGGGTGGCCTAAGGTCGCCACCATACGGAAAGACCCCGGATGCTAATCATCAGGGGTTGGTGATCTCCGTCGAGTGCTACCGAACCGGACGGATGACGAGGTAGTTGACGAACTCGCCACGCCGCACCATGACGGAGACGGCACGCGCCTTCTCCACCTTGGCGGCGATCGCCATGAACTGCTTGACGTCGGCGACCTCGGCGTTGTCGATGGCCAGAATCACATCACCCTCTCGCAGGCCGGCCTTGGCGGCCGCACCTTCTACGGCATCGACGCGAACGCCGCTGCGCAGCTTGAGCTCGCGCTTCTGCGCGTCGCTGAGATCGCTGACCGACAGGCCCAGCGCGGTCTTCGTCGGCGGGCTCGACGCGCCAGGCTCGGCCTGTGCACGTCGCGTCGGGCGATCGGCTTCGAACTCGCCGACGACCACCGTCACGTCGCGCGTGGCGCCCCGCCTGAATAGCTGCAGTGCGGTCCGGCTGCCGGGCTTGGTGCCTCCGATGATGCGCGGCAGGTCGCCCGACTTCTCGACCGGCTTGCCGTCGACCTTGACAATGATGTCGCCGGCCTCGATGCCGGCCTTCTCGGCGGGCCCGCCCGCCTCGACACCCTGCACCAGCGCCCCGTTGGGCTTGCCCAAGCCGATGGACTCTGCCACCTCCTTGGTCACCGGCGCGATCGTCACGCCGATGCGGCCGCGAATCACTCGACCGCTGGTGCGCAGTTGGTCGGCCACACGGATCGCTTCATCGATGGGGATCGAGAACGAGATACCCATGAACCCCCCCGAGCGGCTGTAGATCTGCGAGTTGATGCCGACGACCTCGCCGCGCATATTGATCAGCGGTCCGCCAGAGTTGCCGGGGTTGATCGCCACATCGGTCTGGATGAACGGCAGGAAATCGCCTGTGTCGCGCTGCTTCGCGCTGACGATGCCGGCGGTCACCGTGTTCTCCAAGCCGAACGGCGAACCGATGGCCATCACCCACTCGCCGACTCTCAGCTTGGAGACGTCACCGATCTTGACCGCCGGCAGGCCGCTCGCTTCGATTTTGACCACCGCCACGTCGGTGCGCTTGTCGGCCCCGACGATCCGCGCCTTGAATTCGCGCTTGTCAGTCAGCGTCACCAGCACCTCGTCGGCTCCGTCGACGACATGCGCATTGGTCAGCACGAAGCCATCTGCCGTCAAGATGAAGCCGGAGCCGACCCCGCGCTGCTGCGGTTCCTCGTCGCCGCCGCCTCGCGGCGCGCGTGGCTGGCCCGGCCGGTTCGGCAACGGGATGCCGAACCGGCGGAAAAACTCCTCCATGTTCGGATCGATTTCGGTACCGCCGCCTGAGGCGCGACCGCGCTCCAGGGTACGGATGTTCACCACCGACGGGCTCCACTTGTCAGCCAAGTCGGTGAAATCCGGCAGTTCGCGGGTCTGCGCGATCGCCGTCGGCGCTGCGGCCATGCCGATCAGGCCGGCGCAGAGCCATACGGCCGCCAACAAGCGTCGACGCGTGTCAGCCATTGAGGTCAAGGCAAAGACAGGCATATCCATCCCCTTGGTTTGTCGTTGTGGCCGTGCGGTGGCCGCTTCGCAGAAGAGCCAGGCAAGTCGGTGCTCGACCGGCAATCTCAAGGCCTGCGATCGAGCGAGGCTGCGAACAACTGCAGCGTGGCCATCGGCACGTCGCCCATCGCCGTGATCCACCAAGCCCCTGAACGGCTCATCCAGGTATGAGTCGCTCCCAGGCTGGTGGCCACCGGCTTATGGCGCTGCGCGTCGAACGGTTCGACGAAGACCGACACGTGCGTCATGCCGTCGGAGAACACCGCCTGCAGCACTGTCGCGTCGGACGGTGATTTCGACTCGTGCGCCGCCGACAGCGGGCGCTTCAGGCAGCTGACGAGCTGAAACCCCGGCACAGCGCGCACCTGGCTCCAGCCTTCGGCCTCCAGCTGGGTACGCAGCACAGACGGGCGCACCACACGATAGCCATCCAGCTTGCGCATCGGCGCCAGGACGGCCTCAGGCTGTGCCTTGCCGCCGATCACGACATCGGAGAACGCCGCGGACTCGAGCACTTCGCCCTTGCTGCCCAGAATGTCGGCGCGCAACAGCAGGCCGCTCGACTGGTCGGCCCAGAGGCGCTGCGCGAAACGATGGCCATCGCGCGGCTTCAGCAGAAGTACCTGCGCGTCATGCCCCGCGATGCGCTCGTTGCCGAGCAGACGCAGCTCGTAAGCTTCGAGTCCGCGGCCATCGGCTGCGGGCAGCGAGGGAAACTCGGCCGCACCGTCGCGCTGCTCGATGACCGCTACACGCGCCTTCGGCCACAGTGTCTGCGTCACCTCGTTGTGGCGGAACACCTGGCGCGTCTCGCCATCGAGCACGTCGATTCGCTCGTAGCGCTGCTTACCCTCGCAGTAGTGAGCTACCCTCGAGCTCGACACAACACCCGAGGCGTTGAAGACGAGCGTGCCCTGGTAGTTTCGCGTCAGCGCAGCCTGTCGCACGCGGGCCAGCCAGGATATGGGATCAGCGACCGTGTCCCCGCCAGCGGGTGCTGTCTGTGCAGCGGCGGCCAACGCCTGCAGCGTGGCCGCCATCACCAGCGTCACGCGCATCCAGAGACCGGTCTGACCAGCGATAGTCATTTGCCTTCCAGCACGATGGTGTCGACGCTGCGCACGACCGAGCCTGGCATCTGCAGCGCAGCGCCGTTTGCGCCCTGGCGGTGCGCCGCAAGGTAACGGTCGAGCCGGGCGTCTCGAATCAGCTGGCCGCTCACCACGCGCAGTTGCGGCTCGACGGAGACCGCCGACTGCAAGGTGGCCGGCCCTGGCCGGGCGGCCCCGGCGAGCGTCGTCTCGCCGACCGAACCCGACTTGGAGGGTCCGAGCAAGGTCAGGGTCAGGGCCACCGCGCCGACTCCGGCCGCGATGGCCATCGGGCCGAGCCACTTGGACCCCATGGCCGGACGATGGACCGGCGCGCTGACGACCGGCTGGAAGGCCACCGGCTCCCGAGCCAGACGACCACGCAATCGATGCAGGAACGCCGCCTCGGCGTCAGCGCTATCCACTAGTTCGTCAGAACGCATCACGTCGCCGATGAGCTGGTACTCGTTCCAGCGCGCGCGGCATTCGTCCTCTGACTGCCATAGCACGAGGCAACGGGCCTGCTGCGCAGCATCGGCCTCGCCATCGACCATCGCCGACAGTTCTTCCCACGATGAATCGCCGAGCCCGCGTCGTTCGTCGTCAGACATCGCACTCTCCAGCATTCGCAAACCTGTTGGCCGGGTGCACCGGCAGGCGCTTCGTTACCATCGTTCGCCTTCCTTGGTGCCCAGCAACGGACGCAGCTTGATTGCGATCGCTTCACGCGCACGAAAGATCCGCGAGCGCACCGTACCGATCGGGCAATTCATCACGTCTGCGATCTCTTCGTAACTGAGGCCTTCGATCTCCCGCAGCGTGACGGCCTGACGCAGGTCATCGGACAGGGCATCGATCGCCGCGTTCACGGTGGCCGCGATTTCCTTGCTGGCTAGCACCGCCTCGGGAGTCTCGCCATCGCTTAGTTCGTTCTCCACGCGGGAAGTTTCGTCGTCGTCGTCGCGTCCGCCACGGGAGGACTCGGTGACCAGCGGGTCGCGCTTGAGCTCGACCAGCGCCTTCTTCGCCGTATTGACCGCAATGCGGTAGAGCCAGGTGTAGAACGCACTGTCACCGCGGAACTTCGGCATCGCGCGATAGGCGCGGATGAAGCTTTCCTGGGCCACGTCCTGCACGAGATCGGAGTCGCGCACCATGCGTCCGATCAGCCGCTCGATACGTCGGCGGTACTTGACCACCAGCATCTCGAACGCGCGCACGTCACCCTGCCTGGCACGCTCCACCAGATCCCGGTCGGCATCCTCCGCTGTCATGCCTGCTCGGCCCTGCTCAGGTCTCGGAGGCCGAGGCCTCGGCCGCCGGCTGGAAAAGTGCCGCCCTGAGCGGGTGCCAAGCAGCGCCCGCCGCCGATGCTTCCACGACCAGCCAGCGCGCGAGCGGCGGCGCGGTCGAGCGAAAGCGCACCAGCATCCAGATTCCCAGGTCGATCATCGGTTCCAGCCGACCTTCCAGTGGCGCGGCGCCCTTGTCGTCGGGCGCCGAATGCACCCACTGGTCGCCGCCCCAGGCGAGGTGCGCTGCAGCTGTCGGCAATGCACGCCAGCCGCCGAGCGCGGCGGGCAGTCCGAACATGAGCGCGCCTGCCAGCGCCAGCCCATCGGGCGGCGGGCGGTCGAACGCCTGCGCCCATCCATGGCGAGCCAGCCACGCACCCAGTGCGGCGGCCGCCAGCGCGCACCACAGAGCGAGCAGGCCGCGCTCGCGCACGGCCGTCTGCACCGTCAAGCTGAATGCGGGCGGCGCCACGGGCATGGTCGGCGGCGCAGCCGCCTATACCCGCCGCAGCACCAGCGAACCGTTCGTGCCGCCAAACCCGAAGTTGTTCTTCACCGCGACATCGATCCGCATCTCGCGGGCATGATTGGCGCAGTAGTCGAGATCGCACTCCGGATCCTGCTCGAAAATGTTGATCGTCGGCGGCGAGACCTGCTGCTGAATGGCAAGCGCGGTAAAGACGGTCTCGAGTCCGCCGGCACCTCCGAGCAGGTGACCAGTCATCGATTTGGTCGAGTTGATCACCATCTTGCGCGCGTGCTCACCGAACGCCAGCTTGATCGCCTGCGTCTCGTTGATGTCGCCCAGCGGTGTCGACGTGCCATGCGCATTGAGATACTGAACCTGCGACGCGTTGACGCCGGCATTGCGCAGTGCGGCCTGCATTGCGCGGCGCGGTCCGTCCTGATTGGGCGCCGTGATGTGGCTGGCATCTGCGCTCATGCCATAGCCGGCGAGTTCGGCATAGATCTTTGCGCCGCGTGCGCGCGCATGCTCGTACTCCTCGAGCACCATCACGCCCGCGCCCTCGCCCAGCACGAAGCCGTCGCGCCCCTTGTCGAACGGCCGTGATGCCGTCGCGGGATCGTCGTTGCGGGTGGACAGCGCGCGCATCGCGGCGAAGCCGCCAACGCCCAGCGGAGACACCGCCGCTTCGGTGCCGCCGGCCACCATCACGTCGGCATCGCCGTACTCGATCAACCGGCCGGCCTCGCCGATGCAGTGCAGCCCGGTGGTGCAGGCAGTCACGACCGACAGATTGGGGCCTTTGAAGCCGAAGCGGATCGACACGTGGCCGGCCACCATGTTGATGATCGACCCGGGAATGAAGAACGGCGAGATGCGCCGAGGCCCGCGTGAGGTCAACTCGGCGTGGGTCTCTTCGATCAACGGCAGCCCGCCGATGCCGGAGCCGACGACGCAGCCGATGCGCTCGGCGCGCTCTTCGCTCAGCGCGTCGCCGGTCGGCAGGCCTGCGTCGGCCACGGCCTGCACGGCCGCCGCCAGGCCGTACTGGATGAAGGTGTCGACATGCCGCGCCTCCTTGGCCGGGATGTAGTCCTCGACCTTGAAGCCCTTCACCTCGCCGGCAAAGCGGCAGGCGAACGGCGCAGCATCGAAGTGCGTGATCGGAGCGATGCCGGGCTTGCCTGCCAGTGCATTGGCCCACGACTCGGCCACCGTGTTGCCGAGCGGACTGACGAGCCCGAGCCCAGTAATGACGACTCGCCGGCGCGACATGGTCGCCGATCAGGCCTTCTGGTGCTTGCTGGCGTAGTCGATCGCCAGCTGAACGGTGGTGATCTTCTCGGCCTCCTCGTCGGGGATCTCGATGCCGAACTCGTCCTCGAGGGCCATCACCAGTTCAACGGTGTCAAGCGAATCCGCGCCCAGATCGGCCACGAAGGCCTTCTCGTTGGTGACGTCGGACTCCGGCACGCCGAGTTGCTCGGCGATGATCTTTTTGACACGCGCTTCGATATCGCTCATGACTCCTCCAGGAGTGGCTTCTACAAACAGCGGGCAATTCTACGGCCTGGGCCGTTGCGGCCTGGCCGGGCCCGCCCCCGCCATGGCCATGGCCTCGCGGCCCGTATGCGACCCGGTCAGACCATCAGCATGCCGCCGTTGACGTGCATCTCGGTCCCTGTGATGTAGCCGGCCTCGGCTGACGCCAGAAAGGCAACCGCGTAGGCCACCTCTTCGGCGCTGCCCAATCGAGCCAGCGGAATCTGCGCCAGCAGGGCCTGCCGTTGCGGTTCGGCCAGCGCGTCGGTCATGTCGGTGGCGATGAATCCCGGGGCCACGCAGTTGACGGTGATGCGGCGGCTGGCCAGTTCGCGGGCGAGTGCGCGGGTCAAACCGGCGACGCCGGCCTTCGCGGCCGCGTAGTTGACCTGGCCGGCGTTGCCGCTAGCGCCCACCACCGAGGTAATGTTGACGATGCGGCCGTAGCGCGCCTTCATCATCGGCCGCATCGCCGCGCGGCACAGACGGAACACGGCGCTGAGGTTGGTGTCCAGCACGGCCGACCAATCGTCGTCCTTCATGCGCATCGCGAGCTGATCGCGGGTGATGCCGGCGTTGTTGACCAGCACGTGCAAGCCACCGTCCTGGCGCACGATGGCCTCCACCAGGGCATCGCCAGCCGCAACGTCGTTGACGTTGAGGACCGCGCCGCGGCATCCGGCATGGCTGGCCAAGGCCTCGCTGATCGCCGCAGCGCCGATTTCAGTGGTCGCCGTGCCGATGACGCGCTGCCCCCGGGCCGCCAGCGCGACGGCGATGGCGCGGCCAATGCCGCGCGAGGCTCCCGTGACGAGCGCGACGACGGGCGAAGGCGCATCGCTCATGCCAGCAGCCCCTGCGCATCGCGCAACGAGGCCGGATCGAACACCGATCCGGCGACGAGTTCGGCGTCGATCCGCTTGACCATGCCGGCCAGCACCTTGCCCGGCCCGCACTCGATCACATGCGAAAGTCCCCGGCCACGCAGCGCTTGCACCACCTCGACCCAGCGCACCGGGCCGAAGGCCTGCCGATACAGGGCATCGCGGATGGCGCTCGCGTCGCCGACGACCGCGACGTCGACGTTGTTGACGACGGGAATGCGCGGTGCCGCCACCGGCACCGCCGCCAGTCGTTCCTTCAGCGCCTCGGCCGCAGGACGCATCAGGCTGCAGTGGAACGGTGCAGACACGGCCAGCGGCAGCGCGCGCTTCGCGCCCATGCCCTTGAGGACATCGCAGGCCTTGTCGACAGCCGCCTTTGCGCCGGAGATGACGGTCTGCTTCGGATCGTTGAAGTTGGCGGCGCTGACGACGCCGCCCGTCTCGGCGGCCGCACGCGCGCAGCCTTCGACCACTGCCGCCGCGTCCAGACCGAGGATGGCCGCCATCGCGCCAGTGCCAACAGGGACGGCGTCCTGCATGGCCTGCGCGCGCAGGCGCACCAAGGGCAGTGCATCGGCCAGCGTCAGCGCCCCGGCCGCCACCAGCGCGGTGTATTCGCCGAGCGAATGACCGGCCAGCGCCGCCGGCTGGGCGCCACCTTCGGCCAGCCACGCGCGATGGCAGGCAATGCCCGCTGCCAGCATCACCGGCTGGGTGTTGGTGGTGAGCTCGAGCTTGTCCTTGGGCCCTTCGCGGATCAAATGGCCCACGTCCTCGCCGAGGGCCTGCGAGGCTTCGGCCAGTACGTCGCGCACAGCCGGATGGTCACCCCACACGTCGAGCATGCCGACGCTCTGGGCGCCTTGACCGGGGAAGACGAATGCGAAAGGTTTCATGGCCATCGAGCGAGATCGTTCGGTCCTGTGCGGCAGTCAGAGGTCGAGCAGCACGGCGCCCCAGGTGAAACCGCCGCCGACGCCCTCGAGCATCAACGTGTCGCCTGCCTTGACGCGACCGCTGCGCACGGCAACGTCGAGCGCCAGCGGAATCGAAGCGGCCGAGGTATTGCCGTGCTCGTCGACGGTGACGATCAGCTTGTCCATCGGCAGCCGCAGCTTCCTGGCTGTGCCTTGCATGATGCGGATGTTCGCCTGGTGCGGGATCAGCCAGTCGACATCGGCGTCGGTGCGTCCGGCCTTGGCCAGTACGGCGCGCGCCGACTCCTCGAGCACGCGCACGGCCAGCTTGAACACCGCCGGCCCGTCCATCTTGAGCAGCGGCTGGCCGAGTACCTGGCCGCCCGACACGGTGCCCGGAGTACACAAGATGTCGCGGTGCGAGCCGTCGGCGTGCAGGTCGCTGGCCAGGATGCCCGGTGTGGCGCTGGCCTCGAGCACCACGGCGCCGGCGCCGTCGCCGAACAGCACGCAGGTGGTGCGATCGTTGAAGTCGAGGATGCGCGAGAACACCTCCGCGCCGACCACAAGCGCACAGCGGGCGCTGCCGGTGCGGATCAGTGCATCGGCCACCGTCAGCGCATAGACGAAGCCCGAGCACACGGCCTGCACATCCATCGCCGCACAGCCGGCAATGCCGAGCTTGTGCTGCAGGATCGTCGCCGTCGACGGGAACACCATGTCGGGCGTCGAGGTCGCGACGAGGATGAGGTCAATCTGCGCCGGCGTGCGGCCTGCCGCCTCCAGCGCGTGGCGCGACGCGTCGAGCGCCAGGTCGCTGGCCGATTGCGAGGCGTCGGCGAAGTGTCGCGCGCGGATGCCCGTGCGTTCGACAATCCAGTCGTCGGAGGTCTCGATGCCGCGGCCTGCCAGTTGCGACGCCAGGTCCGCATTGGTCACGCGACGCACCGGCAGCATGCTGCCGGTGCCGATGATGCGGCTGTAGCGCAATGTGGAGCCGCTCATGTGGCCCCTGCCTCCGCACGCGCCGGCTCGGCGCCCGGGCTGGGCATGGCTTGCAGCGTTTCCAGGATGCGGTCGTGCACGCGTTCGAGCAGTCGGTTGCGCGCGGCATCATACGCGCGCGCCAGCGCCTGCTCGAAGGCGAAGGCGTCGGCTGAACCGTGGCTCTTGAACACCAGCCCGCGCAGGCCGAGCAGCGCAGCGCCGTTGTAGCGGCGCGGGTCGACACGCGACTTGAACCGGTTGAGCACCGGCATCGCCACCAGCGCCGCCAGCTTGGTGAAGGCGTTGCGGGTGAACTCCTCGCGGATGAAGCCACTCAGCATGCCGGCCAGTCCCTCAGCCGTCTTGAGCAGTACGTTGCCGACGAAGCCGTCGCAGACCACGATGTCGGTGGTGCCCTTGAAGATGTCGTTGCCCTCCACGTTGCCGTGGAAGTTCAGATGCCCGCCGGCCGCGGCCGCGCGAAGCAGCTCGGCCGCCTGCTTGATGGTGTCGCTGCCCTTGATGGCTTCTTCGCCGATGTTGAGCAAGCCCACGCTGGGATCGTCCTTGCCCTCGACCGCCGTGACCAGCGCGCTGCCCATCACCGCGAACTGCAGCAAGTGCTCGGGCGTGCAGTCGACATTGGCGCCGAGGTCGAGCACCGTCGTGTAGCCGTTGGGTGCATGAGGCAGCACAGTCGCAATGGCGGGCCGGTCGATGCCGTCCAGCGTCTTGAGCAAGTAGCGCGCCACCGCCATCAGGGCACCCGTATTGCCGGCCGAGACGCACGCGTCGGCTGCAGCAGCGCCGGCCGCGTCGGCCTTCAGCTGCGCGATGGCCACGCGCATCGACGAATCCTTCTTGCGCCGCAGGGCCACCTCGATGGTGTCGTCCATCGT
>Ga0075356_1000069_pt1 | contig 19687 bp, 16 predicted proteins | sample WestPond_Cattail_FD_120073 | JGI IMG/M metagenome (GOLD analysis project Ga0075356, IMG submission 120073) | Natural and restored wetland microbial communities from the San Francisco Bay, California, USA, that impact long-term carbon... | ecosystem: Environmental > Terrestrial > Soil > Wetlands ... | reverse complement strand
TAGCGTGCGGGGGCTATCGATTGCGACATCTCGCGGCTCGCGTGATGCAGGATGTCGACGCCGCCGAAGTCGATGAACTCGACCACGCCGATCGCCGCGAAGCGCAGGCCCATGCCGAAGCGTGTGGCCTTGTCGATCTCCTCGGCGGTCGCCACGCCCTCCTCGACCATGCGCGCCGCCTCGTTCATCACCAGCGCCTGCAGCCGCGGCACGATGTAGCCGGGCGCGGGACCGCACACCACCGGCAGCTTGCCGATCGACTCCATCCAGGACTTGGTGCGCGCGACCACGGCCGCGTCGGTGCCGGCGTGCGTGCTCAGTTCGACCAGCGGGATCAGGTAGGCCGGGTTCAACCAGTGCATGTTGAGGAAGCGCTCGGGCCGCCGCACCCCCTTCGCCAGCTCGGTGACGAGGATCGAGCTGGTCGTCGAGGTCAGGATCGCATCGTCGCGGCAATGCCGGCCGAGTTGCTCGAGCGCCTCGCGCTTGGCGGGCAGCGTTTCGGGCACGCCCTCGAATACCAGTTCGGCGGCGGCGAGCGCCTGCGGTGCGCCAGCGGCGTCGACCATCGAGACACGCGCGCACATCGCGTCGACCCAGGCTCCGGGCAATGCGCCCAGTTGCGCCAGGCCCTGCGCATGGCCGCGCACCTCGGCCAGCGCCTCGTCGCGCAGCCGTGCGAAGTCGCTGGCGCCGCGTGCACGCAGGTCGACCAGCGCGATGCGATGGCCGGCATAGGCAAAGGCGGTGGCGATGCCGCGGCCCATGCGGCCGGCGCCGACGGCGACCAGCCGCGGCGCGGTGTCAGCGCCCATCGTGCAGCACCTGTTGCAGCTCGCCGTGCGTCAAGCCGGCCAGGCCGAGCGCCTCGAGCGTGCGTGGACCCTGGCGCAGATCGTGGCCGAGCACACCGCCGACGATGGCCAGCAAGCCGTGCGCGATCGGCGCATCCACACCCGCCCAGCGCGCCGCCGACGCAAGGAAGGCGAGGCCGAGCACCGTGTCCTCGGTGACGTAGCGATGGGTCAGCAGGTCGATGTGCTCGCGCCAGTCGCCCGACTTCTGCAGCTGCTTGTGCGCGTCGCCGTACATCCACTGATCGTTCTGGTAGTGGTCGGCGAGCGGGAAGTGCGGCGCGCCGTAGCCGAGCGCCTCGCGCACCGCGATGCGTTCGCGGTCGAGCCGGTCGGTCACCGCCCGCACTGCGGGAGTGGTGCCTTCGGTGTGGATGTCCCACTTGTCGAAGTGCTGCAACGGGGCCGCGTTCATCACCATCAGCGGGGGATGGATGATCGGGCCGGCGTTCATCAGTGCGCCCGACAGGATGTCGCCGCACGCCTGCACGGCCGGATAGGCCTCGCCGATGACTGCGAGTGCATCGCCCCCGCGGCGTGCCGGATAGACGCCGGTGGGCAGGCGCACGGCGCGCACCGTGACGTTGACTTCGCGTGGCCCGTGCTTGCGCGCCAGGTACGGCAGCGTGCCGGTCTCGGCCCACAGCACGTCGGCGCGCGATCCCTGCGCCTGCGCGAACGTCGCCATCGCGTAGCCGCCGAAAGTGCCCGGCGCCAGGAACACCACCTGAGCGTCGGCCAGGTGCGGTGCGAGGGCGCGCGCGATGTCGTCCTGCGCGGTGGCGGGTGACGGGATCACGATCAGCCGGGCGCCGCCGACCACCACGCCGAGGTCCGCGCTCGCACAGCCGATCGGCACCTCGCGTGTACCGCGCGCGTCCTTCAGCGTGATGCCGCCGGCGCTCGTCACGTGTTGCAGCGCGGCCGCGTCGCGCCGCCACAGCCGCACCTCGTGCCCGGCTTCGGCCAGGTCGGCCGCTGCCGCGTAAGCGCCGTGTCCACCGCCGAGCACTGCGATCTTCATCCGGTTACCTTTGTCGAGATTCGAGCCGATCGTAGCGCCCTGCGCCAACATGGCGAGCCGTGACCCGGTTCACGGACCGGATCCCCTGTTCGCGGGGATCCGTGAGGAGCGTCACTTGTAACGCCCAGCCGGTTGCGACAAATGTGCGTGAACTCCATCTCAGGTCGGCAGATACATCTGCGTGTCCACGTAAACAAGCTGAAATGATTCTGCGGTCGTTGGAGCACACCGCGCCGACGACACACCGAGCGCCGACCAAGAGCGAGCGGTGCCAACGGAGGGATCATGAATTCGCTGCTGACGCCTTTCATCGTTCTGATCGAACGACGCCGCCTCGCCCGCCGCCTGCTGGCCGCGCTGACCGCGCTGGCCGTGCTGGCCACCGGCTTCGTGCCGGTGCGCGCCCACGCTGCCGGCCACGGTTTCGACCGGGCCAACAAGGTGGCACGCGACCTCGGCGACGAGCTCGACGAAGGCGCGATGCCCAAGCGCAAGTGGTCTCGCCATGTCGGCGGGGCCAAGATGGTGCAGGCCGTCATCGTCAGCGATTCAGCCGATCCGCAGATGAGCGCGCTGCGTGCGCATGTCGAACAGCTCGGCGGCACCGTGCTGAACGTGCATTCGCTCGTGCGTGCGATCACGGTCCAGATGAAGGCCCGCCACGTGAAGATCCTGGCCAAGCGCGACGACGTGGTCAGCATCTCGCCGAACCGCGAGACCACGCGCACGGCGAGCACGCTCGAATCGATCACCGGCGCACTGACGACACGCGTGCGCAGCGCCAGCACGAAGACCAGCTACACCGGGCTCGACGGCACCGGCGTGGGCATCGCGATCCTCGACTCCGGTGTGATGCGCAAGCACCTGGCGTTCGCCGACGCCAATGGCGGCTACCGCATCAAGCGACATGTCAACCTGCTCAATGCCAACCTCACCGCCTGGACCGGCAGCCCGTACAGCTATTCGCTGATGCCGGGCAGCAGCGCGCTCGCCGGCTACGAGGCGGCGATCGCCAACGATGCGAGCCCGATGCAGGACGGCTTCGGCCACGGCACGCATGTGGCGTCGGTCGCTGCCGGCTCGGCGAAGCTCTATGCGGCGAGCACGCCGGACGCCACCGGCGTCGCGCCGAACGCGAACCTCTACGACGTGAAGGTGCTCGGCGACAACGGCAGCGGCACGCTGAGCGATGCGCTCGAAGGCATGGCCTGGGTGATCTTCCATGCCAAGGAATACAACATCCGCGTCATCAACATGAGCCTGGCTGCCGACTCCACCGAGAGCTGGCAGACCGACCCGCTGTGCGTCGCCGCGCGCATCGCCACCGCGGCCGGCATCACGGTGGTGGCCGCCGGCGGCAACTTCGGCCAGACTCTGCTCGGCAAGGAGGTCTACGGCCGCATCGGCTCACCCGGCATCGAGCCCACGGTGATCACCGTGGGCGCGGTCAACTACAAGAACACCGTCGCGCGGGCCGACGACTCGGTCAACCTGTTCAGCTCGCGCGGCCCGACCCGTGGCTCGTTTGTCGACGCCCTGGGCGTGCGCCGCGTCGACAACCTGATCAAGCCCGATCTGGTGGCGCCCGGCAACAAGGTGCTCGGCGCCGCCGCCACCTCGAACTCGGCGCTGACCTGGAGCGCGCTGCCGAATCTGTTCTACGGTGTGCTGGTCGGCCCGCTCAACGTGCCGCAGCCGCTGTACCAGACCCATATGTGGATGAGCGGCACCTCGATCGCCGCCCCCGCGGTCGCCGGCACCGTCGCGCTGATGCTGCAGGCCAACCCGGGGCTGACACCGCCGCTGGTGAAGGCCATGCTGCAGTACAGCGCGCAGGCGCTGCCCGGCGCCAACATGCTGCAGCAGGGCGCTGGCCTGCTCAACGTCGACGGCGCGATCGCGCTGGCCAAGTCGGTACGCACCGACCTGGCGACGGCGATCCAGAACGGTACGGTCGCCTCCGGACAGTCGATGCTGGCCGCCGGCGCGGTCTTTCCGGCCACCACGTCGACGGTGAACGGCAGCGCGTTCAACTGGTCACGCGTCGTCGTCGTCGGCGGCAGCCGCATCGTCACCGGCAGCGCGCTGTTCACCAAGTTCCAGCCGCTATGGGACCCGCGCCTGGTCTGGGCCAAGGACGTGACACGCCGCGTGACTCCCGTGTACTGGTCGGGCATCGGCATCCCGGCGAACACCTTCGTCAAGGACTTCAGCGAGGTCGCCGTGACCAACCAGCCCCTGCTCAGCGCAGGCGTGGTGCGCGCCGACCCGCTGGCCGGTGGCAGCTCGCTCGTCGGCAAGACCGGCCTCTTCCTGCCGACCGCCACGCTATCGTCCTGGCTGGTCAGCGGCAGCGGCCTCGTGCTCAGCGAGGGCATCGTGCTGAGCGAAGGCCTCGTGTTGAGTGAAGGTCTGGTGCTCAGCGAAGGCCTGGTACTCAGCGAAGGGCTCGTGCTCAGCGAAGGCCTCGTGCTCAGCGAAGGCCTGGTGTTGAGCGAAGGCCTCGTGCTCAGCGAATACGCCACCGTCGGCGAGTAGTCGGCACCGTCGCTGTCCGTTCCGATCCACAACAAGAATCTGCCATGAACACGACAACCCCGTCCGCAGCGGCCTGGCCGCAGCGCCTGCACGGCGCGTTGATGCCGGACTACAACCGCAAGGCCTCGGCCTACTGGTGGGCGATGGTCGGGCTGGGCGGCCTGGTCGCCGGGTTCGCGCTGGCGCACGTGGCCACGCAGCCGGCCGCCGTGCAACTGCAGGTGCTGATCGGCTGCCTGATCGCGATGATGGCCGGCATGTACCCGGTACGCATACCGGGCTCGAAGAACTCGTTCGCCGCCGGCGAGATCTTCATCTTCCTGCTGCTGCTGATGCATGGCCCCGATGCGGCGGTGCTGGCCGCCGCCGGCGAAGCGTTCGTCGGCTCGATGCGCAGTTCCAAGCGCTGGACCAGCCGGCTGGTCAGCCCGGCGTCGGCCGCGGTGGCGATGGGCATCGCCGGCTGGACGTTGCAGGCCACCTTGATCGGCCTGACGGCGGTAGGTGCGCTCAACGAAGCCCTGCTGCTGCTGACCGCGATGATCTTCGCGATCGGCTACTTCCTGCTCAACACTGCGCAGATCACGGTGATCCCGCACCTCAAGCGCAATGAACCGATGCGCCTGGCGAGCCTGCTGGGCAGCTTCGGCTGGGTCGGCATCACCTATGCGGCCAGCTCGCTGATCGCCGGACTGTTGTACCTGACGTTCCGCAATGTCGGAATCGGCGTGCTGGTGGCCGGCGTCCCGATCATCGTGATGCTGCTGAGCATGCTGCACATGTACTTCCGCAAGCGCGAGCTCGACGATGCCAGCAACCAGGTGCGCGTCGAGGCCGCGGAGCGAGAGGCCGCGCAGTCGGCACGCCACGTGCGCGCGCTGCAGGCGAGCGAGCAGCGCTTTCACAGTGCCTTCTACAACGCGTCGATCGGCATGGCGCTGTTGTCCACGGCCGGGCGTGTGCTGCAGGTCAACCCGGCCCTGTGCGCCCTGGTCGGACAGGACGAAGACCAGATCACGGGCCGTCAGTTCGCCGAACTCGTGCATCCCGACGATTCGCGCGCACTCGCCGAACGCCTGCTGCCGACGGAGCCGGGCGCCGCCGGTCGATCGATCGAAGTACGCTGCGTCCACCCGGCCGGACACGAGGTGTGGATGTCGATCCACACTGGCTTGTTCGCCGATGCCGATGCCAGCGAGCCGTGCCTGATCCTGCAGGCGCAGGACGTCACCGCACGCCGGCTGGCGGAGGCGCAGTTGCAGCACATCGCCTACCACGACAGCCTCACCGGCCTGGCCAATCGCGTGCGTTTCCGCGAGTGCCTGGCGCGCGCGATTGCCCGCACGCAGGGCGACTCGAGCCGCAGTTTCGCGGTGATGTACCTCGACTTCGATCGCTTCAAGCTGATCAACGACACGCTCGGCCACAATGTCGGCGACCGATTCCTCGTCGCCGCCACGCAGCGCATCCTGCAGCAGGTGCGCCCGGCCGATGTGGTCGGCCGGCTCGGCGGCGATGAGTTCGCGATCCTGGTTGAAGACGTCGACAGCGAGTCGATGGCGGTGGCGCTGGCCGAACGCCTGCAGGCCGCGCTGTGCGAGCCCTACCAGGTCGAAGACGTCGTGGTCAACACCAGCGCCAGCATCGGCATCACGCTCAGCAACGTCGGGTACGACACGCCCGACGAGGTGCTGCGCGACGCCGACATCGCGATGTACCGCGCCAAGTCGACAGGCCGAGCCCAACATGCGGTGTTCGATACCGCGCTGCGTTCGCAGGTCTCCGAGCAGGTGCAGCTCGAAGTCGATCTGCGCCAGGCGATCGAGAACGACCAGATCACGCTCGCCTACCAGCCGATCTACGACCTCGGCAGCGGCCAGGTGGTGGCGTTCGAAGCGCTGGCACGCTGGCATCATCCGCAGCGCGGCCAGGTCCCGCCAAGCACCTTCATTCCGGTCGCCGAAGACGGCGGCCTGATCGGCGCGCTGACCGAGCGCATCCTGTCGCGGGCCTGCCGCCAGCTCAAGGCCTGGCAGACACTCGGCAGCCAGCACAGGCGCCTGCGCATGCAGATCAACCTGTCGGGCATCGACCTCACGCAAGGCCCGCTGGCGATGCAGGTGGCCACCACGCTGCTGGTCAACGGCCTGGAGGCGTCGCACCTGACGCTCGAGATCACCGAGAGCAAGCTGATGACCGGCCTGTCGACCGCCCTGGACACGCTGACCCGGCTGCGCGACATCGGCGTGGGCATCAGCGTCGACGACTTCGGCACCGGCTACTCGTCGCTGTCGTACCTGTCGTCACTGCCGATTTCGAGTCTGAAGGTGGACCGCTCGTTCGTCAACCAGATGGTCAATTCGCAGCAGGACACCGAGATCGTGCGCGCCATCGTCAGCCTGGGCAACTCGCTCGGCAAGACGGTGATCGCCGAGGGTATCGAGACGGCAGCACAGCTATCGCAGCTGCGTGCGCTCGGTTGCCAGTTCGGCCAGGGCTACCTGCTGTCGCGGCCGCTGCCGTGCGAGGCGGCGCGGCAGCTGCTCGAGACGCAGCCGGCCCCGCGAGCGCTGCCGCCGCCGACGCTCGGCTCGCCCGAGTCGAGCACCATCACGCTGCATTGAAGCCGCGCACGCCACCGCGTGCGTGGCACCGCCGTACCTCAGGTCTCCTTCGACACCTTGATGGTCGGAAACTTCGAGCTGAAGTCCTTGGCCTTCTGCGCGATCGTCACCGCGATGCGCCGGGCCACCGCCTTGTACACCTGCGCGATATCGCCGTCGGGATCGGCCACGACGGACGGTCGGCCGGAGTCGGCCTGCTCGCGGATCGACAGGTTCAACGGCAACGCGCCGAGGTAGGCCACCTTGTACTGCTCGGCCATCAGCCGGCCTCCGTCGGCGCCGAAGATGTGCTCGGTGTGGCCGCAGTTCGGGCACACGTAGACGCTCATGTTCTCGACGATGCCGACGATCGGCACGCTGACCTTCTCGAACATCGTCAGGCCCTTCTTGGCGTCGAGCAGCGCAATGTCCTGCGGCGTGGTGACGATCACCGCGCCGGTCAGCGGCACGCGCTGGCTGAGCGTGAGTGCGATGTCGCCGGTGCCGGGCGGCATGTCGACCAGCAGGTAGTCGAGTTCGCCCCAGTTGGTCTGGCGCAGCAGCTGGTCCAGCGCCTGGGTCGCCATCGGCCCGCGCCAGATCATCGCCTGGTCGGGCTCGACCAGGAAGCCGATCGACATCACCTGGACGCCGTAGTTCTCCAGCGGATCCATGGTCTTGCCGTCGCTGCTGTCGGGTCTCCCCTCGATGCCCATCATCATCGGCTGGCTCGGGCCGTAGATGTCGGCATCGAGGATGCCCACCCGCGCGCCCTCGGCCGCCAGCGCCAGTGCGAGGTTCGCCGTGGTCGTGCTCTTGCCGACACCGCCCTTGCCGGAGGCGATGGCCACGATGTTCTTCACCTTCGGCAGCAGCGCCACACCGCGCTGCACCGAGTGGGCCACGATCACCGAGCGGATGTGCACGCTCACGTTGCCGACGCCGGCCACGCCGCGCGCCGCGTCGACCAGCGCCCGGCGCAGCGCCGCCATCTGGCTGGCTGCGGGGTAACCCAGCTCGACGTCGAACGACACGTCGCCGCCCTCGATCTGCAGGTTCTTGATCTGCCGCGTGGTGACGAAGTCCTTGCCGGTATTGGGATCGACAACGGACTTCAGGGCTTCCAGCAGGGCGGGCTCGGTGACAGTGGTCATAGTGGGGACTCGGCGAGGCCCGGCAGTCTAGCCGAGCGCGCCCGACACTTTCGCTACGGGCCTATTCGCGGTCGCACGCCGCCCCAGCCTGCGCCCGCCCGTCATTTGTCACGGGCGCTGCCGGCGCCCCCTGCCAAGGATTGCGCAATCGGCAGCAACGAGCCCCTCGATCGTGGGGCGGCCGGTCACACCTGGATCCGACGCCGTTGCTTACAGTGCGGGCAACGCAATCGCCAACGCCACAAGAGACGATGTTCGCTGCCCGCGTGCTCCATCACTACAAGAGGCTTCTCAGCATCTGGATCCGCCTGCGCCACGGCCCCCAGGCTGTCGACTGGCCCGAGGTGCGCGCGCCGCTGGTCGACGACGACGTGGTGCTGCAGAGCCCGACGCATCTGTGGCTGCGCGACCTGTCGCGCGCGGTACACCCGACCCAGCTGTGCCGCCACCATCCGCGCGTGGCCAATCGGATCGCCTGCGCCTGGCACGACCCCAAGCGCACCGATCGCCTGCTCAGCGACCTGATGGTCGACCGCCGGGGCACCCGCCGCGGTTTTCCGCCGCGCATCATGGCCGAGATCGATCGCCTGTACCGCTACAACGCCGGCCGCATCAACCCGATGCTGCGTCGCCGCGGCCCACCCGATCTGAAACTGGTGCCCCATTCGCGCCTGCCGGCGATTCCGGATCTGCCGCCCGCAGCGATGCACAGCGGGCAGTCGCACGGGGCGCAACGCAGCCGCTGAGCCCGTCGGGGTGCATCGCGCGCTAGAAGTCGTCGCGCGCCAAGCCCCACACCACGCTATCGCGGGGTAGGGGCGACAGATTGGGTCGCACGGTGGCCCGCCGCAGCAAGCCCTCGCGCCGCAGGCCCACGCGGTCGAGCCATGCGCCGGCACGATGATGGTCGACGTCGGTGAGTGCCCAGACCCGCTGCACCGACAGCTTCGTCTTCAGCCAGCCGACCAGTAACCCCGCCGCCTCGGTGGCATGGCCGTGGCCCCAGGCCGCGCGCGCCAGCAGCAGACCGAAGTCCACCGCATGGGCGCGCGGCCGGCAGGCGATGCAGCCCAGCACGGCAGCACCGTCGGCCGACTCGATCATCCAGTGGTGCTCGCCGCCGTCGCGCCAGCGCCGCGCGCTCGCGTCCAGGAAGGCCCAGGCCTCACCCAGCGCCATCTGGGCAGGCCAGTCGACGTAGCGCATCACCTCCGGGTCGTGCGCGATGGCGAACAGTGACGCCGCGTCCTGCACCTGCGAGCGCCGCAGTCGCACCCGCCGGCCGGGCAAGTGCTCGGGTGGGTTCAACAGCGGCCTGTCGCCGGTTATCGCCATGATGCTGCCCTCGAAAAGGCGGTGATCAATCGTCCGGCCGGTCGCGGCGCAGCGTCTCGACACGCGACAGGATCAACGCCACCAGATCGTCGGGGTCGCAGTCCACCGCCACCAGCGGCAGCGCGAGCGGGTCGATGTCGTCGTCCAGTTCGAGTTCGAGGCAAGGAAAATGCAGGCCGAAGCGCCGGGCCCGTACGTGCCGCGCCGACGACACGTTGCGCAGCATGATCACCTGTTCGCGAAAACCGCGATACCACACCCGGTCGCCGAACACGGAGATCACCGGGTGGTGCCGCGTCAGCAGACGGCCGCTCGCAAGAAAGATGCCGGCGCCGCAGGCCAGCAGCACCAGCGCGCCGACCGCCCACAGTAGCAGCGGCAGCGCAAACGACATCAGCCAGGCCGTCAGGCTGCCGACGGCCAGCAGGCCGGCCACCTGCCCCGCCAGCAGGCGTGTGTTGCTGAAGAAGTCGTCGCGCGGTCCCTTCATGCGTCGTCGAGCGGTGCCGTCCGTGAGTCAGGCATTGTCACTCCGGAGCCGTCAAGCGGACTCTCGGCCACGATGGTCGACTGCGCGGCGATGACGGCCGCGCCGGCCGAGGCCGCGCACCCACAGCAGCCAGGCCATCGCCCAGCCGGCGCCGAAGGCCCAGCCGCCCAGCACATCGGTCGCCCAGTGCACGCCGAGCGCCACCCGGCTCACGCCGACCAGGAGCGTGAACAGGGCCGCAACGCCGAGGATGTAACTGCGCTCGCGCAGCGAGCCCCGCGTGCTGGCGATCAGGGCGCCGAGCGTGAGGAACACAATGGCCGCCATGCTCGCGTGCCCGCTCGGAAAGCTCAGCCCGGGCGCCAGCACCGCGGCGAACTGCGCATCTGGCCGCAAGCGGCCGATCGTGCTCTTCAGCAGCGTCACCAGCAGCGAACCCGAAACCACCGACACCGCGACCACCAGCGCGCTGCGATGCGACAGCGCCAGCGCCAGGTAGCCGACGGTGGCCACGGTGATGAGTGACAGCGACACGGTGCTGCCCAGGCCGCTGAGGTCACGCATCACCTCGGTCACCCATGGGTGCGCGGCGCGGATCGCCTGCGCCTGGTGCAACACCCAGAGATCGAACGCATGCGTCTCGCCTTCCAGCACCTCGCTGGCCAGATGCGCGAAGGCGAGGCCCAGCACCAGCACCAGCGTGCCGATGAGCAGCGGGCGCACCAGCGAGCGCCGCCGCGCACTTTCATCTGCCTCGTTCCTGGCCGGCGCCGTCATCGGCCGGTGGCCTGGCGCCTTCACGGCGCCGGCACGACCTGCGCGCCGGCCTCGGTCAGCAGCTCGCGCAACACCGAGCGATGGCACGATCCTTCGTGCTCGCAATAGCAACCGACCGCCAGATCGGTATGGTGCGACAGCGTGGCGAGCAGTTCGAGCGCGTGACGCGCCTCGGGTACGGCCATCTCGGCGCGGTACTTCTTCTTGAACAGCGCCCAGTCCTGCGCTGTCGCGGCCTGCTGGCCCAGCCTGACCAGCGCGGCGCTCGGCGACAGTACCGGATACCACACGTCGTACCAGTTCTGCGCGGCGTACTGCGCCTTCGGCACGCCGCGCGGCGGCCGCCGCACCGTGCCGACGCGAGGACCTTCGCCCGCGGCGCGGGGACTGCCGAGGCGGACGATGTGGATGGTCACGTGCGGTGCTCGAGTCGGCGGCTAGCGACGGCAGTCAGTGCGCCGCGGCGAACGCGGCGTCGAGCCGGTCGATCCAGATCCGACGCTCGGCCGCGTCGACGAAGCTCGCCTCGAAGCTGTTGCGCGCGAGCTGGTAGGCATGGCGCGCCCCCAGCTGCGGCAGCGCCGCGAAGGTCTCGACGAAGTTGACGTTGATGTAGCCGCCGAAGTAAGCAGGGTCGTCGCTGTTCACCGTGGCCACCAGACCCGCGTCGAGCAGCGCCGGCAGGTTGTGCCGGGCCATCGTGTCGAAGACGCGCAGCTTGACGTTCGACAGCGGGCACACGGTGAGCGGCACGCGCTCACGCGCCAGCCGTTGCACCAGCGCCGGGCTCTCGACGCAGCGCACGCCGTGGTCGATGCGCTGCGCCTTCAACACGTCGAGCGCGGTCTCGATGTAGGCCGGCGGCCCTTCCTCGCCGGCATGGGCCACGACGTGCAGGCCGAGCTCGCGACAACGGGCGAACACGCGGGCGAACTTCTCCGGCGGGTGGCCGCGTTCGCTGCTGTCGAGCCCGACGCCTACGAAGTGATGGCGATACGGCAGCGCCTGCTCGAGCGTTGCGAAGGCGGCCTCCTCGCTGAGGTGGCGCAGGAAGCACAGGATCAGCGACGCGTTGAGGCCGAACTCGGCCCGCGCGCGCCGCGCCGCGTGCTCGAGGCCGACGATCATGGTCTCGAACGGCACGCCGCGATCGGTGTGCGTCTGCGGGTCGAAGAAGATCTCGGCATGCACCACGTTGTCGGCCGCCGCCCGCTCGAGGTAGGCGAAGGCCATGTCGAAGAAATCCTGCTCCTTCAGCAGCACGCTGGCGCCGGCGTAGTAGATGTCGAGAAAACTCTGCAGGTCGGTGAATGCGTAGGCCTCGCGCAGCGCCTCGACGCTCGGATAGGCCAGCGCGACGCCATTGCGCCGCGCGAGCCTGAAGATCATCTCGGGCTCGAGCGAGCCTTCGATGTGGATGTGCAGCTCGGCCTTGGGCATGCGCTTCAGCAGCGCCGGCAACGCGGCCCGGGGAATGGCGTCGAAGTCGATCATGTCAATACGTTAGCGCAATGGCGCGTCAAAGAGAAAGGCCACCCTCGGGGTGGCCTTTCTCGGCGGAGTAGCGAGCGGCCGTCAGGCTGGGCAGGCGGCGCACAGGGACCGAAGCGTACTTGAGGTACGTGAGGATCTCGAGCACCGGCCAACGACGCATGGTCGGTCGCGCAGTAGCCGTGGGCTCTTACTTGTCGCCGGGGACCTTGCCTTCCACACCCTTGACGTAGAACTTGATGCCACCGAGCCACTCGTCGTCGGCGACCTTGTCCTTCGGCAACTGCTCCTTGCCGGTGTTGTCGACGATCGGGCCCTTCCAGATCGAGAAGCTGCCGTCCTTGAGACCGGCCTTCACCTTGGCCAGATTCTCCTTCGCCGCGGCCGGCACGTCCTCGGCGACCGAGACGAAATCGATCGCGCCCTCCTTGACGCCCCACCAGGCCTTGCCGGTGGCCCATTTGCCGTCGAGCGCGTCGCGCACTGCCTTCGTGTAGTACGGAGCCCAGTTGATCACCGCCGAGCCGAGGTGCGCCTTCGGGCCGTAGGCCGTCATGTCGCTGTCCCAGCCGAACGCGCGCTTGCCCTTGTCCTGCGCGGTCTTCAGCACCGCGGGCGAGTCGGTGTTCTGCATCAGCACGTCGGCGCCGCCGTTGATCAGCGCGGTGGCGGCCTCGGTCTCCTTGGGCGGGTTGAACCACTCGTTGACCCAGACCACCTTGGTCTTGACCTTGGGGTTCACGCTCTGCGCGCCCATCGTGAACGAGTTGATGTTGCGGATCACCTCGGGAATCGGGATCGAACCGACGACGCCGAGCGTATTGCTCTTGGTCATCGAGCCGGCGATCACGCCGGCCATGTAGGCACCCTCGTAGGTGCGTGAGTCGTAGGTGCGCAGGTTATCGGCGGTCTTGTAGCCGGTGGCATGCTCGAACTTCACGTCCTTGGCGTCGGCCGCCACCTTGAGCATCGGCTCCATATAGCCGAAGGTCGTGCCGAAGATCAGCTTGTTGCCCTGACCGACCATGTCGCGGAACACGCGCTCGGCGTCGGCCGCCTCGGGCACGTTCTCGACGAAACTCGTCACCACCTTGTCGCCGAACTCCTTCTCGACCGCCAGGCGCCCGTTGTTGTGCGCAAAGGTCCAGCCGCCGTCGCCGACCGGGCCGACATAGGCGAACGCGACCTTCAGCGGCGCGGGTTTCGCCGGCGCCGATGCGGCGGCCGACGCGGGAGCGGCCGCCTGCGGAGCCGCCTCTTCCTTCTTGCCGCAGCCCACCAGGCCGGCTGCCAGCGCCACGGCAGTGAAGCCGCCGAGTTTCAGGAGTGATCGTTTGCTTGTCATGGGTTCTCCTCGGGGATGAGAGGGGTTGGAATTTGGTCAGTCGGCGATTATGCGGCGGGCAGCTTTCACGACCCAGGGAAGAACGGCTTGCCGAGCGAGGCCGGCATGTTGATGCGGATCTACGTCGCGTTGCGCGAGATCAGCACCAGCACGACGATGGTGGCCAGGTACGGCAGCATCGACAGCCACTGGCTCGGGATCTGCACCCCCTCGCCCTGCAGGTGGAACTGCAGCATCGTGACGCCGCCGAACAGATAGGCACCGAGCAGCACGCGTGCCGGCCGCCAGGTGGCGAAGGTGGTGAGCGCCAGCGCGATCCAGCCCTTGCCGGCGATCATGCCCTCGACCCAGAGCGGTGTGTAGACCACCGAGATGTAGGCGCCCGCCAGCCCGCACAACGCGCCGCCGACCACCACGGCGGCCAGCCGGATGCGTCGCACCGGATAGCCGAGCGCGTGCGCCGACTCGGGCGACTCGCCCACTGCGCGCAGCACCAGGCCGCCGCGCGAGCGGTAGAGAAACCAGCCGAGGCCGATCGCGCCGAGCACTGTGAGGTAGACGATCGGATGGTGCTTGAAGAATGCCGGCCCGACGAACGGAATGTCGGCCAGGAACGGGATTTCGAACTTCGGCCGGTCACCGAGCTTCTCCTGCGTGTACTTGATGCCGGCAAAGGCCGAGAAGCCGGCGCCGAACAGGCTCAACGCCAGCCCCGACGCGTACTGGTTCGTGTTGAGCCAGATGACGAGCCCGCCGAACGCCGCGGCCAGCACGGCGCCGGCGCCCATGCCGGCGGCAAAGGCGAGCCAATCGTTGCCGGTCTGCACTGCGGTGGCGAAGCCGGCGATTGCCGCCACCAGCATCATGCCTTCGGCGCCGAGGTTCACGATACCGGCGCGTTCGTTGATCAAGAGGCCGAGGCCGGCGATGGCGAGCACCGTGCCGGCGTTCAGCGTCGCAGCCACCAGAAGAGCAAACGATTCCATGGCTTCAGGCTCCCTTGGGCGTGGCGGTGGCTTGCACGGTCAATGCCGCCGGCGGCGCCAGCGGACGCGGCGCGCGGCGCCAGCGGATGCGATAGTGGATCAGCGTGTCGCAGGCCAGCAGCGTGAACAGCAGCAGACCCTGGAACACACCGGTCAACGACTTCGGCAGCCCGAGGCGCGACTGCGCCAGCTCGCCGCCGATGTAGAACATGCTCATCAGGATGGCCGAGAACACCACGCCGATCGGATGCAGACGCCCGACGTAGGCCACGATGATCGCGGCGAAGCCGTAGCCGACCGGTACGTACGGCGTCAGCTGGCCCAGCGGCCCGGCGGCCTCGAGTCCGCCGGCCAGGCCCGCCAGGCCGCCCGAGATCAGCAGCGACAGCCACAACGCACGCCGCGACGAGAAGCCGGCGTAGCGCGCCGCCGCCGGCGCCAGGCCGCCGACCTGGAGCTGAAAGCCCTGGTAGGTGCGGAACATGAACAGCCACGCCAGCGCCACCGTGACCAGCGCGATGACGACGCCGATGTTCAACCGGAAGCCCTCGATCAGTCGCGGGATCTTGGTCGCCGCCGCGAACGTGACGGTCTGCGGAAAGTTGTAGCCCTTCGGATCCTTCCATGGGCCGTAGACCAGATAGCTCAGCACCATCACCGCCACATACACCAGCATCAGGCTGACGAGGATCTCGTTGGCGTTGAAGCGGTCGCGCAGCAGCGCCACGATGCCGGCCCAGACCATGCCGCCGACCACGCCGGCCAGCAGCACCGCGACGACGATCCAGCGCCCGGTGTCGGGACCAGCCTGCATCGCCACGCCGCTGGCGAAGATGGCGCCGATGACGAACTGGCCCTCGGCGCCGATGTTCCACACGTTGGACCGGTAGCAGATCGACAGGCCCAGGCCGATCAGCACCAGCGGCGTCGCCTTGACAGCGATCTCGGTCCACGCGTAGCCGCTCTTGATCGGCTCGACGAAGAACATCTGCAGGCCGCGCAGCGGGTCCTTGCCGAGCAGCGCGAACAGGATGACGCCGATCACCACGGTGATCGCCAGGGCCAGAATCGGCGAGGCGAGCGACATCGCCTTCGACGGCTGCGGCCGTGCTTCGAGCTTAAGCATGGGTCACCTCCTGCGCTACGGCGCCCTTCGGCCAGAGCCCGCTCATCCATTCGCCGATCATCTCGATCGTCGCCTTGGCGGTCGGCACGCTGGGGCTCAGGCGCCCCTGTGCGATCACCACCAGCCGGTCGCTGATCTCGAACAGCTCCTCGAGCTCCTCGCTGACCACCAGCAGCGCGCAGCCGGCGTCGCGCAAGGCGAGCAGCTCGCCGCGGATCTGCGCGGCGGCGCCGACGTCGACGCCCCAGGTCGGCTGCGAGACGATCAGCAGCTTCGGGTTGGCATCGATCTCGCGGCCGACGATGAACTTCTGCAGGTTGCCGCCCGACAGGCTCTTGGCCGCCGCGCCAGCGCCTCCGGCCTTGACGTTGAAGCGGTTGATCAGGTCCTCTGCCAACTTCTGCACCTGCGCCACGCGAAGCCAGCCACTCCTGGACACGTTCTCGGTGCGCGTCAGCAGCGTGTTGTCGGCCAGCGAGAGCGTGGGTACCGCGCCGCGGCCGAGCCGCTCCTCGGGCACGAAGTGCAGGCCGAGCTTGCGCCGGTGCCGCGGCGAGAAGCGCGACACGTCGCTGCCGAACAGGCGGATCGAGTTCGCCGGCGCACGCGGGTCCTCGCCCGACAGCGCGGCCATGAATTCTTGCTGTCCGTTGCCCGAGACACCGGCGACACCGACGATCTCGCCGGCCCGCACATCGAATGCGATGTCGGCCAGCGTGGTGCCGAACTGGTCCTGCTTCGGCAGGCTCAGGCCCTTGACCTCGAGCACCCCCTTGCCGAGCTTCGGTTCGCGGTGCTGCAGTTGCGGCGGCTCGGCGCCGATCATCAGGCGCGACAGGCTGGCGTTGGTCTCCAGCGTCGGGTCGACCTCGCCGGTGACCTTGCCGCCGCGCAGCACGGTGCAGTGGTGGCACAGCGCGCGGATCTCGTCGAGCTTGTGGCTGATGTAGAGGATCGCGCAGCCCTCGCTCGACAACTTGCGCAGCGTGACGAAGAGCTTCTCCACCGCCTGCGGCGTCAGCACCGAGGTCGGCTCGTCGAGGATCAGCAGTTTGGGGTTGGTTAGCAGCGCGCGCACGATCTCCACACGCTGGCGCTCGCCGACCGACAGCGTGTGCACCGGCCGCGCCGGGTCGACGTCGAGGCCGTACTCGTGCGCCACCTTCACGATGCGCTGGCTCACCTCGGCCAGGCTCAACGACTTGTCAAGGCCGAGCCAGACGTTCTCGGCACCGGTCAGCGTGTCGAACAACGAGAAGTGCTGGTAGACCATGCTGATGCCGAGCTGGCGTGCCTGCGCGGGGCTCGCCACCTTGACGGCCTGGCCGTTCCAGCGGATCTCGCCCTCGTCGGGCTGCACGGCGCCGTAGATCATCTTCATCATCGTCGACTTGCCAGCGCCGTTCTCGCCGAGCACGGCGTGAATCTGGCCCGGCGCGACGCGCAGGCTCACCTGGTCGTTGGCCTTGACCGCGGGGTACTGCTTGCTGATGCCGATCAGCTCAAGGCGCGGCGCGGGGTCGGGATTGCTCATCGCTTGTCTCCAGTGCACCGGAATCGTTGTCCCGGCGCTTGTATTGGGTGCGTCCCGCCACCAGCGTGGTGACCAGCGCACGATCGTCGGCCAGCATCATCCATGCAAACAGCCGCTCGTGCAGATCGCGTGCCAGCCGGTCGCGGTGCGCCGCGACGGCGCCGCGGCCCCAGTCCCACACCGTCACGTCGGCCAGACGGCCGGGCTCCAAGCTGCCGATCTCGCGCTCGAGGCCGAGCGCCTCGGCGGCGCCGCGCGTGGCCGCGTGCAGCGCCTTGAAGGCATTGAGCTTGTCGCCGCGCAGCGCCTGCACCTTGTAGGCGTCGGCCAGCGTGCGCTGCATCGACAGGCCGGTGCCGCCGCCGACGTCGCTGGCGATCGATACTCGCACGCCGGCACCGTGCATCGCGCGCCAGTCGAACAGCCCGCTGCCGAGGAACAGGTTCGAGCTGGGGCTGTGCGCGATCTGCGCGCCGGTGTCGGCCAAGCGCCGGCGGTCGTCGGCGTCGAGCCAGATGCCGTGCGCCAGCACCGCGCGCTCGCCCAGCAGGCCGAAGCCGTCGTAGACATCGAGGTAGCTGCGCGCCTTGGGAAACAGCTCGGCGATCCACGCCACCTCGGCGCGGTTCTCGGCCACGTGGGTCTGCATGTAGAGCCCGCCATGGCGGTGCAGCAGCGTGCCGGCCATGCACAGCTGTTCCGGCGTGCTGGTCGCAGCGAAGCGGGGTGTCACCGCGTAGGCGAGCCGATCCACGCCGTGCCAGCGCGCGATCAGCGCCTCGCACTCGGCCTCTGCGCCGGCCACATCGTCGCGCAGGTTGGCCGGTGCGTGGCGATTCATCAGCACCTTGCCGGCGATCAGCCGCATGCCGCGGCCGCGTGCTGCGCCAAACACCGCGTCGACCGACTCGCTGTGCACCGTCGGGAACACCACCGCCGCGGTCGTGCCATGGGCCAGCAGCGCATCGACGAAGCCTTCGGCCTGCAGCCTGGCATGCGCCGCGTCGGCATGGCGCGCCTCGGCCGGAAAGGTGTAGCGCTCGAGCCAGTCGAGCAGCTCGGTGCCGTACGACGCGATCACGTCGAGCTGGGCGCTGTGCACGTGCGTGTCGATGAAGCCGGGCATCAGTAGGCGCCCGCGGTGGTCCTCGCGTGGCCAGTCCGCACCGGGCGCTTGCGCACCCGGCAGCGTGCCGGCGATGCGGCCGTCGTCATCGATCAGCAGCCAATGGTCGGGCCGAAGACGCACGGCCTGCTCATCGGGTGCGCCGAGGCCGGGATCCGCGGTGAAGTCGAGCAGGTCGGCGCGCAGTGCGCGGCGGGTGCGGACGGAGCCTGGCATGGTGGGTACGGCGTCCGCCGAATCAGCCACGGGTCCGTCGGCCGCGCTGCGGCAGGCCGTGCCCGCCGAGCTCGCGCGCCACATCGCGCACCTGCTCGCGCAGCCAGCGCTGGGCGACCGAGTTGTGCGCCACCTCGTGCCACAGCTGGTAGTAGGTCAACGGCGGGAATTCGATCGGACAGCGCACGATGCGCACCGGCAGCGCGTCGACATATCGGCTGCAGAACTGGCGCCCGGTCGTCAGCACCAGCAGGCTCTGCGCCACCATCAGCGGGATCAGTCCGAAGTGCGCGCTGCGCACGCTGATCGGGCGGGCCAGTCCCTGCGCAGCCAGATGCTGGTCGATCACACCGACCGCGCCCGGGTGCAGCTCGGACGGCGCCACGTGGTCGCAGGCCAGATACTTGGCCACGTTCCAGTCGCGGCTGCGCGCGGCGGGATGATCCTCGGCGACGAGGCAGACCACCTCGTCGGTCATCAGCCGGCCCAGGTGCAACTCGCCCGGCGGCTCGAGCCAGTTGCCGATGACGAGGTCGATCTCGCCGGCGGCCAGGCTGCGCCGGTAGTCGAACTCGCGCGACAACGGCTGGAACTCCACCCGCACCGCCGGCGCCAGCGCCTTCAGCCGCGTCACCAGCTCGGGCAGGAACAGCGGGTCGAGGTAATCGCTGGCCGCGATGCGAAACACCGTTCGGCTGGTGGCCGGCTCGAAGGCGTGGCCGCGCGCATGGCGGCTGAACAGGCGCTCGGCCTGCTGCAGCAGGTCGGCCGCGGGTTGCACCAGCGCCAGCGCCGTCTCGGTCGGCGCCATCGCCGGGCCTGCGCGCACGAGCAACGCGTCGCCGGTAAGTTCGCGCAGCCGCTTCAGCTGGGCGCTGACGACCGGCTGGGTGCTCTGCAGGCGCAAGGCGGCGCGCGAGACGCTGCGTTCGGTGATCACGGTGTGCAAGACCCTGACGAGATGAAGCTCGATCTTGTCGAATTCCTCGCGACGCGCCATATCGCCGGCAATATAGTCGCCATTGGGTTGTGCGTATACCCACGCCGGCCGACCCGCAGTACCTTCGGGTTTCCACTCTCAGCACATC
>Ga0075356_1000068_pt1 | contig 19706 bp, 25 predicted proteins | sample WestPond_Cattail_FD_120073 | JGI IMG/M metagenome (GOLD analysis project Ga0075356, IMG submission 120073) | Natural and restored wetland microbial communities from the San Francisco Bay, California, USA, that impact long-term carbon... | ecosystem: Environmental > Terrestrial > Soil > Wetlands ... | reverse complement strand
CTCACGCGGAGATTTTTTTCCGCCAGGGGGATTTCAGCCGGGCGAAATTGTTGCGCAGAAATCACACTTCGCGCGAAAACGCAGTCATGACCACGGAAACAGCCCAAAAGCCGAAGCGCGGCCGGGGTCGCCCTGAATTCACGGCGACCCCTGCGCAGCGCCGCAAGGTTTCGGTCTTGAAGGCCGGCGGGATGGCGAATCAGGACATTGCCGACGGGCTGGGAATTTCCCGGAACACGCTGGAAAAGTATTTCGAACGCGACCTGACGGTCGGGGCGATCGAACGCAGGTCCGAAGTCCTGCAGGCGCTGCACCGATCGGCGAAGAAGGGAAACGTCGCGGCGATCCGGCTATTCCAGCAGATGCAGCCGATCCTTGATCCGCCGCCGCTTCCGACCGCGGAAAACGGCGACGAAGTGAAGAAGCCCGAAGGTAAGAAAGCCCAGGCAGATGAAGCGGCCAAAACAGCAACGCAGGGGACCGGATGGGGCCCGCTGCTGAAACCGCCCGCACAAGTCCAGTAATCGACCTTTCCTGCACGGACTGGGCGCAGCGTCTGCGCGCCGGCCAGTCGCTTGTGAAGGTCGCGCCGATCAATCCGGCCGAAGGTCAGCGGGCCGTCGATATCTTCAACATGCTGCGCCTGGCCGACGTGCCAGGAACGCCGACGATGGCGGAAGCCGGCGGCGAATGGTTCCGCGGAATAATCCGGGCGATCTTCGGGTCGCTGGATCCGATAACCCGGATGCGCGCGATCCGCGAATTGCTTCTTCTGGTCCCGAAGAAGAATTCGAAGACGACGAACGGCGCCCTGATGATGCTTACCGCGCTGCTGATGAATCAGCGACCGCGCGGAACGCTGATCATGACCGCCCCGGTTCAGGACGTGGCGGAACTGGCATTCGACGCCGCAGCCGGCGCGATCGCGCTGGACCCGACGCTCGAGAAACTGTTACACGTTCGCGATCACCTGAAGACGATCGTGCATCGCCAGACGAAGGCGGAACTGCAGATCATGACTTTCGACCCGGCGGTCGTGACAGGACAGAAGCCGATCGGGATCCTGATCGACGAACTGCACGTCGTCGCGAAAATGTCGAAGGCGCCGGCTGCGATCCGCCAGCTGCGCGGCGGAATGCTGCCGTATCCGGAAGCGTTCCTGGCGTTCATTACGACCCAGTCCGAAGAAGCGCCGACGGGGGTTTTTCACGACGAACTGCAGAAGGCTCGAGACATTCGCGACGGGAAGCGGGTCGGCGTCATGCTGCCGGTCCTGTACGAATTCCCGCCAGCAGTTCAGGCGGATCCGCTGAAATGGCAGGATCCGAAATTCTGGAAGCAGGTTACGCCGAACGAAGGCCGATCGATTCAGATCGCCCGGCTGGTGGACGAATTCAATACCGCGCGCGATACGTCTGACGCTGAACTTCGCGCCTGGGCGTCGCAGCACCTGAACGTGGAAATAGGTCTGGCGCTCATGTCCGACAGCTGGGTCGGGGCGTCGTACTGGAAGAAGCAGAAACCGCTGTCGCTGGAAGAACTGATCGATCGGTCCGAAGTCGTGACGGTAGGGATCGACGGCGGCGGACTGGACGACATGCTGGGACTTGCCGTTATGGGGCGGGAAAAGAAGTCCGGCTTGTGGCTGCTTTGGAACCATGCCTGGCTGCACCCGATCGCGCTGGAACGTCGGAAAAAGGAAATCCAGCGGTATCGCACCTTCGAAAAGGACGGCGATCTTACGATCGTGAAGAAGATCGGGACCGACGTGATCGAACTGGTCGACGTGGTCGAACAGCTGGAACGGTCCGGGCTGCTGGATAGGGTCGGAGTCGATCAGGCCGGGATCGGGATGATCCCCGACGAACTGATGACGCGCGACCGTCTGAAGCTGAAAGAAGATCGGATCGTCGGCATCCCCCAGGGCTGGAAGATGGTTTCGTCGATCAAAGCGACCGAACGAAAGCTGGCCGAAGACGGGATCCGGCACGGCGGCAGCCGCTTAATGGCGTGGTGCGTAGGTAACGCGAAAGTGGAACCGCGCGGAAATGCGATTATCATCACGAAGCAGGCATCCGGGACCGCGAAGATCGACCCGCTTCTGGCGACTTTCAACGCGGCGACACTGATGGCGATGAATCCGAAGCCCAGGAAACGAAAAATCCATATGTTCACGGTAGGAAATCGAACATGAACCGCGCCTATTCAATCCTTGAACTGAAGTCCGTCGACGCCGAAAAGCGGATCCTGACCGGGATCGCCACGACGCCAGCGACCGATCGCATGGACGATATCGTCGAACCAAAGGGCGCCGTCTTCAATCTGCCGATCCCGTTCCTATGGCAGCACCGCGCCGACCAGCCGGTCGGCCACGTGATCAGGGCGAAGGTTAGCGACGCGGGGATCGACGTGACGGTCCAGATGGTCAAGCCTGGCGCCGATGCGCCGGCGCCGTGGGCTGATCGGCTGAATTCCGCATGGGCCGATATTTCGTCCGGGCTTGTGCGTGGCTTGTCCATAGGGTTTAAGCCCCTTGAACATGCCGCGATCGATGGGTCATGGGGAAGTCGCTTTACCAAGTGGGCATGGTTGGAACTGTCCGGCGTGACGATCGCCGCGAACATGGAAGCATCGATCCAGACGATCAAGTCGATCGACATGGAAATCCGCAGCGGACGCGGGATCAAATTGCTGAATGCACGCGATGCCGCGCTGCGTAATGGCGCCGTGGATCTGCGTCGCAAGGCTTAAGATTTCCAGCCCGGGGGATTATCCGGGTGCTTTGGCTGGGCAGCTGCCGACCTTCGCGTCGGGGCGGGTGCAGCAAATGATCGAATCACAAATGGAAGGAATGAAACCGTGAAGAAGTATTCCGCATATATTGCGAATCTTCAGGCAACGCGAAAGGAAAAGTCCGATCGCCTGCAGGAGATTCACGACACGGCAGCCGCCGACGGTCGCACGAAGACCGAAGACGAGCGCGCCGAATTCGTGCGGCTCGAAGCCGAAGTCAAGTCGATCGACGAAGATATCGCGTCGACCCGTCGTCTTCAGGCGATCGCAGACGCCGACGAAGCAACTGCCGAACCTGCAGACGATACCCAGCGCCGCAGCGCGGTGGCGGGTGGCGATCGCGGGCGCGTGCAGACCGTTGGGCTGTCAGTGAAAGAGCAGCTGAAGCCCGGCATCGCTTTCGCGCGTTATGCGATGTTGCTGGTCGCCGCGAAGGGAAATCATGCGCTTGCCTATCAGATGGCAATGAAGCATTACCCGAAGACCGAAGCGGTGGTCATGACCCTGAAGGCGCAGTCCGAAGGCGTGAACCTTCAGTCGCTCATGCAGCAGAAGGCGACGATCGCTGCAGGTACGACGACCGATGCCACCTGGGCCGGTCCGCTGGTCTATGCGGAAACGTTCATGGGCGATTTCATCGAATACCTTCGCCCGCGGACGCTCATCGGCCAGGCGCAGTTCCGCCCGATCCCGTTCAATGTTCGCGTCCTGTCGCAGACCAGCGGCGGAACGGCGAACTGGGTCGGCCAGGGCAAGGCGAAGCCGCTGACGAAGTACGACTTCGCAGCGACGACCGTGCCATTCACGAAGGTCGCCGCGATCAGCGTGATCACGCAGGAACTGGCGCGCTTCAGTTCGCCAGCGGCCGAAGGCATGGTCCGCGACCAGCTGGCCGAAACCGTGATCGCGAAGATCGATTCGGATCTTTTCGATCCGGCAGTCGCTGCTGTCTCGAACGTCAATCCCGCCGGACTGCTGAACGGCGTTTCGCCGGTCGTCGGACCGCCGAAGACTGGCGTCGATGCGGAAGACGTCCGCTGCGCGCTGCTGCGTCTGTGGGCGCCGTGGGATTCGACCAATATCGGCGCGCGTCCGGCGTACTACACGACCCCGGCCGTCGCCCGTTATTTGGCGTTCATGCGCGACCCGCTGGGTCAGCAGTCGTTCCCGGGAATGACCCCCCAGGGCGGCACGCTGAACGGCGTCCCGGTTCGGGTTTCGAACTACCTGGCGAATGCGGGCGGTAGCGGTGGCGCGCCGTTGATTCTGGTCGATGAAGCCGAAATCTGGCTGGCGGATGACGGTCAAGTCGCTCTGGATATGTCGGATCAGGCGTCGCTTGAAATGTCGGACGCCCCGGCGCAGAACAGCACGAGCCCGACGGCGGCGCAGATGGTCAGCATGTGGCAGACCAACAGCATCGCGCTTCGGGCCGAACGGTTCATCTGGTGGCAGGCGCGTCGCAGCGGTGCCGTCCAGTGGATCGACGGATTCCCCGTCGCCTGCTGATCTGGTGGAGTGAAGACTGGGCGGGGCGCATGGGCGCCCTGCCCTTTTCGATGACTTGAAGGACGAAAATGAAAGTCACCCCTACGAAGAACCGCATCGGCATCTATAAGCCGGGCGACACATTCGAACTTCCCGACGTTGCCGCGAAGCACCTGATCCGCCTGGGCATTGTTCGCAAGCCCGGCGCCCGTGCAGCCGCCGCGCCGGAAAAGGCAGCAGCACCGACGCGGACTTACAAGCGCCGCGACATGACCGCGGAATCCTGATCCGTGAAAATTCTGGGCTTCGATATTCGGCGCGCGACTGCGCTGATCAAAAAGGCGCCCGGATCACTGTCGGCTGTCAATGACTGGCGCGACGGCTGGCGGCGTATCGTCGAACCTTTCACTGGCGCGTGGCAGCAGAACATCGAAGAAAGTAACGACACACTGTTTCAATATCCTACGCTTTACGCATGTCTGATGCGGATCGCGACGGACTTCGGAAAGCTGCCCTTCGTACTGAAGGAAAAATCAGCTGATGGGATATGGAAGGATTCCGCCCCTTCAACTGCATATGATCCGGTCCTTCGCAAGCCGAACGGCTACCAGACCGCCCAGCAGTTTCGCGAAGCGTGGTCGCTGTCGAAGAATATTCAGGGAAACGCTTATCTTCTGAAGGTCCGCGACTCGCGCGGCGTCGTGAAGGAACTTTATGTATTGGACCCGTGCCGCGTGCTGCCTATGGTCAGCGAGTCCGGCCAGGTCTTCTATCGCCTGCAGGTCGACAACCTAAACAAACTTCCCAGCGGTTCGAACCTGACTGTCCCGGCGTCTGAAATCATTCATGACCGATGCGTGACGCTTCACCATTGGCTGATCGGCGTCCCGCCAGTGTCGGCCGCCTACTGGCCGGCGCTGAAGAATCTTAAGATCCTGAAGTCAGCCGCGCAGTTCTTCGGCAACAATGCCCAGCCAGGCGGCATTCTGACAGCGCCCGCCGGCATGAACGAAGACGACGCCGCGGCGATTAAGAAATACTGGGACGAACAATTCACCGGCGCGAACGCTGGGAAGGTTTCGGTCATCGGCGCGGATATGAAGTTCACGTCCTTTGCGATGAAGGGCGCGGATTCGCAGCTGGTCGAACAGATGCGATATTCCGATGAGCAGATCTGTCAGGCGTTCGGGATCCCGCCGTTCAAAATCGGAATTGGCGCGCTGCCGGCCGGGATGACGGTCGACGGAATCAATCAGCTGTATTACTCCGACGCGCTGCAGGCACCGATCGAACACGCTGAAAGCCTGCTGGACGAAGGTCTGTCGATATCCTTGCCGAAGGGCGTGGAAATGGATCTGGATCCGCTGCTGCGAATGGACGTCGGCAAGCAGGCGGAAGTCGAAACGAAGCTGGTCGGGGCGAAGATCAAAACCCCAGACGAAGCCAGGTCGCGTTTCAACCTGGCGCCGATCGCCGGCGGCGATACGCTATGGGGACAACAGCAGGACTTCCCGCTGGGACCGCTGTCGAAGCGTGATCCGCCAGACACGAAACCCGCGGCGCCCCCTGCTGCGCCGGCGCCCGCGACTGTGGAACCTGCAGACCCCGCCGCCGCGGACGAAACGAATAAGGCGATCGCCGCGCTTTGGAAGAAATCACCGGAGACATTCGCCCATGTTTGACCCGACTAAGTTCGTCAGCGAACTGCATGAATACATAGGCCGGGTCATGGCGCCGATCGTGGAGCGGCTGAAGGCGCTGGAACTACGTCCGGTCCCCGATATGCCGATGATTCCTGCGAAGGGTGAAAAGGGCGACCCCGGCGAACCTGGCCGCGACGCTGTCGTCAGCTATGACGATATCGTGAAGGCGGTCGAAGAAGTTCACGAACGCATCGTTCCGAAATATATTCTGGATCTGGAACGGCGCGGCACGGATGCGATTCAGCGCGCGATCGATCGGCTGCCGGTCCCGAAGGACGGAAAAGACGGAATCGACGCGCTGGGCTTTGACGATCTGGAATCAGATTACGACGGGGACCGGACCCTTACGCTGCGATTCGTGAGGGGCGCCCAGAAAAAGGAATTTACCTATCGACTGCCGCTGGTCATCGATCGCGGCTATCACCGCAAGCTGAACAAGTATGAAAAGGGCGACGCGGTGACGCACGACGGGACGCTATGGATCGCGCTGAAGTCGACAGACCTGACCCCGTCGATCGCGGCGAAGCAGGACTGGCGCATCGCCGCGCGCAAGGGCGAAGACGGACGGCCGGGCGTGGATGGTATCGACGCCCCGTCGGTGGTGGCGCTTCGTGGCCGTTGATCTGGTCACGGCGGAAGAAGCGCGCGCGCAGATCCGCCTTGACCCGCCAGATTCTAATCAGGATCCCGACAGTCTCTGGCTGTCCATGTGGATTCCGATCGTGTCGATGCAGGTCACGACCTGGCTGAAGGACGAATGGCGGCTGTTCGTACCGCTGATCGACAGCAATGGCGACCCCCTTCGCGACAGTAATGACGACCCGATCCCGACGGACGTCGTCCATCCCGCGGTGAAGGGGGCTTGCCTGTACGAACTGGCGACCGCGTATCGATTCCGGGAGGGCGAAGGGGAAAACACTGTTCCGGACGCCGCCGGATATGGCTACGTCCTTTCCCGCGGTGCCACGGCGATCCTGGCGGCGCTGCGCAAGTCTACGGTCCGCTGATGAGTCTGGCAGCTGGTCGGCTTCAGCACTGGGTCGCGATTCAGAAGCCCGTGACGACGCAGGACGCGAACACCGGGGAAATGCTCACGGCATGGACGAACGTGGCGTCTGTCTGGGCTGAAGTCGCCCCGCTGTCGGTCCGCGACTTCATCGCTGCCGGAACCGAACAATCCCAGGTATCGGCCCGGATTGTGATTCGGCACCGCGCCGACGTCGACGCGACCATGCGGATCGTTCACCGCGGGGTCGCCTATCGGATCCTGGGGGTCTTGACCGATCCAGAAACCGGGCTTGAATACCAGACGCTGCCAGTCGGGCAAGGGGTCCGGGTGACGTGAGGGCGTATCTGAACCTGCGCCATTCGGTCGGCGACCGGGTGCAGGCGTTCGAAGCCGGGCTTCGCCTGGCGGGCTTTTCCGATGTTCACATGGGCGCCGGTCGCGGGGATCTGCTGATCACGTGGAACCGGATCGGGCACGGGGAAGCGATGGCGCGGGAATGCGAACGGTCTGGAATTCCTGTGATCGTCGCCGAAAATCCCAGCTGGTCGACGTCGGTCCCTGGGCAATGGCTGCACGTGACGCGATCGCGCCACAATACCGCCGGGGTGTATCCAGTGGGGCCGAAGCAACGCTGGGACGATCTGGGCGTCGCCCTGGCGCCCTGGCGGCGCAACGAAGGGGAAGTCGTCATCCTGGCGCAGCGCGGGATCGGGTCGCCGCCCGTGGCGCAGCCTTTTGACTGGCATACGAAGCAGAAGGGGCGCCTTCGGCTTCACCCTGGCCGGCTCGAGCCGCGCAAGACGCTGCGCGAAGACTTGGCACATGCCGGCAAGGTCGTGACCTGGGGATCTGCTGCCGCGGTTCAGGCGCTGATCTGGGGAATCCCGGTCGAATCACATATGCCGAACTGGATCGGCGCCCAGGACAACACCGACGCCGGCCGGCTGGCGATGTTTCGCCGGATGGCGTGGGCCCAGTGGACGCATGAAGAAATCGGAAGCGGGAAGACCTTTGCACACTTGCTCACCGCCTGAACAGTTCGAAGCCCGCTACGTCAAGCCCGAACCGGGGCTGACGCTGATCGTCGGCAGTCTGCTGAATGGCGAACGGCAGGATCGCCGGAAACTGTATCCCCCGGGGATGGCGTTCGGAGTCGATATGCAGGCCGGTGACGGCGTCGACCTTGTTCACAATCTCGAAGACCCGCTGGTCGGATTTCGCTTCGCTCATGTGGAATGTGTGTCCGTGCTGGAACACTGTCGAAAGCCCTGGGTCGTGGCTGCCAATATCGAAGATGCGATGCTGACCGGCGGGACGATATTCCTGTCAGTCCCCTTCGCCTGGCGCTGGCATGGATACCCGTCGGACTATTTCCGATTCACCGCTGACGGGATCCGGGAACTGTTCCCGCGCATCGACTGGCGGCGTCTGATGTATGCGTCGGATCGGCTGTCCGTGAAGCACCTTCTGCACGTTCGAAAGGACGGAACGCACCCGCTGCTTCCGCGCTGCGAAGTCATGGGATTCGGTCGTCGATTGTGAAGATAGTCTTCACGGGACGCGGGACGTCCGGCAGCTGGCAGATCCGCGGGATTCAGATGGCCGAAGCCCTGAAGGCCGACGCGGTTCGAATGGCTTCGGCCGATGACCTGCGAAAATATGACGTGATCGTCGCGGTGAAGCGGATCGACGCGACACTTCTGCAAAGTCTGCGCAGATCCGGGCGCCCCTGGGTCTGGGACATGGTCGACCCCTATCCGCAGCCAGGGTGCAGCGGCTGGACGCGCGATCAGTCGATCCGCTGGGTGAAGAATCAGATCCGCGACCTGGCGCCGGCCGCCGTGATCTATCCGAACGCGAAGATGCGATATGACGTCGGGACTTATGGTCCGGTCATCTATCATCATTATCGACCAGGCATTGCCGCGAATCCGATCCGGGAAAGGATCCGCGTGATCGGTTACGAAGGCGGCCGGGCGTATCTGGATCACTGGGGTCGGGCGTTCACTCGAGCCGCTGAAGCGATCGGCGCGCGCTTCGACGATCAGATCCGTCAGCTATCCGACTGCGACGTCGTGATCGCCTGCCGTGGGGGCGTTCATGATTCGTATCCTTGCCGTCACTGGAAATCGAACGTGAAGCTGGCGAACGCTCACGGCAGCGGGACGCCATTCATAGGCCAGCTGGACGACGGCTACGCTGAAACCGCAACCGGATTGGAAGAATGGATCGAAACCGAAGACGATATACGCCGCGCCCTGGCCGCCCTGTCAGATCAGCCGCACCGCCGAAAGGTAGCGGAAAGGTTCCGGGCATCGTCCAGAACGGTCCAGACGACAGCGGAAGAACTTCGCGCCGTGCTGGCGAAGTTATCCTAGACGTCGAAGTTTGCAGCGTCGGGCGACCCGTAAAGGGCGCGCCGGATCTGCCCGACATGGTCGCCGCCGGCGCGCGTGCTACCGGCTACACCGCGCACGTTACGCCGCATTACATGGGCGCCGGTCGGATCCTTTCCATGTATGGGTGCGGATCCCCCCAGAAGGGGGAAATTCTGCAGGCACACCGGCGCACCGGCGGGCCGTTCGTCTGCTGGGACATTGGCTATTTCTCGCGCGGCCGGAAGGGCAACCGTGAATATTTCAGGGTATGCGTCGACGGTCTTCATCCGTCGATCGCTCACGTCGAAGCGACCCCGGAAGAACCTGACCGCTTCAGGATGCACGGGATAGATCTTCGCGATGACTACCGGGAAGACGGGCCGATCATTGTCGTCGGGCTGGGCCGAAAAAGCCGGGAAGGTCTGGGGCTGCTGAACTGGGAAGCCCAGGCGTTGCAGTCCGCGCGCGATCGCTTCCCTGGCAGAAAGATCATTTACCGGCCAAAACCGACTATGCGCCGTTATTTCGACGGCGTCGTCTGGGACAAGGTCGACGCGGTGACGCCGATCGACGTTCTGCTGCATGGGGCTTCGCTTGTAATCTGCAGGCATTCGAACGTCGCGCTGGACGCCTGCGTCGCTGGGATACCTGTGGAATGTGAGGACGGAATCGCTGCATGGCTGTATTCGAAGACAACGCATCCGAATCGAGCGCAGCGGCTGTCGCTGCTGAACCGGGCTGCATGGTGGCAATGGCGACGCGCCGAAATGAAGCTGGCATGGCGCTTTCTTCATTCGTTCGTCGGGATCACCCGATCATCGTCCGGGACCGACCCTTCCGCCATTACGTGATCAATGGCTTCATTGGTCCGTCGGTCGTGCAGGCAGTCAACGATCAATGGCCGGCGCGCTGGCTGAAAGAAGACGGGTCGTTCAATCGCAAATGGTCGACGGCGGATCTGCCGGCGGCTGCAGAATGGATTCGCCAGGCGGTCACGCCGGCGCTTGTGTCGGAGATAACCGGGATCAAAGGACTGATGGCGGATCCGGATCTGTTCGGCGCCGGGCTGCATTGCATCCCGCCGGGCGGCTTTCTGAATATGCACGTCGATTTCAATCGGCACCCGAACGGCTGGCACCGCCGCGTCAATGTCCTGATCTATCTGAATCAGGACTGGCGCGACGAATGGGGCGGCGCGCTGCGCCTGGGTCTGAAGCCGTTCGTCGAATATCTTCCGATCGCCGGGCGCTGCGTGATCTTCGAAACGACCGACGATTCCTGGCATGGACACCCGGAACCGATAACATGTCCGAAGGACGTTCAGCGCCGATCGATGGCGCTTTACTTCTACACACCAGAACCGCCGCCTGGCGAAGCACATTCGACGATCTATAAGAAAAAATGATCAAGCTGAATTTAGGATGCGGCCGGCGCGTGCTGGACGGATTCATAAACGTAGATATCGCGCACAATAAGCGCGCGCCCAGGGCCCCGGAAATTCTGTCGGACGTGCGGGCCGTGCCTCTGTCTGATGGGTACGCGGACGAATGTCACGCATACCATGTGATCGAACACTTCGTCGCCTGGGAAGCCGCGGCAGTCATCGCTGAATGGTGCAGGCTGCTGAAGCCCGGCGGCTTGCTGGTGCTGGAATTGCCGAACCTTGAAAGCGCCTGTCGCAATCTTCTGCTGGGAAAGTCTGATCAGATGGTTATGTGGCCGCTGTACGGGGATCCATCGCACCGCGACGAATTCATGACGCACCGATGGGGTTACACTCCGAAGACGATCGTCGAACTGTTGAACGCCAGCGGCTTCCATAAGGTCAAGGTATTGCAGCCGCAGACACACGGCCCGCGGCCAGATCGTGATATGCGCGTCGAAGGACGGAAAGCATGATCCGGCTTTTCTGTGGCTACGATGCCAGGGAAATCCCCGGCTTCCATGTCTTCGCCCATTCGGTCATGAAGCGCGCGTCCCGGGCTGTCGCGATCGTCCCCCTGGCGCGATACGCCGTACCGGAAGGATCGAACGCTTTCACACTGTCGCGCTTTCTGGTCCCGATGCTTTGCGGCTATGAAGGCCGGGCGATCTTCTGCGATGCAGCTGACATGCTGATGGTCGGCGACGTGGCGAAGCTGGACGATCTGTTCGACCCGTCTTTCGCTGTGCAGGTCGTGAAACACCCGACCTATGCAAGCGCGCACCCGCGGAAGTACGTCGGGACAGAAATGGAGTGTGAACAGACAGACTACGATCGGAAGAACTGGGCGTCTGTAATGCTGATCAATTGCGGGCACCCGGCATGGAAGGACGTCGACGAATCACTGCTGAAGCTGCGCCCGAAGCTGGATTTCCTTCAGTTTCGAATCATCCCTGAAGCTGCGATCGGGACGCTGCCGGCTGAATGGAATGTCCTGATCGACGAAGGTCAGTCGGACGCCGGCGCCCAGCTGCTGCACTGGACCGCCGGGATCCCCTATTTCTGGCACTACCAGAACGCACGCCGATCCCAGGACTGGTTCATTCATGCCAGGGAACTGTCGGGGGTCCGATGAAGGAATGGGCAATCCTGGCGCCCGGCCCGTCGATGAACGCGAAGACAGCCGAAGCGGTGCAGGGCTGGAACGTGGCGGCGGTCGGGAACGTCGGGATCCAGACAAATGATTTCCCGGCGATTGCGCCCTGGGCGTATTGCCTAGTCTCGAGCGACGCCGGATGGTGGAAGAAGCACCCGGCATCGATGCAGTTCGTCGGCCGCAAGTTTTCAGCGAACTGGGTCCACGGCTGCGAACAGGTTCACCCCTGCACCTTCGGAACGGCTTCGAATTCTGGCGTGCTGGCGCTGGATCTGGTTCGCAACCTGGGCGCGACCCGCGTGATCATGCTGGGCTTTGATCATCATGGGACGCATTTCTTTGGGCCGTACACTAACGGCTGCGCGAACACACCGAACCGCCGGCGCCAGGAATTCGAACTGCAGTTCGCACAATGGCGGGCGCAGAATAAGGGCGTCGAAGTGATCAACTGCACCCCCGGGACGAAGCTGAAGGCATTTCCCCGGGGCGATCTGAAGGATTTCTTACATGCTGAACGTGAAGCTGACCGGGCTGGAAACGATCCGCGCGAATATGCGGCTGGTATCGGATAAGGCCGCCGTTGCTGCCGGCCGGCGCGCGCTACGCAAGGGCGGGACCGTGATCCGGAACATCGCTCGAGCGAACGCCCAGGCGATCGACGATCCCCAGACCCGGGAAGCAATTCAGAAAAATATCGTCGTGCAGGCCGGAAGCCGCCGACGTGAGCGATCCAATGGCGGCCCGATGGTTCGGGTCGGGGTCATGGGCGGCGCCAGGCGGGGACCGAAGGGCGACCAGTCCCGCGCCGGATTGCCTGGCGGCGATACGCGGCACTGGCGATATATTGAGTTCGGAACCAGTTCGATCCCGGCGCACCCGTTCATGCGGGACGCCGCGCAGACAGCAGGCGGCCAGGCGATCGAAGCGGTGGTCGCGGCGATGAATCCGGAACTGGCGAAAGAGCTTCGGAAGCTGAAGAAGTGAGCGCCCCGCCGCTGCTGATCTGGGCGAACGCTTCGGCCGCTGTCGTCGCGCTGCTGCGTACTGGCAGCGTCACGCGATTCTGGCCGTTCGGGATCGCCCCGAAGCCGCATCAGGACGGCTACGCGCTGCCTTATGCCGTATGGCAATCAGTCTATGGAGCGCCAGCGAATTACCTGGGTCGCGTCCCTGACGCTGATCAGGCTGGGATTCAAGTCGACGCCTATGCGACGACAGTTTCGGAAGCACGCGCGGTGTCTGTCGCCCTGCGCGATGCGCTGGAACCGCATGGCTATGTAGTAGCCTATAACGGCGAAGATCGGGAGTCGGAGACAGGGTTATATCGCGTCGGCTTCACCGCCGAATTCTGGACGGATCGTTAATTTCACAATTGGAGATAGCTGACATGAGCCTTAACGTACAGGGATCGAATCTTTTCTTCGTCGATCCGGCTGGAAATTCCAACGGCGCCACAATCGTCGAAGTCGGATGCGTGACGAATCTGGACGGGCTGACCGCTTCGCGTGATCAGCTTGACACGACCTGCATTTCGGACGAAACGCGCCGGCTCGAAGCCGGGCTGCTGAATCCTGGCGCCGCCAGCTTCGGCATTCTGTTCGACCCGGATGATGCTTCGCATGTGCGCCTGCATGAACTGTATCGCGCGGGAACGACGCTCAAATGGGCGCTGGGTCTGGCCGATGGCACGGTCGCCCCGACGCATATCGACTCCGACGGCGCCTTCACGCTGCCAGCCGGTCGGTCGTGGATCACCTTCGATGGATACGTGTCGGATTTCCCGTGGACGCTGGCCGTCGGTCAGAAGGTCACGAACACGATCGGTCTGCAGCTGTCGGACTTCCCAGTCCTGCACGTCGCGTAATCGCATGGATCTGGAACAACTGCAGCTGATGGGGTTAGTTCACGCTAACCCCTTGCTGAAACGGACGATCAAGGTCCGCTATTTCCCGCTGTTGCCGAAGGCGCAATGGGCAGATCAGGACGTCGAAGAACGGTCGACCGAAGCGGCTGACGGGGAAGTGATCGTCTACCTGCGCAAGCTGACCGCCGCGGATCAGATCATGGTTCGCAATGCCATGATCGCGAAGCGCGATCCGATGTATGTGATCCTGCATCGAAGCGTCTTCAATGAAAAAGGCGGCCGGCTGTTCGCTTCCGAAGAAGAAGCGATGGGTCTGGATCTGACCATGTTTTCCGGGCTGATCGTCGAAATCAATAAGCTGAACGACACCGGAAAAAAAGCGACCCCGAAGGCGAAATCTGGTTCGAACTTGCCGTCGCCCTTGGGGGAAGAAGCATCGCAGAATGGCAAGAGTCCATCACCGCCGACGAATTCGCCGGCTGGGTCGAATACCGCAGCCGCACCGGACCCCTAGACAGAAATCTTCGGCTGGATGCAGCGATCGCGCGCCTGGGTGTAAGGCTTACGGCGGCGCTGGGCGTCCGGACTAAGATGCGCGACTTCATGCCCTGGCCGAAACAGGAAGAACCGCCGGCGACGCCGGAACAGATCATGGCGTTACTGACCAGCAAGGTTAAGAAGAAGGATCCCGACAATGGCCGGAAGTAGAAGTCTAGGCGCATTGACGATCGACCTGATCCTGAACATGGGCGGATTTTCCGCCGGATGGACGAAGGCCGAACGCGACGCAGCCCGGGGCGCGGCGAATCTGAATAAGACGCTGCGCGGGATCCAGAATTCCTTCAAAGCAGCCCTGGGGGTAATCGGTGCGGGCGCGCTGGTCGCTTCCATCGTCAAAAATACGGCCGAAGCCGAAAAGGCATTCGCGCTGCTGTCCAACGCTGTAAAGACCAGCGGCGGCGCGGCCGGCTTCACGGCCGACCAGCTGGCCGACATGGCGACCGAACTTCAGAAGACGACGACCTATTCGGACGAAGCGGTTCAGGGCGCCGAACAGCTGCTGTTGCGATTCCAGTCGATCCAGGGCGTGAACTTCAAGGGCGCCCTGCAATCGACGCTGGATCTGGCGACCGCGCTGGGCAAGGATCTGAATTCCGCCGCGCTGCTGGTCGGCAAGGCGCTAGAGAGTCCAGAAAAGGGAATCAAGGCGCTGGCGAAAGCCGGCGTCGTGCTGGACAAGGCGCAGGAAGACACGATCAAACAGCTTGCGAAGACCGGCCACCAGGCCGAAGCGCAGGCGATGCTTCTGAAGCAACTGGAACAGCGTTATGCCGGCGCGGCGTCTGCTGCCAGAAACACTTTCGGCGGCGCGCTGGAAGGGCTGAAGAACGCCTTCGGGGATCTGCTGGAAGGCAAGGGCGGCGTCCCTGACGCGGTCGACGCGATCAATGAACTGACGGACGTCCTGAATAGCCCGGAAGTGAAGGCCGGCGCTGCCGCGCTTGTCAATGGCATCCTGAAGATCATCGAAGTCACCGCGAAGGGCGCGGCTGAACTGTCGAACTTCGCGAAATACGTGGGCGAAACTTTCGCCGCATTCACTAACGGCCCAGGCGATCAGGATCTGGTTCGCCTGTCTGATTCGATCGTCGAAATTCAAGACGAAGTAAAGCGCCTGAAAGATCTGGGCGGAATCGGGACCGCACTTCACGGCGGATCAGAAGCGGTTCAGAATGAAATCGCCAGCTATGAACGCCAGCTGGAAAAGCTGACGGACAAATATAACGCCGCACGGGAAGCCGCTGCGAAAGCACTGAATCCGGCCGCGGGCGGCACCGGCGCAGCCGCGCCGACGACGCCGACCCCGGAAGTGCATTCCGAAGAATTCACGAAGCTCGAAGAACACCTGAAGGAACAAATCGCCCTTTATGGAAGGACGGGCGAAGCGGCGAAGCTGTCAGCGAAGATCCAGTCCGGCGCGCTGGACGACCTGTCGAAGTCGGAGCAGGAAGAACTGCTAAAGCTGGCGCGCGCGTATGACGACCTGGGGAACATCACCGGGCACGTGTTTACGCAGATGGAAAAGGATCAGATGATCGTCGCCGACGGCTGGAAGGAAGTGAATATCGCCGTCGAAGATGCGCTGAAGGCTGCGCAGATGGGTCAAGACGACCTGGCCGCGAAGCTGGCCGATGAAATGCAGCCGCACCTTGAAGAAAATCTGAAGAAGTACGAAGACATGGTCGACAAGCAGAACGAATATCAGCTTGAGGCCGCGCGCAATACCCAGGACATTCTAGGAACGTTCCTAGATGATGCGATGCAGGGACACTTCGACAATATCCTGAAGTCATTCGGCGAACTAATCACGAAGCTGGTCGCGCAGGCGATCGCCGCTGACGTGGCCGGGAAGTTATTCGGCACCGGCAAGGGCGGAGATTCCGGTCTGGTCGGAAAGGGGATCGACTGGATCACTGGATTACTGGGAAAGGCTGGCGGCGGTCCGGTGAATGCCGGCCACCTGTACCGCGTGAACGAATTCGGAATGGAAACGCTGACGATCCCAGGCAAAGCCGACTATCTGATGATGGGCGGCCAGGCCGGCAGCATCACGCCGGCAGGATCGACGCCGACCGGCGGTCGCGGCGTGACGCAGAATATCTATGTGACTGGATCCGTGACCGAACGGACGGCCCGCCAGATTTCAATCCAGGCGGTTCGATCGCAGCGCGCGATTATGAGGCTTTCCTAAGATGACCTTTATCAATTCGCGCCTGCTGGATTGCGTCGCCTACGGGACCAGCGGCGGCCCGACGTTCAAGACCCGAAAGATCCCGCTTCGGTCCGGGATCGTGCGTCGCAACCCGCTGCGATCGCGGCCGCTGTACCAGTTCCACATCCTGTATCGGAACCTGCATCCGGAAGATCACGCCGACGTGATCGCTGCCTTTAACGCCTGCTATGGCGGGGTCTATTCATTCAGGCTGAAGGATTGGGCGGATTTCACGGCGACGGATGAAGTCCTGCCTGTGCTGGGAACCGGGTCGGCGCAATCTGTGCAGCTGGTCAAGACGTACAGCTTCGGAACGCAGTCGGTGGAACGTCCGATTCGAAAGCCCGTGTCCGGAACGGTCACTATGACGCACAACAATGCGCCGCTGACCGCGACGATCGACTACACGACCGGGATCGCAACATTCACGACAACCGCCGGCCATGTGCTGAAATGGTCCGGGCAGTTCGACGTCCCGGTCATGTTCTCCGACGATCAATTGTCGTTCAGCGGGGATTCGCGCGGAGAAGACGGGCTGTTCCTCACCGCGGACGTTCAGCTTGAAGAAGATATCGACCAATGACCCGCACGGTTCCCCCAGCCCTGCAGCTGCACCTTGACCAATCGGCGACGACGACCTGTCGGCTGCTGAAGTTCAAGACGACCGACGGGACCGTCTTCGGACTGACGACGCTGGATTCAGACGTCCCCTATGACGACGGCAGCGGCGACGGGCCGATCAATTACATTGCGACCAATGGCTTCGACCCGTCCGCGATATCCGCAGACCTGGGCTATTCAGTCAGCAATGCGGAAGGCTATGCGCTGGTTTCCGACGTGGTCCCGGGCATCACGCCGGAAATGGTCCGCGCCGGCGTGCTGGATGATGCGACCTGGGTCTGCTACCTGATCAATTTCGAACACCTGTCGGACGGGCACGTCGTCCTTGACGCCGGCGACGTGGGCGAAATCCGCCTTCGCTTCGGGATCGTCTGGATGCCCGAATTGCTGTCGACGATCATGCGGCTGAAGCAGCCGATCGGCGGCGTCTGGTCGCGTCAATGCCGGGCAGTGTTTGGAACTGATGCAGATTCGCAGACCGGGTGCGGGATTGACGTGACGTCCCTATGGGTCAGCGGGGTCGTGTCAGCAGTGGGCGCGGAAACTGATCGCACCTTCACCGCTTCGGCGCTGTCAGTGATCAACCCGGTCCCGGGCCGCGTGCAGTTCCTGACGGGGGACAATGCCGGCCGGGAATATGCTGTCGAAGCAGTGACCGGAATGGTCGTCGATCTGATCGAAACGACTGCCTACGCAATCCAGGCCGGCGACACGTACCGGGTCCGCCCTGATTGCCGCAAGCGATACACGGAAGATTGTATCGGCGTCTGGAACAATGGGCCGAACTTTAAGGGCGAACCGCTGATCCCGGTCGGTGACGGTCAGCAAGGTCAGACCCCAGGCGCCCAGCTGCCAGGCGGCGGCGGACCGAAATTCAAGACATGAGCCGGCAAGCCTTCATCGACGCGGCGCGGGCCCTCAAGGGCGCCCGCTGGCGTCACCGCGGGCGATCGCCGCGGGCGGTGGATTGCATCGGGCTTGTCACCCTGGCCGCCCGTGGGGCCCGTATGGCGGTCGAAGACGCGGCCGGCTATGGGCGGGAACCGTGGGACGATCGCCTACGCAGGGAATGCGCGGCGCGCTTTGGCGCCCCGTTGCCGGTCATAGCTGCCCAGCCCGGGGACGTGGCGGTCTTTCGGTTCCACAAGGGGGAACCGTCGCACGTGGGGATTCTGGCCGAACACCCTGACGGCGGGCTTTCGCTGATCCATTCCCAGCAGCTGCGCGGCGTCGTCGAACAGCGCCTGGCCGGCGCCATGCTCGAATCGATCGTCGAAGTCTACCGTCCGACCTGGGGGACGCCGTGAGTCTGCGTTATGTGCTGGGTGGCGTCGGCGCGGTCGTCGGCTTCATCTACGGCGGCCCAGCTGGCGCGCGCTGGGGATTCGCGATCGGTTCGACGATCGGGTCGATCGTGGATCCGGGGACGATCAAGGGGCCGTCAATCGGGGATATCGGCCAGCAGACCAGCCAGGAGGGCGGCCCGCGGCCGATCATCTTCGTGCGGTCCCCGCCGATCGCCGGCAACGTGATCGCCCAGTCCGAACCGCGGATCGTAAAATCGAAGCAGGGCGGCAAGGGCGGCCCGAAAGTCGTCACCGAATCAGTGTTCCGCACCTATGCGGTCGGCGTCTGCGAAGGGCCGATCAGCGGCTTTCGGCGCATCTGGCGAAACAATGTTCTGGTCTATGACGGGACCGACGACCCGGGACTTCCCGCGGACGATTCGGCCGCCTTTCTCGAGAAGGCGCGCCTTTTCCTGGGAACATATGATCAGGACGCAAGCCCGGATCTAGAAGCGATCTTCGGCGCTGGCACGACGCCGGCGCATCGCGGAACCGCCTATCTGGTCATGGCCGACGAAGACCTGACCGACCTGCGCGGCGCAATCCCGCAATGGACCTTCGAAGTGTCGTCCGGCGTCACGACGGTCTATAGCACCGACGTACTGGACCCGTGGACGTCCAGCACGACCGACCCGCGCTATGCGCCAGGGGACGCGCTGGGCGGGTACACGTACGCTTATAACCTGGGCACCGGCGGCGCCGATGGCAGCACGTGGTCGACCCTTGCTGCTGCCCTGTCAGATGGCAACGCGGCTTCGAACACTGTGCAGCCGGCCGGCGCGTATGTGAATCAGATCGGTTACAGCTTCCCGGAAGCTGCCCTGATCAATGCCGACCTGAAAATGTCGCCGGTCTATTCGCGCGACCCCGGGGAACTGGTTCAGATACGGCTGAATTACAACCGATATTCACCGGCCAATTACGAAGGCGACGTCGTCCAGGCGAATAGCACAGTGGCGTGCGGCGCTTTCGAAGCCTTCAGTCCCCCGATCACCGGGGCGGGATCCGCGCGGTATTGGTGGTCTGGCGTGCAGCTGGACGGGCTGGGCGGATATACCCTGGCCGGCACCCCGTATACGTCCGGCGTCTGGCGCTGCGCGTCATACACGACGATGGGGCCGGGCGAACACAATACGAACAACTGCAGCGGCT
>Ga0075356_1000067_pt1 | contig 20395 bp, 22 predicted proteins | sample WestPond_Cattail_FD_120073 | JGI IMG/M metagenome (GOLD analysis project Ga0075356, IMG submission 120073) | Natural and restored wetland microbial communities from the San Francisco Bay, California, USA, that impact long-term carbon... | ecosystem: Environmental > Terrestrial > Soil > Wetlands ... | reverse complement strand
GGAACCTGGGCCCGCAGGGACCAGGCGCCGGCGGTTGAGCGCCCGGGCCTGCCCGCCCGCAGGCTTGCACGCTCGGTCATACAAAGGCGCGCACAGCGGGCAGCGAAAGACCGCAACGGGCCGACAGCAGTCGCACTCCCTGGAACCAGCAATATGAAAGTGCTCGTCATCGGCTCTGGCGGGCGCGAACACGCGCTCGCTTGGAAACTCGCGCAGAGCCCGAAGGTGCAGTGCGTATACGTCGCACCCGGCAATGGTGGCACCGCGCGCGACGCGCGGCTGGAGAACGTGCCGATCACCGACCTCGCGGCGCTGGCCGACTTCGCCGAGCGCGAGAAGGTCGGCCTCACGGTCGTCGGGCCGGAGGCACCGCTGGCGGCCGGCGTGGTCGATCTGTTCCGCTCGCGTGGGCTGCGCATCTTCGGCCCCACGCAGGCGGCGGCGCAGCTCGAGAGCTCGAAGGCCTTCGCCAAGGCGTTCATGCAGCGCCATGGCATTCCGACCGCGAGCTATGCCACCTTCACGTCGGCCGCCGACGCACATGCCCATGTCGACAAGGTTGGCGCGCCGATCGTCGTCAAGGCTGACGGCCTGGCGGCCGGCAAAGGCGTGGTGGTCGCCACCAGCCTCGTCGAGGCACACGAGGCGATCGACTTCATGCTCATCGACAACACGCTTGGCGTGCAGCACAACGCTGGCGGCGCGCGCGTCGTGATCGAGGAATGCCTGCAGGGCGAGGAGGCGAGCTTCATCGTCATGGTCGATGGCGAGCACGTGCTGCCGCTGGCTACCAGCCAGGACCACAAGCGTCTCCAGGACGGCGACGAAGGTCCCAACACCGGCGGCATGGGGGCGTATTCGCCGGCGCCGGTGGTCGACCCGAACCTGCACGCCCGCGTGATGAAGGACATCATCAAGCCGACCGTGCAGGGCCTCAAGAAGGACGGCATCGTGTTCACCGGCTTCCTGTATGCCGGGCTGATGATCGACGCGCAGGGCCAGCCGAAGACGCTCGAATTCAATGCACGTCTGGGCGACCCCGAGACGCAGCCGATCCTGATGCGCCTGAAGAGCGACCTGTTCGACGTCTTCATGCACGCCACCGACGGCACGCTCGACGAGGTCGAGCTGCAATGGGACCGACGCTTCGCGCTCGGCGTGGTGATGGCGGCTCACGGCTACCCGATGGCGCCACGCAAGGGCGACGCCATACACGGCCTGCCGGCCGACACCGAGGACGCGGTGGTCTTCCACGCCGGCACGACGCTGCAGGGCGACCAGCTGGTTGCCAGCGGGGGGCGCGTGCTGTGCGTCACCGCGCTGGGCGTCACCGCCAAGGCGGCCCAGCAACGCGCCTACGAGACGCTGGCCGGCATCCGCTTCGAGGGCGCGCAGTATCGGCACGACATCGGCCACCGTGCCATCCGGCGCTGAACCGCTCGAGCTCGTGGCCCGGCCGGTGCAACTGCACGGCAGCGCGCTCGCCCGTGCATTGCTGCGCATGGCCGGCTGGCGCGTCATCTTCGACGGCCTGCCCGGCCGGCAGGGCGTGCTGATCATCTACCCGCACACGTCGAACTGGGACTTCATCGTCGGCGTGCTCGCCAAGTGGAGCATCGGTATCCCGGTGGTTTTCTGGGGCAAGGACAGCCTCTTTCGCGTGCCGCTGTTCGGCCGCTGGCTGCGCCATCTGGGCGGCGTGCCGGTGGACCGCCACAACCCGCAGGGCGCCGTCGCGGCGATGGCCGACAGCCTGCGCCGGGCGCGCGCGTCGGGCGTCTTCCGCTGGCTGGCGCTGGCCCCTGAAGGCACGCGCCGTCGCACCGAACACTGGCGCAGCGGCTTCTACCAGGTGGCCGTGCAGGCCGGTGTGCCGCTGGGGCTGGCCTACTTCGACTTTCCGCGTCGCGAGGTCGGCCTGGCCGGTTATCTGCAACTTAGGGGCGACCCCGCCCTCGACTTGCCGGCAATCGCCGCCCGGCTGGCGCATCATCGCGGCCGGCACGCCGATTGGGCCGCGCCGATACGCTTGAAGAACGACCAAATCAAGGACAAGCCGCCATGAACACGCAGGACGTGCGCGACTATCTGCTGAAGCTGCAGCATCACATCGTCACCACGCTGGAGCAGCTGGACGGCGGCAGCTTCATGCACGATGGCTGGACGCGCGCGCCAACCGAGCGGCTGCAGGGCGACGGCTTGACGCGCTGCATCGAGGGCGGCGCGCTGCTCGAGCGGGGCGGCTGCAATTTCAGCCATGTGCGCGGGCCGCAGCTGCCGCCTTCGGCGACGCAGCACCGTGCCGAACTGGCCGGCGCGCCGTTCGAGGCGATGGGCGTGTCGCTGGTCTTCCACCCGCGCAATCCGCACGTGCCCACCGTGCACATGAACGTGCGCCTGTTCAGCGCGCTGCCGCCGGGGCGCGAGCCGGTCAGCTGGTTCGGCGGCGGCATGGACCTGACGCCGTACTACGGCGTCGAGGAAGACGCGGTGCACTTCCACCGCACCTGCCGGGATGCACTGGCTCCCTACGGGCCCGAGCTGTACCCGCGCTTCAAGGCCTGGTGCGACGAGTACTTCTTTCTCAAGCACCGCAACGAGCCGCGTGGCATCGGCGGGGTCTTCTTCGACGACTTCGCCGAGCTCGGCTTCGAGCGCAGCTTCGCGATGCTGCGTGCGGTGGGCGACGCGTTCCTGCCGGCCTACCTGCCGATCGTCGAGCGCCGGCGCGGCATGCCGTACAGCGAAGCGGAACGCGAATTCCAGGCCTATCGGCGCGGCCGCTACGTGGAGTTCAACCTGGTCTACGACCGCGGAACGCTGTTCGGCCTGCAGTCGGGCGGCCGCACCGAGAGCATCCTGATGTCGATGCCGCCGCGCGTGAGCTGGCGCTACGACTGGAAGCCCGCGCCGGGCAGCGCGGAGGCGCGGCTGTACAGCGACTTCCTGCGCCCGCGCGACTGGCTCGAGGGCACGCCGGCATGACGGTGCCGGCGCCGCGGCGGCGACGCATCGGACTTTTCGGTGGCAGCTTCGATCCACCGCATCGCGCGCACCGCCTGCTGGCCGACACCGCACTCGCGACGCTGGCGCTCGACCAGCTGCGCTGGCTGCCGGCAGGCACGCCCTGGCAGAAGAGCGACCGTACGCTGGCCGAGCCGCGGCATCGCGCTGCGATGGTCGCGCTGGCGATCGAGGGCGAGCCGCGTTTCGTGCTCGACGAGCGCGAGCTGCAGCGCCGCGGGCCGAGCTACACCATCGACAGCGTGCGTGAACTGCGGGCCGAGGAGCCCGATGCGCTGCTCTTCGTCGTGATCGGCCAGGACCAGTACCGGCGCCTGCACACCTGGCATGCGGTCGATGAACTGCTGGGCCTCGTCACCTGGGCCGTGGCGGCGCGCGAGGGGCAGGTGCCGCAAGCTGACGCCGCGCTGGCCCACCGGCCGCTTCGCGTCGAGCTGATGCCGATGCCGCGCCTGGACGTATCGGCCACCGTGATCCGCCAACGTGCCGCACGTGGAGAAGACCTGACAACGCTGGTGGCCCCTGCGGTCGCACGCTATATTGCCCTCCACCAACTCTACCGAGACCCGGCCCACCCCTGAATGGACATCCGCAAACTGCAACGCGCCATCGTCGATGGCCTGGAGGACGTGAAGGCGCACGACATCGTCGTCTTCAACACCGAGCACCTGTCGCCGCTGTTCGAACGGGTGATCGTCGCCTCGGGCACTAGCAATCGACAGACCAAGGCGCTGGCCAGCAGCGTGCGCGAGGCCGTCAAGTCGCGCGGCCTGCCGGTGCTGAGCACCGAAGGCGCCGACAACGGCGAGTGGATCATCGTCGACTGTGGCGCCGCGGTGGCCCACATCATGCAGCCGGCGATCCGCGACTACTACCGCCTCGAGGAGATCTGGGGCGGCAAGCCTGTGAAGCTCAAGCTCGACGGCGGGCGCGCGGCGGGTGGCCTGCCGAAGGCCTCCGAGCCGATGCCCGGCCGCAGGCCAGCCGAAGCGGCCGGCGAGACCGCGCCACCGCGGCGCAAGGCGGCGGCGCCGGCGAAGACGGCGAAGTCGTCCCAGCGCAAGGCCTCGTCACCGCGCCAACCGCCGCAGGGCCGCGCCACCGGCGCCAAGTCGGCGGCACCGCCGCGCCAGGCCGGCGGCAAGGCGACGCCGACGCGCAAGGGTGCCGCTGCCCCGGTGCGTAGCGGTGCTGCAAAGCCTCGGCGCCCGGCGGCCAAGAAGCCCGCGCCACCGCGGCGCGCGCGCTGAAAGCGGGCCGCGCGTGCGGCTCGTCGTCGTCGCCGTCGGCCAGCGCCAGCCGGGCTGGGCGCGCGAGGCGGTCGACGAGTTCAGCAAGCGCTTTGCGCCCGACTGCCGGCTCGGTGTCGTCGAGGTCAAGGCCGAGCCGCGCGCGGGAGGCAAGACGCCGGCGCAGATGGTGCTTGCCGAGGCCCAGCGCCTGCGCGCCGCGTGGCCCAAGGGTTGCCGCGTCGTCGCACTCGACGAACGCGGCACGCGACGCACCACGGTGCAATTGGCGGAGCGGCTGCGCGAGTGGCGCGGCGAGGGGCGCGACGTGGCGCTGCTGATCGGCGGACCCGACGGACTGGACGAGACATTGCGAACGCAGGCCGACGAAAGCCTGCGCCTGTCGGACCTGACGCTGCCGCATGCGCTGGCCCGCGTGCTGCTCGTCGAGGCGCTGTACCGGGCGTCGATGGTGCTCGCCGGCCATCCCTATCACCGCGAGTGACGTGCGCGGTGCGCTCGGCCGCGTGGACCACGAAAGAAAAAAGGGCACCGTGCGGTGTCGCGCAGTGCCCGAGGCCGGAGTCGAAACGGAGTCTTGGACGAGGCCGATCAGCCCACGCCCTGGTGACGCCACAGGTCACGCTCGAAGTTGTCCTGGCGCGAGGCCTTGGCGGCCGGCTGCATCGTCGCGGCGGCAGGCGGCTTGGCGGCCTTGGCAGGGGTGACCACGCTCGTCAACGAGACGGCGGCCACGTCGGAGGCGCACACGACGCCGTGCGCCGTGACGCAGGGGCGGGACAGCGACGCGACACGCTGGTCGGCCGCATGCGCGGGCAATGAGGTCCAGGCCGCGAGGACCAGCAGGCCCAGCGAGGCAGACCACTTCAACGGGGATTGTTGTGCAACGGTACGCATGGGGTTCTCCTTCAAGTGGGCCTTCGAGACTGCTGTGGCGGCCTGCATGCTGATCAGGTCACCGCGGGTGGCGATTCCGCATGGACCGAACTGTCTCGCACCGATCGCCGGGGAGCGCGGCACCAAATCACGTGGTGCAGTGGACATCCCGTCAAACCCCCTCAACCGCGTGATCCGCGGGTGGCACTCGATCACGACTCGTCGAGCACCGGGCCGCCTTGTCGCGCACGTGACATGCCAGAGTGCGAAGCTCGTCACGGCGCGCGGCGCAAAGGGTCGAGGCGGTCGCGCTGTGCACAATGGCGCGGCCGATGAACACAGCCCCGCCCGTCCTGTATCTCGCCTCGCAGAGCCCGCGCCGACGCCAACTGCTCGAGCAGATCGGCGTGCGCTTCACGCTGCTACCGCCGGGCGACGACGAGGATGCCGAGGCGCTCGAGGTGGTGCGTGCCGGCGAGCAGGCGCTGGCCTATGTGCGCCGCGTCACGCGGGCCAAGCTCGACGCGGCGCGTGCGCGCCTGCAACGCAGCGGGCTGCCGGCCGCGCCGATTCTTGCCGCCGACACCACCGTGGCGATCGGCCGGCACATCCTGGGCAAGCCAGTGGACGCCGCCGACGCGCGCGGCATGCTGGCCCGCCTGTCGGGCCGCAGCCACCGCGTGATCAGTGGCATCGCGGTGTGGAGCGGCTCGCGCACGAGCAGCGCGACGAGCATTTCCCACGTGTGCTTTGCGCGGTTGGCGCCCGAGACCATCGCCGCCTACGTGGCCACCGGCGAGCCCTTCGGCAAGGCCGGCGCCTACGCGGTGCAGGGCGCACTCGCCGGCTGGATCGTGCATCTGGAGGGCAGCTATTCCGGCGTGATGGGGCTGCCGCTGCACGAGACGATGCGGCTGCTCAGGCGCGCGGGCGTGCCGACAGCGCTGCGCTGAGCACGAAGCGTCGCCGGACCGATCTGCCAACACACCCTAGACTGCGGGCATGGCCAACCACGACATCCTGATCAACTGGGCACCGCAGGAGACGCGCGTCGCCATCGTCGAGAACGGCGCGGTGCAGGAGCTGCACATCGAACGCGCGCTCGAGCGCGGGCTGGTCGGCAACGTCTACCTCGGCAAGGTCGCACGCGTGCTGCCCGGCATGCAGAGCGCCTTCGTCGACGTGGGGCTCGAGCGAGCGGCCTTCCTGCACGTGGCCGACCTGCACCCGACCAACGGAGCGCGGCCAGACGGCGCGCCGCAGGTGCCGATCGAGCGGCAGGTGTTCGAAGGCCAGACCCTGATGGTGCAGGTGATCAAGGACCCGATCGGCACCAAGGGCGCACGGTTGTCGACGCAGGTGTCGATCGCCGGCCGCATGCTGGTGTTCCTGCCGCAGGACACGCACATCGGCATCTCGCAGAAGATCGGCTCGCCGGAGGTGCGCGAGCAGCTGCGTGCCCGCATGCAGGCGCTGGCCGGCGACGGCGGCGGCGGCTTCATCTTGCGCACCAATGCCGAGGAGGCCAGCGACGCCGAGCTGGCCGACGACATTGCCTACCTGCGCAAGGCCTGGAACACGATCCGCGAGCGCGGCCTGGCCAGCGCGCCCGGCACGCTGCTGCACCAGGACCTCAACCTCGCCGAGCGGGTGCTGCGCGACCTGGCCACCGAGGCGACGCAGAGCATCCGCATCGACTCCAAGCTGCAGTTCGACGCGCTGCGCGAGTTCGGTGCCGTCTACTCGCCGGGTTCGGCGGCCAAGCTGGAGCACTACAAGGGCGAGCGGCCGATCTTCGACCTCTACAACATCGAGGAAGACATCGCGCGCGCGCTGGCACGGCGCGTCGAGCTCAAGAGCGGCGGCTACCTGATCATCGACCAGACCGAGGCGCTGACCACGGTGGACGTCAACACCGGCGGCTTTGTCGGCGCGCGCAACTTCGACGACACCATCTTCAAGACCAATCTCGAGGCGGCCCTGGCCATCGGGCGGCAGCTGCGCCTTCGCAACCTGGGCGGCATCATCATCGTCGACTTCATCGACATGACACGTGAGGAGCACCGCACAGCGGTGCTGGCCGAGTTCCGCAAGCAGCTGGCGCGCGACCGCACCAAGACCACGGTGAGCGGCTTCACGCAGCTCGGGCTGGTGGAGATGACGCGCAAGCGCACGCGCGAGTCGCTGGCCCACATGCTGTGCGAGCCGTGCCCCACCTGCGAGGGGCACGGCCAGATCAAGACCGCGCGCAGCGTGTGCTACGACATCCTGCGCGAGATCCTGCGCGAGGCGCGGCAGTTCGACCCCAAGGAATTCCGCGTCATCGCCAGCCCCGCAGTGGTGGAACTGCTGCTCGACGAGGAGAACGTGCACCTGGCGGGGCTGAGCGAGTTCGTCGGCAAGCCGATCTCGCTGTCGGCCGAGAGCGCGATGAACCCCGAGCAGTACGACATCGTGCTGATGTAGCGTCGCCCGCTGCGCCGGCGTCAGTAGGTGCCGCGCCCGCCCGAGATGTCGAACACCGCGCCGGTGGAAAAAGCGCAGTCCTCGCTCGACAGCCAGGTCACCATTGCGGCGAGCTCCTCGACCTGCAGGAAGCGGCCCATCGGGATCTTCGACAGCATGAAGTCGATGTGGGCTTGCGTCATGGTGTCGAACATCGCGGTCTTCGCTGCCGCCGGCGTCACGCAGTTGACCAGCACGCCCCGGGTGGCGAGCTCCTTGCCCAGCGACTTGGTCAGCGCGATCACGCCGGCCTTGCTGGCGCTGTAGTGCGAGGCGTTGGGGTTGCCTTCCTTGCCGGCGATGGAGGCGATGTTGACGATGCGGCCGTAGCGTCGAGCGATCATGTGCGGCACCACCGCGCGGCACACCAGGTAGGGTGCCACCAGGTTCACCTCGATCACGCGGCGCCAGATCGTCGGGTCGAGCTCCCAGGTGGTGCCGTTGCCGCCGGTGATGCCGGCGTTGTTGACGAGGATGTCGATCTGCCCGTGCTTCTGCAGCGTGGCCTGCACCGCACCTTCGACCGCCTTTTCGTCGGTCAGCTCGACCTGGGCCACGCTCACCTGGCCCTTGGCCGACAGCTCGGCGCGGGCGGTTTCGAGACGGGCGCTGTCGATGTCCCACAGCGCCACCGCGGCGCCCGAGTCGAGCATGCGGGTGGCGGTGGCGTAGCCCAGGCCCTGGGCGCCGCCGGTGATGACGGCCACGCGGTCGTGCAGATCGATGCGGTTCATGCTTTTCCTTTTTCGCGCGGGATGCGCCCCATCAGATAGAACTCGTCGTTGGGCCGCAGGCTCATCACGTTGGCCATGCGGTTCGAGAGACCGAAGAATGCGCTGATCGCCGCGATGTCCCAGATCGTCTCATCGTCGAAGCCGTGCGCGCGCAGCGCCTCGAAGTCGACGTCGACGATCTCGTGCGATGCACGCGTGACCTTCAGCGCGAAGTCGAGCATCGCGTGCTGGCGCGGCGTGATGTCGGCCTTGTGGTGGTTCACCGCCACCTGGTCGGCAATGAGCGGCTTCTTCTCGTAGACGCGCAGGATCGCGCCGTGCGCCACCACGCAATACAGGCAGTGGTTGGCGCCCGAGGTGGCCACGATGATCATCTCGCGCTCGCCCTTGCTGAGGGCGCTGTCCTCCTTGAGCAGCAGCGCGTCGTGGTAGGCCAGGAAGGCGCGGAACTCGGCCGGCCGGTGGGCCAGGGCCAGGAAGACGTTGGGTACGAATCCGGCCTTCTCCTGCACCGCCAGGATGCGTTCGCGTATGTCGTCGGGCAGATCCTGCAGCGCCGGCACGGGGTAGCGGCTGATCGGTGGACTCATCGTTCGGTTCTCCAGGAGGTCTTCATGTGCCGCGGAACTGGATGGCATGCAGGCGCGCGTACAAGCCACCGGCAGCCAGCAATTCGGCATGCGTACCTTGCTCGACGAGGCGGCCCGCGTCGATGGCCACCACGCGGTCGGCATGCTCGATTGTCGACAGCCGGTGCGCGATGACCAACGTGGTCCGACCCCGCATCAGGGTCTCCAGCGCCGCTTGTACCGCGCGCTCCGACTCGCTGTCCAGCGCCGAGGTGGCCTCATCGAGAATGAGGATCGGCGCGTCCTTGTAGATGGCGCGCGCGATCGCCAGCCGCTGGCGCTGGCCACCCGAGAGCTGGCTGCCGTTGTGGCCGATCTCGGTGTCCAGGCCCTGCGGCATCGATTCCACGTGCTCGAGCAGGTTGGCACTGCGCAGCGCCGCGCGCACGCGCGCGGTGTCGACGGTGCCGCCGAGCGCCACGTTGGCCGTCACGCTGTCGTTGAACAGCACCACGTCCTGGCTGACCAGTGCGAACTGGCGGCGCAGCGCGTCGATGTCCCAGTCGGCCAGCGCCACGCCGTCGAGGAGGAGGGTGCCCGCGCTCGGTTCAATGAAGCGCGGCAGCAGGTTGACCAGCGACGACTTGCCGGCGCCCGACGGACCGACCAGCGCCACCGTCTCGCCCTGCGCCACGGTGAGGCTGAAGTCGTCGAGCGCGTTGGCGAGGTCGGCGCCGTAGCGCAGCGACACGCCCCGCAACTCGATGCGGCCCGCCGCGCGTGCCGGAGCGTGGCTGCCGCCGCGCTCGCGGCGGCCGTCCTCGATCAGGTCGATGCTGCGCTCCAGCGACGTCAGCGAGCGCACGATCGGCGCCATCACATCGGCCAGGTGGCGGATCGGCGGCAGCGTCATCAGCATCGCGGTGATGAAGGCGACGAAGCCGCCCACGGTCTGCCCGCCATGGCCGCTCTGCCACAACGCGATGACGATCACCGCCGACAGCGCGCAGGCCGCCATGATCTGCGTCAGTGGCGTCATCGTCGACGCGGCGGTCACGCTCTTTTGCAGCAGCCGACGCAGTGCCTTGCTGTGGCGCTCGAAGCGGCTCGCCTGTGCCGGGCCGGCGCCGTGCAGCCGCACGATACGCCACGCGAGCACGTTCTCCTCGACGATGTAGGCCAGTTCGTCGTTGGCCACCTGGCCCTCGCGCGCCAGCCGTTGCAGCCGCCGGCCGGCGGTGCGCATGATCCACGCCACAGCGGGGAACAGCAGCCCGATGAAGAGCGTGAGTTGCCAGTTCAGGTACAGCAGGTAGACCAGCAGCGCCAGCAGCGTCAGCGAGTCGCGCACCAGCGTCAGCACCGAGCTGACCAGCTGGCCGGTGGCGCCCTGGATTTCGTAGACCAGCATGTTGGTCAGGCTGCTGGCGCTGTGACGCGTGAACAGGGCCGGCTCGGCGCGCAGCAGGTGGTCGAACAGGCGCAACCGCAGCGCCTGCACGCCCTCGCTGGCGGCCCAGGTGAGGGCGTACTGCGCCACGAAGCCGGCCGTGCCGCGGATGGTGAACAGGCCGATGATGACCACCGGCACCAGCCACAGCGGCACCGCCCCGCTGACGAAGCCGCGGTCCAGCAGCGGCTTCATCAGCGCGGGCAACGCCGGCTCGGTGAGCGCGGCCACCAGCGACGCGAGCGCGGCCGCGATGATGCCTTTGCGGCCCTGTGCGTAGTAGGGCCTGAGCCGGGTAAGGTGCTGCAGCAGGGTGGTGGCCATGGAGGGCGCGTTAGCGTTCGAGGCCGGCCAGCGGACCCGCGTGTCACGACAGCTCACGATTATGTGGGCCCCGGGTGCCTACAATGCCGGCGCCGCCATGCCTGCCTGCCAGGGAACCCGTGCGGCCGAAGCGAATCCACCACAGTCCATGCCGATCCTGATCCCCGAGGTGCCGCCGCCCGCCCGCCGTCGATTGTTGGGCGCCCTGCTGGTCGCCGGGGCCTGGCCCGGCGCGACACTGGCGCAGTTCCGGGTCGAGATCTCCGGTGTCGGCGCCACCCAGCTGCCGATCGCCGTGCCGCGTTTCCGCGAGGAAGACAAGACCGGCCAGTCGATCGCCGGCATCGTGCGCGCCGATCTCGAACGCTCGGGCACCTTCCGCATCGTCGACTCCACCGGCGACGTCGACGAGACCTCGCGTCCCGACTATTCGCAGTGGCGCCGCCGTGGTGCGGACGCGCTGGTCGGCGGCTCGGCGGCGCGGCTGGCCGACGGCCGCTTCGACGTGCGCTACAAGCTGTGGGACGTGGTCAAGGGCAGCGATCTCGGCGGCCAGGCGCTCGCCGTGGTGTCGAGCGACCTGCGGCTGGCAGCCCACCGCATCGCCGACGCGGTGTACGAGAAGCTCACCGGCGACAAGGGCGTGTTCTCGACCCGCATCGCCTACGTCACCAAGGTGGCCAACCGCTACACGCTGCGCATCACCGACGCCGACGGCGAGGGCGGGCAGGTGGCGCTCAACAGTACGCAGCCGATCATCTCGCCGGCCTGGTCGCCCGATGGCCGTTCGCTGGCGTACGTGTCGTTCGAGAGCGGCAAGGCGGTGGTCTGGTCGCAGGACGTCGGCACCGGCAACCGCCGGGCGATCGCCAACTTCACCGGCAGCAACAGCGCGCCGGCCTGGTCGCCCGACGGCAGCACGCTGGCGGTGACGCTGTCGCGCGATGGCGGCTCGCAGATCTACCTGATGGATCGCGAAGGCGGCAACGTGCGCCGCATCACCAACAGCAGCGCGATTGACACCGAGCCGGTGTTCACCGCTGACGGCAAGTCGATCTACTTCGTCAGCGACCGTGGCGGCAGCCCGCAGATCTACCGCGTGGCCAGCAACGGCGGCCCGGCCGACCGCGTGACCTTCAGCGGCAGCTACAACATCAGCCCGGCGCTGAGCCCTGACGGGCGCACGCTGGCGTATGTGAACCGCAACGGCTCGGAGTTCAAGGTCATGACCATGGACATTGCCGGCGGCTCGGTGCAGACGGTGAGCGACACGGTCGACGACGAAAGCCCGAGCTTTGCACCGAACGGCAAGCTGATCATCTATGCCACGCGCGCGCAGGGTCGCGACGTGCTGATGACCACCACTTTGGATGGACGGATCCGCACCCGGCTGCTCTCCTCGGGCGTCGACGTGCGCGAGCCGGTCTGGGGACCTTTTGGTCGATAACGCGACGAAGGAGAAAGCAGTATGAATACGCTTCGCATCACGCTCATGGCAGCCACTGTCGCAGCGGCAGCGCTGGCCGCCGGTTGCAGCTCACCCGTCAAGCTCAACGACGGAGCGCCCGTCACCGACGCCAAGCCCACGCCGGTGGGGCCAGGCGCGGGGGCCGGCGGCGCGCAGGGCTCGGGCACATCGCAGTCGGGTGTCACCACGGTCGACCTGAGCAAGAACCAGGGCGCTGACGCATCGGCCCTCGGCCGAGTGGTGTACTTCGACTTCGACAGCTACGTCGTGCGCGACGAGTTCCGTCCGCTGATCGATGGCTACGCGAAGGTGTTGACGACCGCCAAGACCAAGAAGATGGTCGTCGAGGGCCACACCGACGAGCGCGGCGGCCGCGAGTACAACCTGGCGCTTGGCCAGCGCCGCGCCGAGGCGGTGGCCAAGTCGCTCGCGCTGCTGGGCGTGACCAGTGGGCAGGTCGAGGCGGTGAGCTTCGGCGAGGAGCGGCCGGCCAACGAAGGGCACGACGAGGCGGCCTGGGCGAAGAACCGGCGCGCCGAGCTGAAAGACCGGTGAGCATGGCTCCCCCCCGAAGCGGCCTTCGGCCGCCTCCCCCCCCGGGGGGCGACACCGGCGGCCCGGCGAAGCCGGATCCGCGGTGTGCACTGGGGTGGGCTGGGCCTGCTCGGCGCATCGTGCGTTCTCTGGCCGTCGGATTCGGTATGACGCTGGCGTTGGGGGCGGCGCAGGCGGGTCTCTTCGACGATGAAGAGGCGCGCAAGGCGATTCTCGACTTGCGGGCGCGCATCGCGGCGGCAGACGAGCAGTCCAAGGCGCGCGATGCCGAGCTCAGCAAGTCCAACGCGGCGCTGCTCGAGCAGATCGCGGTGCTCAAGCGCAGCCTGCTCGACCTGAACGCACAGCTGGAAGGCTTGCGCGGCGAGGTGGCCAAGATGCGCGGCAACGACGAGCAGATCGCGCGCGACGTGGCCGAGCTGCAGCGGCGGCAGAAGGACATCACGCAGGGCGTGGACGACCGCATCCGAAAGCTCGAGCCGACCAAGGTGAGCGTCGATGGGCGCGAGTTCCTCGCCGATCCGGAGGAGAAGCGCTCGTTCGACGAGGCGCTGGCGGTCTTTCGCGGTGGCGAGTTCGACAAGGCGGCGATCCTGCTCGGCAACTTCGTGCGCCGTTATCCCGGCAGCGGCTACACCGACACCGCGCGGTTCTGGCTCGGCAATGCGCTGTACGGCAAGCGCGACTACAAGGAGGCGATCGGCAACTTCCGCACCGTCGTCAACAACGCGCCCGACCATCCACGCGCGCCCGAGGCGCTGCTGGCGATCGCGAGCTGCCAGGTCGAGTCGAAGGATCCGAAGGGCGCGCGGGCGACCATCAACGAGCTGATCAAGGCCTATCCGCGCTCCGAGGCGGCGACAGCCGGCAAGGAGCGCCTGGCGGCGCTAAAGTAGCGCCCCGGCTGCGCGAGGAAAACCAACGCTCTGACGACCAGCGGGCGCCCTTGCCGGGGCGCCCGTCGTCATTGCGGCGCCTGCAGCCAGCCTGTTTCGCCCCGATGACCACAGGAGGGACTCACATGTTGGCTGCATCGCCCGCTCGACGGATTCTGCTCGCAGGTTTGCTCTTCGGCCTGTCGAGCAGCGCCTTGGCCGCGGTCGAGCCCGCCGGCCGGATCGCCGCCGCCAGGCGCGCACCGGCGCCGCCGTGGGCGGCTGCCGCCGCTCGACAGGGGCGCCGCCGGCGCCGTGGTGCGGCCGGTGGCGGTGGGCGTGCCGTGGCGGCGTTGACGCGACGACGACTCTCGACGCGGCCTGGCGGCGGCGTGCATGGCCGACGCTGACGTCCAGGCCCTTGCCAACCAGGTGCTGTGGGCCGCGTTCGCGCTGGCCGTTGTGTTTGGCGCGGTCGCGCAGCGCACGCACTTCTGCACCATGGGCGCGGTGAGCGACGTGGTGAACATGGGCGACTGGTCCCGCATGCGCCAGTGGGCGCTGGCCGCCGGCGTGGCGGTGCTCGGCTTCAATGCGATGGTGGGCCTCGGCTGGGTCGAGGCCGGCAAGTCGATTTACGCCGCGCCGAAACTGGTCTGGCTCAGCCATGCGGTGGGCGGACTGATGTTCGGCTTCGGCATGGTGCTGGCCTCGGGCTGCGGCAGCAAGACGCTGGTGCGCGTGGGCGGCGGCAACCTCAAGTCGCTGGTGGTGGTCGTGGTGCTCGGCATGGCTGCCTACATGACGCTGCGCGGCCTGACGGCGGTATGGCGCGTTGCCACGGTGGATCGCGTCGCGGTCGTGTTGTCGACCGGGCAGGATCTGCCGTCGCTGCTGGCCGCCGCCACCGGCGCGTCGCGCGGTGCGATGGCCTGGTTCGCCGGCGGTACGCTGGGCCTCGCGCTGCTCGCCTGGGCGCTGGTGCGGCCGGAGGGGCGCAGTGGCGACGTGGTCCTCGGCGGCGCGGGCATCGGCGCGGTCATCGTGGCCATCTGGTGGGTATCGGGCAGGCTCGGCCATGTGTCCGAGCATCCGCAGACGCTGGAGGAGGTGTTCCTCGCCACCAACTCGCAACGCATGGAGTCACTGAGCTTCGTGGCGCCGATCGCCTATACGCTCGACTGGCTGATGCTCTTCAGCGACAAGAGCAAGGTGCTCACGCTGGGCATCGTCACCACCGCGGGCGTGGTGCTCGGCAGTGCCGCGGTCGCGCTGGCCACGCGCACGTTCCGATGGGAAGGCTTCGGCAGCGTGGAGGACACCGCCAACCACCTGGTCGGCGCGGTGCTGATGGGCGTGGGCGGCGTCGCCGCGCTCGGTTGCACCATCGGGCAGGGCCTGTCGGGTCTGTCCACACTGTCGCTCGGCAGCTTCATCGCGGTGGCCGGCATCGTTGCCGGCGCGGTGCTGGCGCTGCGTTGGCAGACATGGCGGCTGGACCAGGCGTGAGCGCGGATCTCGTCGTCGACACCGAACGCCGCTTCGGCGGGCTGCGCCGCCTGTACGGTGTAGCGGGCTACGAGCGCCTGCGCGCCGCCCACGTGGTGGTCGTCGGTGTCGGCGGCGTCGGCTCGTGGGCGGCCGAGGCACTGGCGCGCAGCGGCGTGCGCGCGCTGACGCTGGTCGATCTGGACCACGTGAGCGAGTCCAACATCAACCGCCAGGTGCAGGCCGACGATCGCACGCTGGGCGCGGCCAAGGTGCTGGCGCTGCGCCAGCGCATCGCGGCGATCCATCCGCAGTGCGAGGTGACGGCGGTCGAGGCGTTCGTCGAGCCGGGCAACTGGCCCGCGCTGTTGCGCGGCACGCCGGCCGACGGCGTGGTCGACGCCTGCGACCAGGTGCGCGCCAAGCTCGTGCTCGCGTCGTGGGCACTGGAAAGCGGCACGCCCCTGGTGACGGCGGGTGCGGCCGGCGGCAAGCGGCTGGCACAGCGCGTGGAGGTGGCCGACCTGGCGCAGGTGACGCATGATCCGCTGCTGGCGTCGTTGCGCCAGCGCCTGCGCAAGGCCGGCGCACCGCGCAGCGGGCCGATCGGCGTGCGCTGCGCCTTCTCGCGCGAAGCGGTTGCGATGCCGGTCACGGACGAGGGCGCCGACGATGCCGCATGCGCGGTCGACGGCAGTCTCAATTGCGCGGGCTACGGCTCGAGCGTGGCGGTCACGGCTACCTTCGGCATGGTGGCCGCCGGCGAGTTGATGCAACGCCTGTCTGCGGGCTGCTGGAGCCCCCTGGCGGGGTGATAAACTGTCGGCCTCTACCCCCAGGGTTGTTAGCTCAGTCGGTAGAGCAGCGGACTTTTAATCCGTTGGTCGCAGGTTCGAATCCTGCACAACCCACCATCCCCTCGGGGATGTGTTTCATTCAGGGCTCTTAGCTCAGTTGGTAGAGCAGCGGACTCTTAATCCGTTGGTCGAAGGTTCGAATCCTTCAGGGCCCACCAACTCAATCAACGGCCTAGGCGTGATGCCTAGGCCGTTGCTGCTTCTGGCGGTGAGAAGTGCCTGGCCCGCCGGTCCGCATTGACAGCGCCGCACCCGTTGACTACTCTTACCGAACAGTCGTTCGCTAAAGAAGTCTTCACCCCAAGCATGGGCCTTCCACATCAGGACAGCCGGCGCGCCGAACTGCTCGACGGCGCGGCGGCTTGCTTCTGCCGGCTCGGTTACCAGGCCGCCAGCATCCGCGATCTCGGTCGCGAACTGGGCATGACGCCGGGCGGCATCTACGCGCACATCGCGTCCAAGGAAGAATTGCTGCTGGCGGTGTATGCCGAGGGCGTCGCGCGCATCGGCGCCCACGTGCAGGAGGCCGTGCTGTCGGCCGGCGGCCCGCCGGTCGACCGATTCCAGGCCGCACTGACGGCCCACACCGAGTTCCTGCTCTCGGGCGACGACTACGCGCGTGTCGTCATCCGCGTGCTGCCCGACGAAGCACCGGCCTCGGTGCGGTCGCGCTTGACGCGACTGCGCGACGCCTACGAGCAGCTTTTCGAGCGGCTGGTCAGCGAACTGCCTCTGAAGCCCGGCATCGATCGAAAGCTGTTCCGGCTGCTGGTGCTGGGGGCACTCAATTCGACGCAGCGCTGGTATTCCGCCAGCGGGGCCCGGCCGCGCGAGGTGGCGGGGTGCCTGTTTCGCATGATCACCGCCTCGCTGAGGAACCACTGAGATGAGACCGTCAGATCACGCTGCCAATGCCGCATCGTTTCGACCCAAGGTGCTGGTGACGAAGATCGGCTTCGATGGTCACGACCGCGGTAGCCGCGTGGTCGCGGCGGCACTGCGCGACGCGGGTTGCGAAGTCATCTACACCGCACCCTGGCAGAAGATCACCGACGTGGTGAAGCTCGCGACGGAGGAAGACGTCGACGTGATCGGTGTGTCGTCGCTGTCGACCGACCACCTGATCCTTCCCAGGCTGATGGCGGCTCTGCGTGAGTCCGGCCTGGCCGAGACCCGCGTCATCGTCGGCGGGATCATTCCCGATAGCGAAGTGCAGCCGTTGCTCGACGCCGGCGTGGCGCAGGTCTTCCATCCCGGAGGAGCACTCGCAGACATCAGCGCGGCCGTGTGGCGTCTGGCCGAGGCCTCGCGGCGCGAGCGCGGCCTGATGGATGCATCAGCGGGGGCCTCGACATGAGCGACCTGTCTGATCGGGGCCCCGCCGGCCCGGCCGGTGGCAACGCCGCGCTCGCCGCGTGGCGGGCGAAATACGAGGCCGAGCTGCCGCAGGCGGCCGTTGTGCGCAACCGCTCCGGCCTGCCGATCGAGCCGCTGTACGTCGCAAGCGGCCCGGCACCGGCGCCAGAGGTGCCGGGCGAGTACCCGTATACCCGCGGCATCTACACGACGATGCATCGCGGCCGCAGCTGGACGCAGCGTCAGCTGATCGGGCTGGGCACACCCGAGGACTACAACGCCCGCCTGCGCGAGGTGCTGCGCCACGGCGCGACGGCCATCTCGCTGCTGCCGTGCAATTCGGTGTTCCGCGGCTACGACATGGATACCGTGCCGGTGGAGCTGCTGGGTACCTGCGGCACCGTGATCAACAATGCCGACCACATGCGCCGTTCGCTGGCTGGCATGGACCTTGGCGCCATCTCGGTCGGTTTGAACGACCCCACGCCGTTCACGCTGCTGGCGTTTCTGCTGGTCGAGGCGGACCGGCAGCAGGTGCCGTGGGCGGCCATCGCGGGCACGGCCAACCAGAGCGACTACCTGTCGCACTACATTGCCAACCACATGTTCTACCGCCTCGCGCTGCCCGGCGCGCGACGACTCATCGGCGACAAGATCGCGTTCTGCAACGCGCGGGCGCCGCGCTACAACCCGTTGTCGATCGTCGGCCAGCACATGCAGCAGGCGGGCGCGACGCCGGCGGAGGCGATGGCATTCACGCTGTCGTCGGGCCTGCAGTACGCGCGCGACTGCATCGCGCGCGGCATGGAGCCCGACGCGTTCCTGCCGCGCTTTACCTTCTTCTTCGACGTGTCGCTCAGCTTCTTCGAGGAGATCGCCAAGTTCCGCGCGGGGCGCCGCATATGGGCCCGGCTGACCCGCGAGCAGCTGGGCGCGCGCTCCGAGCGCTCGTGGCGATTCAAGTTCCATGCCCAGACCTCGGGCGCCGACCTCACGCGCCAGCAGCCGATGAACAACATCGCGCGCGTCACGGTCCAGGCGATGGCCGGCATCCTCGGCGGGCTGCAGTCGCTGCACACCGACGCGTTCGACGAAGCGATCTCGTGCCCCACGAAGGAGGGCGCGAAGATCGCCGTCGCGACGCAGAACATTCTGCGCGGCGAGGCGGGCATGACCGATGTGATCGACCCGCTCGGCGGCTCGTACTACGTGGAGACGCTGACCGACCAGATGGAAGGCGAGATCCTGCGCGTCATGGACATCGTCGAGAGCGCCGGCGGCATGTTCGAGGCGGCGAGGTCCGGCCTCGTGCAGCGCATGATCGGTCAATCCGCCCGCCTGGCCCAGCAGCGCGTCGACTCGGGCGAGCAGATGATGGTGGGCGTCAATTGCTTCGAGTCGGCCGCCGAGGACTTCGGCCAGCCGTCGCTCGAGCGGCCTTCGATCGAGTCCATGAACACGTTGATCGCCGAGTTCACGTTGTGGAAGCGCGCGCGTTCGGCCGCGGCGGTGAGCCGCGCGCTCGATGGCCTGGCCCGCAGCGTCGACGATCCCTCGGCCAATGTCTTCGAGCAGGTCGTCGACGCTGCCGCCGCGGGCGCGTCGCACCAGGAGATCTGCGATCGCCTTCGTAGCACCATGGGCTTCGGCGACGTCCAGGCCTTCGTGTAGCGGCATGAGCGCGATTCCAGCCCCGCTGCGGGCGTTGCTGCCCGCCGTCGTCGAGCGCGATGCGCGTGCGCTGGGTCGCGCGCTGACGATCGTCGAGAACGCTGCGGTCGGCAACGACGCGCTGCAGGCCGCATTGCCGCCAGCGGCGGCGCAACGGCGTGCGCGCCGCATCGGCATCACCGGCCCGCCCGGGGCCGGCAAGTCCACGCTGGTCGACGCCTTGCTCGCGCAGATCGTCGCTGCCGGGCTGAGCGTCGGCGTGGTGGCGGTCGATCCGTCGAGTCCGTTCACCGGCGGCGCCGTGCTCGGCGATCGCACGCGCATGCGCGAGGCGTCCCTGCACCGCAACGTGTTCATTCGCTCGGTGGCCAGCCGCGGCGCCGCCGGCGGCCTGGCGCGGTGCGTGCAGGCGATGACGTCCTTGCTCGAGGCCGCGGGCTACCCGATCGTGCTGGTCGAGTCGGTCGGCGCCGGGCAGGGCGAGTTTGCGATCGCCGATCTGGTGGACTTGAGCGTCGTGCTGTGTCCGCCGGGCCTCGGCGACGAGATCCAGGGCTTGAAAGCCGGCATCCTGGAGATCGCCGACGTGCTGGTCGTCTCCAAGGGCGACCTGCCGGGCAGCGAGGTCACGCATCGCGAACTGCTGAGCGCGCTGTCGATGACGACCCGGCCGAAGCGGCCGATCGTGCAGCGTGTGTCGGCAGCCGACGGTGGCGGCATGGTGGACCTGATGCTCGCGCTGGCGATCCCCGGCTGGGCGGCGCCGCAGCCGGCGGGCGCGTAGGCGGCACGCGGGTTGCCGCCCACACTCGGCTGGCAGCCGCGAGGCTCGGTGTAGACCCCGTTGTGCCGCCGGCTCACGGGGGTAGATTCGCTCCGACACGCAAAGGGCAGCGGCCATGGCTCAATCCAGACTCGCATCCGCGGTGGGCGCCTGCACGCTGGTGCTGGCGTTCTCGCTGGCCGCGGCCGAGCTGTCGCAGGTCTCTCTGAAGGAGATCACCCAGCTGCTCGACCGGATCGAGGGGTCGAACTGCAGCTTCAACCGCAACGGCAGCTGGTACGAAGCCGCCGACGCGCGCAAGCACCTGCAGCGCAAGCTCGACTACATGGCCGAGCGCAAGATGCTCGGCACGGCCGAAGAGTTCATCGCCGGTGCGGCCAGCTCGAGCAGCATGTCGGGCAAGGCCTATCTGATCCGCTGCGGCAGCCAGGAGCCGGTGGCCGCCGCGACGTGGTTGAATGCGCAGCTGCAACGCATCCGCACCTCCTCCTCGAACTGAATGCCCGCATCCTCCGGCGGGGCCCGCGCGCAGCGCCTGGCCTACGCGCTGCTGTTCATCACCCCCGCGCTGTGGAGCGTCAACTACCTCGTCGCCCGCTGGGCGCCGGG
>Ga0075356_1000066_pt1 | contig 20420 bp, 12 predicted proteins | sample WestPond_Cattail_FD_120073 | JGI IMG/M metagenome (GOLD analysis project Ga0075356, IMG submission 120073) | Natural and restored wetland microbial communities from the San Francisco Bay, California, USA, that impact long-term carbon... | ecosystem: Environmental > Terrestrial > Soil > Wetlands ... | reverse complement strand
CGGGCGGCAGGCCGAGCGTGGTGCTGCCCTGGCTGCGGCTGTTGATCGGCTCCTCGGCGGCGCCGCGCAGGCGGTACTGCCAGCGCGCCGTCATCAACGCGAAGCGCGTCGGCGAGCACACCGGCGCATTCGAGTAGCCCTGCGTGAAACGCAAGCCGCCGGCCGCCAGCGCGTCGAGCTGCGGCGAAACCGCGCCGAACGCGGCGTCGCGGCCGCCGTAGCAGCCCAGGTCGGCATAACCGAGGTCGTCGGCGACGATGAAGACGATGTTGGGGCGTGACATGGGGTAGCGGCGGAGCGTGCGCTCGTGAGCGTGCAGTGTGCCGCCGCGCTGCGGCGATCGAGACGCAGCGGACCCGGGACATTCCCGTAGCTTCCGCGCCGCACCTTCCTGTTGATCGCGGGTCAAGGTGCGGTGCCGGGCGCAGGCGATACTTCGTGCATGAAGCCGGTTCGCCTCGCGTGCGTGGGTCATGCCGCGCTCGACCACGTGTTCGAGGTCGAGCGATTTCCGACGCGGCCGACCAAGACGCCCGCGCGCAGCTACCGGCCCGGCACCGGCGGCATGGCCTTCAACGCGGCCATCGCCGCGGCCCGGCTTGGTGCCATGGTGCGCATGATCGGGCGGGTCGGCGACGAGGCGGCGGTGCAGCTGCTGCGTGACCGGCTGCGCTGCGAGGGCGTCGACGACCGTGGCCTCGAGCGCGTGGCAGGGACCACCACGTCGGTGTCGGCGATCGTCGTCGACGCCCACGGCGAGCGGCAGATCTTCAACCACCGCGGCGAGGCCATCGTGCGCGCGCATGCGCTCGATCTGCGGGTGCTCGACGGCGCCGACGTGGTGCTCGTCGACCCGCGCTGGGCGGCCGGTGCGCTGGCGGCGCTGCAATGGGCGCGCCAACACCGGGTGATCTCGGTGCTCGACGGCGACGTCGCGCCGGCGGCCGATCTGCGGCGGCTGGTCCCGCTGGCGCAGTGGGCCGTGTTTTCCGAGCCGGGGCTTGCCGCGTTTGCGCCCGGTGTGGCGGTGCTCGATGCGCTGGCGCGGGCGCTGCAGCTCGGCTGCGAGGTGGCCATGGTCACGCACGGCGCGCTGCCGGTGCAGTGGCTGCGGCGCGGCGGCGCGCCGCAGAGCCAGAGCGTGCCTGCCGTCGCGGCGATCGACACCACCGCCGCCGGCGACGTGTTCCACGCCGCCCTCGCGCTCGCGCTGGGCGAGGGCCGCGGCGAGCGCGACGCGGTCGCGTTTGCCGCCCAGGCGGCGGCACTCAAGTGCCTGGCCGGGCCTGGTGTGCTGGGTGCGCCGCGTCGCGCGGCGGTCGACGCGGCGTTCGCGTCCGAGGCGGCCGTCGCAGCACGTTGAGCGGGGCGCGCGTCAGCAGTGTCCGCAGACAGGGCAAGCGCGCTGGCGCGCCATGCGGATCTCGCTCCACTGCATGTCGCGCGCATCGAGCATCTGCAGCCGGCCCGCCAGCGAACGGCCCACACCGGCCAGCAGCTTGAGCGCCTCGGCCGCCTGCATGGTGCCGATGATGCCCACCAGCGGCGCGAACACACCCATCGTGGCGCACTGCGTCTCCTCGACCGTCACCTCGGCCGGGAACACGCAGGCGTAGCAGGGCGAGCCGGCGTCGCGGCTGTCGTACACCGAGATCTGCCCGTCGAAGCGGATCGCCGCACCCGCCACCAGCGGCTTGCGGTGCGCCACACAGGCGGCATTGACGGCATGCCGCGTCGCGAAGTTGTCGCTGCAGTCGAGCACCACATCGGCGTCGCGCACCAGCGTATCGAGCTCGGCCGCGTCGGCGCGGCGCACCAGCGGCTGCACGCGCACGTCGGGGTTGATGGCGGCGATCGACGTGCGCGCGGATTCGGCCTTCGGTGTGCCCACGCGCGACAGGTCGTGCGCGATCTGGCGCTGCAGGTTGGTCAGGTCGACACGGTCATGGTCGACGATGGTGATGCGGCCGACGCCGGCGCTGCCGAGGTACAGCGCCACCGGCGAGCCGAGCCCGCCGGCGCCGATGACCAGCGCATGCGCGTCGAGCAGGCGCTGCTGACCCTCGATGCCGATCTCGTCGAGCAGGATGTGCCGCGAGTAGCGCAGCAATTGGCCGTCGTCCATGCGCGCAGCATAGCGGGGCGGCACTGTCGCCGCGTGGGCGCGCCGGGCCGCGCGTCTATCATGCCGGCCAGCCGGCACCTGCCATGACCCCGTCGCCCGAGTTCCGCCGTTTTGCCGACCTGCTGCTCGCCAGCGTGCCGTCGCTGGCGGCCGAGGCGTGCGACCGGGCCCACGCACAGCTGCAGTCCGCGTCACTGGCGAATGCCGCCGCGGGCGACCGCGCGCACACGATGACGGTGCTGCAGGCCACCCGGCCGGGCGCACGCGGCCTGCCGGCCGGCTTCTCGGCGGCGCTGCGCGAGCAACTGCGCGACGAGCTGGCGCGCACCTTTGCCGACACGGCGCGGCGCGCGGCGCCGGACACCGAACCTTCGCTGGACAGCCTGACGCTGGTGGACGACCAGCAGATCGAGGAGGACATCGAGGTCGCGCGTGTGATCCAGCTGATCGACACGGCCGCCGAGGCCGACTTGCGCGAGCTGCGCTCGCTGTGCGCCACGCTGCGCGGCGCCACCGAGGTGTCGCCCGAGCTGCACCCGATGCGCCCCGAGGTCTGTGCGCGTGCGCTGGTGCGCGCGCTGCATGCGTTCGACTGGGTGCGCCCGGCCCGGCTGCTGGCGCTGCGGATCGTCGGCAAGTGCCTGGCCGAACGGCTCGAGGGGCTGTACCGCGATCAGTTGCGCGAGCTGCGCCGCTGGGGCGTGCAGCCGCTGCCCTATCGGCTGCGCACGATCGACGAGGCACCGTCCGGCGGCGCCCCGTCGCACGACGACGCGGCGATGCGTCGGCTGGCCGCGCTGGCCGGCGGCTCCTCGCCGCAACAGGCGGCGGCACATCTGGTTCCGCGCCTGCTGGTGCAGGTGGCCGACCAGGCCGGCCTGGCGCCGGCTCTGCGCACCTTGTTGGCCCGGCTGGCGGTACCGGCGATGCGCGGCGGCGGCGACAGCGTGCTGTCGTCGTTCGAGCACCCGATGTGGCGGCTGGTCGATCGCATCACCACGCTGGGCAGCCTGCGCGGCGGGCGCGGCGGCGCCGACACGCTGGCCGGCCTGCTGCAGCCGGTGGTCGCGCGGCTGGAGCGGGCGGGCGAGCCGACTGCGCAGGCCTATCAGCTTGCGTTGCAGGAACTGGACGCGGTGGCGACCGGATGGGCCGACTCACAACTGGCCGACGCCGGACTGGCCGTCGACGAGTCGGCCGCCACTGCCGGCTCGTCACTGCCCACCGACTGGGGCGGCGAAGGCAGCCTGCCGACGGTGCCGATGCCGCTGCCCGACAGCGCCGAGGCCGTGCACCGGCAATGGCTCGACGGGCTGCGCGAGGGCGACTGGCTGCGCCTGTTCCTGCAGGCGCGCTGGACCACGGCGCAGGTCAGCGGCCGTAGCAGTGCGCATCTGGTGCTGGCCGAGCGCGGGGGCGCCACGCTGCAATCGGTCAGTCAGCGGGCACTGCTGCGCCTGCGCGAGCAGGGCCTGGCGACGTCGATCGACGACCATTCGCGGCCGGTGCGCCGGGCCGTCGACACGCTGACGCTGGATCTCGGCCCGCCGGACTGAGATCGCTCGGCATCAGCGCCCGCCTCGCAAGCGGGCCTGGCGCCCAAAAACGAAAGGCCCGCATCAGCGGGCCTTGTCGGTTGGCCTGCAAAGCAGGCCACGGTCGTCACTGCTTGGTGTCGGCCTCGGCCTTGCGCTCGCTGCTGGTCTTGCTGACGACGACCGGCTTGCCCTTCAACTGGTTGAGTGCCTGCACCAGCTGGAAGTCCTCGGTGCTGCCGAACTCGGGCAGCGGCTTCGGCGGTTCCTTGCTCTTGGCCTGCTGGTCTTCCAGGCGCTTGCGGGCCTCCTCGCGCGCCTTCTCGCGGGCCTCGTCCTTCTTTTCGTCGGGGCTGCCCAGGTGCTTTTCGAGGTCAGCCTCGCGCAGGCGCAGCGCGGCGAACACATTGCCCTCGGCGGTCTCGTCCAGCCAGATGTCGGGCACGATGCCCTTGGCCTGGATCGAGCGGCCGCTCGGCGTGTAGTAACGCGCGGTGGTGATCTTCAGCGCCGTGTCGGCGGTGAGCGGGCGCACCGTCTGCACCGAGCCCTTGCCGAAGGTCTGGGCGCCCATCACGGTGGCGCGCTTGTGGTCCTGCAGCGCGCCGGCGACGATCTCGCTGGCCGAGGCCGAGCCTTCGTTGACCAGCACCACCATCGGGATCGTCTTCAGCGCGGCAGGCAGTTTCTTCAGCGGGTCGGCGCCGCCGCGGCGGATGTAGTACTCCGGCGCGGCCTTGAACGAGGCCTTCGACTCGGCGATCTGGCCGTTGGTGGACACCACCATCGCGTCGGCCGGCAGGAAGGCCGCCGACAACGCCACCGCGCCCTCGAGCAGGCCACCGGGATCGTTGCGCAGGTCGAGCACCAGGCCCTTCAGTGTCGGGTCCTGCTTGTACAGCTCGTCGACCTTGCGCGCGAAATCGTCGATCGTGCGGTCCTGAAACTGGCTGACGCGCACCCAGGCGAAACCGGGCTCGATCAGCCTGGCGCGCACGCTCTGCACGCGAATCTCCTCGCGCACGATGTTGACCGGGAAGCTGCGGTTCTCGCTCTTGCGGAAGATCGTCAGGATCACCTTGGTCGCCGGCTCGCCGCGCATGCGCTTGACGGCCTGATCCATCGTCAGGCCCTTGACGGCGGTGTCGTCGATGCGGGTGATCAGGTCGCCGGCCTTGACGCCGGCCCGAAAGGCGGGTGAGCCCTCGATCGGCGACACCACCTTGACGAGGCCGTCTTCCATGCCGATTTCGATGCCGACGCCGACGAAGCGGCCGGTGGTGCCTTCGCGGAATTCCTTGAACGTCTTCTTGTCGAAATACTGCGAGTGCGGGTCGAGCCCGGCCACCATGCCCGAGATGGCGTCGGTGATGAGCTTCTTCTCGTCGACCGACTCGACGTAGTCGCTCTTCACCATGCCGAAGACTGCGGCCAGCTGTTGCAGCTCTTCGAGCGGCAGCGGTGCCACCGTGTTGCGTGCGAACGCCTGCAACTGCATCGTCGCCAGCGCACCGGTGACGGCGCCCAACGCGATAAACCCAGCGACTTTGAGTTTGGCACCCATCGATTCCTGCCTTGCCCCGAAGGAAAAAGGGGCGTTTCAGAGGTGATTTGCCCCAGTATAAGACCCGGTCCTCTGTTTGAGCAGGCACCCCCGGGATAGTTGCACCCCGGGATCACGGGCCTGTGCCGTAGGGCGCATCCCGCGGCCCGAGGGGACCGCGCAGCCCGGTCAGGGTGGTACTCGCGCGAAGGTGACCACGTGGTCGAGCGCGCTGCGGATCCCGATCCACTCTCCGATCTGGTGATCGTGGTGCGACGGCACGTGCGATCTCACGCGTTCGCCGCTGGCCAGCCGCAGCGTGTAAAGGAACTCGGAACCGCGAAACGACTTGTGCTCGATGCGCGCTTTTACCGGCGACGCGTCGTCGTGCACGATGTCGTCGGCGCGCAGCAGCAGGTCGCATTCGCCGCGGGGGTAGGCGTCGGGGAGCGGGCACTCGGCCATGTCGCGCATGCGACCGAACGGTGTTTCCACCACCGGCGCGCCGGCATCCATCGCTATGCGCGCCGGCGTGAACACGCCGTGGCCGATGAAGCCGGCGACGAACCGCGTGGCCGGCCGGTGGTACAGCGTGTAGGCGTCGTCCCACTGCTCGAGGCGGCCGCGGTGCATCACGCCGATCAAGTCGGCCAGCGCAAAGGCCTCCAGCTGGTCGTGGGTGACGAACAGCGCCGTGATGCCGGTGTGCTGCAGGATCGCCCGCACGTCGACGGCCAGCCGTTCGCGCAGGTCGACGTCGAGGTTCGAGAACGGCTCGTCGAGCAGCAGCAGCTGCGGCCGCGGCGCCAGCGCGCGCGCCAGCGCGATGCGTTGCTGCTGGCCGCCCGACAGCTGGTGCGGCAGGCGCTTGGCGGTGTGGGCCAGGCCCACCAGCTCGAGCATCTCGTGCACTCGCGTGTCGGCCTCGGCCCGGGGCAGCGCGCGCAGGCCGAAGGCCACGTTGGCGGCCACGCTGAGGTGCGGAAACAGCGCGTAGTCCTGGAACACCATGCCGATGCGGCGCAATTCGGGCGCCACGTGCAGCCCGTGCGTCGCGTCGGACACCGGCTGGCCGGCCACCATGACCCTGCCGGCGGACAGCCGCTCCAGCCCCGCGATGGCACGCAGCACCGTGGTCTTGCCGCAGCCCGAAGGGCCGATCAGCACGCCGATCTGGCCGTGCGACAGCCCCAGCGAGACCCCGTCGACGGCCGGCCGGGAGGGGTCGGCACCGGGGTAGCGGATGCTGACGTGCTCGAGCTGGACGCCCATGAGGCCCATGATACCCTGCGGTGTAATGAGGATTGTTCGCATTCGGCCGCCGTTGCTCTGCCACGCCGCGGCGCTGCCATGCGGGCCCTGCTGATCGCCCTGTGCGGCGTGCTGGCGCTGCCGGTGCTGGGCGTCTGGGCGGCCTGGATCGGCTTCGATGCCGCCGCCGCCGACACGCTCGGCCACCTGTGGAGCACGGTGCTGCCGGCCTATGCGCTGCAATCGCTCTGGCTCAGCCTGGGCGTGGCGGTCGGCGTCGCGCTGGTCGGCGGCGGTGCGGCCACGCTGGTGGCGCTGTTCGAGTTTCCCGGCCGACGCGCGTTCGAATGGGCCTTGCTGCTGCCGATGGCGATGCCGGCCTACGTCCTGGCCTATGCCTACACCGACGCCTTGCAGCCGAGCGGACCGGTGCAGTCGTCGCTGCGCGCGGTCATCGGCGGCGGCGGCCCGTTGTGGCCCGACGTGCGCAGCCTGCCCGGCGCTGTTGTGCTGTTCGTGCTGGCGCTGTACCCCTATGTGTTTGTGCTGGTGCGCGCCAGCCTCATCGAGCGGGCCGCCGCGTTGATGGAGGCCGCACGCCTGCTGGGCGCCGGGCTGCGCCGGCGCCTGGTCGAGGTGGCGTTGCCGCTGGCCCGGCCGGCACTGGCCGCCGGCGTGCTGCTGGCGCTGATGGAAACGCTGGCCGACTACGGCGTGGGTTCCTATTTCGGCCTGTCCACCTTCACCACGGGCATCTACAAGGCCTGGCTGGCGATGGACGACCGCATCGCGGCGGCCCAGCTGGCGAGCCTGCTGCTGCTGGTGGTGGCGTCGCTGCTGTGGTTGGAGCGCCGTGCGCAGTCGCGCCTGCGGTTCACGGGCACCCGGGGCGGGGCCGCTGCCCAGGGTCTCGACGCACGGCCGACCGAGCTGACCGGCCCGGCGGCCTGGCTGGCCATGCTCGTCTGCGCTGCCCCGGTGCTGCTTGGCTTCGTGTTGCCCTGCGGGTGGCTCGCGCGGCTGGTGTGGATCGAGGCGGCACATGGCGACGTCGGGCTGCCGCTGGCGCGATTTGCCGGCTGGGCCTGGCACACGCTCACGTTGGCCGGCACCGCGGCCGTGCTGGCCACGCTGCTGGCGATGCTGCTGGGCGCCTGGCAGCGGGCCGAGCCGCCGCGCCAGTGGTCGGGGTTGCACACCGGCGCCCGGGTCGTCTCGCTCGGCTACGCGGTGCCCGGCGCGGTGATCGCGGTCGGCCTGTTGCTGCCGCTGGGCTTCGTGCAGGCGCGCTGGCCGGACACCGGGGCCGGCGTGTGGCTCACCTCGACCGCGCTCGGTCTCGTGTACGCCTACGTGGTGCGCTTCAGCGCGGTGGCAATGCAGTCGGTGCAGTCCGGCTACGCCCGTATTCCGCTGTCGATCGACGACAGCGCGCGGCTGCTCGGCGCCGGAGTGTGGCGCCGCTGGCACGAGCTGCACCGGCCGCTGCTGCGCCGCTCGGCGTTCGCCGCCGGGTTGCTCGTCTTCGTCGACGTGATGAAGGAACTGCCGGCGACGCTGCTGCTGCGCCCGTTCGGCGTCGACACGCTGGCGGTGGTGGCCTACAACTTCGCGCGTGACGAGCGCCTGGCCGAGGCCGCCCTGCCGAGCCTGGCGATCGTGGCGGTGGGTCTGCTGCCGGTGGCGCTGCTGTCGCGGGCGATGCGCAGCCGCTGAAGTGGTCCCACCGACAGGAATCGAACCTGTATCTGGCGCTTAGGAGGCGCCCGTTCTATCCATTGAACTACGGCGGGCAGGCGACGTGTGATTCTGTCATGCGACCCGCGGCGCTCAGTTCCAACGCCACGACCAGATCACGTCGAGCGAGTTCTCCACGCCCGACTGCGCGCGCAGCGTGAAGCGCTGCGCCGCGCGGTAGATCAGCTGCCAGGTACCGGTGGTGGCGTTGACGCTGCGTTCGTAGCCGACGTACCAGCGCTGCGACAACTGGCGGCCGAGCGAGACGATGGTCTCGCGTGTCTCACCTTCGCTTTGCCGCAACGAGAAGTCCGACAGCCCGATCTGGTTCAGCACCTGGTCGGTCGGCCCCTGCTTCTCGCCCGACAGCAGCGCCACGGCGGCGCGCTGCAGCAGCGCTGTGTCGGTGCGGCCGAGGCCGTCGCTGGCGCGGCCGAGCACCAGCCACGACAGCTTGTCCATCTCCGACATCTCGGGCTCGCTGAACAGTCGCACGCGCGGATTGGCCAGCGTGCCGGTCACCGCGACGCCGACGCGCACGTCGAGGTTCGGCCGGATCGCCACGATGTCCAGCCGCGGGTTCTCGGCTTCGCCGGCGAACAGCAGTTCGCCGCGCTCGATCGTCATCTTCTGTGCATAGGCCAGATAAGTGCCCGAGGCCGTGCGCACGGTGCCGTTCACGGCCATGCGACCGCCCGGTGTGCTGAGCTTGAGGTCGCCGCGCAAACCGGAATCGAGCCCGCGCCCCCGCACCTGCAGCCTGTCACCGAGGTCGATCGCCAACGCGACCTGTGCGTTGCGCAGCGCCGCCGGCACCGGACGCGGCGCCCGCTCGGCCGACGTTGCCGCCGCCGAGGCCGCGCCGTTGGCCGGCCGGGCGACGGTGACGTCGCTGTCCAGCCTGGGTGTGTCGCCCCGGGTGAAGTCGATCAGCCCCTCGTCGACGACGAAGCGGCCGTCGAGCTTGAGCGCATCGCGCGAGAAATCGAGCGCGGCCTGTCCGCTGGCGACCAGCCGGCGGTCGATGCGGCCGAGCAGGCGGAACCGCTCGGCTTGCAGCCGCAGGTGTGCGCTCGGTGCGTCGCCGAGCGTGGCGTCGCCGGTAACCTTGAGTGTGCCGTCGCCGCCCTTGAACTCGAAGCGCTGCACGCGTGCAACGGCGCCGTCGAGCGTGGCCGACAGTTCACCGTCGCTGACGCCGACGCCCTGCAGCGTGTTGCGCACCGACAGGTTGCTGCCGCGCAGGTTGCCGCGCACCTCCGGCGCGCCGAAGCGGCCGCCGAGCGCGCCGCTCACCTGCAGGCTGCCGCCCAGCCGCCAGCCCGGCGGCACCCACACGCCCCAGGCGCCCAGATTGGCCACGCGCATCTCGAGCACGCCCTCGAGCGGCGCGTCGGCGGCCGGCCAACGCGTGCGCGCATTGGTGCGCATCACCTGCGAGCCGGCCATCTCGCCGAGTTGCTGGCCGGCCGCACCCTGGGCGAATTGCCACAATCCGTCGTGTGCCGCGAAGACGAGCCGCAGCTCGTTGAGCCCGAGCGCCTGCGACGTGCCGGCCTCGTCGGCGATGCGCAGGTCGCCGCCCACGCGCTCGAGCACCACGTCGGCGTCGAAGCGCTCGGCCGCGTGCATCTCGATGCGGCCGGCCAGCGCCAGGTCGCCGGTCCAGCCGATGTCGGGCTGCAGCCGGGCGAGCAGCGGCGCCACCGCCAGCGGTTCGAGCTCGCCGCGCAGGTCGATGCGGTCGTCGCCGCTGCTGGCCTGCCAGGTTGCCTCGGTCCAGCGCAGCGCGGCGCCGGTGGGCAGCGTCACGCGGCCGGGTGCGAGCTGGGCACGCCGGGGCAGGGCGTTCTCGTCGAGCGACACCTGCACCTGCAGCGCACGCGCATCGAGCCAGGGCGCGCCGCCGTCCTGCCTGCCGCCGATGCGCAGCGACGTCGGGTCGGCGCGCCAGCTGCTGCCGCCACCGGCCTCGCGCTGCCATTGGCCCTGGCCGTCGAGCGTGAGCCGCGTGCCGCCGTTGGTGCCGCCCAGCCACGACTCGCTCCATGCCGGTGGCCGCAGCGGCGTGTCGATCTGCAGTTGCAGGTGATGGTCGGCGCGTGTGCCGTCCAGGCGCGCGGTCAGGGCATCGATGCGCTGCTCGCCCTGCTGGGCATCGGTGAGCGTGGCCTGCAGCTTGAGTGCGCCGGCGTCGCCGGGCTCGAACGCCCAGCTGACGTCGCCCTGCGCGAGGCGGGCACGGCGCCACTGCACGGCGCGCGCCTGCAGCTGGCCCTGGCTGCCGATGGCAGGCCAGCGGCCGCGCAGTTGTGCATCGCCGCGCAGGTCGCCGCGCAACTCCTGCGCCTGCGCCGACCAGGCCGGCGGCAGCAGCGCAATCAGCGGCTGCAGCTGGGCCAGCGCGGGTGCAACCAGGCGCAGCTGCCAGCGGTCGGCCGCGGCGTTGCTCGCCCACTGTCCGTTCAACTCGATGCGGTTGTTCGCCGCCTGCGCCTGCAGCTCGACCATCAGCGCGCTGTCCTGCGCGTGCAGTTGCGTGCGGCCGGTCAACGGCACGCCCGCCAGCACGCTGTCGCCGAGGTCCAGCAGCACGGCGCCGCGCAGTGCGGCCATCGCCGCGCTGCGGTCGCGCGCCAACAGCGGGCCGAACGACTCAGGCACCACCAGCGACTGGATCTGCCAGCGGCCGTCGAAGCGATGCGGCCCGCGCGACCACGCCGAGCCCGTCGTGCCCGGCCACCAGGGCAGCGGATCGAAGCGCGCCAGCTCGCCCTCGCCGTCGAGCTGCCAGCCGCGGCCGGTCGCGCCGCCGGCGAGCCGCTGCGCCTGCAGGCGCGCGCTCAACGACGCGTCGCCGCTGCGCGCCTGCAGCTTGGTGACGGCGACACGGTCGGCCGTCGCCTCGGCCTGCAGTTCTGCGCGCACCGGCGTGCGCGCGCTGCCATGCGTGCCGGTCAGGTCGGCCTTCAATTGCGCACGCCAGCCGGCGACAGGTGGCGACGGTGCCGCGGGCACCGATGCGGCCGGCCGCTGCGCGGTTGGCGCGGGGAGCCCCTGGACCTCGAGCGTCAGCGGGCCGCCGACCTCGAGCGCGCCGGCGCGCGCGTCGAGCCGGGCGGGCAGCACGCCGCGGGTCTGCAACTGCAGGCGCAGGCTGCTGCCCTCCCAGCTGCCGCGGCCCTCGGCGCGGCCGGCCGGGCCCCGCTCGTCGGCCAGCTGCGCGTCGAGGTGGCGGATCTCGATACGGTCGAGCCGATTCGGCGTGGCACCGAGCTCGAGTTGCAGCTGGCGCAGTGGCAGGCGGCCTGCGTCCCAACGGCCGGGCGCCAGGTTGTCCAGCCGCACCGACGCGCTGGCCGCCTTGTCGAGACCGGCGGTATCGACCTTGGCCAACGCGCGGATGCGCGTGCGCGGTGCGGCGGCCGACAGCGCGGCCAGGTCGAGCTCGTCGGTGCTCAGCGTCAAAGCCGCCAGTGGCCAGGCGGCGAACGGTTCGATGCGCGCTTGGGCGTCGAGCGTCGGCGCGGCCGCGTTGGCATCGGCATCGCCGCGCAGCCGTGCCGTGGTGTCCAGCCGGGCCAGCGGGCCGTTCGCCTGCAGCGATGCCTGCCACGGCGTACCCTCGAGCGCACGCGCCTCGACTGCGAGCGACAGCGGCATCGGCGCATCGGTGCCGATCTGCGCGCGTCCCTGCAGCTGCGCGCGATCGAACCGCAACGACACCGCATCGAGGCGGTGCTCGCTGCCGTCGCGCCCGCCGAGCACGACGCGTGCCGTCAGCTCGCGCAGCGGGGCCAGTGCATCGACGCGCACCTCAGCCACCTGCAGGGTGTCGACCGCCAGCAGGAACGGCAGCCGCAGCTGCGTCGGCGGCTCGCCCGCCGCCGGCTGCGCCGGCGACTGCCAGGTCACGCGCGCCGCCTGCAGCTGCTCGAGGCCCAGGCCGATCCAGGCACCGCCGGTCGGGAGCAACTGCCACGAGGGACGTGACCACTGCAGCTGCTCGATGCGCAGCGTCGGCTGCTGCGGCGTGCCGCTCCAGCGCAGCTCGTCGATGCGCAGATGGTCGCCGGCCAGCGCACCCTGCAACCCGCTCACGCTCAGGCCGGGTACGTGCGACAGCAACCAGCGCGTGCCGTCTTCGCGCCGCACGGCGGCATTCAGCGCCAGCAGCGGTGCCACGATCGCCGTGGCGAGCAGCACCAGCACGAGCCGCATCGGCCAGCGCCGCGGGCGAGGGGCGGCCGGCTCGGTGGCCATGCGATCGGTCGAGCGGCTCATGCGCTGTTCAACGCGCTAGAAGGCGATGCCGACCGACAGGTGCAGGCGTGCCTTGTGCAACTCTTCGCCGTACGCCCAGTCGACGCGCAGCGGGCCGACCGGGCTGCGCCAGCGCAGGCCGACGCCGTAACCGAGTGCCGGCTTGAATCCGGTCCAGCTGTCGGCGGCCCGGCCGGCGTCGAAGAAGACGGCGCCCCACAGGCTCGGCATCCGGTTGGTGAACGGCCGTGCCAGCTCGATGCTGGTGGTGGCGAGCACGTTGCCGCCGGTGATGACGCCGTTCGCGTCGGTCGGTGCGAGCGAGCGGTAGGGGTAGCCGCGCACCGAATCGTCGCCGCCGGCGCGGAAGGCCAGCGCATCGGGCAACGCGACGGTGTCGCGCTTGAAGATCTGGCCCAGTTCGAGCCGCGCATTGCTGTACCAGTTGCCGCCGAGCGGCAGGTAGCCGGTGAGGCGGCCGTAGGCGCGCGTGAACGGGCCGCTCTCGGCATAACTGCTGAAGGCCCAGCCGACGCCGCCCTGCGCCGACAGGCTGACGCCGCGCGTGGGCAGGATCACGCTGTCGAGGTTGCGCCACACGCCGTGGTACTGCAAGCTGAGTGCCTGCGCGTCGCGGCGCGTGCCGGTGGCTGTGGTCTGCAGCGAGCGATCGAGGCCGACGAAATACAGCCGCTCGATGCGCGGCGTGTCCTGCGTGCGGCCCAGCCGCAGGCGCTGCGACAGCACGACGTCGACGTCGCTCTTCAGCCGTTCGACCTGCCCGCCGAGCAAGTTGCGATAGAAGCGGTCGCCGGGGTGTGTGCTGATCTCGCCTTCCCAGGCCTGGCGGTCGCGGCCGACCTCGAACTTGTTGTGCGCGGTGGCCGCCTCGCCGAAGATGCGGCGGTGGGTGTGTTCGAACGTCAGCCGCGGGCCTGTATTCGCGCTGACGCCGACACCGAAGGTGGCTGACTGCAACGGCGATTCGCGCAGCTGCACCGTGACAGGCGCGCCTTCTGCCTGCGCCGAGTCGGCGTCGAAGGAAACCACCGCGGTGTCGAACAGGCCGCTCTTGCGCAGCCGGTCCTGAAAGTCGAGCAGCAGTGTCTCGGTCAGCGGCTCGCCCGGCGCGAAGCCGGCCATGTTGCGCACGGTGGACTCGTCGTGGCGGTCGAGCCCCTCGATGTGCAGCGCGCCGGCCAGGAAGCGCGGCCCGCTGTCGATCTCCACCGCCAGAATGGCCGCGGCCGCCGCGCTGTCGACCTCGGCCGCGCTGCGCGTGAGCGTCGCGCGCGCATAGCCGAGGCCGCGCAGCTGCGCGACCACCCCTGTCTTGGCGCTGCTCCAGTCGGCATTGCGGAAGGGCGCGCCGGCGGCCAGCGACCAGGCCTTGCGCAACGCCTCGATCTGCTCGCGCGCCTCGGCGTCGCCGGCCTGCGCGCGCTGCTGCAGCGTCCCCTCCACCACCACCGCCACGCTGCGCACGCGCGTGCGCGGGCCCGGCGTGACCTGCACGATCACGCGGCCGGGCGGCGCAGGGTCGCGACGCACCTGCACCTCGGCGGCGAAGTAGCCTTCGGTCTGTAGCAGCTCGCGTGCCTGCGCCGGCGCCGCGCCGATCAGGCGCAGCCATTCGGTCTCGTCGGGTGCTTCGTCCTCGCGCAGCGCGACCAGGCGGGCAAGGTCGAGATGGCGTTGCAGCAGCTCGCGCAGCGCCGTCGGTGCCTGGATTTCCAGCACGGGCGCCGCTGCCCCCGCGGGCGACCTCGTATGGGCCGGCTTGGCTTCGAAGGGGGCGTCGCCGGCGGGCAGGCGGTCGTCGTCGGTGGCCTCGCCGTTCGCGGCGAAGCTGGCGCAGCCGGTGGCCAGCATGGCACAGCAGGCGGCGCCCAGCGCCGCCACGATCAGGGAAAGGCGGTGCTGCGGATCACCACTCACTTGCTGAGCAGGCGCATGGCCGACTCGAGCCCGACCAGCGTGAGCGGAAACATGCGCTGGTGCGTGAGCTGCTGGATGATGGCGATGCTCTGCCGGTACTGCCACACGCCCTGCGGCTCGGGGTTGATCCACGCGTACTTGGGGAACGCGTTGGTCAGCCGCTGCAGCCACTCGGCGCCCGGCTCCTCGTTGTTGTACTCGACGCTGCCGCCGGGCTGCAGCACCTCGTACGGGCTCATCGTCGCGTCGCCGACGAAGATCAGCTTGTAGTCCTTGTTGTATTTGCGGATGATGTCCCAGGTCGGCGTCTTCTCGGAGAAGCGCCGCCGGTTGTTCTTCCACATGAAGTCGTAGACGCAGTTGTGGAAGTAGTAGAACTCGAGGTGCTTGAACTCGGTCTTGGCGGCCGAGAAGAGCTCCTCCACGCGATGGATGTGCTCGTCCATCGTGCCGCCCACGTCCATCAGCAGCAGCACCTTCACCTTGTTGTGCCGCTCGGGGATCATCTTGATGTCGAGCATGCCGGCATTGGCGGCGGTGCTGTGGATCGTGTCGTCCAGATCCAGCTCGAGGTCGGAGCCCTCGCGCGCAAAACGGCGCAGCCGCCGCAGCGCGACCTTGATGTTGCGCGTGCCGAGTTCGAGCGAGTCGTCGTAGTCCTTGTAGGCGCGCTGGTCCCACACCTTCACCGCCGAGCGGTTGCGCCCCTTGTCCTGCCCGATGCGGATGCCCTGCGGGTTGTAGCCGTAGGCGCCGAACGGGCTGGTGCCGCCGGTGCCGATCATCTTGCTGCCGCCTTCGTGGCGCTTCTTCTGCTCCTCGAAGCGCTGCTTGAGCGTCTCCATCAGCTCGTCCCAACCCATCTTCTCGATCTTGGCCTTGTCCTCCGGGCTCAGCTCCAGTTCGAGGTTCTTGCGCAGCCATTCGAGCGGAATATCCTGCGTGAAGTCGGCCAGCATCTCCACGCCCTTGAAGTAGGCCGAGAACGCGCGGTCGAACTTGTCGAAGTGGGCCTCGTCCTTGACCAGCGAGGTGCGCGCGAGGTAGTAGAAGTCGTCCACCGACGGGCCGATCACCTCGGCCTTGATGGCCTCGAGCAGGGTGAGGAATTCCTTCACCGAGACCGGCAGCTTGGCCGCGCGCAGCGTGTAGAAGAAGTTGATCAGCATGACGCCCGCAAGCATAGCCGCAGACCGCGCCCGGCGCTGGCGCCGGTCACGACTGGATGCGTTTGCGCCGTGGCGCCGGCACCTCGGGCGGCTGGGTCTTTGGTCGCGTCGCCGCATCGTGGCGCTTGAGCCAGCCGAACAGCTCGCCGTACCAGAGCTTGCTGTTGCGTGGCTTCAGCACCCAGTGGTTCTCGTCCGGGAACCAGACCAGCCGGGCGTCGATGCCACGGTGCTTGAGCACGTTGTAGTAGGCCAGACCCTGCGCATCGGGCACGCGGTAGTCGAGCGCACCGTGGATCACCAGCGTGGGCGTCGCGAAGCGGGCGGCGAACGCGTGCGGCGACTGGGCATGCACCTGCGCCATGTCGTCCCAGTACGCGGCGCCGAGCTCCTTGGGGAACCAGGTGTAGGCGTCCTCGGCGAACATGCCGACCCAGTCGTAGCAGCCGGCGTGGCACACGTAGGCGGCGTAACGGCCGGGCCTGGCGTGCGCGTTCATCCACGCCACCATGTAGCCGCCATAGCTGCCGCCGGCGGCGAACACGCGGCTCTTCTCGATCCACGGTTTCTTGACGAACCAGTCGGTCGCGGCCTCGATGTCCTGCAGCTCGAGCTGGCCCCAGCGGTGGGTGATCGAATCGAGGAAGGCATAGCCGAAGCTCGACGAGCCGTGGTAGTTGACGCCGACCACCACGTAGCCCTGGGCGGCGAAGACATGGTTGTTCCAGCGCCAGTGCCAGCCGTCGCCCGGCGCGGTGTGCGGGCCGCCATGGATGGTCTGCAGCAGCGGGTAGCGCTTCTTCGGGTCGAAGCCGGGCGGGTAGTAAACCCACATCTGCACCGGATCGTCCTGCGCACCGCGGATCCACACTTCCTCGTGGCGACCAAGCCGCACACCGGCCAGCACGTCGTCGTTGAACGTTTCGATGCGCCGCGGCAACGTGCCGGGCAGCATGGCGTGCACGCGCGGCGGATGGTCGGCCGCGTCGGTCACCGTCACCACAGTGCCGGCGGCCTTGTCGAACGCATGCACCGTGCCGCCCTCGGCAACCACCTCGGCGCGGCGGTCCGGCCGGTCGAAGCGCCAGAGATGGGTGCGCCCTTTCTGCTCGGCGGTGAAAAGCACCGCCTGGCCGTCGCTCTCCCACAGCAGCGGCGCCTGCACCTCGTGGTCCCATTCGGCGCTCTCGACTTCCCAGTGGCCGCTGGCGCGGTCCCACACCGCCAGCTGCGCCGGCATGGTGTGCTTGAGGCCGTCGTGGCGCGCCAGAAACGCGACCTGGTCGCCGTCGCTGCTGTAGCGCGGCGCGCCGAACGTCCAGTTGGCATCACGCACGAGCGTGGTGTAGCGGCCGCTCTTCAGGTCCAGCTCGGCCAGTGCAAAGCGGTTGTCGGGCCGCTTCTCGTCGGCGGGATCGAACGCGAACACGATGCGCCGGCCGTCGGGCGCGATGTCGAAGCACTTGTCGTCCGGCTCGGCCCGCTCGAGCTCGAAGCCGCTGCCTTCGAACAAGTTGCGCACGCGGCCGCTGCCGATGTCGAGCACGTGCAGCTGCGGCACGCGGTCCATCGGCAACGAGTGGTCCCAGTAGCGGTACAGCGCCTCGCTCGTCACGTAGGCACTTTCCTTGCGTTCGGCGTGCGCCTTCATGCGCGCCGCCTGTGCGGCGCTGCCCTTGGCATCGGGCCAGACCCAGGAGACGAAGGCCACGCGGCGTCCGTCGGGGAACCAGCGGAATGCGTCGACACCGGTGGCGACGCTGCCGATGCGGCGCGCCTCGCCGCCGTCGGGCGCGATCACGTAGAACTGCGCTGCGTCGTCCTTGACGCCTTGCTGCTCGCGCCGGGCGACGAAGCCGATCAGGTCGCCGTGCGGGCTGAAGGCGGCCTGGCCGTCCTTGGTGCCGCACTGGGTGAGCCGGCGCGCCGCGCCGCCGAGCGTCGACAGTAGCCACAGCGATGTGCTCTGGCTGTTGGCGGACAGGTCGGCGCTCTGCACGCTCACCACCGCCTGGGCTCCGTCGGGTGAGGCGCTGACGCCGCCGATGCGCTGCATCGCCCACAGCGTGTCGATGTCGAGATTTTTCTTGCGGGCCATGGGCTCTCCCATTCGATGCGGGCAGATGATGGAACGGTGACGGAATTGCCGCTCCGTGGCTCAAGTGTCGCCGCGGACGGCCGATGAACCAGCGAGCCGCTGTCCCGGGTCCCTCGGGCGGATGCGGCTTCTCCGGCATCGCCTGGGCATGAACGACGCTTCGATCCTGATTCTCGCGCTGGCGATCCAGCAGCTGCTGTTCGCGGCCGGCTGGTGGCTGAGCGCGCGGCACCTGGCCGGTGCGCGCACGGCGCTGCATCATTGGGCCGGCTTCTGCATCGCCAGTGGCGTGTCGCTGCTGTTGTTCACCGAGCCGGCACGGGCGATGTTCGGCGACCTGGCCGTCACGTTGCGCAACACCGGCATCGTGCTCGCTTTCGTGTTGCTGCGCCGAGGTTTGCTCGTGTTCACGCGGCAGTCGCCGCGCGACGCCGAGCAGTGGACATGCTTCGCGCTATATGCGGCCGTGCTGGCCCTGATCGGCGCGACGCCGGCGCAGGCGGTCGAACGCACCGTGGTGCTGTCAATCGCGATGAGCTGGCTGCTGCTGCGCTCGGCGCTCGAGCTGGCGCGCGGCGGCCGCGCCGAATTCGGCACTGCCGCGGTGGCGGTGATCGCCTCGCCGCTGTTGCTGCTGGGCAGCGTGATGGCCCTGCGCGCATTGCTGGTGCTGACCAGTCCGCAGCTCGGCGCGGCGAGCATCACGAAGCCGGTCCATTTCAACATCGTGCTGCTGCTGACGATGGTGGTGCTCGCGTCGATGTTCCAGGTGGCGCTCGGCTTTCTGGTGATGCGCCGCATGGTGCTCGAACTGCAGCACCTGTCCAGCCACGACAGCCTGACCCGGCTGTTGAACCGGCGTGCCTTCGAGCAGCGCCTGGCACAAGAGGTGGCCGCCAGCCGGCGCAGCGGCTTGCCGCTGGGCCTGCTGATGGTTGACATCGACCACTTCAAGCACATCAACGATCGCTTCGGTCATCAGGCCGGCGACAGCGCGCTGCACCTGACCGCGCAGCGGCTGGCGCGGGCCGCGCGCAGCAGCGACGTGGTCGCGCGGGTCGGTGGCGAGGAATTCGGCGTGCTACTGCCCGCCACCGACGCGGCGGGCATCCGCCACAGCGCCGAGAGACTGCGCCACGCGGTGGGTGATGAGCCGCTCGCCTTTGCCGATGCCCGTCACCCGGTGACGGTGAGCGTCGGCGCGTCGATGCTGTTGACGCAGGAGGCCGATGCCGAGGCCCTGCTGCGGCGCGCCGACCAGGCGCTCTATCGGGCCAAGGCCGACGGGCGCGATCGCGTGGTCTTCGACACGCTGGCGCAGGTGAGCGATGGCGACGGAGCGCCGCGCGCGGTGTCGCGGCCGGCCGAATTGCGCTGAATGCCGGTGCGCCGCCTCAGCGCGGCCGCTCAAGCTGCCAGGCCAGGTGCGTCCGGATCGTCGGCCACTCGGCTGCGGTGATGCTGTAGACCGCGGTATCGCGCAGCGTGCCGTCGGCCATGCGCTGATGTGCGCGCAGCATGCCGTCGAGCTGGGCGCCCAGGCGTTCGATGGCGCGACGACTTTGCATGTTGAGCCGGTGCGTGCGGAACTCCACCGCGATGCAATCCAGCGTTTCGAACGCATGACGCAGCAGCATCAGCTTGCACTCGGTGTTGAGAGGCGTACGCTGCACGCGCTGCGCATACCAGGTCGAGCCGATCTCGACGCGCCGGTTCGCCGCATCGATGTTCATGTAGGTGGTCATGCCGGCGATGCGGCCTTTGGCATCCAGCACCGTGAACGGCAGCATCAAGCCCCTGGCCTGCAGGCCGAGCCGGCGCGCGATCTCGGCGGCCATGCCGTCGGGCGAGGGCACCGCGGTGTACCAGAGCTGCCACAGCTCGCCGTCGCGGGCGGCCTCGACGAGGCCCGGCTCATGCGCCGCCGACAGCGGCTCCAGACGAACGTGTTCGCCGCGCAGGTCGACGGGTGCTGGCCAGCTCATCGCGCTCGGCCAAAACTGTTCCAGTGAACACCGCGGATCCGGCTGCGCCGGGCCGCCGGTGTTGCCCCCTCGAGGGGGAGGCGGCCGCCAGGCCGCTTCGGGGGTGGGCCCATCAGGCCCATCACCTGTTATGCCTTTGCATGAACACGAGCTTCTCGAACAGCGTCACGTCCTGCTCGTTCTTCAGCAGCGCGCCCACCAGCGGCGGCACCGACACCTTGTCGTCCTTGCTCTGCAGCGCATCGAGCGGGATGTCCTCGGCCACCAGCAGCTTGAGCCAGTCGAGCAGCTCGGAGGTGGAGGGCTTCTTCTTCAGTCCGGGCAGGCCGCGCACGTCGTAGAAGGTCTTCAGCGCGGCACCGAGCAACTCCTTCTTCAGCCCCGGGAAGTGCACGTCGATGATTCGCTTCATCGTGTCGGCGTCGGGGAACTTGATGTAGTGGAAGAAGCAGCGCCGCAGGAACGCGTCGGGCAGCTCCTTCTCGTTGTTCGACGTGATGAACACCACCGGACGGTGCTTGGCCTTGATGAGTTCGCGCGTCTCGTAGACATAGAACTCCATGCGGTCGAGCTCGCGCAGCAGGTCGTTGGGGAACTCGATATCGGCCTTGTCGATTTCGTCGATCAGCAGCGCCACCGGCTGCTCGGCCGTGAAGGCCTGCCACAGCACGCCCTTGACGATGTAGTTGTGGATGTCCTTGACCCGCTCATCCCCGAGCTGGGAGTCGCGCAGCCGGCTCACGGCGTCGTATTCGTACAAACCCTGCATGGCTTTG
>Ga0075356_1000065_pt1 | contig 20479 bp, 22 predicted proteins | sample WestPond_Cattail_FD_120073 | JGI IMG/M metagenome (GOLD analysis project Ga0075356, IMG submission 120073) | Natural and restored wetland microbial communities from the San Francisco Bay, California, USA, that impact long-term carbon... | ecosystem: Environmental > Terrestrial > Soil > Wetlands ... | reverse complement strand
GAGCTGGTCGAGCCCCACCTGTGGGAGCCGACGTTCATTGTCGACCATCCGGTCGAGGTAAGCCCGCTGGCGCGCGCGTCGGACACCGACCCGACGCGCACCGAGCGCTTCGAGCTCTACATCACCGGCCGCGAGATCGCTAACGGCTTTTCCGAGCTCAACGATGCCGAGGACCAGGCGGCGCGTTTCCAGTCGCAGGCCACCAACAAGGAGGCCGGCGACGAGGAGGCGATGTACTACGACGCCGACTTCATCCGCGCGCTCGAGTACGGTATGCCGCCGGCCGGCGGCTGCGGCATCGGCATCGACCGGCTGGTGATGCTGCTGACCGACAGCGCGAGCATTCGCGACGTGATCCTGTTCCCGGCGCTGCGCCGCGAGGGCTGAGGCCGGCCCCAGCGCGGGGTCAGCGGTTCTCGAAGTTCGGCTTGCGCTTGTTCAGGAAGGCATCCATGCCTTCCTTCTGGTCGGCGGTGGCGAACAGCGAGTGGAACAGCCGCCGCTCGAACATCACGCCATCGGACAGGTTCGCCTCGAAGGCGCGGTTGACGGCCTCCTTGGCCATCATCACGCTCGGCCCGCTCATCGCGCAGATCACCTCGGCAGCGGCGATCGCCTCGGCCAGCAGTTTGTCGGCCGGCACCACGCGCGAGACCAGGCCTGCGCGCTCGGCCTCGGCGGCGTCCATCATGCGTCCGGTCAGCACCATGTCCATCGCCTTGGCCTTGCCCACCGCACGCGGCAGTCGCTGCGTGCCGCCGGCGCCCGGCATGATGCCGATCTTGATCTCCGGCTGACCGAAACGCGCCGTGTCAGCCGCGATGATGAAGTCGCACATCATCGCCAGTTCGCAGCCTCCGCCGAGCGCGAAGCCGGCCACCGCGCCGATCACCGGCTTCCTCACGCTGCGAATCGTCTCCCAGTTGCGGGTGATGAACTCGTTCTTGTAGACGTCCATGTAATGGTAGTGCGCCATCGCTGCGATGTCGGCACCGGCCGCAAACGCCTTGTCGCTGCCGGTCAGCACGATGCAGCCGATGCCGTCGTCGGCGTCGAATGCCTTCAGGGCGGCGCCCAGCTGATCCATCAGCGCGTCGTTCAGCGCGTTCATCTGCTTCGGCCGGTTCAGCGTCAGCAGCCCCACGCGCCGCGAGCCCTCACCGCGCCGCTCCGCTTGCACCAGGATGTCCGTCATGTCGTGCGCTCCTTGTCGGCCGCGATTGTCGCCGAGGGCGATCGGGGCGCGAACGGGGCGCGCTCAGCGCCCGGCCGACTGTTGGGGGGCGCGCTGCAGCATCAGGTCGACGAAAGTCTCGGGGTCCTGCCGGATCAGGATGCGCACCGGCAGGTACTGCAGCTGCGGCGCAAACCAGATCTCGGCCGTCATGTCGCCTCCGCGCCGCGGCGGGCGGCGCGGCTTCACGTGCACCGTGGGCACTTCGGCGAACGGCAGCTGCAACACCTCCTCGCCGACCACGTCGTACTGCCACACCTCCACCCGCCGCGGCAGCGCGAGCGGAATGTCGATCGTGCGGCCCACCGTCAGCAGGTGGGGCTGCGTCGTGAAGATCCACGTCAGCTGCACGAACAGGCTTGCTTCGTCCTGCACGCCGGCCATCGTCGGTGCCTCGCGTCCCTCGGGCAGCAGCACCTTGTCGGGCTCGAAGGTCATCGCCCAGCGCCGGCTGCGAAAAGCCACGCGCTGCTCGCCGTCGAAGCGGCGTGGTGCCAGGCCGCGGTCGCCCAGCTCGCCGTCGCTGCTGACGCGGCGCATCAGCAGCGGCGCGAACGGCGGGCCGATCATGGCCTGCAGGTGGACCTGATAGCGCAGGCCGACGCGGATCCACTCCACGGTGGCCTGCCCCTGCACCTCGCCGCGATAGTTGCCCGCCAGCTGGTAGGCCAGCCGTGTCGACGGCGGCCAATCGAACGGCTGCGCGGCCGGCGCCGACGCCGGGGCGGAGGCAACTGGCGGCGCGGCGACGGCAGGCACCGGTGCGGCTGGTGCCGGGGGCAGCTCGGCCGACGCAGGCTGGTTCGGCGGGACTGGCGTGTCGAGCAGTGGCGCAGGCTCGGGCGGCGCCGGCACCTCCGGTGGAGGCGGAGCCGGTTCCACCTTGGCCACCACCGTCTCCTGCCGCTGCGGCGCAGAAGCTGGCGTCGACGCCGCCGGTTTGGCGGCAGCCGCGCGGCGCGGCCGTGGTCGCGCCGTCGCCACCGGCGCGGCCGGCGCCTGCGGCGGCGGCGCCAGGGCCAGCTCGCGCACGTAGGCCACCTCGATGCGGCGGATCGACGAGTTCGAGGCACCAAAGCCCAGGCGGTCCTCCATCAGCTCGTCGCCGAGCCAGAGATGGCCCGCCGTGACCAGCAGCGCCGTCGCCAGCACGCCGGGCCGCCGCAGCGGCGAGCGCCTCAGGTACCCAGCCATGCCCGCCGCCGGGCCAGGACCTCGCGATCGGCCGATGCCGCGAGCGCCAGGCGCACGGTGCGGCCGATCGGCGCGCGCGGGTCCGGCTGCACCTCGAGCGTCAGCAGGCGTTGATCGCGCGCCAGCGTCAGCGCGAACGCCCGCTCGGCGCCGATCCACTGCAGCGCATCGTCGAGCTTGCGCACGCGCCAGCCGTCGACCGCCAGCAGTTCGTCGCCGGCGCTCAGGCCCGCCCGCTGCGCCGCGCTGTCGGCCAGCACCGCCTTGACCTGCACCCCGCTGACCGGCCCTTCGCTCAGCCGCAGGCCGAGCCCGGCAGCCAGGCCAGCGCGGTCGTCGGCGATGTCGATACCCATGCCGCGCAGCAGCCCCGGCAACGGCAGCTCCTGCACATCGTGCACCCAGCGCTCGAGCTCGCGCTGGTAGGAGCGACCGCCGCAGCGCTGCAGTTCGCGCAACAGGTCGCTCTCGTCGACCGGACCGCCGCCGCTGGCGCGCCAGAGCGCGCGCAGCACCGCGTCGAGCGAGACGCCATCGGCGCGCAGCGTGAGGTCGAGCGCCAGCGCGACCAGCGCGCCCTTGGCGTAGTAGCTCACGGTGGCGTTGGCAGTGTTCTCGTCGGCACGGTAGTACTTGGTCCAGGCATCGAAGCTCGCGTCGGCCACGCTCTGCACGAGGCGACCCGGCGTGGTCCGCACCGCGTTGATGCTCTTGGCCAGCAGTCGCAGGTAGCGTGCGGCGTCGATCAGCCCCGCGCGCAGCAGCAGCAGGTCATCGTAGTAGGAGGTGGCTCCCTCGAACAGCCACAGCAGCCGCGTGTAGTTCTCGCGCGAGTAATCGAACGCCGCGAACTCCCGCGGCTTGAGCCGCTTGACGTGCCAGGCATGGAAGTACTCGTGGCTGATCAGCCCGAGCAGGTCGACATAACCGTCTTCGGCGGTCGCGGCCGAAACACCCGCACGCGGCAGATTGCGTCGCGCCGACAGCAGCGCGGTGCTGGCGCGATGCTCCAGGCCGCCGTGGCCGTCCTCGACCATGTTCAGCGCGAAAAGGTAGCGCTGAAACGGCGGCTTGGTGCGAGCCGCCGGGCCATGCCAGAACGCGATCTGCGCCTCGCAGATGCGCTGCGTGTCGTCGAGCAGGCGCCGGCCGTCGAAGCCGGGCCAGGCGCCGGCGACGACGAACTCGTGACCGACGCCGCGCGAGCGGAAACTGCCACGCCAGAAGGTGCCGAGCTCGAACGGGTGGTCGACCAGTTCGTCATAGTCGGCGCTCAGGTAGCGGCCGCGCTGGCCGGCGGCGGCAGCCCGCTCCGACGCCATCGCGGTGGCCACGGACCAGCCGCGCGGCAGCCGGCCGAGGGTGATGCGATGTGGCTCGGCCTCGCGCCCTTCGGCCCGCAGGCAGACACTGGTGCCGTTGAAGAAGCCGCGCCGCGCATCGAGGAAGGCCGCGCGCACCGAGGTGTCGAACGCGTACACGCGGTAGCTCACGCGCAACGCCGCACGCCCTTCGCAATGCGCGACCCAGCGCGTCTTGTCGATCTGCTTGAGGTCCACCGCGCGCCGCCCCTGTGTCGCCTGCAGCCCCGACAGATGGCGGGCGAATTCGCGCACCAGGTAGCTGCCGGGGATCCACACCGGCAGGCTCAGGGCCTGCTCCGCGGCAGGCTGCGGCACCGTCAGCGTGACGCGGAACTGATGCGCGTGCAGATCGTCGATCTCGATGCGGTAGTCGATCATGTCGATCGATTGTCGCGCGCCGGCCACCACCGGGCCGACCGCATCGCGCTGCGCACTGACACCCGCGCCCGGCCGCGGAGCGTCAGCTCTTCTTTGCCGCGGCGACCAAACGCGATTCGATCTGCTCGGCGGGCAATGCGCCGGGCGAGCGCGAGCCGTCCTCGTACACCACGGCCGGTGTGCCCTGCACGCGATGGCGGTTGCCCAGCGCGAGGTTGCGGTCGAGGGCAGCGGTGTCGCATTTGCCGATCGACTTGGGCGGCGCTACGCCGTTCACCATCCACTCGCGCCAGACCTTGCCGGGGTCCTTGGCGCACCAGATGTCCTTGGACTTCACGCTCGAGTCCGGTCCGAGGATCGGAAACAGGAAGGTGTAGATCGACACGTCCTTCACCGCCTGCAGGTCGCGCTCCAGGCGCTTGCAGTAACCGCAGTTCGGGTCGCCGAAGACCACCAGCTTGCGGGTGCCGGTGCCCTGCTTGATCAGGATCGCGTCCTTCAGCGGCAGGCTGGCGAAATCGACCTGCGTCAGCTTGGCGATGCGCGCCTCGGTGAGGTCGGTGCGCGACTTGGTGTCGATGATATGGCCCTGGATGACGTAGTTGCCGGACTCGTCGGTGTAGATCAGCTCGCTGCCGATGCGCACCTCGTAGAGACCCGGCACCGGCGACTTCGTGACCTCGTCGATCTGCGGCATGTTGGGCAGCCGTTCGAGCAGGTTCTTGCGGATCGTCGCCTCGTCCGCCAACGCGGCGCAGGGCAGGCCGACGGCCAGCACCCATGCACCCAGCGAGCACCATCCCGATCTTGCAAACATGATTTGGTCGTCCTTCAATGTCCGAGCGCCCGCGCCGTCAGCCAGCGTTTCACCGGCCCCGCTTGATTGACCAGAGTGAGCCCGCGATTGCGAAGTTCCCGCCACAGAGGCCGGTCGGTGGCAAATGTGTGCAGCAATCCATCGGTCAGGCCCGCCATTGTGCGCGTCGGCCACGCCCGGGCGCGGGCGTAGCGGCGCAGCAGCCGCTCGTCGCCGAGCGCGCGCCAGGGTTCACGCCCGGCCAGCACCGCGGCCAAGGCGGCCACGTCGGCCAGGCCGAGGTTGAGACCCTGTCCCGCCAACGGGTGCACCACATGGGCAGCATCACCCACCAGCACCCAACCGGCGCCGCAGACCTCGCGGGCCAGTGCCAGCGCGAGCGGCCAGCTAGTCCGCGCGCTGGCCAGCCGCAAGGCGCCGCAACGGCCCTGCGTGGCCTGCGCCAGCTCGGCCTCGAATGCCGCATCGTCCAGCGCTGCCAGCGCTGCAGCACGATCCTGTGGCAGCGACCACACCAGCGCGAACGACGCGCCGGGCTGTGGCCGGTCGAACGGGAGCAGCGCCAATACATCGGGTGAACGGAACCACTGCGTGGCGGTGTGGTCGTGTGGCCGGTCGCTGGTGAGCCGCGCCGCGATCGCGACCTGCTCGTAAGAGTGGCGCTCGAAGGTGATGCCGCGCGCCGCGCGCGCGGCCGAGTCCTTGCCCTCGGCCAGTACGTGGAGCGCTGCCGCCTGAGGCTCGTCACAGCGCTGCAGTTGGGCGGCGAAGCGAAGTGCGTCGCGCAGCACGCCGTCGAGCGCGGCCGCGTCGACGATCCATGCCAGCGCATCGGCACCCTGCTCCCAGGCCGAGAAGTCGAGGGCGGCATCGGCGGCGTCTCCGTACACCCGCATGTCGTATACCGGCGTCACGGCGTCGGCGGGCAAGGCGTCCCAGACACGAAGCCCCGACAGCAACTCGCGTGACGCGGCATTCAGCGCATAGGCGCGCACGTCCGGCACATCGGCCGCCGGCCGCAGCGCACTCAGCGCCACGCGCAGGCCTTGCTGGCACAGCGCGAGCGCCAGGCTGCTGGCCACTGCGCCGCTGCCGCTGATCTGCACATCGACCTGGCTCATGGCGCATTCTAAGGAGGCGGCCTCGCGATCACGGGCAGAATCGCGGCCGTGACGTCCGAGCAATCCATCCGCGTGGCGGGTCTGTACGTGCACCCCGTGAAATCGTGCGCGCGGGTGGCGGTCGACCGTGCGACGCTGATCGACACCGGCCTGGAGTGGGATCGGCAGTGGATGGTGGTTGACGGCGACGGCGACTTCGTGTCTCAGCGGGAGCTGCCGCGGCTCGCCCTCGTGAAGCCGGCGCTGCGCACGCACGACATGGTGCTGCGGGCACCCGGCATGCTGGCGCTGCACGTGGCGCTCGATGCCGTCGAGGAGCCGATGGCCGTGCGGGTGTGGGACGATGCCGTCCAGGCCTACGACATGGGCGACCTGGCCGCGCAGTGGTTCAGCGACTTTCTCGGCCGGAAGGTCCGGCTGGCCCGATTCGACCCCGACGTGCGCCGGCCGGTCGACGCGGCGTGGCGCGGCTCGGTGCACGATGCCGTGACCGCATTTGCCGATGGCTTTCCGCTGCTGGTGCTGTCGACGGCGTCGCTTGCTGAATTGAACCGGCGGCTACGGGCACAGGGGGCGCCTGCCGTCGACCACGATCGCTTCCGCCCCAACCTGCTGCTCGATGGCCTGGATGCGCATGGCGAGGACTTGCTCGAGCGGATCGAGATCCAGACGCCGCAGGGCGAGGTGGTGCTGCGTCCGGTCAAGCCGTGCATCCGCTGCTCGATTCCGGACGTCGACCCGCGCCGCGGCGAACCCGACCTTGCAGTGAACGCCATGCTCGCCGGATACCGGGCCAATCCACGCATGGGCGGCCGCGTCACGTTCGGCGTGAACGCGGTGATCGAGCGCGGCATCGGGCTCGAGCTGGCAGCGGGCCAGCCGGCAAGCGTGCAGGTCGGCTTCGACGAGCCAGCCCCGTAGAATCCTCCCTCCTCTCGCCGGCGTGGAAGCCATGCCGGCTCCAGCTGACCGAAAGCACTCCCATGGGCCTCAAATGCGGCATCGTGGGCCTGCCCAATGTGGGCAAGTCCACCCTGTTCAACGCGCTCACCAAGGCCGGCATCGCGGCCGAGAACTACCCGTTCTGCACGATCGAGCCCAACGTCGGCATCGTCGAGCTGCCCGATCCGCGGTTGCAGGCGCTGTCGGCGATCGTCAAGCCGGAGCGGGTGGTGCCGGCGATCGTCGAATTCGTCGACATCGCGGGGCTGGTGGCCGGCGCGTCCAAGGGCGAGGGCCTGGGCAACCAGTTCCTCTCGCACATCCGCGAGACCGATGCGATCGTCAACGTGGTGCGCTGCTTCGAGGATGCCAATGTCATCCACGTTGCCGGCAAGGTGGATCCGGTGGCGGACATCGAGGTCATCCAGACCGAGCTGTGCCTGGCCGACCTGGCCACCGTCGACAAGAGCCTGCAGCGCAACGTCAAGTTGGCCAAGGCCGGCGGCGACAAGGAAGCGCAGCGGCTGGTCGACGTGCTGCACAAGTGCCACGCCGCATTGAACGAGGCACGGCCGGTGCGCGGCGTCACGTTCAGCCGCGAGGAGCAGGCGGTCTTGAAGCCGCTGTGCCTGATCACCGCCAAGCCGGCGATGTTCGTCGCCAACGTCGCCGAGGACGGCTTCAAGGCCAACCCGCTGCTCGAACGCCTCAGCGAGTACGCCGCCCGGCAGAAGGCTCCGGTGGTGGCCATCTGCGCCAAGACCGAGGCCGAACTCGCCGACATGGCCGACGAGGACCGGGCGCTGTTCCTGGCCGAAATGGGGCAGGACGAGCCGGGGTTGAACCGGCTGGTGCGCGCCGCCTTCCAGCTGCTCGGCCTGCAGACTTACTTCACCGCCGGCGTCAAAGAAGTGCGGGCCTGGACCATCCACGTCGGCGACACCGCGCCGCAGGCGGCCGGGGTGATCCATACCGACTTCGAGCGCGGCTTCATCCGCGCCCAGACCATCGCCTATGCAGACTTCGTGGCCCACGGCGGCGAGCAGGGCGCCAAGGACGCCGGCAAGATGCGCTCGGAGGGCAAGGAGTATGTGGTCAAGGACGGCGACGTCATGAACTTCCTCTTCAATATCTGACACCGCCCCGAGCGCCTACGCCTACGTGGCGATCAGCGCTGAAAGTGTTCGCTAACATCTCTTTATCACATGGTAGAGCATGAGAAGTGCCACCTTGGCACTCCGCACTAGCGAGTGCTAATATGGTGGAACCAATCCACCGCCATGAGGCTCTCACGCCGCAATGACTACGCAAGCTTCCACCGCTCTGGCTGTCCGCGACCCCTGGTCCATGGTGCCGTCGCTGGGCAATCTCGACGCCTACATCTCGGCTGTCAACCGCATCCCGATGCTGACGCCCGACGAGGAGGTTTCGCTCGGCCGGCAACTTCGCGAGAAAGGTGACGTGCAGGCCGCGGGCCGGCTGGTGCTGTCGCACTTGCGGTTGGTGGTGTCGGTCTCGCGGCAATACCTGGGTTATGGTCTTCCGCATGGCGACCTGATCCAGGAAGGCAACATCGGCCTGATGAAGGCTGTCAAGCGGTTCGACCCGAGCCAGGGTGTCCGCCTGGTCAGCTACGCGCTGCACTGGATCCGCGCCGAGATCCACGAGTACATCCTGCGCAACTGGCGGCTGGTCAAGCTGGCGACCACCAAGGCGCAGCGCAAGCTGTTCTTCAACCTGCGCTCGATGAAGCAGAACCTGAAGGACGATGCCGCAGATGGCGACACGCACCGCAACACGTTGACGCCGGCGGAAGTCGCCCGCGTCGCGGGCGAGCTGAGGGTGAAGCCCGAAGAAGTGGTCGAGATGGAAACCCGGCTGTCCGGCGGCGATATCGCGCTCGAACCGCAGACCGACGACGGCGAGGAGACCTTCGCGCCGATCGCCTATCTGGCCGACAGCGCGTCGGAGCCGACCCAGGTGCTGGAGTCGCTGCGCCGCGACCGGCTTACCAGCCATGGCATCGGCGAGGCGCTGGACGTGCTCGACGCGCGCAGTCGCCGCATCGTCGAGCAGCGCTGGCTGGCCGTCAACGACGACGCCTCGGGCGGCATGACGCTGCACGAGCTGGCTGCCGAATACGGCGTCAGCGCCGAGCGCGTGCGACAGATCGAGGTGGCGGCGCTGAAGAAGATGCGCAAGTCGCTCGAGACGATGGCCTGAACGTCCCAGGCGTTTCGGCCTGTCCAAGCGACCGCCGCAGAACCGGCTGTGCCAAGCCGCTGGCGGTGCCCACTTGAGGGGGAGGCGCCGCAGGCGCTTCGGGGGTGGGTCATTCACGCCCCGCGTTCGGCCAGCAGCGCCCGCACATCCTCCTCCATGGCCTTCGGGCCGGTGCCGTAGCGGCTGAAGAGACGGATTCGCCCTTGCGGGTCGAACACGTAGGCGCCCGCGGTGTGGTCGATGGTGTAGGTCGACTCGGTGCGCCCGGGCACCTTGGCAAAGAAGACCTTGAACTCACGGGTGGCCTGCTTGATCTGCTCGGGCGAACCGCGCAGAGCGACGAAGCCAGCGTTGAACCCCTCGACGTACGACTTCAGCACCGGCGCGGTGTCGCGTTCCGGGTCGACGGTGACGAAGATGCCCTGCAGCTTGTCGGCTTCGGCGCCGAGCGAGCGCCGCACTTCCGACAGCTCGGCCATCGTGGTCGGGCACACGTCTGGACATTGCGTGTAGCCGAAGAAGACGACGACCACCCGCCCCTTGAACTCGGCCAGCGAACGCGTCTTGCCGTCAGCATCCGGCAGCTCGAGCTGGCGGGCGTACTCCGCGCCAGTAATGTCGATGGCGCGAAACGACGCCTTCGGCGCCGCCGCCGCTGTGCCCTGCGCATCGGGCTTCCTTTCGCAGGCCGCCAGCGACATCGCCACAGCCACAGACAACAGGGCGGACAGAAAGCCGGATCGAGAAGGGTACGTCATGGCAGCAGTGGGCCCAGGTAGTGATCCAGCAGCAGCGCGGCAAACAGCAGCGACAGGTGCAGGATCGAGAAGCGAAACGTGCGGCGCGCCAGCCGGTCACTGTAGTGCCGCCACAGCCGCCAGGCATGCCAGGTGAACATCGCGCCGAGCCCCACCGCAGCAACCAGATAGATCCACCCGCTCATACGGTAGACGAAAGGCAGCAGCGTCGCGGCGAACAACACCAGCGTGTACAGCAGCACGTGCAGCCGCGTGAATGCCGACCCATGCGTGACCGGGAGCATCGGCAGCCCGGCTCGCCGGTAGTCGTCCGCCCGGTACAGCGCCAGCGCCCAGAAGTGCGGCGGCGTCCACAGGAAGATGATCAGGCACATCATCATCGCCTCGGGGCCGACGTCGTTGCGCATCGCCGCCCAGCCGAGCACCGGCGGCATCGCACCGGATGCGCCGCCGATCACGATGTTCTGCGGCGTCAGCGGCTTCAGCACCACCGTGTAGATCACCGCATAACCGACGAACGTGCCGAAGGTGAGCCACATCGTCAACGGGTTGACCCAGGCATAGAGCAGCGCGCTGCCGGCGCCCCCGAGCAGCAGCGAGAACACGAGCGCCTGCCGCTCGCTCAGCTCGCCGCGCGCGGTGGGGCGCCAGGCGGTGCGCGCCATCTTGCGATCGAGTTGTTGCTCGACCAGGCAGTTGAATGCGGCCGCGGCGCTGGCGACCAGCCAGATGCCGACGGTGGCTGGCAGCGCGAGGCGCCACTCGGGCCAGCCGGGCTCGGCGAGCAGCATGCCGATCACCGCGCAGAAGACGATCAGCTGCACGACGCGCGGCTTCGTGAGCGACATGTACTGCGACCAACGCGAGGCCGTGCGCGCCGGCGCGCCGGTGCTCGGATGCGCCATCGACGTGCGCCCGTTCATGTCGGATACCGCCGCAGGCCCGTGCCGGCCTGTACCCGCGCAGTACGCGCCGACGGGCGGCGGCGCGCCCACAACGACACCACCAGTGCGGTCAGGGCCGCGGCACCGGCGCTGTGCACCAGCGCGGCGATCAGCGGCCAGTCCAGCAGCACGTTGCTCAGCCCGCTGGCCCATTGCGCCGCCAACACGCCGGCGAGCGCTCCAGCGTAGCGGCGCGACTCGGCTTCGCCGCTGCGCCACAGGTCGACGACGAGTGCCGCGATGGCCAGCGTCACCACACCGGCCATCAGGCGGTGCGTCATGTGCACGGCCACGAGCGCCGGAAAGGCGATGTAGCCCTCGGTCCCGCCACGGCCGAGCTCGCGCCAGAGCGCAAAACCTCCTGCGAAATCCATCGACGGCCACCAGCTGCCGTTGCACATCGGAAAGCCGCGGCAGGCCAGTACGGCGTAGTTCGTGCTGACCCAGCCGCCGAGTGCGATCTGCACCCCGAGCAGCAGCACGACGGCGCTGAGCGCGCGCGTGCCAGCCACCGGCGGTGCCATGCGCAGGCTCTCGAACTGGGCGAGGAGCAGCGCCAGCAGCCCCATGCCGCCAAGCAGGTGCAGCGTCACCACCGCCGGATAGAGCTTCAAGGTGACGGTGTACTTGCCGAACGCCCCCTGTGCCAGCACCCAGACGAGGGCAGCGATCGACCAGGCAGCGGCCTTGCCGATGCGTGCGCGCTGCCGCCACAACCCGATCGCCTGGGCGAGGATCAACGCGCCGACCGTCATTGCCAGGTAGCGGTGGATCATCTCGATCCAGGCTTTGGCGTGGGTCACCGGCCCGGTCGGCTGCGCCTGCTGCGCCGCGGCGATTTGGGGCGCCGCGCCGAGCGGCGTCGCGGCGCCGTAGCAGCCCGGCCAGTCCGGACAGCCGAGGCCCGAGTCGGTCAGCCGCGTGAACGAACCGAAGACGATCAGATCCGCCGTCAGGAACGCCGTGAGCACGCTCAACGCCAACCAGCGCCGACGCGCATCGGCGTGCCGATGCCGCCACGACCAGGCCGCGAGCAGCAGCGCGGCGATCAGCGCCACCCCACCGAGCAGTTGCAGCGCGGGCGCCAGGTTGACGGCGGGCATCGGATTCATCGGCGGGTCATCGTCCCGGCAGGTCCCACGACGCCGAGGCGCGCAGCAGCCGCTCGATGTCGCGCTTGAGCTTGCCTGGGTCCGGCTGGGCGGGCGGACGCAGCATCCACTCGCCCATCGGGTCGACGACGTAAAGGTGATCTTCGAGCGCCCGGCCTTCTGCGGGGCGCAACCAGCGCTGCAGGGCATCGCGCGGCACACGCAGCACCGTCACCGGAGCCGGCCCGCCGAGGGCCTGTCGCAGCTCGGGGCGCAGGGGTGCATCGTCAGTGACGAGCCAGACCTTGTCGATGCGTTCGCGCTCGCGGCCGGTCATCTCGCGCAGTTGGCGCTGCATGAAGAGCCGCTGTTCGCACGACGCGTCGCAGGCCGCGGGCGCCACGACGACCAGTAGCCACTGGCCCTTCAACGTGCGCAGCGACCGCTGCTGCCCTTCAAGGTCGCGCGCCATCACGTCCGGCAGGCCCACGCTCGGCTGGATCAGCGCGCTGTAGGCGGCCACGTCACGCTCCGAGGGTCGCCAGCCAAAATACAGCAGGTAGCTCGCCAGTACCGGCGCTGCACAAACCAGCAGGATCAGCGACATCTGCAGCCGGCCGACCCAGGTGCGCTGCGTCGGCGCCTGCAGCGCCGCGTCTGGCAGCGAGTGCACGGTCATCGTCAGCGGTTCAGCGTCGGTCTTCACGTCGAGGTCGGATGAGGCGGTACCAAAGCGTCAGGCCGGTGATCAGCGTGGCCAGTGCGAACCACTGGAACGCATAACCGTGGTGCTTGCCGATGTCCAGCGCCGGCAGGGGCCAGCTGCGGATCCACCCGTCGTCGGGCTGGCCGGCCTGCTGTTGTTCAAGCAGCGACAGAGGCCGCAATACCACTCCCCATTCGCGGGCCAGCATGGCGGAGTCGAGATTCTGCCGTATCAAGCCCTGGTCGGCCTCGCCGAGCTCGAATCGCCTCGATGGCCATGGCGCGATCCGCGCGGAGAGCGTGACCGGACCCTCGGGCAACGCAAGCGGCGGCACGCGGCTGCGATCGGCCGGGTCGCGCGGCGACCAGCCGCGTCGCACCAGCACGGCATCGCCGCTGCCGAGCAGCAGCGGCGCGACGGCGACGAAGCCGACGCGGCCGTCGAGCGGCTGATTGTCCAGGTACAACAACGGGCCCAACCAGCGGCCGCCCAGCGTGATCCGCCGGTGATGCTGGGCCTCGGCCTCCGGCATCGTGCGGGCGAGGTCCGCGGCGGGAATCGGCGGCAGAACTTCGCGTTGCTGGCGTTCCTGTTGCAGCGCCGTCTTCTGCGCTGCACGGTCGAGCTGCCACAGGCCCAGCCGAACCGTGGCCGCGACGGCGACCGCCGCGCCCAGCCAGATCAATGCAGCGTGCCGCGTGACCCTCATGCCACCGGCCCTTGAATCGCGCCGCGATAATGGCTCATGAAGGCCTTGATCGTGATCGCGTTGGTGGTCATCGTGACAGCTCTCGCCAGCGCCGGCGTGCTGATGCTGCGCGGCAAGCATGAGCCCGGGCGGGCCGACACCCGCATGGCGCGCGCGTTGGCGCTGCGCGTGGGGCTGTCGATCGCCCTGTTCGTGTTCATCCTGCTGAGCTGGCGCATGGGCTGGATCCAGCCGAGCGGCCTGCCATTGTCGCGCTGAGGCCAAAGAGGCGCGCGCCGCCTGACGGCGGCGCGTATCGATCGGCGAGCAGGCTCTTCGGCTACAGCCAGTAGACCAGGAAGTACAGGCCCAGCCAGACCACGTCGACGAAGTGCCAGTACCAGGCCGCGCCCTCGAAGCCGAAGTGCCGCTGCGGCGTGAAGTGCCCCTTCATCAGGCGCAATGTGATGAACGTCAGCATCAGCATGCCGACGAACACGTGGAAGCCGTGAAAGCCGGTCAGCATGAAGAACGTCGAGCCGTAGATGCCCGAGCTCAGCTTGAGATTGAGCTCGGTGTAGGCATGGATGTACTCATAGGCCTGGAAGCCGATGAAGGTGATACCCAGCAGCACCGTCACCCACATCCAGAAGATCGTCTTCGCCCGCTGATCGGCCAGCAGCGCGTGGTGGGCAATCGTCAGCGTGCCGCCCGAGGTGAGCAGGATCGCGGTGTTCAACGTCGGGATCGGCCACGGCCCCATCGTCAGGAACGGATCCACGACGCCGGCCGGCGACGCGGTGTAGCCCGTGCCGGAACTCGGCCACACGGCCTTGAAATCGGGCCACAGGATGCGGTGGTCGATGTCGCCGAGCATGGGCAGCGCATAGGCACGCGCCCAGTACAAAGCACCGAAGAACGCGGCGAAGAACATCACCTCGGAGAAGATGAACCAGCTCATGCTCCAGCGGTACGACACGTCGACCCGCTCGGAGTACAGCCCGCCCTCGCTCTCGGCGATGGCGTCCTTGAACCAGGCGAACAGCGTCGTCAGCCAGATCACCATGCCGAGCAGCACGGACCACTTGCCCCACCCTGCGCCGTTGACCCATTGTCCGGCGCCGAAGATCACGAAGAACAGGCCGAGCGCCGCCATCGCCGGATGGCGCGACGGCGAGGGCACGAAGTAATACGGCGCGGAGCCCTTGTGTGTCACGGCTGACATGTTGATGCTTCTCCTCGAGATCCTGGCATGTTGTCGAACGAATGGTTAGGTGGCAACGCCGCTGGCCACGACCCAGCGCACCAGGAATACCAGCACGGCGACGAACAGCGCCGCGCCGACGATGCCGGCGATCACCACATGGATTGGATTGAGCTGCGCCACGTCGCGCGCATAGTCGGCACGGCGGCGGATGCCGAGGAACGACCACGCGACCGCCTGCACGGTGCGCAGCAGCGAACCCTTGCGCTCGGTCACCGGCTGCTGCGCTGGTTGTTCGTGCGGCACGCTCATGACGGCTGTCCCGGCGCCTCCGCGGCAGCCTGCTTGCCGGTGGGCGCGGGCGGGACTTTGCCGCCGACCTCGAAGAAGGTGTACGACAAGGTGATCGTCGTCACGTCCTTCGGCAGCCGGGCGTCGAGATAGAACGTCACCGGCCATTGCCGGCTCTCGCCCGGCTTCAGCGTGTACTCGCTGAAGCAGAAGCACTCGATCTTGTTGAAGTGCGCCGCCGAGTTCATCGGCGCGAAACTGGCGATCGCCTGCGCGGCCATCGTCCGGTTCTGCACGTTGCGGAACTCGTACATCACCGTGGCCACCTCGCCCGGGTGCACCTGCAGCGAGCGCTGCGCGGGCTTGAAGTCCCAAGGCCCGCGCGCGTTGGCATCGAACTCGATCGTGACGGTGCGCGATAGGTCGACCTGCGTGTTCGCCGGCCGCTCGCGCGTGCCCGACGCGTAGCCGGCGCGCTGCTCCGCCACCGACAGCACGTTGACACCGAGCGCATTGCAGATTGCCTTGTAGATCGGAACCAGGGCGTAGCCGAATCCGAACATGAGCGCGGCGATGACCGCGAGCTTGCCGGTCATGCGCAGGTTGTCCTCGCGCAGCAGCGCGAGGCGTGGTTTGGTGAACGGCGCAGCCATGGTGGCGAGGAGCCCGCTAGTGCGCCAGCAGCCAGACCTTGACGACGAAGCCGAGCGCCAGCACGACCGCCACCGACGCCAGGATCAGCGCCAGCCGAAGATTGGCCTGCTGGCGCGCGGCGTCGCGTGACGGCATCGGCATGGCGCTCAGCCGACCACCCGCGTGGCGCTCGCGTCCAGCTTGGGCGGCGTCTCAAACGTGTGCCAGGGCGCCGGGGACGGCACTTCCCATTCCAGGCCCTCGGCGGCCTCCCACGGACGCTGCGGCGCCTTTTCGCCGCGCCCGCGCAGCATCGGAACGATCACGAAGAAGAGGAAGTACACCTGCGCCAGTCCGAAGCCGAATCCACCGATCGACGCCAGCGCGTTGAAGTCGGCGAACTGCAGCGGATAGTCGGCATAGCGGCGTGGCATGCCGGCGAGGCCGAGGAAGTGCATCGGGAAGAAGGTGACGTTGAAGAAGATCAACGACGCCCAGAAGTGGATCTTGCCGTGCGTCTCGTTGTACATCACGCCGCTCCACTTCGGGCCCCAGTAATACACGCCGCCGAACATGGCGAACAGCGAACCGGCCACCAGCACATAGTGGAAGTGCGCCACCACGTAATAGGTGTCCTGCAGCTGCTGGTCGATCGGCGCCATGGCGCAGATCAGGCCCGTGAAGCCGCCCATCGTGAAGACGAACAGAAAACCCACCGCCCACAGCATCGGCGTCTCGAAGGTCATCGAGCCACGCCACATGGTGGCCAGCCAGTTGAACACCTTCACGCCGGTGGGCACCGCGATCAGCATGGTCGCGTACATGAAGAACAGTTGCCCGGTCACCGGCATGCCGGTGGTGTACATGTGGTGCGCCCAGACGATGAACGACAGGATCGCGATCGACGCGGTGGCGTACACCATCGAGGTGTAGCCGAACAGGCGCTTGCGCGCGAAGGTCGGGATGATGGCGCTCACGATGCCGAACGCCGGCAGGATCATGATGTAGACCTCGGGGTGCCCGAAGAACCAGAAGATGTGCTGGTACATGATCGGGTCGCCGCCACCGGCCGGGTTGAAGAAACTGGTGCCGAAGTGGCGATCGGTCAGCGTCATCGTGATCGCACCGGCCAGCACCGGCATCACCGCGATCAGCAGGTAGGCCGTGATCAGCCAGGTCCAGCAGAACAGCGGCATCTTCATCAGCGTCATGCCCGGCGCGCGCATGTTCAGGATCGTGACGATGATGTTGATCGAGCCCATGATCGAGCTGGCACCCATGATGTGCAGCGAGAAGATCGCCATGTCCATCGACGGGCCCATCTGCAGCGTCAGCGGCGCATAGATCGTCCAGCCGGCGCTCGGTGCGCCGCCCGGCACGAAGAAGCTCGCCGCCAGCAGGCCGGCGGCCGGGATCAGCAGCCAGAAGCTCAGGTTGTTCATGCGCGCGAAGGCCATGTCGGCCGCGCCGACCTGCAGCGGCACCAACCAGTTCGCGAAGCCGACGAAGCCCGGCATGATCGCGCCGAACACCATGATCAGTCCGTGCATGGTGGTGAACTGGTTGAACAGCTCGGGATTGAAATACTGCAGCCCGGGCCTGAACAGCTCGGCCCGGATGCACAGCGCCAGCACACCGCCGATCAGCAGCATGGTGAAGCTGAACAGCAGGTACATCGTGCCGATGTCCTTGTGGTTGGTCGCGAACAGCCAACGCCGCCAGCCGGTGGGATGGTGGGCGTGGTCGTCGTGATGCTCGCCGGCGTGGCCGTGGTGGTCGAGAACTGCGCTCATGGGTGTGTCCTTGTTCGGTTCGCCGGGATTACTTGCGCAGAGCCATGACTTCGGACGGCTGCACCAGCTGCCCGGTCTTGTTGCTCCAGTTGTTCTTGGTGTAAGTCACGACCGCGGCGATCTCGGTGTCGGACAGCTGCTTCCACGAGGGCATGGCGCCGTTGTTGGCACCGTTCAGCACGATCGTCAGCTGTTTGGCCTTGTCGGCGTCGGCGACGATGGCCGAACCATCGAGCGGCTTGATCGGCCCCGCGCCCTTGCCGTCAGGCCGGTGGCAGACCGCGCAATTCGCGGTGTAGACCTTCTCGCCGCGCGCGATCAGGTCGGGCAGCGCCCACACCTTGGCCGGATCGTCGGCCTTGGCGGCCATCTCCTTCTTCTTGCCGTCGACCCACTTGGCGTAGTCGGGCTGCGACATCACCTTCACGTGAATCGGCATGTAGGCGTGTTCCTTGCCGCACAGCTCGGCGCACTGGCCGTAGAAGTCGCCTGTCTTCTCGGCGCGGAACCAGACGTCGCGCACGAAACCGGGAATCGCGTCCTGCTTGACGGCGAACGCCGGCACCATCCAGGCGTGGATCACGTCGCTGGCGGTGGTGATGATGCGGATCTTGCGATCGACCGGCACCACCAGCGGGTTGTCGACCTTCAACAAATAGTCGTCGCCTTGCGGGTTGCCCGAATTGGACATCTCGCGGTGCGCGACGTCCAGCGTCGACAGGAAACCAATGCCCTCGCCCTCACCCTTCAGGTAATCGTAGCCCCACTTCCACTGGTAGCCGGTGGCCTTGATGGTGAGGTCGGCGTTGCTGGTGTCCTTCTGCGCCACCACGGTGCGGGTGGCCGCCAGGCCCATGCCGATGACGATGATGAACGGCACGATGGTCCAGGCGATCTCGACCGCGACGCTCTCGTGGAAGTTGGCTGCCTTGTGGCCGACCGACTTGCGGTGCTTGAAGATCGAATAGAACATCACGCCGAAGACGGCCACGAAGATCGCCAGGCACACCAGCATCATGCCGTCATGCAGGCCGAGCACGTCGGCGGCGATCTTGGTCACCGGCGGGTGCAGGTCGATCTGGTTGACGGCAGGGCCACCCGGCAGGTCCTTCACGGCCAACGCGGGCAGCGCCGTCACGGCGATCACCGCGCCCGCCAAGCCATGGATCAATCGCTGCCGGTACGTCATGGTGTTGTTCATGGATGTCGAATGTTCAAAGGAATCAGGCAAACCAAAAGTCACGACTGGCGGCGCACGGCGGCACGGATCTCCTGCGCCAGCTGCTCACGCCACTCCGGCCGCAGGTAGCGGCCGATGCGGGTGCGTCGACCTTCGCCGGAGATCTCCACCAGCGAGCCGTCGCCGGCACTGGGTTCGATGCGCACCCACTCGGCGCGATAACGCGTGGCGTCCACTCCAACGCCACAGCGATGCTCGATGGCCAGCTCGCAGCCCGACAGCGTGATCGTCTCGCAATCGGTCGCGTGCCGGGCATAGGCCGCCAGCGCCACGCCGACCATCACCAGCTCGAAGCCCGCGAAGGCCAGCACAGCCGGCGCGCCGGCCCACCAGAAACCGAGCGAGATCAGCAGCGACACACTGGCCAGCGACAGATAGAAGCCCAGCAGCTGGCGCGGCGTGATCGAGCAGTTGCGCCGCAGCACCCACTGGGTGGCGCGCGGCACGGCGCCTTCCAGTTCGCGACCGAAACGCCATACCGGCGGGCCTCGCCTCGAGGGCGGCGCCGGCCATGGACTGGGTGCGAAGGTGGCGGTCATGGGATGGTTGGCGTCAGGCTCGCGTCAAGCTTTGACCGAGCTCAGAAAGCCGCGGAATTCTAGCGGAGTGCAGCGACCCTCACCCCGATGCTCGCCCGCTTGACAAGCTCGCGCGCATGTCGGCAAGCGACACGGTGCTGGTCGGCGTGACACGCGCGCGCGGTCGAGGCCGAAACGCGTGGCCGTAGACCAGTTCGAAGCTCATCGCCACGCGCCCGTCGGCATCGGCCTGCCGCTCGAGCGCGTCGAGCAGGCGCGCGCGCCAGCGCGGCGTCCGCAGGCCAGCGTGGCGCGCCGGATGCACGTTGCCGCCAAGCGCGCGCAGTTCGTCGAGCGCCGCTGCCGGCGTCGACCAGGTGAGCGTCAGCATCTCCTGGTCCATCACCGGGTCTGCAAAGCCGGCATGGACGAGCAGGTCGCCGATGTCGTGCATGTCGGCAAAGGGTGCATGCGCCAGGCCGAGGCCGTGACGCCCATACAGCGCACGCAGCTCGTGCAGCGTAGCCGGGCCGAAGGTCGAGAACATGACGAAGCCGTCGATCACCAGCGCACGCCGCCACTGCGCCAGCATGCCGGCCATGTCGGCGCACGCATGCAGCATCATGTTGGCCCAGACCATCTCGGCCGCGCCTTCGCCGACCTGCCCGGGCAGCAGCACCGCGTCTGTGGTACCCGCCCAGCGCCGGGGCGACCACCAGCGCGGCGCCGGCCCGTTGCTGCGCGCCTGCAGAGCAGCGGTCGGCTCGACCACGATGCGCTGCGCGCGCGGGTAGGCCTGGCGCACTGCCGCAGCCCCGCCGCCGAGATGGGCCCACCAGTCAAGCCAACGCTGCGGCGGCTGACGGATCAACGGCAGGCGCTCGGCCATGCGCTGCGCCACCTCGCCGTGCAGCCACGGCGCCTCGGGCCGATGCGCCAACCGAGCCAGCACCCGGTCGACCGCCCGCAGGTCGACGGCCTCGTGCACGGCGGTAGGCGATCGATCCTCGGACATGTCCGGGCAGTATATTGAGCCGATGCAACAGGCTGCGCCGTCGGGTCTTGCGCCAGGCCACCGCCGGCTCGCTTTGCCGGGGCTCTGCGTGATCTGCCGGTCGTGGTGCGTGGGTGGCCTGTGCGAAGCCTGCGTCCGGTTGTTCGCACCAACACGCCCGCGTTGCGCCGGCTGCGCGCGGGTGCTCGGCAGCGCAGCGCTGCGCTGCGGTGAATGCCTGCGCGCACCCGCCGCCTTTGCGCGCTGCATCACCGTCGCCGCCTATGCGTCGCCATGGCGCGAGCTGATCGCCCGCTTCAAGTTTCGCCAGCAAGTCGAGCTGGCT
>Ga0075356_1000064_pt1 | contig 20502 bp, 22 predicted proteins | sample WestPond_Cattail_FD_120073 | JGI IMG/M metagenome (GOLD analysis project Ga0075356, IMG submission 120073) | Natural and restored wetland microbial communities from the San Francisco Bay, California, USA, that impact long-term carbon... | ecosystem: Environmental > Terrestrial > Soil > Wetlands ... | reverse complement strand
GGCTCCGGCCGCTCGTCGGCCACGATTAGCCCTCGTCGTCAGTCGGCAGCGAGCCGAAGTGGCGGTCGAACTCCCCGGCGCTGATCCCTTCCTCGCCGCACTGAACAAGCGCACGGTCCACAGCCAGGTCGCGAACCCGGCTGCGATCAGCGCGACCCCGAGCAGGCCGACCAGCGCAGCCGCCACCCCACCGAGACCCCAGCCCAAGTCGGGGCCGTCGCCGAAGACGAGAATCAGCGCCGGCACGACCACCATCGCGTTGCCGGGCAGCAACGCGATGGCCCGTGCCTGCCGCCAGTCGTTCATCCAGCGAGACACTAATCGCCTCGAACGACCACACTGCTGTCTGTCCCGAATCGCGTGATCTCTCAGGGGGCAGGGGTAGAGCCGGGGCAGGTCCGGCTACTGCTCGAATCGACTCACAGCAGGAACCAGAGCTGGTTTGCGGGCGAGCTTCGGAGACTTCAAGTGCCTAACGCTCGGCACCGACGCGACGGCAAATGTCGCAACGAGCACGACCACGCCGGCGCTCAGCAGACCACCTCGTGTGCCCAAGGCAGCCCCGAAGAACCCGGCAAGCAGATAGCCGACCGGCAGCAGGGCGATCGAGCCCATCCAGTCATAGGAGCTCAACCGCGAGAGCTGATCGCTCGGCACATGGCTCTGCAGGGTGGCCTGCCAAATCGCGGCAAACAGAGCCAGGCTCATCCCCGCGGGCACCGCGAAGGCCGCGATCACTCCAACCGGCGCCAGGACGGCGAGGAGCAGGACCGGGGGCGCCCATGAGGCGATGACCATCGTCGCCACGAACAACGGCTGCCTGGGCTTCCATGAGAGCGCCAAAATCGCGCCAATCAACTCTCCCACCCCGATGGCGGTCAAGATCGCCGCCCAAGCCCCCGGGCCTCCGAGCGAGTGCTCGGCCACGCTCGCGCCGAAGACGTAGAAGGGCGCGAAGACGAGGGCGTTCAAGAGGGCGAACTCGGCGACCACCGCCCAGAGCCAGGTCCGGTGGCGAAACTCGCTCCAGCCTTGCGCCAGGTCGGCGATGATCGACCCCTCGCCGGCCACCTTGGCACTGAGCCGCACCTTCGCCAGGAAGGCGGCGCTCAAAAGGAAGCTGGCGGCGTCGGTCGCAAACACGCAGCCGGGGCCGACGGTCGCGACGAGGACCCCCGCAATGGCCGGGCCGATCATCGCCGCGCTCGAGGCGCAGAGACCACGCAGCGCATTGGCTTCCTGCAGGCGCTCCTCGGCCACGGTTTCCGGCAGCAGACCGGACATCGCAGGCAGGAAGAATGCCGAGCCGGCGCCGTGGATCATTTGGACGGCCAGCAGCTGCCAAAACTCGGCGTGACCCGAGATGAGAAGGACGGCAAAGGCTCCCTCCGAAGCAAAGCGTGCCAGGTCGGCCCCGATCATCACCGAGCGCCGCGAGGCCCTGTCTCCAAGCACCCCACCGAAGAGAACGAGCGCCAAAAGCGCCGCCGCGTCAACGCCAAAGGCAATCCCGACTTGTGTGGCAGAGCCGCCGACCGCGAAGACCGCGAAGGGCAGCGCCGCAAGGATCATGTAGTCGCCGACGAGGGAGGTCCACTGGGCTCCGATCAACCAGCGGAAGTTCGCCCCGCGCAAAGCAGCAAGCCCCAGGCTTGCTGCTGTCGAACGCTTGTCTAACTCAACCTCCATACCTTCGGCGCGCGCAAGCAACTCACCGTTTGCTTACGACACGAAGTGGTCCGCTTGTTGGCTGAGACTTACTGCTAAGTCTCAGCGGACTATTAGAGGTTTCCACATGGAAGTGGAAAACACATCCACTTTTTTAGGACGTGCTAAATCGACTAGTCGCTCGACTTCGATGCCTTGTCAGGATCAGAGTTTTCTGTTCCTGATGGCATCTCAAAACAGAACAACGCTGCTCTCACATTGATCAGCTCGCTCTCACCCCCGGCATCACGTGCTCGCTCGACGCTCTCAACTTCAACCTCACGACCAGCCTCCAGAGCACCATCCAGAATACCGTTGAGTTTGATCCAGCCCTGTTTATCCACGCGAAGCAGGGATCGAGTGTTGTGTGACTCTACGCGGGCTTGAAGCGTTCGGGCTCGCCAAGCGATCGCGACATCCCGCAACAGCAATTGGTGAGTCCAGAGCACGTACCGTTCTCGTTCCTCCTGATCCAGCTCGCCCCATTCAGCATTGTTCCAAACCGGCCGCATCACGGCTCGATAGATGGTCGTATCCTGTCCCCGCCTCATCTCCGTGCCGACCGCCTCGACTTGGCCCATTTTCTCAAGCTCCCCTACGTCATAGTCGGCCTTGTTGAGCTTGGTGCCCAGTTGCCTGGCAATATCGCTCTTTGACGCCGGCCTTTCGACTAGAGCAATCAGGGCAGCAAGCTGTCCAGGGTTGTGGAGCAGGCGAAAGAGCTGCTCGTCGATGCGGATCTCCGGCATTACAGTCTTTGCCACAGCCCTCTCCTCTCCGGGTTGATTGAGGGCGCGAACCTTAGCCGATTCCGATTAGTCACAGTCAGGTATTTGGATAGCACCGCTTATCCCTGCGACTCCTCACTTACCGAGGGTAATCGACTAGTCGATTACCCTCGGTAGCTGGTTTATCAAAGCCAGCGGGAGGGGGTGATTGACATGCTCGAAAAGGTCGAGGCCGTAGTTCCGGCGATCTCTACGTGGAAGCCCGCTTAACGGGCACCAGCGGCCGATCCCGGTCCCAAAGACTGGGATCGGCCGCCTTGGAGAACTAGCGTCACCTGCTGCCATCCTGCCGAAGTCACTCGACCGGTCGATCAGCTTCGGCTAGTCTTTCCCAGCGGTGACGGGGGAGGCAGTGACAGCCGGGCCTAGCGGTGACTGGGCCGAGCGCGCCTTTGAGGCGATGGCGCCGCTCTACGACGACTTCACCGCCCACTATGAATATGAATTCTGGACGGCTCAGCTCCTTGCCGTCCTCGAGCGGGAGGGACTTGAGGGTCGGCGCCTGCTCGATGTCGGCTGCGGCACGGGCAAGAGCTTCCTGCCGATGCTTCCACGCGGCTGGCAAGCCGTGGGGTGCGATGTCTCGGCCGCGATGCTCGACCTGGCGCGGCCGAAGGTCGGCGATGGGGTTCGCCTGGAGATCGCCGACATGCGCGAGCTGCCGTGCTTTGGGGAGTTCGATCTGGTTTGGGCCCTGGACGATGCGATCAACTACCTGCTGAGCGTCGAGGAACTGGAGGCGGCGCTGCGGGGAATGCGGAGCAACTTGGCGCCCTCGGGACTGCTGCTGTTCGACGTGAACGAGCTGCCGGTCTATGCCTTCTATGCAGAGGGTGTCGAAGTCGAGCGCGAGGGGCGCCATTTCGTCTGGCAGGGGAACGCGACGGATGAGGTCAAGCCTGGCTCGATCTGCGAATTCTCATGCTTCGAGAAGCGACCCAGCAGCGAGGACCAGGTGGCCGACCGTCGCAACGTCTCCGTCCATCGCCAGCGCCATTTCACCGAAGCCGAGATCTTGGATGCCATCGACCGGGCAGGCCTCACGTGCCTGAACGTCTATGGCCACGGCACCGACGGCATCCCGCGCCAGCCCCTGGACGGCTCGGTCCACACGAAGGCGATCTACGTTGCCTGCGCCGCCTAATTCGACAACCTGGGAAAAGCCGCGGATCAAGCGCACGACGGAGCAGTTTCAGGCGCCGAACGGAGACCTCTACCTGCGCAGGCCGAGCGAAGCCTCGGACATTCGGATCAAAGACCCGAGCCCGCAGCTGAGACAGCTCCTCGGGGCGCTGGACGGTACGCGCACGCGCCGGGAGCTGGATGAGGAGTTCGGGGGAGAGTTAGTCGGCGAGTTGATCGGCCAGCTGGGCGAGATGGGGCTGGGAGAGGACGCATCCGACGATGACCTGATCGACCCTCGGACACGGGGGCGTTTCGACCGCCAGCTCCGCTACTTCAGCGATGTCTCTACCGGTCAGACGCCATCGCAATGCCAAGCCAAGCTGGAAGACGCGCGCATAGCGGTCTTGGGCGTAGGGGGCCTCGGCGGCTGGACGGCGCTGACGCTCGCCTGTTGCGGCATAGGAGAGATGCTGCTGGTCGACTTCGACACGGTCGAGCTGAGCAACCTCAACCGCCAGATCCTCTACGGAGAGGCCGATATCGGCCAGCCGAAGGCGGGCCGAGCGGCTGAGCGGCTAGGCGCCTTCAACTCCTCGATCCATATCGAGACCCGCGAAGAACGGCTCGACAGCGAGGCGGCGGTCGGGGCGGCGATCAAGGGCTATGACCTCGTCGTCAACGCAGTCGATTGGCCGGCTCACGACATCGAGCTTTGGGTCAACTCGGCCTGCTTTGCAGCCGGCATCCCCTACATCGCGATGAGCCACTATCCGCCGATCGCCCGCGTCGGGCCTCTGTACGTCCCGGGCGAAACTGGCTGCTATTCATGCCAGGAGATCGCCTTCAAACGCTCCTACCCTCTCTACGACGCGGTGGTCGAGGAGCAACGTGCCAAGCCCTCGCCGGCGGCGACGCTAGGAGCCGCCTGCGCTCTGATCAGCGGTCAGGTCGCTCTCGACGTCATGCATTTTCTGACCGGCCTTGCGACGCCGTCGAGCCTTGGCCTGAGCCACATCTATGACCTCCGCACGATGGCTGCCAAACGGGAGGAGGTTGTGCAGGAACCAGATTGCCCGGTCTGCGCCGCTCTTGCTTCCGCCTGAAGACAGAGAGGCCCGCGCGCCCGAAATGACCGCCTGGAGAATGCTTTTTGCTCAGCGCTGTTAGTCTCGATGAACGGTCGATCGGTACAGCCCGGCTCCGGGCAGCCTCCTCGGTCGAAGAGAGGACCACATCAATCCACGAGCTCCGTGGCGTCGGCGTCCTGGTCAACTCGAAGCCGACCAGACCGCGTCGGATCGAGACCAGTCCGCCTCGGACGCCGATCAGACCGCCTCGGACGCCGATCAGAGCATGGCCGACCGAGATCAAGCGGCCTCTGACGCCGACCAGCGCGTCTCCGACCGCGATCAGGATCTCGCCGACCGCGAGCTGGAGGCAAACCCATCCGCCGATTCCGCCGGGCTGCGCGTACACGATCAGGCCAAGGTCGACCGGGGGGAGGGAACGATGGCCCGGATGGCAACAACTGCGGTTCGCGCCCAGGTCGCGGCCGAACGTCACGCGCAGGCATGGCGTCGCGACGAGATGGCCCGCCACCGCGATGAGGTCGCCACTGCTCGCGACAGCGAGGCCGAGGCGGTGGACAGGGCCGCCGAGGAGATGGCAGGCCAACTCGGCAAGGACAACCCCGCCGCCCGGGTGGCGACTGTGGCGAGGGCCAGCGCTGCCGCCGCCAGGACACGGGCGGCCGAGGACCGCCGGCGCGCCGCCCGCGATCGCGAAGAAGCGACGCGCGACCGCCAAGAGGCGGCCAGCGACCGTGACCTGTTGATGGCCGAGATCGAGCGCTCCCAGATGGACGAGCCGACCGGCGCCTACGGGCGGCGACTCGGAGAGATTCTCTTGCACCATGAGCTCGAGCGCGCTATAGGCATGAACGGCGCGCTGGCGCTCGGTGTCGTCGCCTTCGGGGAGGCTGCCCAGGATGCGCACCAGGACGACTCGGCTCACGCCGCCATGGCACGCGATCTCTTCCTTGCCATGTGGGGGAGGCTCCGCCCCTTTGACCCAATCGTTCGCTGGAGCGAGAAAGAGTTCGTCTGCGCTCTCGCCGAGGTCGACCCCGAGGAGGCGCGGCGCCGGCTCTCTGCCGCGTGCACTGAAATTGCCGAGCGCCATCCCGAAGGCGCAACCAGCATCGGGGTGGCTGCTCTAGAAGGAGACGACGACACCCTCGAAGGCTTGGTCGGGCAGGCCAGCAAGCAGGCGGCGTCCTGAAGGCAGAAGTGGTTTTGGGGTATCAGCTGTAGCGGTCCCAGCGACGCAAGGCCGGCTCGGGGTCGATCGGGTGGCCGTGGACGTGGATCTCGAAGTGGAGGTGGCAGCCGATCGTGCGGGCGTTGCCGGTCTCGCCGACGGCGCCGACTCGCTCGCCGGTCCAGAGCCGCTCGCCGCGGTGGACGAGGGCCGGACTGGGTAGGTGGGCGTAGAAGTAGCTGCGCTGCTCGCCTTCGCCGTGGATCAGCAAGTAATTGCCGTAGAGGACAGGGTCATAGCCGCGGCGCAACACCCGCCCCCCACGCACGGCAACCAGCGGCGTGCCACAGGCGGCGACGATGTCGAAGCCTTCATGCCAGCGCCCACCGCTCCGCGGAGCCCCAAATTCCCCGATAGCCCCCCGAGTCCCATGCGGCCCCTGGACCGGAAAGACGTGCCCGTAGTAAGCCGTACCCCCATTCCCCTCGGGACTACTGGCCAGCGCAGGAGGAATGAAAAAAGCAAAAGCAACCAGCAAAGCGGCTATCCAGGCAGGGGTGGAGCGTCTTGTACTTTTTCGCGAGCGACGCCCGAGCGACAGCAATCCCCGCCCCACGAAAAAGTTAAGCGGAACCCCTGCCTGGATAGCCGCTCAACTCAATGATGTTCGATCACGCGGTCGACGAGGTTGTACTGCTTCGCCTCCTCCGCGCTCATGAAGTAGTCGCGATCGGTGTCGTTCGTGACCTTCTCGAAGGACTGGCCCGTGTGCTTGGCGAGGATCTCGTCGAGGCGGCGGCGGACGTCGATGATCTCTTTGGCGTGGATCTCGATGTCGGTCGCCTGGCCTTCGAAGCCGGAGGAAACCTGGTGGATGAGGATCTTCGAGTTGGGCAGCGACATCCGCTTGCCCGCGGCGCCGCCGGCAAGCAGCAGCGCCCCCATGCTCATAGCGATGCCGACGCAGATCGTCTGCACGTCGGGCTTGATGAACTGCATCGTGTCGTAGATCGCCAGCCCGGCGTAGACCGAGCCGCCGGGCGAGTTGATGTAGAGGCTGATGTCCTTGTCGGGGTCCTCGGACTCCAGGTGCAGGAGCTGGGCCACGATCAGGTTGGCGATGTCCTGGCTGACCTCGGTGCCGAGGAAGACGATCCGCTCGTTGAGCAGGCGCGAGTAGATGTCGAACGAACGCTCGCCGCGCGAGGTCTGCTCGACCACCATTGGAACCAGGGGGCTCATGCTCGGCACTCTATAGAAGGCGTCAGGCGTGCTCTCCGCACGGCTCACTCGGAGCCCGGGGTCCAGAGCTCGCCCTTCTCCTCTTCCTCTTTCTCAGGCGTCCAGATCTTCTCCCGCGCCTCCGCTTGCTCAAGCGGAATCGGCACCGCCGACTCGGCGATCAGGTCGATCGCCTTGCGCACCCGGATGTCCTCGCGGACCATCGCGTCGCGGCCGTTCTCGCGCAGGCGCTCGAGCAGCTTCTCCGGCGTCGTGCGCTCGTGCTCGGCGGAATGGGCGAGCGCCTCGACCATCTCCTCGTCGGAGACCTCGATCCCCTCCGCCTCGGCGACCGCCGCCAGCACCGCCTCGCCCTTCAGCTCCCGCTCGGCGTCGGGCCTGGTTTCTTCGAGCAGCTCCTCGCGAGTCTTGCCCTGCATCTGGAGGAAGGTCCCGGGGTCCATGCCCTGGCTGGCGATCTGGCGTTCGAGGCGCTCCAGGCGTTCCGCCGCCCGCGCCGCGACGAGGTCGTCGGGGAGATCGATCGTCGCCGCGTCGACCGCGGCCTCGATCGCGGCGGCCCTGAAGTCCTCCTCGGCGCGCTCCTCGACTATCTCGCCGACCCGCTTGCCGATGTCGGCGCGCAGCTCCTCGAGCGTGTCGAACTCGGAGGCCTCGGAGGCGAAGTCGTCGTCGAGCTCGGGGAGGACCTTCTCCCGCACCTCCTTGACGTCGACGGTGAAGACGGCCTCTTCGCCGGCGAGATGCTCGGCCCCGTAGTCCTCGGGGAAGGCCACCTTGACCTCGCGCTGCTCGCCGCCACATACCCCCGCCAGCTGCTCCTCGAAGCCCTCGACGAAGCGGCCGCTGCCCAGCTCCAGCATGCCGTCGGTTTCCTTGCCGCCCTCGAAGGCCTTGCCGTCGATCAGCCCCTCGTAGTCGACCAGCAGCACGTCGCCTTCGGCGGCCTCGCGCTCGACCGGCTCGAGCTTGGTGAAGCCTTCGCGGATCCGCTCGACCTCGCGGTCGACGATCTCGTCGGTCGGATCGGCCTCGGCCCGGCCGACCTCCAGCCCCTTGTACTCGCCGAGCTCGGCCTTCGGCCGCACGCCGATCTCGAATTTGAAGCCAAGCGGCTCGCCCTCGGCCTCGGGCGCCGAGACGATCTCTATGTCGGGATCGCCGACCGAGCTGATCCCGGAGCGCAGCAACCCCCGTTCGTACCACTCGGGCAACGACTCGCGGATCGCCTCTTGCAGGACCATGCCGTAGCCGAGCCGCTGGATAACCAGCGACGGCGGCGCCTTGCCCTTGCGAAAGCCGGGCATTTTCATCTCGCGCGCCAGGCCGCGAGCGGCGCGCTGCAAGCCGCGGTCGACCAGCTCGGCGGGAACCTCGACCTCGACCCGCACGCGCGAGTCGGGCAGCTCTGTGACGACGGTCTGCATCGGCGCCGGACCCTAGATGATCGGCGACTGCTGAGTTGAGCACACCGGGATGTGCTCAACTCAGCAGTCGCCGATTTCAGCGGCGCGAGAAGAGGCCGCGCCGCAGCGCTATACCGAAGTCGATCGCGAAGGCCAGGCCGCGGCCCAGGGGGCCCGTCACGAGCCAGGCCTTCGCCCTATCGAGCCCCAACACGCTCTCCCCCTCCCCCGCCGTCGACACCCTCGCCGACGATCCGCCGCTCCAGCAGCGCCCCGTGGCCCGCCGCGACGGCGCGCCGGGCGCGACGCTCGTCGAGGGCGAAGCCGCGGTCCTGGGCGAGGTCGAGCAGGCGCTGCTTCTCGGTCCCTTCCCGCGCCACCTCGAGGAAGACCCAGGCGAGGACGCCGAGGACGAGGAAGGTCCCCTCGACCATCATGATCACGCCCGCGGTGCTCTGGTCGGCCACCGCCGAGATGCCCCAGTAGCGCTCGCCCGGCGCGTAGATCGGGTAGAGCACCGTACCCGACCACATCAGCACGTTGCCGAGGATCGCCCCGGCGAAGCGCACGGCGATCACGTAGCCGACCTTCCAGCCGGCCGTGAACCACTCCGGCTTGGGCAGCGGGCCGAAGATCGGCATCCACATCAGACAGCCGAAGGCGAGGAAGCAGGTGTGCTCGAGCGCGTGGACCGGGGCCGTGCCGTAGGCGGCGTCGTAGAGCGCCGGCACGTGCCAGAGGTAGAAGTTGAGCGCCCAGAGCGGCAGGGCGACCGCTGGATGGGTGAGGACCTGGAGGCGGTTGAAGACGCGAATCGAGAGGATCGGCTGCAGCAGCCCTTTCGTCAGTCCGAGCACCAGCAGCAGCGAGGCGATGTCGCCGATCAGCAGGTGCTCGGCCATGTGGGCGATGACCAGCTCCTCGGCGATGTGGCCGATCGGGCTGAAGAGGGCGACCGCGATCGTCGCCAGCCCGACCCCGAAGCAGACCTGGCGCCAGAGCGGCACCGGACGGCCGTCCCAGGAGAGCACCATCGCGCGGTGCCAGTAGAGGATCGCGGCGATCGTAATCGGAAAGACCTCGATCGGGGCGAAGACCCCGGCCACATGGGCGAACGGCAGGCTCACGAAAATCAGCGTAGCGCCGCGGTTTGCGACGGCGCCGCCCGCGCCCGCTGCTAGCTTGGCCTCGCTTTGGGTCAGGAGAACCACCGCTTCCCGCCGATCGGCAGCTACGGCTTCCTCTCCGACTGCCACACCAGCGCCCTGGTCTCCTACGACGGCGCGGTCGAGTGGCTCTGCCTGCCCCGCTTCGACTCGCCGAGCGCCTTCGCGGCGCTGCTCGACCGCGGCGCCGGCCACTTCAAGGTCGCTCCCCGGGGGGTCGTCGTGCCGCTCAGCCGCCGCTACGAGCCCGGCACCCTGGTGATCGAGACGACCTGGGTGACCGATACCGGCTGGGTCGTGATCCACGACGCGCTGACGATTGCCGAGTGGGCGACATCGGATGGCAAGGGCAGCCGTCCCGACACCGAACACGAGTCCGATCGCTCGCTACTGCGGACGATGACCTGCATCGACGGCGAGGTCGAGATCGAGATGGAGTGCCTGCCCCGCTTCGCCTACGGCGCCGAGCCGGCGAGCTGGAGCGGCGGCGAGCTGGGCGAGGCAGTGGCCCTCGGCCCCGACGGCACCGAGCTGCGGCTGACCAGCGACATGGAGCTCTCGATCGAGGGCGGCGCGGCGCGCGGGATGCTGAAGCTGCGCGAGAACGAGACCGGCTTCTGCGCCCTGACCTGGGGAGACGGCGACCTCGGCGGGCCGCGCAGCGCCCCCGAGGCCCTGGAGCGGCTCGACTCGACCGAAGAGTTCTGGCGCCACTGGTTGCGCGACGGCAAATTCCCCGACCACCCCTGGCGCATCCACCTGCAGCGCTCGGCCCTGGTGCTGAAGGGGCTCACCTATACCCCGACCGGTGCGATCCTCGCCGCGCCGACCACCTCACTGCCGGAGACGCCCGGGGGCGAACGCAACTGGGACTACCGCTACAGCTGGATCCGCGACTCGACCTTCAGCCTCTGGGCCCTGCACACGCTCGGCTTCGACCAGGAGGCGCGCGACTTCATGCGCTTCATCGTCGACGTCTGCCGGGAAGACCCCGACCTGCAGATCATGTACGGGATCGGCGGCGAGAAGGACCTGACCGAGAGCACCCTCGACCACCTCGGCGGCTACGGCGGGGCGAGCCCGGTGCGGATCGGCAACGGCGCCTTCGACCAGCGCCAGAACGACGTCTGGGGCGCCCTGCTCGACTCGATCTACCTGCACGAGAAGGCACTGCGCGGGACCGGCACGCCGGCAGACCGGCAGCTGATCCGCCACCAGGTGGAAGCGGCGATCGCCGCCTGGCCCCACCCCGACCAGGGGATCTGGGAGTCGCGCGGCGAGCCCCAGCACTACGTCTCCTCGAAGCTGATGATCTGGGTCGCGGTCGACCGCGGCGCCCGCCTCGCCCGCAGCCTCGGCTTCGAGGAGGTCGCCGAGGAGTGGAAACGGACCGCCGACGAGTTCCGCGAGGAGATCCTCGAGCGCGGAGTGCGCGACGGCGTCTTCCGCCAGCACTACGAGACCGACGCGCTCGACGCCTCCACCCTGCTGATCCCGCTGCTGCGCTTCCTGCCGCGCGAGGACCCGCGGATCAAGGCCACCGTCGAGGCGATCGCCGCCGACCTGACCGAACACGGCCTCGTCCTGCGCTACAAGGTGGAGGAGACCGACGACGGTCTCAGCGGCGAGGAGGGCACCTTCCTGATCTGCTCCTTCTGGCTCGTCTCGGCCCTCTCGGAGATCGGCGAGCAGGCCCGCGCCCGCGCCCTCTGCGAGCGGCTGCTCGAGTCGGCCGGCTGGCTCGACCTCTTTGCCGAGGAGCTGGATGCCCCGAGCGGACGGCACCTCGGCAACTTCCCCCAGGCCTTCACCCACCTGGCGCTGGTCAACGCCGTCTCGCACGTGATCGCCGACGAGCAACGCCAGGACGGCGGCCCGACCGCGGTCTTCACCGAGATGGGCGGCGTCCGCGAGGACGCCTGAGACGCTGCACGCTTCGTTGCTGAAGACAAAAGGTTCTGCGGACAAAAGATTTCATTTGCTCTATATTGCCCGCATGGCAACCGCAAGGAGTTCCAAAACCCGCGACCTGTTCGAAGCCCTGGCTCATCCCCTGCGCCGGCAGATCCTGCGCAAGATGATCGAGGACGAAGCGGAGACCAGCCCTCGCGACCTCGCTCATGACCTCAACGAGCAGCTGAGCAAGCTCAGCTACCACGTCAGGGTCCTAGCCTCGTGCGCCGCCATCGAGCTGGTGCGCACGGAACAGGTTCGGGGCTCGACGCAGCACTTCTATCGCGTGATCGTCGATGCGAGGTGGGCGCGAATGGCGCTGGCGACAACGGGTGATCCGCCCGAGAAGGCAAAGCCTTAGGGGGAGAGATTTCCCGCCGGGGCCCTTATGTAGGAGAGCCGTGGACGACAGGGAAAACATTCACAGCACCGTCGAGAGCGACGCGGCGATGGAGTCCGCGCTCCTGCAGCAAGTCCTTGCCCTGCACCCGGCAGCGGTCACGGTGGAGGAGCTGACCCGTGAGCTGGGCGAGGAACGCGACGACGTCGACCGGGCCGTACGCGACCTCGTCGCGACCGGGCTGCTGCACCACAGCGAGTCCCTTGTGCTGCCGTCGCGCGCCGCCCTGCGCTTCGACGAGCTGATGGAAAGGTGATCGCGCATGGACCCGGCCGGTCTCGGCCAAAAGAAGCCGGGCCCATGCGCTTTGAGGTGGACCCCCGGCCACGAGGAGTCCGAAAGAGGCAATCTGGCTGCCAATCCCTCATGAATCCGGGTTTCCTACACCCGGGTTTTTAATAAGTTAATACATAGCTCGCCTCCGGGCAAGGGGGTTTCCGCAGACTGGGACAGAAGCCCGGGGAAGCCTTCGGTAGCATCGCGGCGGATTTGATTCTTGCCTCAGCGCGTCGCCCACTCCTGGCCCTCTCCGCAGCGGCACTGATCTTTGCCGTCCTCTGCGACACCGCCTCGACCCAGAGCGGGATCGTGATCCGCGCCGCATGGTCGGGTTCGCACCTGCGCCTGACCGTCAGCGGATCCCGGCTCCTCGTCGAAGGTCGCCTGGCCGGCACCGCCCCTGTCGGCTGCCGGGTCGTGCGCGCCCGCAGGCTCGCTTCCTGCGGGCTGAAGGAGGCCGGCTCGGTCGTGGTCGAAATGGGCTCCGCTGACGACAAGGTCGAGGTGCTGGACCCGCTGCCGGTCCCGCTCACCGCCTATCTCGGCGGCGGCTCCGACAAGCTGATCGGCAACTCCGAGGCCGACACCTGCTACCCGCAGGGAACCTGGCGCAACCGCTGCATCGGTGGCGCCGGCAACGACGTCTGCATCGCCGCGCCGGTCAACACGGACTGCGTCGGCGACGCCGGAAACGACTACTGCAAGATGAGCAGCGGCAGCGACGGCTGCTGGGGCGGAGCGGGAAACGACGTCTGCCTGATGGGTCGCGGCCAGGACGGCTGTCACGGCGAAGGAGGGGACGACCGGCTCTACGGCGGGCCCTCGGCGGATCAGCTCTACGGCGGATCCGGCTACGACTACTGCGACGGAGGGCCCGGAATCGGGCAATCGCACCAATGCGAGGCAGGCCCACGGCACTGAGGGCGGGTTAGCATCGGCGCCATGGAGATCCTGGTCGTCGAGGACGAGCCGGCAATTGCAGACTTTCTCGTGCGAGGCCTGGAATCGGAGGGCCACCGGGTGCGCAGCGCCGCAGACGGGATCGAGGGCGAGAAGGTCGCGCTCGGCGGTGGCGTCGACCTGGTGATCTTGGACCGGATGCTGCCGGGTCGCGACGGCATGGATGTGCTGGCCGCGATTCGCCGGGCCGAGCCGGCGCTGCCGGTGATCGTGCTCACCGCCAAGGACAGCGTCGCCGATCGCGTCGCGGGCCTCGACCACGGCGCCACCGACTACGTGACGAAGCCGTTCTCCTTCGAGGAGCTGGCGGCGCGGGTACGGGCGCACCTGCGCCAGCCGGCCCGCGAGGTCGCGACCGAGTTGGAAGCAGGTGGGATCAAGCTCGACCTGCTCGCGCGCCGCGCCGAGCGCGATGGCCACTCGGTGCGCCTCTCCGAGCGCGAAGCCGAGCTCCTCGCCCACCTGATGCGCCACCCCGGTCAAGTCTGCACGCACCGCGAGATCCTCTCCGCCGTCTGGGGCTACGAGCACGACCCTGGCACCAACGTGGTCCAGGTCTACATCGGATACCTGCGCCGCCGCCTCGCCCTGCCCGGCTCCCCCGCCCCGATCGAGACGGTGCGCTCGGTCGGCTACCGGCTGGCCAAACGGCCGTGAGGGAGGTCTGGCGGCAGATCGGGCTGCGCGGCAGGATGGCGATCTCGATCGGGATCATCGTCCTCGCCGCGCTCGGCTTGGTCCTCATTGGGGTCCGGCGAGAGGTCGGAGAGGCGATCGGCGCCGTCCTGCTGGGCGGCACGATCGGCCTCGTCGCAGTCCTCGTCGCCAGCCACCTGCTCGACGAAGCCTTCTCGCGCCAGCGCCAGTTCGTCTCCGACGCCTCGCACGAGCTGCGCACGCCGCTGACCGCGATCCGCGGCCAGCTGGAAGTGCTGGCTCGGCACGAGCGTCCCGAGGCAAGCGAGGTGCGCCGGGTGACGAGCGTGGCGCTGGCCGAGATGGGACGGATCGAAAGGCTGGTCGAGGACCTGCTCACCCTCGCCCGGCTCGACGAGGAGGCGCCGCTGAGGCCGGTGGAGATCCCGCTCGAGCCCTTCCTGCACCGCTTCGGCGAGGATCCCTCCCTGGGCGGGGTCGCCTCGGGCGAGCTTCCGGCGGGAACGCTGCGCGCCGACCCGGATGGCCTCACCCAGGTGATCCGCAACCTGCTCGCCAACGCCCGCCGCCACGCCGGCCTGGAGGGGAGGGTCGAGCTCTCTGCCGTCGCGGCCGGCGAGCGGCTGACGATCCGCGTCGACGACGACGGGCCGGGCGTACCGCCTCGCGAGCGCGAGCGTGTCTTCGACCGCTTCCACCGCAGCGAGGCCTCCCGCGACCGCGGCTCCGGCGGCAGCGGCCTCGGCCTGGCTATAGCCCGTTCGATCGTCGAGCAGCACGGCGGGCGGATCTGGATCGAGTCATCTCCGCTCGGTGGAGCACGTGCAGCCTTTGAGATACCCGGCTTCGAGCGCCAATAAGCGATCGCTTCGCGACACCGCCGCCCTTCCGGTGCGCCTTTATGCGCCCATAGGCGGCAAAAGGCGCACCGGAAGGGTGTGCGCGGGCTCGACCGTCTAGCTCGGCACCGCGTAGACCTGGCCGTCCGATTCGAGCACCTGCTTGGGGGCCAGGCCGGTTGGCGGTGGGCCGGCGATCACTTCGCCGGTTTCGGCGCTGTACTCGCCGCCGTGACAGGGGCAGACGATCGTTCCGCCTTCATAGCCGACGGTGCAGCCGGCGTGGGTGCACACGGCGCTGAAGGCCTTCAGGTTGCCTTCGGTGTCGCGGATCAGGATGTCCGGCGAGCCGTCGGCCGGGTCGCTGTAGGTGGCGGCTTGGCCGCTCGGCAGACGCTTACCGGGGCCGAGCCTGACGGCACCCGGAGGCACCTTGGACCCGGCGCCGCCCGAGCCCGAACCAGAGCTGGCTCCCCCCGAGGCGGCGGCCGCTTCGCCACCCCCGGCTCCGGCGCCTGTACCCGAGCCGCTTCCTCCCGAGCCCGACGACGAACCGGCGGCGAGGCTGCGGGTCGCGTGGAATGTGCCCTTGGCCAGCGCCGAGATGCCGGCGATCGCCACCGCCATCCCGGCGAACTCGGCAAGGAGCACGCGACGGGTCGATGCCGGTTCGGGCGGCGGGCCTTCGGCCGGGTTCAACCGGGTGCGCCGCGCGATCGCCGCCACGTTCCTCTCGGTCAGGTTGTCGAGGGCGGGCTGGTCCTGGGCACCAGCAAGGACGAACGGCAGCCAGGCGAAGGAGAAGACCAGGTCGGGGCCGAGGAAGTAGGGCGTGGTGTGCCAGCTCGCGGTCAGGAAGAGCAGGAGGTTGAGGCTCAGGCCGCCGGCGGCCGCGATCCTGGTGAAGAGGCCCGCGGTAACCAGCAGGCCGATCAGGATCTCGGTCACGGCGACGCCGACCCCGGCGAGCTGCGGATCCGGCAGGGCGAAGGTGCGCAGGACGAACCCGCCCGGCGTTCCCGCGGCGAAGCCGTGCAGCTGGGTGCCGATGTAGGTGGGGGCGCCGGCGTGCAGGAAACCGGGGTCGCTGAGCTTCTGGATCCCCGCGTAGACGAAGGTGACGCCGAGGAAGAGGCGCAGCGGGAAGAGAGCCATCGCGGGAGAGATCGAACCCTTGCGCATCGGCGTAAAATGTCGCCGTCGTGCCTAAATGCCCGCTCAGACCCGGATGAGAGAGCTCTCATGAGGGGATTAGCTGCCGATAAGCGTGTCCGGCCAGCATCGCCGCTCGATGTACAGAGAGAGCACCATCGCAACCCGCGACGGGGTCGCCGGCAACGCCCGCCTCACCGGCGGCGCCGCGGTGGCCCTGCTCGTCCTGCTCGCCGCCGAGGGGCTGACGATTCCCTTCATCGGCCCGCTGGTCGGGCCCCACGTCTTCATCGGCATGCTGCTGATCCCGCCGGTCCTGCTCAAGCTCGGCAGCACCGGGTACCGCTTCGCCCGCTACTACACGGGCAGTCTGCCCTACCGGCGCAAGGGGCCGCCGTCGCTGCCGATGCGGGTGCTGGCACCCGGCGTGGTCCTCACCACCGTGGCCCTGTTCGCCACCGGCGTGGCCCTGACGCTTGCCGGGCCCGAGGACGGCGGCTCGCTCAAGTTCCTGCATAAGGCAAGCTTCATCGCCTGGTTCGCGCTGATGACGATTCACGTCCTCGGCCACCTCCTCGAGGTCCCCGGCCTCGCGATGCCCGACTGGCGCCGCAGCGGCGGCCGCGAGGCGGCGCTGGCGGGCTCGGGCCTGCGACTGGCGCTTCTCGGCACCTCGGTCGTAGCGGGCCTCGCCCTTGCCCTGGCGACGATCTCAATCGCCGACCCCTGGCTCTCCGCCGCCCTCGGCGGCTGAAGCTTCGCCAGCCCTTGGGCCTCCCTTTCCCCGCCCAGGCGCAAAATGGCCACACATCCTGCCGACGGGCCGAATTCTGGCCCTATGGGGGTGGTTTTCGGCCCGTCGGCGGCCAGTGTCGAAGGAGCGATCAAATGAACAACCGAAGAGCAAAGTCGATGGCCGGGGCCACCGTTCTCGGCCTCGGCGCGCTGGGTGGCGCCGCGATGGCGACCAACCAGGGCATTCCGGCCTCTCAGCAGCTCGCCGCCGCAGGCGGCTCCAGCGCTGTCGTGACCAGCGCCAGCGGCGCGGCCACCACGCAGCCGGCCACCGCCGGCGCGAGCGCCAGCACCCGCCCGCCGATCGTTACCCGGGCCAGCGGCGGCGCGGCACCGGTGGAGATCGACGACTGATGGAGGCGAACCTTCAGAAAACTCTCACCATGAACTTAGCCGCGGGTTAGCGCCGTACATCACCCTGAGCAAACGATCCATCCCCGAGAGGAGAAAGCATGTCCACGAAGGCGAGAGTCCTGGTGGTTGCCAATCGCACGGTGGACTCGTCCGAGCTGATCTCGGCCCTGCGGCAGAGGGCCGCCCGTTCCCCGGCCGGCTTCACCCTTCTCGTCCCGGCCGTCCCCCGCGGCCTGTCCTGGGCGGTCGACATGAAGGCCGGTGGCCCCGAGGCGGAGCTGCGAGCCAAAGCAGGCGCGCTTCAGATGCGCTCGTGCGGCCTGGATATAGAGGCTGTGACGGTTGGGGACCCGGACCCGCTCGCGGCCGTCGGCGACATCCTGCTCGCCGGCCGGTTCGACGAGGTCGTCGTCTCGACCCTCCCCCACGGCGTTTCGCACTGGTTGCGGCTGAGCCTCCCGCAGCGCCTGCGACGCCTGACCGACCTTCCTGTCCTCCATGTGACGGCTCATTCCCGTCCCCTTCGTCGCCGTTCCCGGCCCCGCGAGCTGGCCGGGGTCTCTTCGTAGGCGCCCACCACGAGCCCTCCTCGATCAGTCGTCGGCGCCGGCTCCCGGCTCGGGCTCTTCCCCCTTCGAGGCTTCGTCAGTCGAGGCCGGCGGCACGGTTGCCGGCGATTGCGCTCCGGGGGCGGAGGTGGTCGGGGCTGCTTGCTGAGGAGCGGGCGAATCGGATCCCGGTGAGGCCGTACCGACATGAGAAGGGGACGTGTGCGCCGTCGGGTCAGGCGAAAGAGAGTCGGGCTTAGTCGTCGGTGTCGCTGGGGTCGGCGGGGTGGTCGTGGTCCCCGCCGGCGCTTTTCCCGGCGCCGTCCGTCGCTTCTTGGCTGCTCCCGCTCCGCCGGTGCGGTCGCGGGCGGCACCGGAGCCCCGAGGTCCCTCCTTGGTGGGAGGGGCGAGGGCGTCGCCGGCGGAGATCGGTTGGGACGCGAGGCCGATCTGCTGGCTGGCAAGGCGACTGGCGGCGATCGAAATCGCCGCGGCGATCAGGATGCCGAGCAGGGCCAGGCCCAGCCAGCGCATGGTCGCCGGCATCTCAGGCTCTCCTCCGCATCGGAATCACGGGCTCGACGTTAGGGATCGCTCGGTAAAGCGCCGGTAAAGTCACGCCCCTCCGCCCCACCCGATTCCCTTGGCAGCCGGATCGTTGCCCGGGCCCCGCCGCCCTCTCGGCCGGACAGGGTCACGTCGCCGCCCCACTGGCGGGTCAGCTCGCGAGCGATCGGCAGGCCGAGGCCGGTCCCCCCCGGCCCCTGGCGGCCGGCGCTGCCACGGCGGAAGCGCTCGAAGACCGCCTCCTCCTCGCCCGGCTCCAGGCCGGGGCCACGGTCGAGAATCTCGACCAGGCCGGGGCCGGACGCGATCGTCACAGCCGAGCCCAGCGGCGAGTAGCGCAGCGCGTTCTCGAGCAGGGCGTCGATCGTTCGGTCGAGGTCATGGGCCGCGCACCAGACACCGGCAGCCCCGGCGCCGCGTCGCACCTCCAGCTCGACCGACGCCTCCTTGGCGCCGTGGCGCCAGCGTTCCGCCGCCCGCTCGGCGGCGTCGCCGAGGTCTATCTGCTCCGCCGGCAATTCGTGCTCGCCCGCGCGGCTCAGCACCAGCAGCTCCTCGACGATCAGCGAGAGCCGGTCGATCTCGGCCAGCGCCGCCTCCAACTCGGCCGCAGTGGCGCTGTCGTCGCGGGAGCGCTCCTCCAGGGCCTCCAGCCGCAACCGCAGCCCTGTCAGCGGCGTGCGCAGCTGGTGCGAGGCGTCGGCGACGAAGTCCTGCTGGCCGCGCAACAGCCGCTTCACTCGCTGCGTCATTTCGTTGAAGGCGCGGGCCAGCGAGCGCTGCTCGCTGCTCCCCTCGACGACCACGGTCGAGTCCAGGTCGCCGGTGGAGACGCGGCGCGCGGCGCGGTCGAGGCGGCGGATCGGGCGGGCGATCTGCTGGGCGACGACCGCACCCGCGGCCAGGCCGAGCAGGAGGACGACGCCCGCCAGCGCCGCCAGGTCGAGGAGCGATGTCTTGACCGCGCTGTTGACCGCGGACACGCTCTGGGTGATCCGCACCGCCCCGGCCGTGAGCCGGTTGCTGAGCACCGGGGCCGAGGTGGCGAGGATCTCCGCGCCGAGCGTCTTGCTGTTGCGGGTGATCTGCTCGCCGTGGCCTTTCAGCGCGGCGTGGATCTCGGGCCGGTCGGCATAGCTGCGGCCGGGCGGCGCGCCGCCCGAGTCGGCGAGCAGGCGGCCGCGGCGATTGACCACGATCACCCGGCCGCGCACGGTGTCAGCGGAAATCTGGACGAGTTTGCGCAGGGCCGGGCGCTGGCCCGGATCGAGCAGCTCCGACGCCGAGGCGGCGACGACGTCGGCCTGGCTTCGCGCCTGGCCCTTGACCTCGGCGTCGACGCGGTCGCGCAGGCTGACGGCCAGGGGCACGCCGAGCGCGATCAGCGCCAGCAGCAGCACATAGGCCAGCGCCAGCAGGAGGGTGGCCCGAAGGCTTATTCCTCGACCTCCGGCGCGGCGAAGCGGAAGCCGACCCCTCGCACCGTCTCGATGTAGCGGGGAGCGTTGTGGTCGTCGCCGAGCTTGCGCCGCAGCCAGCCGATGTGGACGTCGAGCGTCTTGGTCGAGCCGAACCAGTTGACATCCCAGACCTTCGCCATCAGGTCCTCGCGCGTAACCACGCGGCCGGCGTGGCGCATCAGCTCGGCCAGCAGGTCGAACTCCTTGCGCGAGAGGTCCAGGTCCTCGCCCGCCAGGCGCGCGGTGCGGGCCGCCGGGTCGAGCTCGAGCTCGTCGATCCGGATCGGCTTCTCCCCGGCACCGTCACCGGCCCCGTCACGCGAGCCGCTGCGCCGCAGCACGGCACGAATCCGCGAGATCGTCTCGCGGGCGCTGAAGGGCTTGACCACGTAGTCGTCGGCACCCAGCTCGAGGCCGACGATGCGATCCATCTCGGTGCCTCGTGCGGTCAGCATCACGATCGGCACGTCGGAGCGGCGGCGCAGCTCGCGGCAGACGTCGCGCCCATCGCCGTCGGGAAGGCTGAGGTCAAGTATGACCAGGTCGGGCTCGGCCTCGGCCGCCAGTTCGAGAGCGCCGGCTGCTGTCCGGGTGACGAGCGGCTCGAACCCGGCCCGCCGCAGCGCCTCGGCGAAGGGCTCAGAGATCGAGTCCTCGTCCTCGACGACAAGGATCCGCCCGCCCGGCGCCGACTGAATCGCCATGCGTCCACTGTAACGACGCGCATGGGCGTGATCTGCGGGCAAACCGCAGGTTTTGCCCGCTCTTTACCTGTCCATCCTCCTCGATTTCGCAGACAAAAGCATCCGGCTCGTTTGTCATTCTCCTTAGGTGCGCATCGGCGG
>Ga0075356_1000063_pt1 | contig 20625 bp, 16 predicted proteins | sample WestPond_Cattail_FD_120073 | JGI IMG/M metagenome (GOLD analysis project Ga0075356, IMG submission 120073) | Natural and restored wetland microbial communities from the San Francisco Bay, California, USA, that impact long-term carbon... | ecosystem: Environmental > Terrestrial > Soil > Wetlands ... | reverse complement strand
TCCATTCGGCCGCGTTGTCCAGGAAGTAGCGGTCGTGGGTGATGCCGACCACCGTGCCCGGATAGCGCTTCAGGAAGATCTCCAGCCATTCCACGCTTTCGGCGTCCAGGTGGTTGGTGGGCTCGTCCAACAGCAGCATGTCGGGCTTGCTCAGCAGCAGCCGGCATAACGCGACGCGGCGCTTTTCGCCGCCAGACAGGTTCTTGATCTGCGCGTCCCACGGCGGCAGGCGCAGCGCGTCGGCGGCGAGTTCGAGCTGCAGGTCGGTGTTCTCGCTGCCCGCGGCGGCGATCACGGCCTCCAGCTCGGCCTGCTCCGCCGCCAGCTTGTCGAAGTCTGCGTCGGGCTCGGCGTAGGCCGCATACACCTCGTCGAGCCGCTTCTTCGCCTCCAGCACGCCGCCGAGGCCGACCTCGACCGACTGCCGCACCGACTGCTCGGGGTCGAGCTGCGGCTCCTGCGGCAGGTAGCCGATCTTCAGGTCGGGCATCGGCACGGCCTCGCCCTCGATGTCCTTGTCGAGGCCGGCCATGATCTTGAGCAACGTGCTCTTGCCGGAGCCGTTCAGACCCAGCACGCCGATCTTGGCGCCCGGGAAGAAGCTGAGCGAGATGTTCTTGAGGATCTGCCGCTTCGGCGGCACGATCTTGCCGACGCGGTTCATGGTAAAGACGTACTGGGCCATAAGGGAGGGGGCTCGCAAGAAGACGGGGGTGAACCGACTATTGTCTGCTGTTCCGGGCGCCGGAGGAGGCGCAGGTACAATGCGGTCAGCGACAGCGCCACCAGTCACGTCGTCGCGGTCGACTCCGACAGCCTTCGAATCCATCTGCCTTCACGACTGGTGCCCCGGTTCGCCGTGCGGCAGCAGGCCGATCCCCTCGCGCCCCTTCAATCCGGGCGTTCCTACGAATGAAATTCACCGACCTCGGCCTTGCCGAGCCGATCCTGCGTGCCGTGCACGAACAGGGTTACGAAACCCCGACGCCGATCCAGGCGCAGGCCATCCCGGCCGTGCTCGCCGGCGGCGACCTGCTCGCCGGTGCACAAACGGGCACCGGCAAGACCGCCGGCTTCGTGCTGCCGATGCTGCAGCGCCTGTCGGCTCACACGCCGGCCCGCGACGCCCGCGGACGCGTGCCGATCCGTGCCCTGATCCTCACGCCCACGCGTGAGCTCGCCGCGCAGGTCGAGGAGAGCGTGCGCACCTATGGCAAGCACCTCAAGCTCGCCAGCATGGTGATGTTTGGCGGCGTGGGCATGCAGCCGCAGATCGACCGACTGCGCCGCGGCATCGACATCCTGGTAGCCACGCCAGGCCGGCTGCTCGACCACCACGGCCAGCGCACGCTCGACCTGAGCCACGTGGAGATCTTCGTTCTCGACGAAGCCGACCGCATGCTCGACATGGGCTTCATCCACGACATCAAGAAGGTGCTGGCCATCGTGCCGGCGAAGAAACAGAGCCTGCTGTTCAGCGCCACCTTCAGCGACGAGATCAAGGCGCTTGCCGACCGGCTGCTCAACAAGCCGGCGCTGATCGAAGTGGCGCGCCGCAATGCACCGGCCGAGCTGGTGGCGCAGAAGGTGCACCCGGTCAGCCGCGAGAAGAAGAAGGAGCTGCTGGCGCACCTGATCCTGCAGGGCGACTGGCACCAGGTGCTGGTGTTCACGCGCATGAAGCATGGCGCGAACCGCCTCACCGAATACCTGAACAAGCACGACATCACCGCGATGGCGATCCACGGCAACAAGAGCCAGAGCGCGCGCACCAAGGCGCTGGCCGATTTCAAGAGCGGCGACCTGCGCGTGCTGGTGGCCACCGACATCGCGGCGCGCGGCATCGACATCGACCAGCTGCCGCACGTGGTGAACTTCGAGCTGCCCAACGTGCCCGAGGACTACGTGCACCGCATCGGCCGCACCGGCCGCGCCGGCGCCACCGGCGAGGCGATCTCGCTGGTCTGCGTCGACGAGGAGCTCTTCCTGCGCGACATCCAGCGCCTGATCAACCGCGAGATCCCGCGCGAGGCCGTGCGCGGCTTCGAGCCCGACCCCAGCGAGCGCGCCGAACCGATCGTGCTCGGCCGCATGGTGATCGGCGTGCGCGGATCCGGCGGCGGCGGTGGTGATCGTCGCGGTCGCCCGGGTGGCGGTGGTGGCGGCGGCGGCAACCGCGGTTCGCGCGATTCTCGCAGCGCCCCACCCGCCCGCAGCGGCCAGGGCCAGCCCTCGCGCGGCCCCGGCGGCTCGTCGCCGTCGCGCGGCCCGTCGGGCGGCCGCTCCGGCCGTGGCAGTGGTGGTGGTGGAGGCGGCGGTCGCAGCAGCGGCCGCTGACACACGCCACACCTTCAAGCGAACACCGCGGATCCGGCTTTGCCGGTCCGCTGGTGTCGCCCCCTTGAGGGGGAGGCGGCCGCAGGCCGCTCCGGGGGTGGTCCTACTACTTCCCGTGCTTGGCGATCAACGCCTTCGCCGAATCGAGCAGCGCCTTGCCCTTGAAGCCGCGCTTGTCCATGTCGGCGACCCATTCCTCGTCGACGTGGCTCGACAGCTTGATGAAGTTGTCGCGCTCCGACGCGGGGAAGGTGTAGAGCGTGTTGCCCCGGTCGACCGCCGGCTTGCGACCCGGCACGTCGTTGCCCTGCTGCGTCTTGCCGAGCCAGGCCGACGTGGCCATGCCTGAGTTGGCGTCGATCACCTTCTTGAGATCGGGCGCCAGAGCGTCGTACTTGGCCTTGTTCATCGCCATCACGAAGGTCGTGGTGTAGAGCGCCGGGCCGCTGCTGTCGAACTCGCTGTGGAACTTGGTCAGCTCATGCACCTTGACCGACGGCACCACCTCCCACGGAATCACGCAGGCCTCGATGGTGCCCTTGCTCAGCGCGTCGGGAATCTGCGGCAGCGGCATGCCCACCGGCGTGGCGCCGAGCGAGCCCAGCAGCTTGGTGACCTGCCGGGTCGGACCACGCACCTTCATGCCCTTGAGGTCGGCCGCGGTCTTGATCTGCTTGTTGGCCGAATGGAACATGCCGGGGCCGTGCACGTGCAGCGCCAGCACCTGGGTCTCCTTGAACTCGTCGGGACACTGGGTCTGGAAGTACTCCCAATAGGCCTTCGAGGTGGCCTCGGCATTGTTCATCACGAACGGCAACTCGAACACCTCGATGCGCGGAAAGCGCCCGGCCGTGTTGCCGGGCAGCGTCCACACCACGTCGACCACGCCGTCGCGCGCCTGGTCGTACAGCTGCACCGGCGTGCCGCCCAGTTGCATGGCGGGGTAGGCCTCGAACTTGATGCGGCCACCGGAGTCCTTCTCGACCTTTTCCATCCACGGCTTGTGCATCGACAGCCATACGTTCGACTGCGGCGCCATGAAGGTGTGGAACTTCAGCGTCACCGACTGTTGGGCGAATCCCGACAGGCCGGGTGTGCCGAGCACCGCCGCAGCAGCGCCTTGAATGAGGGAACGGCGTTTCATCAATGGATCTCCTTGCGACCGACCGGATAGCGCGAACTTACCCAACCCTGGCCCCGAGCGGGCTCGCGATTTCCACCTAGTTCAGGTATTTCACCAACCACAGTGAGATCGGTGGGAACAGCAGCAGCACGATGGTGCGAATCGTGTCGCTGATCAGGAAGGGCATGACGCCGCGGTAGCTCTCGCCGATCGGCACGTCGCGCGCCATGCCGTTGACCACGTAGACGTTCAGGCCCACCGGTGGCGCCAGCAGACCGAATCCCACCGTCATCAGCACCATGATGCCAAACCAGATCGCCACGCTTTCCTTGGGCATGCCAAAGTCCAGCCCCATGATCATCGGAAAGAAGATCGGGATCGTCAGCAGGATCATCGACAACTCGTCCATCACCGCGCCGAGCACCACATAGAACAGGAGGATCGCCGCCACCACCATCACCGGCGGCAGGCCCCAGGCGCCAACCACGCTGGCCAACTGCGCGGGCACCTGCGTCAGCGCCAGCGCCGAGTTCATGACGTCGGCGCCGAGGAAGATCAGGAAGATCATGGCCGATGACTCGGCGGTGGAATAGAAGCAGAGCTTGAACTTGTCCCAGTCGATCTCGCGCTTGAGCAGCGCGGCGACGAAGGTGGCGGCCGCACCGACCGCGGCACCCTCGGTCGGTGTGAACTTGCCGGTGTAGATGCCGCCGAAGACGAGCAGGAAGATCAACGCGATCGGCCCCACCGCGCCCAGCGCGCGCAGCGTCAACTGCGGCGCGTCGTCCTCGTGCTCGGGCGCATGCCCTGGCACGACACGCACGTAGATCGCGATCGCCACCATGTAGCCGAGCATTGCGATGACGCCCGGGATCATCGCGGCGGCGAACAACTTGGCAATGTTCTGCTCGGTCAGGATGGCGTAGATCACCAGCGGCACCGACGGCGGGATCAGGATGCCCAGCGTGCCGCCGGCGGCCAGCGTCCCGGTGGCCAGCCGCCCGGAATAACCGTGGCGGCGCATTTCGGGCAAGGCCACCGAGGTGATGGTCGCCGCCGTCGCCACCGACGAACCGCAGATCGCACCGAATGCCGCGCTGGCCAGCACCGCCGCCATCGCCAGGCCGCCGCGAAAGCGCGACATCACGGCGCTGGCGAACTCGAACAGCGCGCGCGAGATGCCACCCTGCGTGGCGAAATTGCCCATCAGGATGAAGAGCGGGATCACCGACAGGTCGTAGCTGGCGAAGCGCGCGAACGCCTGCGTGTTCAGGAAGTTGGCCAGCGGCAGCCAGCCGGCCTGCACCACGTAGCCGATGGCCCCCGCGACGAACATCGCCACCGCGATCGGCGTGCGGATCGCCATCAGCACCAGCATGATCGCGAAGATCAGCAGCGTCAGTGTCAGCGGACTCAGACCGAGGTTCATGAGGCAGCCTTCGGCACGAAGCCTTGCCAGGCCTGCGCAACGCCGATCGCCACGCACAACGCCATCGGCGGCACCATGGCGAGATAGATCACCCACTCGGGAAAGCCGATCATCATCGTGCCGGACTGGGTGCGCCAGGCGTTGAGACCGCCCACCGCGGTACGCCAGGTCATCAGCGCCATCACGGCAGCGAACAGCAGGGCGCCCAGGCGGTCGAGTTGCTCGTTGGTGCGATCCGAGGCACGCGAGGTGAAGAAGTCGACGATGATGTTGCCGCGCCGCAACTGGCACCAGGGCAGGAACAACGCGACCGCGGCGCCGGCGGCGGCACCGGAAAGCTCGAAATCGCCGACGATCGTCCAGCCCGTCGTGTTGCGGCCGATCAGGCTGGCGCAGGTCATCAGGGTGATCACCGTCAACAGCACGCCGGCGACGATCGCGCAGAGCTTGGCCAGTCGTTCGAGCAGCATCACGGTTGTCTTTCTCGTTGTCTGAGCGGGTGTCTGGAGCCCGGCTCAGTACTGCGTCGGCGGCAATTGGACCACGAGTCCGTCGAGCGACTCGTCGAGGCCGATCTGGCAGCTCAGGCGGCTCGTCGCCTGACGCGGCGCGGCGGTCATCTCGAGCATCGCCCGCTCGTCTGCCGACGGCGCAGCCAGCCGATCGGCCCATGCCGGCTCGACGATCACGTGGCAGGTGGCGCAGGTGAGGCAGCCGCCACAGTCGGCGGCGATACCGTCGATGCCGGCGTTGACCGCGGCGCGCATCAGGCTCTGCCCCGGCCGGCCGTCGATCGTGAGACGCGCACCCTGCGCGTCGAGGAGATGAATCTGCACCATGTCCGGCTTGTGCTCTAGAAGCGACCGAAGTACTCGCGACGCTGCCACTCGTCCTTGTCGTCAGCCTGCGCGTGGCGTTCGCACTCCGCGCGTTTGACGCGCTGCACGCAGCGAACCAGCGACTCGCCGAAAGAGCGGGTCAGCGCGGCGTCGCCATCGAGCGCGACGAGCGCCTCCTCCAGGCTGGTCGGCAGAGCGGGTCCGGCGCCGGCGTAGGGCGCGTCGGTCGCCGGCGGCGCCGCCAGCCGCCGCTCGATGCCGTCGAGCCCGCCGTGGATCTGTGCGGCCATGTAGAGGTAGGGGTTGGCACACGGCTCGCCGATGCGGTTCTCGATGCGGGTGGCGGCGTCGCCGCAACGGCCCAGCACGCGCAGCATCGCACCTCGGTTGTCGCGGCCCCACAGCACCGACTGCGGCGCCAGCGCGTTCGGCCGAAAGCGCCCGAAGCCATTGATGGTCGGCGTGCAGAACACCGACATGCCGCGCGCGTGCTCGAGCAGACCCGCCAGCCACTGCTCTCCGAGCGGCGACAAGGTGTGGCCCGCATCGGCCGGTGACGATCCCGGTGCCGGCGTGTCGCGGCAGAAGCGGTTGACGCCGCTGGCCGCATCGACCACCGACTGGTGCAGGTGCCAGCCGCTGGCCATCACGTTGGGAAACGGCGGCCGACAGACGAAGCTGGCGTGGAAACCCGCGCGGCGCAGCGCCTGGCGCACGCCGTTGCGGAACAGCACCATGTGGTCGGCCGCGGTCAGCGCGTCGGTGGCATCGAACACCGCCTCGACCTGGCTGGGCCCCAGTTCGATCTCGAGCGAACGCAGCGGCAGGCCCAGGCCCTGGGCTGTGCGCTGCACGATGGCCAGCGGCTCGTCGGCCAGGTCGGCCCAGCCCTCGGCCAGCAGGTTGTAGCCGGGATGGATCATCGACACCGCAGGCGGCTCGCCCGGCCAGGCGGCGCGTTGCGGGTCGAGCCGCGCATCGTCGATGCGGTAGATGTGGAACTCGACCTCGAGCCCGCAGCGCAGATCGAGGCCCAACGCCCGCAGGCGCGACAACGCGGCCTGCAGCGCACGCCGCGTGTCGAGCGCAACCGCGGTGCCGTCGTCGAACCATGGCTGCGCCTGCAGCCAGCCGGTTCCAGGCGCCCACGGCAGCACCCGGAAGCTCGAGGGATCGGGCAGCAGGACCAGGTTGTTGGCGAAACCGAACCCCGGCATCAGCGCGGCGAGCGAGCCGTCGAACACGGCGAACGCGGTGCGGTCCGAGGTGTCCTTCAACATCACCGTGCTGACAAGGCTGACCCCGCTGTCGAGCGCCTCGGCCACCGCACCGGCCATCAGTGTCTTGCCGCGCAGCACGCCGTGCAGATCGCACCATCCGATGCGCACGCGCTCGATGCCCTGCGACGCGATGCGTTCGAGCAGTTGCTCGCACGCCGCCGCCCGCGGCATGTCGTGGATGCCGCAGGCCTGCGCGAACGACGTCATCCGCGCGCCTCGGTGCCCGCAGGCTGCGTTGCGGCAGCGGCGTTCGCGGCCAGCCACGAGGCGCCGCGGTACTTGGTGGCGACCTGCTCGCGCCAGTAGGTCTCCCATCGATCGGCCGGAGCGATGCAGTCGATCGTGTCGGGCCCGGTCAGGGCTGCCGCCTGCGTGCCGTCGAGCGCCATCGGCGGGCGGCCGCCGGCCTGCGCCGTCTCGATCGCCTTCAGCAGCATGCGGCGATGCGCCATGATCACCTTGTCGCTGGTGCCCAGATGCTCGCGCGTGCGGTCCTGGATCGCGCCCATGCTCTCACAGGCCCACTGGTCGTGCAGGTTGATGTCATCCTCGCCCATGCCGAGGAAGGTGCGCGTGCGCTGGTCCTCCGGGTCGAAGCCCCAGTCGTTGTGGCGGCCCTTGTTCGGCACGTAGTCGGGCATCGTCATGGTCGCCGCCCGCTGCGCGCGCATGGTGTCCTTGTCGACCGGGTCGGCAAAGCTGGTGAAGAAGCTGTACCAGTAGGTGTGGGTATCGTCGACCGGCACGTGCATCTGCGTGATCGTCATCGTCGGCGACAGCGGGATCACGAACGTGTACGGAAAGATCGCGTGCGTGACGCGCACGTGCGTCAATCGATCGTTGATCGGCCGCAGCGTGGTCAGCTTGGTCACGCCGGGCACCACTTCTTCGTGGCGGATCTCCGGCGAGCAGACTTCGCGCATCACGCGCGTCATCGGCCAGCGTTGCCCGTCGACGTCGCCGACGCTCGGCGCGCGGAACTGCCGGCCATATGCCCTGCTCGTCTCGGCGCCGTCCTCGTCGCGCTCGAAGCGGTGCAGGAACGAGGTGTGCACCGGATCGATGCCGACCTCGAAGGCCTGCAGCCAGTTGCATTGCCACTGGCCCTTGAACGCGAAACTGTGCGTGGCCGGTGCCTCGAAACAGTGCAGCGCCGGCAGCGCCGGCGGTGTGCTGCCCTCGGGCCCGAGCCAGGCGAACAGCACCCCGGCGCGTTCGAGCACCGGGTAGCTGCGCTGACGCACACGCTGGCACAGCGTGGAGCCCATCGGCTCGGCCGGCGTGTCCAGGCAGGTGCCGGCAGCGTCGAACTTCCAGCCGTGGAACGGGCAGCGCAGGCCGTCGCCTTCGTGCCGGCCGAAGGCCAGGTCGGCGCCGCGGTGCGGGCAATCGCGGTCGAGCAGGCCCCACCGGCCGGACGCGTCGCGAAACAGCACCAGGTCCTGTCCGAGCAGTCGTACGGCCTTGACCGGACGATGCGCCATGCGCGGATCGATGCGCGCATCGAACTCGTCGACCAGCGCGGCCGGTTGCCAGTAATGGCGCATCAGTGCGCCGCACGGCGTGCCAGGGCCGATGCGGGTGATCAGTTCGTTCTGGGCAGCTTGCATGGTGCTACGCAGTCTAGGCACCCGGCCGCGGGCCGCCAAGCTGCGGGAAATGCCTAAGCGCGAACACCTTGATCCAACCGGATTGAGTGCGCACGACCGGGTCGCGCAGAATCGCTGCATGCCGCCTCCTGCTTTCGCCATCCCGCCGCGTCGCCGCAGCGCCCTCGTGGCCGGAGCCACCGGATTGATCGGTCGCGCGCTGATCGAGCGGATGCTGGCCGAGCGCGCGGTCGGCGCCGTGCACGCGCTGGTGCGCAATCCGTCACCCGCGCTGTCGGCATTGAGCGGCGTCAATCAGGTCGTCGTCGACTACGGCGGCGGCCTGCCCGAGCTTCCCGCGGCCGACGACGCCTTCTGCTGCCTGGGCACGACGATCAAGGTCGCCGGCTCGCAGACGGCCTTTCGCGCCGTCGACCACGATGCGGTGGTTGCGTTTGCCCGTGCCGCGCGCGCGGCCGGCGCCACGCGGCTTGGTGTCGTGTCGGCGCTGGGTGCGAACCCGAAGTCGAGCGTGTTCTACAACCGCGTGAAAGGCGAGATGGAAGCCGACGTCGTCGCGCTCGGCTTCGACAGCGTGATCATCGTGCGGCCATCGCTGCTGCTCGGCGACCGCGCCGCGCTCGATCAGCCGTTGCGGGCGGGTGAGCGGATGGCGGCGGTGCTGACCGGTCCACTTGGCGCGCTGATCCCGAAGTCGGTGCGCCCCATCGAGGCCGGCACGGTGGCGCAGGCCCTGCTGCGCGCGATGCTGCAGGCGGAGAGCGGAGCATGGCGTTTCGAATCGGCCGCGCTGCACGACCTAGGCCGCCCGGCCTGAACAGAACCGGCAGCATGCAGATCCATTTTCTCGGCGCAGCCGACACCGTGACAGGCTCCAAGCACCTGGTCGACGCAGGCGGCACGCGCATTCTGCTCGACTGCGGCATGTTCCAGGGCTTCAAGAACTTCCGCGTGCGCAACTGGGCGCCGCTGGCGGTGGACCCGCGGTCGATCGACGCCGTCGTGCTCAGCCATGCGCATCTCGACCATAGCGGCTGGCTGCCGGTGCTGGCGCGCTCTGGCTTTGGTGGCCCGGTCTACGCCTCGCCGGCGACGCGTGCGCTGGCCGAGGTGCTGCTGCTCGACAGTGCCGAGCTGCAGGAGGAGGACGCCCGCCGGGCGAATCGATACCACACGTCGCGCCATGAGAAGGCGCTGCCGCTGTACACGCGCGCCGACGTGAAGCGCGTCATGTCGCGCATGCGGCCACTGGCCCCGGGCCGCGAGGCCGCGATCGGCAGCGCCCGGCTGCGCTTCACGCCGGTGGGCCACCTGCTCGGGGCCTGCGCGGTCACGTTGGTCGCAGACGATCACCGGCTGGTCTTTTCCGGCGACATCGGGCGTCGCGACGACCTGCTGATGCCGCCGCCGCAGACGCTGGCACAAGCCGACACGATGATCGTCGAGTCGACCTACGGCAATCGCCGACATCCGGCGGGCGACCCGTCGGCGCTGCTCGGGCAAATCGTGCGCGAAACCATCCACCGCGGTGGTTCGGTGCTGCTGCCGTCGTTTGCCGTCGGCCGCGCGCAGGCGTTGCTGCTGCTGCTGCAGCGGCTCAAGGCGGCCGGCGAGATCCCGCACAACCTGCCGGTGTTCCTCGACAGCCCGATGGCGGTCGAGGCGACCGCTCTCTACCGCCAGTTCCGCCGTCTGCTGCGGGTGCCAGCGGCCGAAGTGGAGTCGCTGTGCGACGGCGTGAAACTGGTCACGACCGGCGCGCAGTCGCTGCGCCTCACTCGCTCGCGCTGGCCGAGCGTGATCATCTCGGCCAGCGGCATGGCCACCGGTGGCCGCGTGCTCAACCACCTGAAGGCGATGGCGCCCCATCCGCAGCACCACATCGTGTTCGCCGGCTTCCAGGTCGGCGGCAGTCGCGGCGCACGGCTGGTCGGCGGCGCCAGCGAAGTGAAGATCCACGGCGAGTACGTGCCGGTGCGCGCCGATGTCAGCACGCTCGAGGGCATGTCGGGCCATGCAGACGGTGACGAGATCCTGCGCTGGCTGGGCGCGCTGAAGACGCCGCCCGGGCAGACCTTCGTCGTGCACGGCGAGCCCGATGCCGCCGACACGTTGCGTCTGCGTATCCAGGACGAGCTTCGTTGGACGGTGCGTGTGCCGCAGCACGGCGAGGTGGTGACGATCTGAAGCGGCGGTTGCAAGTCGACGCCGCTGGTCACAGCGCCGCGTCGGCAATCGGCCTACCGTGATCGGCATGAAGCCGACGTGGCAGACGCTGTGGCAGGCTACCGATCTGGTCGTCGAGCGCGACGGCCGCGGGATCGACCGTGTGGCCGCGGCCGATATCGAGCGCGTGATCATCGTCTACGCTGATCGCGGCGCGACGCCGGGTGACCTGGCGTTCGCGGTGGTGCGCACGGCCGACCACGATCTGCTGTTCCCACCGGAATCCGGCATTGCCGGGCGCGTGCACTTCGAACGCCAGAGCTTCTGGCGCCAGCGCGCCTGCGTGTATTGGGCGCCGCTCGCTCGGGCACGGTTGCCGCGACGCCTGTGCCAGGGCCTGTGGATCCTGCGCCAGCATCAGCCCGGCTTCATGCGGCTGCCGCGCACCGAACTCGACCCGGTCATCGAACACTGGCCGCTGCAAGGGCCGCAGACCTGGGACGAGCGCAAGTGGGACCGTATTGCGCAGATGAGGCCGTTCGCCGAGCTGCGCAGCGTGCCGACGCCGAGCACGCCTCGCTGAGTGCGTACCGTCGCTCAGCGGAACTCGCGCTCCCGCAGCCATTTGGTGGCGACCCACTTCTCGCCTTCGACCACCGGCGTGCCGGCGTGCAGCGTGCGCGTCACCACGTGCGCGCGGTCGTAGCTGAAGAAGACCGCGTTGCCGCGTACCGGCGCGACCTCGACGCCGACATCGGGGAACGACGTGCCGCCACCATTGGGCACCGTGTTCAGGTACATCACGATCGTGCCGACGCGCTGGCCGCCGCGCAGCAGGATGGTCGGCGTGCCGGGCTGCGCGGGGTCGAAATAGTCGTGATGCGCCTTGTACTCGGCGCCCGGCCGGTAGCGCAGCACCTGCAGGCCCTCGCCGTTCTCCAGCGGCCAGTTCACCAGCGCGGCGATGCGACGTTCGATGCGGTCGCACAACGGGAACTCGCCGCGCTCGAAGAACATGCCGTCGCTGGTGCGCGAATCGTGCACCTCGCTGCCCCCGCTTGGGTTGTGCACCGTCTCCGAACGCGCCAGCCGCGGCGAGGCCTGGGCAATCATCTCATCGCATTCCTCGTCCGACAGCAGGCCGCCGAAGACGATCAGCCGCGGGCTCTGCATCGCCAGCAGGATCTTCACGTCGCGGTCGAGCGCGCGCACCACCGTCGGCGAGCCGGCGAGATCGGGCGACGGCACCGGCACCGGCGGCGGCAGTGAATTGGCCTGCGCGTGGTCCTTGAGAAAGTCCTCGAGCGTGGTCTCGAGCGCGTTGAGCGCGGTGTCCTCGTCCCAGCCGCTGGTGCGCATCGACTGCAACACGTCTTCGGGACGGCAACCGGCGCGGGCCTGCGCGATGATCCAGTCGCGCAGCTCGCGGGTGATGGCTTGCGTGGTCATGGGCGTATTTTCGCGCAGTCCGGCGAAACGTCTCGACACCCGTCGTGCAACAAATCTTCACTCGAAGCGGATCACCCGGCGTCAACAGGCGGCGGCGGCCGGCGTTGTACGACGGCGGTTCAAGCCGAACCCGATTTCGAATCCACGAACAAGGAGCACAACCATGAGATTCACACCGACTGTCATCGCCGTCATGCTCGCCGCGTCAAGCGGCGCCTTCGCCCAGACCGCGGCTTCCACGGTGCAGCGCAACATCAACCAGGAGAGCCGCATCGAGCAGGGCCTGCAGTCCGGCGCACTGAACACGCGTGAGGCCGCCACGCTGCAGCGCGAGGAAGCCCGCGTCGACCACATGCAGGCCAACGCGCTCAAGGACGGCAAGCTCAGCGCGGCCGAGCAGGCGCGCCTGACTGCGGCGCAGAACAAGACGAGCAAGGACATCTACGACGCCAAGCACAACGCCGCCACCGGCAACCCGAACTCGGCGTCATCCCAGCGCATGCAGGCCGACGTGCAGCGCAACATCAACCAGCAGCAGCGCATCGAAAACGGTGTGAAGAGCGGCACGCTGACCAACCGCGAGACCGCGCGCCTCGAACGCGGCCAATCACGCGTGGCGCGCAAGGAGGCACGTGCCGGTGCCGATGGCCACGTGGGCGCTGCCGAGCAGGCGCGCGTGCAGCGCGCCGAGAGCAAACAGAGCAAGCGCATCTTCAAAGAGAAGCACGACGCGCAAGACAAGAAGGGCTGATCGACAAGGCCGCCGAGCGACCACCGCGGAACCGGCTTTGCCGGGCCGCGGCGGTACGCGCCCCGGGGAGGCGCCGCAGGCGCTTCGGGAGCTCGTTTCAATGGAAGTTGCGGCTCTTCGCCACCAGCCCCTGCAGCAGCGCCGAGTGGTCGACCAGCTTTCGGGCGATCAGGTGGCGCACCTCGCCCTCGCACTGCCAGACGCCATAGACGGTGAGCAAGGTCGACGCCAGCAGCTGCTGGCGCTGCGCTCGTGCCACCTGCGGCCAGACGATCACGTTGACAGTGCCCGTCTCGTCCTCAAGTGTCACGAACACCACGCCCTTGGCGGTCTCGGGCCGCTGGCGATGGGTGACCAGCCCGCTGGCGCGTGCCAGCTGTCCCGAGCGGCAGTCGTGCAGCCGCGCCGCGGTCTGCACGCGGCATTCGGCCAGGCGGTCGCGCAAGAGAGCCAGCGGATGGCTCTTCAGTGACAGCCCGGTGCTGCGGTAGTCGGCGAGCAGTTCCTCACCGAGCTCGGGCGCAGCCAGTTCGGCCTGCGCCTCGTGTGTGCGCGTATGCGCCAGCATTGCGGTGGCGCGGTTGTCGACGCCGGCGGTGGCCCAGGCCGACTGGTGGCGGTGGCCGGTGAGCGGCCGCAGAGCATCTGCCTGCGCCAGCAACTGCAGCGCGCGGGCGTCGAGTGAGGCACGGCGCGCCAGGTCTTCCACGCTGTCGAAGCCCTCTGCCTCGCGCGCAGCAACAAGACGCAGCGCGGCGCTCTCCTCGAAGCCGAGCAGGCGGTCGAAGCCCAGCCGCACCGGCCACAACGCGCCGTCGGCAGGCTCGAGCACGCTGGTCCACTGGCTGCGCCCCACGTCGACCGGCAGCACCTGCACGCCGTGTGCGCGCGCATCACGCGTCAATTGCGCCGGCGCATAGAAGCCCATCGGCTGGCTGTTCAGCAAGCCGGCGAGAAACGCATCGGGATGATGGCATTTCAGCCATGCGCTCACATAGACCAGCAGCGCAAAGCTCGCGGCATGGCTTTCCGGGAAGCCATATTCACCGAAGCCCTCGATCTGCTTGAAGATGCGCTCGGCGTACTCGCGCAGATAACCCTTCTCGACCATGCGGCCGACCAGCCGAGCGTGGAACGGGCCGAGGCCGCCTTTGCGTTTCCAGGCCGCCATCGCGCGACGCAGCTGGTCGGCCTCGCCGGGCGTGAAGTCGGCGGCCAGGATCGCCAGCTGCATCACCTGCTCCTGGAAGATCGGCACACCCAGCGTGCGCTCGAGCGCCTGCTTCACCTCGGCGCTCGGATAGTCCACCGCCTCCTCGCCGCTGCGGCGCTTGAGATAGGGATGCACCATGCCACCCTGGATCGGACCCGGCCGCACGATCGCGACCTCGATCACCAGGTCGTAGAAGCAACGCGGCTGCAGACGCGGCAGCATGCTCATCTGCGCGCGGCTCTCGACCTGGAAGGTGCCCACGCTGTCGCCCCGGCACAGCATGTCGTAGACGGCCGTGTCCTCGGCCGGCACGTCCTGCATCCTGAATTCGGCAACGCCGTATTTCTGTGCCACGAACTGCAGCGCGCGCCGGATCGCGCTCAGCATGCCGAGCGCTAGCACGTCGACCTTGATCAGGCCCAGCGTATCGAGATCATCCTTGTCCCACTGGATCACGGTGCGGTCGGGCATCGCGGCGTTCTCCACCGGCACCAGGCGCGAGACGTCGTCGCGCGCGATCACGAAGCCGCCCGGATGCTGGCTCAGGTGGCGCGGAAAGCCGATCAGCGCCTGCGTCAGCTCGACCCACAACCGACACACCGGCGAGTCGGGGTCGAAGCCGTTCTCGCGCAGCCTCTCGGTGCTGATCTCGCGGCCGTCGAACCAATGCTGGCCGCGCGCCACCGCGGCAATGCGATCCAGGTCGATGCCGAGCGCACGCCCCATGTCGCGCAGCGCTGAGCGCGGGCGGTAGCTGATCACCACCGCGGTGAGCGCGGCGCGATGCCGGCCGTACTTGCGGAAGATGTACTGGATCACCTCCTCGCGGCGCTGGTGCTCGAAGTCGACGTCGATATCAGGTGGCTCGTTGCGCTCGGCGCTGACGAAGCGCTCGAACAACAGGCTCATGCGCGCCGGGTCGACCTCGGTCACATGCAGGCAGTAGCACACCGCCGAGTTGGCCGCGCTGCCGCGGCCCTGGCACAGAATGCCCTGGTCGCGCGCCCACTGCACCACGTCGGCCACGGTGAGGAAGTACGGTTCGTACTTCAGCTTGCCGATCAGCTCCAGTTCGTGCTCGATCGCGTCGCGCACCTTGGCCGGCATGCCGCCTGGAAAGCGTCTCGCTGCGCCGGCCTCGGTCAGCGTGCGCAGCCAGCTGGCCGGGGTGTGTCCCTCGGGCACGATCTCCTCTGGGTATTCGTAGCGCAGCTCGTCGAGCGAGAACGCACAACTGGCGGCGATGCGCACGCTGGCCTGCAACCATCGCGCGGCATACAAGGCCGCCAGCCGGCCGCGTGTGCGCAGATGGTTCTCTGCATTGGGTTGCAGTGCGAAACCGCAATCGGCCACTGGTCTGGCGAGTCGCGTCGCGGTCAGCGCGTCCTGCAACGGCTTGCGCGCACGGCTGTGCATCAGCACGTCGCCGGCCGCCACCTGCTCGAGGCCGGTGAGTTCCGCCACGTTCTGTACCGTCTCGAGCAGTGCGGCGTCGTGCGCACGGTGCAGCAGCTCGACAGCGATGGCACAGCGCTCGACGCCAAACCAGGTCTTCAGCCACATCGCCTGAGCGAACAGCGATTCGTCGCTCTGGTGCGGCTCGGGCACCAGCAGTGCAAAGCAGTCCGGCAGACCGGCGAGGTAGGGGGCATGCGGCACGCGGCCTTCGAGGTCACTCGACTGTGCAACGTACTCGCCTTTGCCGGCTCGCCGCCGCGCCACGGTGATCCACTGCGCCAGGTTGCCGTAACCGCGACGCGACTGCGCCAGCAGCACCAGCCGCGGCCCGGCTTCGCCGCCGGCTGCTGCCGACGCGAGCCGCATCTCGGCGCCGACGATCAGGTGCAGACCGAGCCGCTTGGCCTGCCCGTGAGCGCGCACCACACCGGCCAGCGAGCATTCGTCGGTGAGGGCCAGCGCGGTGTAGCCGAGCTCGCAGGCGCGCGCGACCAGTTCCTCGGGATGCGACGCCCCGGTGAGGAAGCTGAAGTTGCTGCGGCAGTGCAGCTCGGCATAGGCCGGCACGCCCGCGGGCATGGCAGGGGCAGCCATCGGGTTGGATCACCAATGAATACTGTATCTTTATACAGTACTCACCCAGCCGATGCTTGATCCCCGGGTCGCCGAGGTCAGCGCAAGCCTTCCGCCGATCGCCCGACGCCTGGCGGCCGCGCCAGCCAGAAAGCAGCCGCCGCCGCCAGCCCCAGCCCGGCCAGCAGCCACATCACGCCACGGTAGTCGCCGATCGCCACCAGCACCAGCGCCGCCGACCAGGGCGCGGCGGCGCGCGCGACCAACGCCACTGCCGACATGGCGCCGCTGATGCGGCCGATGTGCGCATGGCCGAAGTACTCCGGCACCAACCCGCCGCGCACAATGGTCACCAGGCCGTTAGCTACGCCGAAGACGATCGCGAAGCCGATCATCACCGGCACGCTGCCGCCGTAGGCGAACAGCACCAGCGACAGCGGCATCGCGCAAAGCACCACCACGCCCAGCGCGCGCAGCCGCACGCCACGCCCGGCCACTGCATGCACGAAGCGCCCCAGCACCTGTGCCGGGCCGAACCACACCAGAACCGCGGTGGCCGCCGCCTCGCTGAAACCCTTGGCCGCGAATGCCGGCATCACGTGGGCCCAGAACGCGGCCGACACGAAGGCATACAGCGTGAAGGTCGCCGACAGCAGCCAGAACGCACCGTGGCGGAGCGCCTCATGCAGCGTCGCGTCGGCCACCGCGTCCGGTGCAGCCACTCGCTGCGGCAGCGGCGGCCCGCGCAGCGCCCACAGGTGCAGCGGCGCGACGATCAGCGCCAGCACCAGGCCCATCGCCACCAGCGCGCCGCGCCAGCCGAAACCGCCGATCAGCGCCGACACCGCCGGATAGCACAGTGTGCTGGCGAAGCCGCCCACGAGCGTCAGGCGCGTGATCGCGTCCTTGAAGCGCTCGGGGTAGCGCTTGGTCAGCACCATGAAGGCCGGCTCATACAGCGTGGCCGACATCGCTGCGCCGAGCACGGCCCAGCAGGCATAGAGCATCCACGGCTCGCTGACGCGGCTCCAGCCGATGCAGCCGATTCCGGCAAGCAGCGCGCCGCCGGCCATCACCACGCGGGCGCGGCCGTGGTCGATGGCGGCGCCGACCGCATAGGTCGTGACGCCGTTGACGGCCAGCCCGAGCGTGAACGCGCCCATCAGCGTCGGCTTGTCCCAGCCGAACTCGCGCTGCATCGGCAGCACGAACGCGGTGAACGCGTCGTACAGCACCGCCCACGACAGCACCTGCCCGATCGCGAGTGCCGACACGATGACGCCGAATCCCGCCCGGCCCTCGCCTGTTGTCATTCGCGCGATGATAGGCAAGATGGGTTTGTCGCCCGCCTGACAGCCCGCGCACGAGCGGCCGTGCTACAAGATGCGGCTGCAGGAGACTTCAACATGGACCTGAACTTCACGCCCGAGGAACAAGCCTTCCGGCTGCAGATCCGCCAATGGGTGGCCGAGAGCCTGCCCAAGGACATCAGCCACAAGGTGCTGAATGCGCTGCGCCTGAGCCGCGACGACATGCAGCGCTGGGCCAAGATCCTCGGCTCGAAAGGCTGGCTCGGTTATCACTGGCCGGCACAGTTCGGCGGCCCCGGCTGGAGCGCCGTGCAGCGCCACCTGTTCGAGGAAGAATGCGCGCTCGCCGGCTCGCCGCGCATCGTGCCGTTCGGCCCGGTGATGGTGGCGCCGGTGATCATGGCCTTCGGCACGCCCGAGCAGCACAAGCGCTTCCTGCCCGGCATCGCCAGCGGCGAAGTGTGGTGGAGCCAAGGTTACAGCGAACCCGGCTCGGGCTCCGACCTGGCGAGCCTGAAGACGCGCGCCGAGCGACAGGGCAACAAGTACATCGTCAACGGCCAGAAGACCTGGACCACGCTCGGCCAGTACGGCGAATGGATCTTCTGCCTCGTGCGCACCAGCACCGAAGGCAAGCCGCAGACGGGCATCAGCTTTCTGCTGATCGACATGAAGTCCAAGGGCGTCACCGTGCGGCCGATCGTCATGCTCGACGGCGAGCACGAGGTGAACGAGGTGTTCTTCGACAATGTCGAGGTGCCGGCGGAGAACCTGATCGGCGAGGAGAACAAGGGCTGGACGTATGCCAAGTTCCTGCTCGCGCACGAGCGCACCGGCATCGCCGACGTCAACCGCGCCAAGCGCGAGCTCGAGCGGCTGAAGCGCATCGCAAGGGCCGAAGGCGTGCTCGACGACGCGCGCTTTCGCGACCAGATCGCGCTGCTCGAGGTCGACATCGTCGCGCTCGAGATGCTGGTGCTGCGTGTGCTCAGCGCCGAGAAGAGCGGCAAGCAGACGCTCGACATCGCGGGCCTCTTGAAGATCAAGGGCAGCGAGATCCAGCAGCGCTACACGGAGCTGATGATGCTGGCCGCCGGACCGTTCGCGCAGCCCTACGTGCGCGAGGCGATGGAGGCCGGCTGGCAGGGCGACTACTACGCACGCTTCGGTATCTGCGCGCCGCTCGCAGGCATTTACTTCAACTACCGCAAGACCACGATCTACGGCGGTAGCAACGAAGTGCAGAGAAACATCGTGGCCCAAACCGTACTCGGGAGCTGAACCGTGGACTTCAACTTCTCCGATGATCAACTCTCGCTGCGCGACATGGTCGCGCGCTGGGTCGACAAGGGCTTCGCGTTCGAGCGCAGGCACCGCATCGCCAAGGCCGGCGGCCGGACGCGCGACGTCTACCATGAGCTCGCCGAACTCGGCCTCACGGGCCTGGCCGTGCCGGAGGCGCACGGCGGCATGGGCTTCGGGCCGGTCGAGGCGATGGTGGTGATGGAAGAACTCGGCCGCGGTCTGGTCAACGCGCCGTTCGCCGCCGGTGCGCTGGTGGCGCCGGCCCTGCTGGCGGCTGCGCCGGCGGCCGTGCAATCGGCCTGGCTGCCGCGCATTGCCAGCGGCGAGGCGCTGACCGTGCTGGCCCTGCACGAACGCGCCGCGCGCTACCGCTGGCATCAGGTGAGTACCGCCGCGGCCAAGGCCGGCAACGGCTACACGCTCAGCGGCCACAAGAGCGTGGTGAGCGCCGCCGACGAGGCCGACGCGTTCATCGTCCCGGCGCGCCTGTCGGGCATAGCCGACGACGTGCGTGGCATCGGCCTGTTCGTGGTCGAGGCCAACGCCACCGGCGTGACGACCCAGGGCTACCCGACGCAGGACGGTGCCCGTGCCGGCGAGCTGAAGCTTACCAACGCGCCGGCCACGCTGATCACCGAAGACGGCCACGCCCTGCTCGAGCAGGGCATCGATGTCGGCATCGCCGCGCTGTGCGCCGAGGGCGTCGGCGTGATGGAGCAATACGTCAAGCTCACGGTCGAGTACATGAACACGCGCAAGCAGTTCGGCACCACGCTGGCCACCTTCCAGGCGCTGCGCCACCGCATCGCCGACGTGAAGATGCAGCTCGAACTCGGCCGCTCGATGAGCTACTACGCGAGCCTCAAGCTGGCGCAGGATCCCGCGCAACGCCGCCGCGCACTGTCGCAGGCCAAGGTGCAGCTCGGCCAGTCGATGCGCTTCGTCGGCCAGCAGTGCACGCAGTTGCACGGCGGCATCGGCGTCACCGACGAGTACGCCGGCAGCCACTACTTCAAGCGGCTCACGATGCTCGAGATGGCCTTCGGCGACACGATGCACCACCTCGGCGAGGTGTCGTCCCGCATGCAGGACACGGCCGGCGTGTTCGCCTGACCACGCCGCATGCAGGCCGAGCAGGCGAACCGGCTGCGTCATCGAGCTGGCTCGGCCGACGGCCACTACGAAAGCTATTTCGTCCGCGGCAACCATCCGACCCGCCGCTTGGCGTTCTGGATACGCCACACGATCTTTAGTCCGCGCGGCCGCCCGCAGGCCGAGCTCGGCGAGCTCTGGGCCATCGTGTTCGACGGCGAACACGGCCGTCACGTGGCGGTCAAGCAGGAGTGGCCGCTTGCGCAGTGCCGCTTCGACGACCGGATGCTGCGCATCACGCTGCCGGGAGCCGTCCTCGACGAACACGCCGCGCGGGGCCATTGCGAGTCCGGCCCGCACCGCATCGACTGGGATCTGCGCTGCACCGGCGCGGCGCCGGCACTGCTGCTGTTGCCACCTGCGCTGTACGACGGTGCGTTCCCGAAGGCCAAGAGCCTGGTCAGCCAGCCGTCGGTGCACTTCAGCGGACACCTGCGCGTCGACGGCGAGCCGATCGAGGCCGAGCACTGGCCCGGCAGCCAGAACCACAACTGGGGCCGGCGACCCGGCCCCAGGCGCAGCGGGCGGCGTGCTGCCGGCTCCGGCTGTGGCGATGACCGCCGCGCCGCGGCGCGGCCGCCCGAGCTGCCGCTGGGGCCGGGGGGGCACCGAGCGCTAGCCCCGGGCCTG
>Ga0075356_1000062_pt1 | contig 21499 bp, 19 predicted proteins | sample WestPond_Cattail_FD_120073 | JGI IMG/M metagenome (GOLD analysis project Ga0075356, IMG submission 120073) | Natural and restored wetland microbial communities from the San Francisco Bay, California, USA, that impact long-term carbon... | ecosystem: Environmental > Terrestrial > Soil > Wetlands ... | reverse complement strand
GGTTCACCCAGGCCTGCTCGAGCGGCATCACCTGCGATGCGCTCGTCATCTCCGGCCACTTCGACGACGGCACCGAGTTCTACACCGACCGCTTCGACGACCGCGAATTCCTGGCCGTCCATGAAATGCAGCACGCCTCGTGCAGCGCCTCGTGCGGCGGTCTCTTCTCGCAGCTGAAGGAGGTGTACCTGTTCGGCTGCAACACGCTGAAGGCCGACCCACGGTACGTGGCCTCGGGCGAGGTGCTGCGCAGCCTGTCAGGCGCGGGCCACTCGCAGGCCGATGCGCAACGCTTGGCGGCGCTGCTCAACGATCGCTACGGCGAGAGCAACCGCGACCGCCTGCGCCACATCTTCAAGGACGTGCCGGTGCTGTACGGTTTCTCGTCGAAGGCGCCACTCGGCCGCACCGCGGGGCCGCTGCTCGAACGCTACTTCCAGAGCGCGCCCGCCGGCGAGGTGGCGAGCGGCCGGCCGAGTGCCACGCTGCTCGGCCTGTTCGGACCGACCTCCATGATCGCGGTGCCTGGCCTGACCGACGGCGACGCGCATGCCACGTTCCGCGGTGACATGTGCAGCCTGGCCGACACGCGGCCCAGCGACGCACAGAAGGTCGCCTTCATGCATGCCATGCTCAAGCGCGACGTCACCGAGGTGCGCATGTTCCTGCCGCACCTGGAGCGTTATGCCGGCACGCTGGGCCCGGCACAACGGCTGGTGCCCGAGGTGGCGGCGGCGCTCGGCCGTATCGAGGCCGATAGCGCGGCGCGCGAGCGCTACATCACGCTGGCGCGCGACGCCGACGACGCGTCGGTGCAGGTGCGCATGATGGCGCTGGCGCGTTCGCTCGGCTGGCTCACGCCGGCACAGGAGCGCGCCGAGTTCCTGCAGATGGTGTCCGCCCGCATGGCGCGTGGGGCCATCGGACGGCACGAGGTCGACCTGGTCTGCTCGAGCCCGCTCGCGCGCACGGCAGAGCCCGCGCGGCCCGCCGGCGCGCGTGCCACGGCGGCGCCGGACAACGTGGCGCATGCCGCGGTGCTCGCCTGCCTGGGCCAGCGCGAGGGCCACGAGCGCATCGTGCGCGCGCTGACCAGCCCGCAGGAGGAGGACGTGGCGATCGCCCAGATCTACCTGCGGCACCGGCCGCTGGCCGACGTGGGCGAAGTGCGCGCCGTGGCGGCGGGCATCGCGCGCATGACGACCGCCGGCGCCCAGGTGCGCGCGCTCGAGACGCTGGCCAAACAGCGGCTGGCCGATGCGCAGAGCCTGCAGGAGATCGCACGCCTGTTCCCGCTGGCCCGCTCGCTGGCTGTTCAGCGCGCGATCGCCAACATCCTGATCCGCTCGGACACGCAGATGCTGGCGCGTGCCGACCTGGCACGGTCGCTGCGCCAGCACCGCCTCAAGTCACCCGACGGCCAGGACGTGATCGACGTGCTGATCCGGCTGCTGCAGGCCGCCTAGGCGGCGTGGGTCAACCCATCGCCAGCGAGTCGCACAGCTCGCTAAGCGCGGTGGCCGGTTCCACAGGCAGCTCGCCGGCATGCAGCAGCGTGGCGCGCTGGATCGCGCGCAGGCGGAAGTAGATCTCGTCTTCCAGCGCCTCCACCTCGGCGGCATCGGTGCTCACAAGCGCGTGCGGGTTCCACATACCGCTCTCGTTCCAGCCGGTGCGCAGACGCAACAGCAGGAACTGCGCGAGGGTCAGTGCACGCAGCAGTGCCGGCTCAGTGGCCTGCTCGGCCAAGGCATCGACGTTGCGTTCGGCGGCGCCGAGCACCTCGCCCAGTGCGGCGAGCCGGGCCTGGATGTCGGCCACCTCCATCGCCGGCTGCAGCGGCGGCTGCTCGCGCGCGGCGCGGCAAACGCGGCCGACCCAGCTCAGGTCGAACTCGCCGGGCACCGCGCGCAGCGCGACGCTGGCGTGCAGCAGGTGGCCGTAGTCGCCCTGCATCGCGTGCAGCGAGGCCTCGGTGACCGCCAGCAGGCGACCCATCGGCGAGAGCGCGGGGCCGGTCAGCGCATGCGGGTAGCCCGAACCGTCGAGCCGCTCGTGGTGTTCGGCGATCGCGCGCGCCACCACGCCGGGGTAGTTGGTCAGCTGGCGCACCAGCAGGTGGCCGATGTGCGGGTGCACCACCAGCTGCTGGTAGCTGGTGAAGTCGAGATCGCGGTCGGCTTCGGCCTCGCCGTACTGCGGCGCGATGTACATCTCGCCCAGATCGTGCAGCAGGCCGCTCAGCATGGCGACGCGGATCTCGGGCGTGTCGCCTCCGCTGGCGATCGTCAGCGCGCCGTTGAGCGCCATCGCTGCGACGGCGTGGTGGAAGGTGGCCGGGCGCGCACTCTGCGCTGCGGTGAGCAGCAACTGCGCCACCGGGTGCAGCGGCACCTGCGCGGCCTCGCGCGCCAGCCGGGTGGCATGCGGCCGCAGCAGCGGGGCCAGCGGCGTGTCGGCGTGCACCAGGTCGGTCAGCGCCCGCGTCAGCGTGACCGCGGAGACGCCGTCCTCGGCGATCAGGCAGCTTTCCAGCGGATCGCGCAGCTTGCGGTCGAGCAGCTTGCGCTGCAGCTCGGCCGACACCGGCTGGCGGCTGGCCCACAGCTTGATGCCGGAGATGTCGAAGATGTCGGTCGCCGCGATGATGCGCCGCGTCTCGCTGGCCTGCAGGATGCTGGCCAGCGCGTGCGGATTGGCGCTGCGGAACGGACTGTCGGTCTGGCTGGCGGGTTGCATGCGGTGTCCCCAGGACTTCGTCTGTACGGGTTTATCGGCAGACGCCGGCGGAACCGAAGCCGTGCATACATCCGCACACACCGTAGACTGGAGCGCCGCCCTCCGATGGGCGCTGTCGATCGTCAGGAGCGCGTGCGTGAAGTTGCAGATGGCCAAGAACTCGCTGTTCGCGATGCTGCTGCGCTCGCCCTGGTGGGTGAGCTTTGCCGTCGCGGCGGTGCTGGCGCTGCTGGCCGGCGCGCTGCTGCCGGAGCAGTTTCGGGTCGCCGGTGCGCTGGGCACGATGCCGTTCGTGGTGGTCGGGGCGATCGCCGCCTGGCGCCAGTGGCAGCGGCCAAGTGCGGCGCAGGCCGCGCGCACACTGGAGGCGGTGAACGCGATGGCCTGGCCGGCATTTGCCCAGGCGCTGGAAAGCGCCTTTCGGCGCGACGGTTATGCCGTGCAGCGCCGTCCGAACGCCAGCGCCGTGGACTTCGAGCTACAGCGAGGGGGGCGCACGACCCTGGTCAGTGCGCGGCGCTGGAAGGCGTCGCGCATCGGCCTCGACGCGCTGCGGCCGCTGCAGTCGGCGCGCCAGGCGGCCGATGCCAGCGAGGCGCTGTACATCGGCCTGGGCGAGCTGACCGACACCGCCCGACCGTTTGCCACTCAGCACGGCGTCGTCGTCTGGCAGGGGGCCGAGCTTGCGCATGCACTGCGCGGCGGGCTGCCGCCGAGGCCCGCGCCCGGCGCAAGTGCGTTGCCTGCCTCGCGTCGATAGACCCCGTTCTCGGCAAAAGCACCATGGCGGTGCAGACCTGCGCGCTGTTCTAGAGGCTTGCGTCGAATGGCCACGCGGACTCAGCAGTTTCCTGACAGCCGTCAGCAAACGATCAGCCAAAGGTGCAATGCTGCGCCGCACCATGGCTATGGACTCGACGATGAACACGCGATTGGGTCTCGACGACGTGCTTGGCGATCTGCAGCACGCGCGGCGCAGCGGCAACGTGGGCCGGCTGGCCCTGCTGGCTTATTGCGAAGTGCGGCGCTGGGCCCGCCAGGCGGGCGAGCAGGAGCTGGCCGAGCATTCGGCCGACCTGGTGATGCAGAGCCCGCATTCGTCGCGCGACGAGTTCCTGACCCGCGTCGACCAGCTGATTGACGAGTTGGAAAGCGTGCGCCGAAGGCTGTCGTGAGGGCCGTTACCATCGGTCCCGATGACTACTGCTGACGAACTGCCCCAGCCGCCGCCGCCGCTGCCCGACCGCCTGTCGGTCGACAGCCGCAGCCCGCACCACGTGGCCGCCGTGCTGGAGCACGGTATCGGCATCCGCTTCAACGACCGCGAGCGCTTCGACGTCGAGGAGTACTGCATCAGCGAGGGCTGGATCAAGGTGGCCGCAGGCCGCACGGTGGACCGCAAGGGCCGGCCGCTGCTGATCAAGTTGAAGGGCAAGGTCGAGGCCTTCTACCGGGCAGCCGGCTCGACGTCGACCGCATGAGGGACGACGACATTCCCGTCGGGTTCCGCCTGCCGCGCGTGTGCCTGCCGCGCTCCGGCGTCGACCTGCGCAAGTGGGCGGTGATCGCCTGCGACCAGTACACGTCGCAGCCCGAATACTGGCGTGAGGTCGAGCGCGAGGTCGGCGACGCGCCGTCGACGCTGCAGCTGATCTTTCCCGAGGTGTACCTCGGCGCAGCCGATGCGCCGGCACGCATCGCGCGCATCCAGCAGACGATGCGGCGATATCTCGCCGAGGGGCTCTTCGTCGAGCGCGAGGGCGCGATCTACGTCGAGCGCACGGTGCACGGCCGCACTCGCCGCGGCTTGATGCTCGAACTCGACCTCGAGCACTACGACTACGCCAGTAACTCGACCAGCCTGATCCGCCCGACCGAGGGCACGATGGTGGCGCGGCTGGCGCCGCGCATCGAGGTGCGCCGCGGCGCGCCGCTCGAGTTGCCGCACATCCTGGTGCTGATCGACGACCCGCGGCACACGGTGATCGAGCCGCTCGGCGCGGCGCGCGGCACGTTGGCGCGGTTGTATGAGACCGAGCTGATGCGCGGCGGTGGCCATGTGGCCGGCTTTTCGCTTGGCGATGCGCACAGCCGGCGCGCCGTGCAGGCGTTGCGCTCGCTGGCCAGCCCGCAGGTGTTCGCGGCGCGCTACGGCGTGCCGGCCGGCACGCCGCCAATGCTGTTCGCGATGGGCGACGGCAACCACTCGCTGGCGACAGCCAAGTCGATCTGGGAGAGCGCCAAGGCCACGGTCGGTCTCGACCATCCGAGCCGCTACGCGCTGGTCGAGGTGGTCAACATCCACGACCCGGCGCTCGACTTCGCCCCGATCCACCGGCTGCTGTTCGGCGTGTCGGTCGATCTGCGCCAGGCGCTGGCCGATACCTTCGGCGCGCGGGTCACCTGCACCGACATGCCGTCGGCCGCAGCGATGCGTGCGCGGGTCACGTCGGCGCAGGGTGAGCGCCATGTCGCCGGGCTGGTCGGTCCGGGGCCCCGCTTCGCGGTGGCCGAGGTCGTTGGCCCGTCGGCCACGCTGGCGGTGGGCACTTTCCAGGCGTTCGTCGACTCGCTCGTCGAACGCGGAGGCGCGCGTGATGTCGACTACGTGCATGGCGACGATGCGCTCGCGCAGCTCGCGCAGGCCGAGGGTTGCGCGGGTCTGCATTTCGCCGGTTTGAGCAAGGCCGAGCTGATGCGCCATGTGGTGCACGACGGTCCGACGCCGCGCAAGACCTTCTCGATGGGCGAGGCCCACGAGAAGCGCTACTACGTCGAGGCGCGGCGCATCGACGGCGCGCCTCGCTGACGCACGGTTCGCCGTCGTGGACATGCTCGGCCTGTCGACGCATCTGCCGCAGGTACAGCTCGCGTCCGGCGACCTGGTGGTCCGCGAGGGGGCCTCCGGCCGCGGTCTGTGGATCCTGGTGTCGGGTGCCCTCGAGGTGCACAAGGGCACGGTACTGGTGAACACCGTGAGCCAGCCCGGTGCATTGATTGGCGAGGTGTCGGCGTTGCTCGGCACGCCCTACAGCGCCACCGTGCGGGCTACGACGCCCAGCGTGTTGCGCCACGCGAGCGATGCGCAGGCACTGCTGGTCAGCGACCCGGCGATCATGCGACTGATCGCGGTGGGCCTGGCCGAGCGGCTCAATTTCGTGACCACCTATCTGGCCGACCTGAAGCACCAGTACGGCGAGGCGCCGGGCATTGCCATGGTGTCCGATGTGCTGGCCGAGTTGACGCAACGCCAGCGACCGCCGGCGCGGCCCGGCTCGGCACGCGACCCCGACCCCGACTACTGATCGCAGGCGCTTGCGCTCAGAACACCGTGCGGGGCGGCGCGGCGGCGTCGGCCAGCGCCAGCTGCTCGCTGCCGAGCAGGGACCGCCACGACGCCGACTTGGCGGCCAGGTCGATGTCGACGAAGCAGGGCACCGGGCCGATCTGGCGTCCGGCGTTGAAGATCCAGGTGTCGCCGATGCGGTCGGCCCACGATCCGTCGGGCTTGAACGGCGGCTGGTGCACGTGGCCGGTGAGGACCATGTCGGGGCGGTACTCGGCGATCCAGCCGCCGAGGTCCGCGTCGCCGTAGTCGCGCTTGCCCGTCCAACAGGTGGGCGAGCCGAGCGGCGGCCAGTGGTACACCCAGAGCCAGCGCGCGGGTCGGCGCGCCGCGTCGGAGGCCAGCTGCGCCTGCAGTGCGCTGCGCCCGACCGGACCGTCCCACCACGGGCAGATGGTGACGAGCGTGTCGTCAAGCAGCAGCGAGTCGCCGTCGGTCGGCACGCCGGCGCTGCGGGCGCGACCGAGCCACAGCGCCGCCTGTTCACCGTGCGCATCGGGACCGGTGAGATCGTGGTTGCCCGAGCTCACCGCGACTCGGCCGGCCGCCTGCAGCAGCGACAAGTACTTGAGGATGACCACCGACTGGGCGTCGAGCGACACCGGCGAACTGATGTCCAGATGGTCGCCTGCCAGCACCACCAGGTCGAACGAAGGCGCAGCCCGGACGACCCAGTCGAGCTGCGGCAAGGTGTAGTGAAGGTCGGAGACCAGCAGGACGCGCACTTCGGAAAGCCCATTTGACAGGCGTGTCCGGCATCTTAGGAGGGTTGCGCGCGGCCCGTGCTGCCCCTACGCTGCGCACGTCCGCGTCATCGTGCCGTCACGGCATGCGTCTACTGTCGCGGCACGCGAAGTCTCAATCAACCGGGAGCGAGCTGATGAACACCACGCGTCGATCGATCATGATTCTGGCCGCCGGTACTGGCGGCCTGCTGGCGGCCGGCCGGGCAGCCGCCGTCGACAACGGCGCCATCGGCAAGCTGGAGTTCCGTGAACACAAGGCCACCTACGGGCTGGTGTACCGCCTGCCGAAGGACGTGACCGACGTGCTCGACAACAAGATCTACCCGCCGCTGCGCCAGCGGCTGGTGGCGCTGGGTCTGGCCGACGAAGCGCGCACCTTCAACCTGCAGCACGTGACGGTGGTGCACATCCACAACGCCGACCCAGCCACGCCGGCGCGCATGCTGAAGGCGCTCACCCGGGTGCCGCCGGTGCTCAGCCTCAAGCTCGTGGGCTTCTACAACACCGAGGCCTCCAAGGGCGCCGGCGCGCCGTGGTGGTTTGATCTCGGAGTGGAGAAGGCCGGCCAAAGCTATGCCGAGATGATGGCCTACAACACGGTGGCCACCGCCGTGCTGACGCCGCTGCGCGACGGCCCGCTGCCGCGTTGCACCGGGCCGGTCTACGCCAACATGAGCGACACCGCGAAGGAGCTCACGCGCACCGTTGGCGTCAGCGGGGTCAACGTCGTCAAGGACGGCAAGGAGACCGCATCGCACAACCCGCACAACACGCTGGTCTACAGCATGGCGCGCTACGACGACCGCATCCAGGCCGCGATGAAGACGGTGGCCGACGACATGAACAAGGAACTGCCCGATGGCATCGTCACGCAGTTCAAGGACGTGTCGATCGTCGAGATCGGCTTCATGGGCAACGTGCTGCGCGAGTTCTACCGCATCAACCTCGGCGACGGCACCGCCTTCGACACCACCAGCGGCAGGGCGGTAAAGCTCGGCGCCTGATGGCCCGCCGACGGGCCCGACTCAGGGCCCGCCGACCGCCAGCCGCGGAATCCAGGTGGTGATCGCCGGCACGTAGGTGATCAAGCCCAGCGTGACGAGCAGCGGCACGTAGTACGGCACCATCTCGCGCAGCACCTCCTTCATCGACACCTTGGCGATGTCGGCGACAAGAAAGAGCGCGAGCCCCATCGGCGGCGTGAGCAGGCCGATCATCAGGTTGAACACCACCACCATGCCCAGGTGCACCGGGTCCACGCCGGCGGCCACCAGCGGCTTGGCCAGGATCGGCGCGATGACCAGGATCGCGGTGGTGCTGTCGAGGAACATGCCGACCACGATCAGCAGCACGTTCACCAGGAGCAGCAGCACGTAGGGATTGCTCGAGATCTTCAGCATCGCCTGCGTCAGCTGCTGCGGCACGCCCTCGACCGACAGGATCCAGCCGAACATCGCCGCCACCGCCACGATGAGCAGGATGCCGGCCAAGGCCTGTAGCGTCTCGTGGGCCGCGTCGAGCACACCCTGCCAAGTGAGCTCGCGGTAGAAGAGCGCGCTGATCGCCATCGCATAGGCCACCGTCACCGCGGCGATTTCGGTCGGCGTGAAGAAGCCCGCCAGCATGCCCGCGATCAGGATCACTGGCGCGGCGATCGCCGGCGCCGCCGGCTTGAAGTCGCGCCACAGTTCGGCCCCCGTGGGCCAGCGCGCGGCGCGCGGATAGCCGCGGCGCACCGCGAGCCAGCCGGTCATCAGCATCAGCATCGCCACGCACAGCAGCCCGGGCAGGATGCCGCCGAGCAGCAGCTGGATCACCGACACGCCGGTGACCGTGCCGTAGATGATCAGCGGGATGCTGGGCGGGAAAATTGGCCCGACGATCGCCGACGAGCTGGTTACCGCGCTGGCGAAGCCGGCCTTGAAACCCTTGGCACGCATCGCGTCGATCTCGATGCGGCCGATGCCGCCGATGTCGGCCAGCGCCGAACCCGACATGCCGGCAAACACCAGGCTGCCAAAGATGTTGACCTGCGCCAGGCCGCCGGGCAGCCGGCTCACCGCGGTGTCGGCGAACCGGTAGATGTGCTTGGAGATGCCGGCCGCGTTCATCAGGCTGCCGACGAACAGGAACACCGGCACGGCGACCAGCGGGAACGAATCCAGCGCGTACAGCGTGCGCTGCGCGATCAGATCCAGCGGCAACCCATTGCCGAGCAAATAGACGACGCACGGGATGCCGATGGCCAGCACCACCGGGAAACCGAACATGAAGAGCGCGAGGAAGGCGCCGACGACGAGCAGGCCGTTCATCAGGTGAGCACCGTGTGTTTCTCCTCCGGGCGCCGGCGTCGCCAGGTGTGCACGAGCTTGGCGCCGGTCTCCAGGGCCAGCAGCGGCGCGCCGAGGGCCAGCGGCGCCATGAACAACCAGAACGGCATCTCCAGCGTCGCCGTCTGGTTGGTCATGTTGTTGCGGATGGTGACCACCGTCGCGACGGCGAGCAGCACGAAGAAGCCGATCCCCGCCACCTCGATGGCCAGCTGCAGCCACCAGCGCGGCCGTGGCGGGATGCGGGCCTGGAATTCCTCCATGCCGATCTGGCCGCCACCCAACGTGACCAGCGGCGCCGCGAGAAACACCAGGCAGATTAGGAAGTAGCGAGCCAGCTCCTCGGCGCCGGCCATCGGCACGTTGAAGATCGAGCGCATCACGATCTGCGCCAGCGGCGTCGCCACCAGCAGGCCCAGCAGGGCAAGGCAGGCCCAGCGCAGCAGGCTGCGCAAAAGGGTGAGCAGCGGCATGGCCGGCGGCGCGTGTCTACTGGACAGCCTGGATCTGCTGGATCAGCGACTTCCACTCCGGGAAGTCCTTGTCCACCTGAGTCAGCACGGCCTTGCGGAAACCCTCGACGTCGAGCCCGTCCTTGGCCTCGATGAAGGTCATGCCCTTGGCCTCGAGGTCCTTGCGGTACTTGGCAGAAGTTTCCCTGTCCCAGTCGAGCGTCTTGCGGCCGACCTCGATCATGGTGTCCTCCATGATCTTGCGGTCGGTGGCGGGGATGCCTTGCCAGACCTTCTCGTTGACGAACACCGACAGCACGCTCTGCATGTGGCCGGTCAGCATCACGAACTTCTGCACCTCGTAGAGCTTGAGGTTGTAGATGTTGGGCAGGGGATTCTCCTGGCCGACCACCAGGCCGGTGGCGAGGGCGGTGGCGAGTTCCGACACCTCTACCGGCGTGGCGACAGCGCCCATGCCGGTGAGCATGGTCGACCACAGCTTCACCGGCACGCCGCGGTACTTCTTGCCGGCCATGTCCTTCGGGCTCAGCACCTTCTCTTTCGATGTCAGTTGTCGCGTGCCCTGGAAAAGGTTGCCGACGATGCGCATGCCGCCGGCGGCGACGAGTTGCTTGTTCACCTCCTGCAGCGCGGCGCTGGTGCGCGGGTCGGTGGCCTTCAGCGCGTGCTCGGCGTCGCGGTAGACGAATGGCGTGTTGAACACAGCGGTGGCCGGCAGGATCTTGCCGAGCGAGGCGAAGTCGTGGTGGCCCATCGCGATGGCGCCGCTCTTGATGCCGTCGACCATCTCACCCACGCCGCCGAGCTGCGAGTTGGCGAACACCTGGATCTCCACGCGGCCGGCGGTGCGCTCCTTGACCAGCTTGGCCACCTCGTCGGCATACAGCGTCTGCGGTGCGTTGGCCACGCCGACGTGGGCGTAGCGCAGCTTCACCTGCGAATGAGCCGGCGCGGCAAAAAGGGCGAGCGCCGCGAGTGCAGCGGCGGCACAGGCGAGGGCGGGGCGTCGTGCGAGTGTCATCGGGTCGTCTCCTTCGTGTGGGTTGTACTTGTGCGGTCAGATCGAACGGTCTTCGTAGAGCTTGAACACCGCCGAAGTGTCGAGCTCGGAGTGGCCGGCCTCGATGAGGCGGCGATACAGCGCGAGCGCCTGTCCCATCATCGGCACTGGCGTGCCGAGCGCGGCGGCGTAGTCGTTCACCATCTCGAGGTCCTTGCGCAGCTGGCGTGCGTAGCCTTGCGGCGCGAAGTCGCGCGCCACCATGCGCGGGTACAGCCGCTGCAGCAGCGTGCCGTCGGCATGGCCGCCGGCCAGGCATTCGGGCAGGCGCGCGGCATCGATGCCTGCGGCCTCCGCCATGGCCGCCGCTTCGGCCATCACCGCGTGGATGCTGCCGACGATCAACTGGTTCAGCATCTTGGCCGCCAGGCCGCTGCCCACCGGGCCCATGTGGGTGAAGCGCGCTGCCACATCGGCCATCAACGGACGCAGGCGCTGAATGTCGGCCGCGTCGCCGCCGGCCATCACCGTGAGCGTGCCGCCACCGCTGGCCGGCGGACCGCCCGACACCGGCGCGTCGACCCAGCCGCAGCCGGTCTCTTCGCGCAGGCGCTGCGCATGGGCCTGACCCTGCTCGACCTTGATGGTGGAGAAGTCAACCAGCAGTTGCGGTGGGGTGATCGCTTCGGCCACACCCTCGGGGCCGAATACGGCGGCCTCCACCGCATGCGGCGTCGGCAGGTTCAACAGCACCAGATCGGCGCCGCGCACGGCTTCGGCGGCATTGGCCGCGACCTGTGCGCCGGCGATGCGGGCGAGCTCCAGCTGCGCGGGTGCGGTGTCGAACACGCTGATGCGGTAGCCCAGGCCGAGCAGCCGGCGTGTCATCGGCAGGCCCATCAGGCCGATGCCGATGTACGCCAGTACGGGTTTGCTCATGCGACCTCCTCATCGGCGATCCGGTAGATGCGCAACGCGTTGTCGCGAAAGAGGGCACGGCGCTCGCCCGTCGACAAGTCGCGCGTGATGTCGTCGAAGCCACCGAAGATCGTGGTGAACGTGCCGCACAGGCCGTCGACCGGGAAATTGCTGGCGAACATGCAGCGTGCGGCGCCGAAGAGCTCGATCGTCGTCAGCACGATCTCGCGGTTCGCATCCGCTGTCCACGGCAAGCCGCGCTGGCCGATGCCCGAAATCTTGACGCTCACGTTCGGGCATGACGCCAGCACCGTCATCGCGCGTCGCCAGGCGGCCAGGCCCTCGGCGCTGCGGTCGGCCGGCAGGCCGGTGTGGTTGAGCACGATCGGCGTGGCCTCGAAGTCGCGCGCCAGCTGTGCCGCCTCGTGCAGGTGCCAACACGGCGTCTGCAGCTCGAAGTGCATGCCGAGCGGTGCGAGACGCGCATATCCGGCGCGCCAGGCCGCCTGCGTCATGCCGCCGGGCGACGTGTCGGCGGGCGTGGCGTTGGCGCGTGGCTTGTGGCGCACACCGCGCACGAACGGCCTTTGCGCATGGCGCTCGAGCACGGCCGGCGCGTCGGGCGCGTCGAGCCAGGCCTGCGCGATGGCCACGCTCGGCAGGCCGTGCTCGCGGCGCAGCGTTTCGACGTAGCGCATCTCGCCGTCAGGATCGGTGGGGTCCCACTCGGTCTCGATGTAGACGCTGTGCGAGATCTCGAGCGGTGCCGCATCGGCGCGGTAGTGGGGCGGCAGGTAGGGGCGCCGCAACGCCGAGTAGTCGCCGTAGCGAAAGGCAATCGGCGGCTCGTCGCTCAGCCAAGGGTGATGGTTGCGCGTCGGCTCCCAGAAGTGCTGATGCGCGTCGACGAGGGCGAAGCCGAGGCTCATCGCGGCCGCTGCCTTTCACTCGGCCTTGATGTTGGCCGACTTGACCAGCTTGCCGTAGCGCTCGAACTCGGCGCGATTGAGCTCGGCGAACTGATCCAGCGTCAGCGTGCTCGCCTCGCCGCCGAGCCCGCGCAGGCGCTCCTGCACGTCGGGCAGCTTGAGCACACGCTGCAGCTCCGCGTGCAGCCGGTCGATTACCGCCTTCGGCGTGGCGCCGGTCGCATACAAGCCGTACCAGGTCGTGACGCTCACGCTCGGGTAGCCGGCTTCCTGCATCGTCGGCACCTCGGGCAGCTGCGACGAACGCGCCGCCGTGGTCACGGCCAGCGGGCGCAGCTTGCCGGCCTTGATCTGCCCCATCGCCGACGAGGTCGTGTCGATCATGAACTGCAGCTGGCCGCCGATGAGGTCGATGTGCGCCGCGCTGCTGCCTTTGTAGGGCACGTGCCTGGCCTCGGTGCCGGCGGCCTGGTTGAGCGCCTCGCCGGCGATGTGCTGCGTGCTGCCGACGCCCGACGAGCCATAGTTGTAGGCGGCAGGCTTCGCCTTGATGGCGGCCACCAGCTCGGCGACCGTGCGCGCGCTCTCGTTCGGCCCCACCAGCAGCACCTGCGGCACGGTGACCACCAGACCCACCGGCTGCAGATCCTTCAACGGGTCGAAGGCGAGCTTCAGCATGTGCGGCGCGATCGCCTGGCCGGTGTTGGTGGCCAGCAGCAGCGTATAGCCGTCGGGCGCCGACTTGGCGGCCTCGGCGGCGGCCAGCGTGTTGGCTGCGCCCGGCTTGTTCTCGACGATGAAGCTCTGCTTGAGCGACTCGCCGAACTTCTCGGCCAGCATCCGCGCCAGGATGTCGGTGCCGCCGCCCGCGGTGGCGCCGACGAGGATGCGCACCGGCTTGGCGGGATAGGTCTGGGCCTGGATCGTCGCGGCGCCGAGCAGCAGCGTGGCACCGAATGCGAGCGACAGGGCGCGTCGGGTGGGGATCATGCGGGTCTGGCTCCGGTGGAGGCGGCGTCGATGCGTGCACGTGCCATGCGACACGCGAGCTGGAAGGCCTGGATCATGGCGCCGGGGTTGGCCACGCCGCGGCCGGCGATGTCGAACGCGGTGCCGTGCGCCGGCGTGGTGATCGCCACCGGCAGCCCACCCTGCACGGTGACGCCGCGCCAGAAGCCCATCAGCTTCATCGCGATCTGGCCCTGGTCGTGGTACATCGTGACCACACCATCGTACCGGCGCTGCTCGCCCTGCACCTTGAGGAAGATGGTGTCGGCAGCGAACGGGCCTTCCACCGGAAGGCCGCGGGCACGCGCGGCGGCCACCGCCGGGCCGATGATGTCGAGTTCCTCGCGGCCGAACGAGCCGTTGTCGCCGTTGTGCGGGTTCAGTCCGCATACCGCCAGCCGCGGCTGCGTGATGCCGGCACCGGCCATTGCCTGCGCGATCAGCTCGATGCCGCGCGTGACACCGGCGGCGGTGATCTGGTCGGCGACCTCGCGCAGTGCGATGTGCGAGGTGACGCGCGACGTCCACAGCCCGTCGAGCACGTTGAATTCGCACACCGGTCCGTCGAAGCGCAGCTGCTCGGCAAACCAGTGCAGCTCGTCGTTGGTTTGCATGCCGGCCAGGTGCAGCGAATGCTTGTTGAGCGGCGCGAACAGCATCGCGTCGGCGCGGCCGCGCTGCAGCGCTGTCAGGCCCATCTTCAGCGTGTCGAGGCTGTAGCGGCCGCCCGCGACGGTGGGCACACCGCGTTCGAACGCGCCCTGCGTGTCCCCGCGGCAGTCCAGCAGCAGCGGCACGCCAGCGGGCGCCCGCGCGTCGGCGGCGTCGCCCAGGTCCGCCACCTGCTGCACGGCGCTGCGCCGCCCAGCGAGGTCCATGCCGCGTTGCAGTTCATCGCGGTCGGCGATCAGCAGCAGGTCGGCGGTGGCCGATGTGGCGGGGTCGGCGAGCAGGCGGCCGACCAGTTCCGGGCCGATGCCGGCTGGGTCGCCGAGCACGACGACGATGCGGGGCTTGCGGGTCGTGGCGAGGCTCGCGCTCATCGGCCGGAAACTACCACGCTCCGGCCGTCACGCTTGCCAGTGTTGTTGCTGATGCCTGTACGCGGCGCGCGTCATCCCGGGTTCGGTGTCGGTGTGTCGGCGATGCCCGGCCGCCTGGCATGCCACCACAGGATCAGCAGCACCAGCGGCACGGCCACCAGGGTGACCGCAATGTGCGAGAACACCAGCGCGACGCCGAGCGCGTTGAGTGCCCAGAAGGCGGCGCGCCCGATCGGCCGGCCGACATAGCCGCTGTGGGCGGCACCCAGGCCGAGCACGGCCACCACCGTGCCGACTAGCGCGATCAAGAAGCCGGTCCAGGTGAAGTCGATGAAGAGCAGCGACGGTGCGTAGACGAATGCGAACGGCACCAGCGCCTTGCCCATCGACAGCCGGAACGCGGTGTAGCCGGTGGCCATCGGATCGCTGCGCGCGATGCCGGCCGCCGCGAATGCGGCCAGCGCGACCGGCGGCGTCACGTCGGCCAGCACGCCGTAGTAGAAGACGAAGAAGTGCGTCGCCAGCTGCGGCACGCCCAGCTGCGCCAGCGCCGGTGCCACGATGGCGGCGAGGATGATGTAGGTCGGTGTCGTCGGCAGCCCGGTGCCCATGACGATGCACGCCACCGCGGTGAACAGCAGGCCGAAGAACACGGTCGTGCCCTTCGCGTCGAGCCAGTGCAGCGGATCGATCGCCAGCAACGCCTGTGCGGCGCCGCCGGAAAGGTCGAGCACGAAGGCCGAAAACTTGAAGCCCATGCCGGTGAGCCCAAGCACGCCGAGCAGGAAGCCCACGCAAGCGCACGACGCGCCGATGCTCAGTGCCGCCTTGGCGCCGGCGTCGAAGCCGTGCACCAGTGCGCGCGGTGTCAGCGCGACGCCGGCCATGCCGCGGCCGAGGGGGCCGAGCGCCTTGGGGATCCACGAGCAGGCGATGGTGAGCGTGATGCCCCAGAAGGCGGCCAGGAACGGCGTGAAGTGCATCAACAGCAGCGTCACCATCGTCAGCAGCGGGATGAACAGATGCCAAGAGCGCTTGAGCACCCAGCCGAGCGTGGGAATCTCGCTCGGTGGCAGGCCGGCGAGCTGGAGCCGCCTGGCTTCTAGGTGAACCATCCACAGGATCGCCAGGTAGTGCATTGCCGCCGGCACGATCGCGATCAGGATCAGGTCGTTGTAGGCCATGCCCAGCGTCTCGGCCATCACGAAGGCCGCAGCGCCCATGATCGGCGGCGTGATCTGGCCGCCGCAGGCCGCCGAGGCCTCCACCGCGCCGGCGAAGCGCGGCGAGAAGCCCACCTTCTTCATTAGCGGGATCGTCATCACGCCGGTGGTGACCGCGTTGGCGATCGCAGAGCCGCTGATCATGCCGAACAGGCCCGAGGTCACCACGCACACTTTGGCCGGGCCGCCGCTGTAGCGCCCAGCCGCGATGGTGGCGAGGTCGACGAACAGCTGCGCCAGGCCGGTCAGCTGCGCCATCACGCCGAACAGCACGTAGTGGAAGACGAAGGTGGCGACCACGCCGACCGCGATGCCGTAGATGCCCTCGGTGCCCTTGTAGAGATACGCCACCACGCGCGGCACGCTGTAGCCGCGGTGCGCCAGGTCGCCCGGCAGCCAGGGGCCGAACACCGCATAAAGCACGGTGAGCACCGCGATCAGTGGCAGGAAGATGCCCACCGTGCGGCGCGACGCCTCGATCACCATCGCCATCGCGATCACGCCCATCATCAGGTCGAGCGGCGAGTGCGCGCCGGCGCGGGTGATGAAGATGTCGTGGAAGAACACCAGCAGGTACAGCGAGAACGACGCGGCGAGCCCGGCGAAGATCCAGTCGCGCCACGGGATGTGCCGATGGCTGCCGTCGTAAACCTTGAGCGGCAGCGCAAGCCCCGCGATGGCCAGCAGCACGGCGATGAAGATTGCCTTCGCGGCCAGCGGCACCGGCTCGGCCAGCGCCGACAGCAGCGCAAAGCCGAGCAGCAGGTACGACAGGCCCAGGCCGATCGCCATCGTCCACTCCCAGTGGCCGCGCAGGCGGGCCTGGCGCGGGAACACCAGAAAGCACAGCGCGAGCACCACGGTGAGGTGGATCGCGCGGTGCGCGATCTCGTTGTGCAGCCCGAAGCCGGCGGTGTAGTAGTGCCAGCTCGACAGGCCGAAGGCGATCATCGTGACGATGCCGCCGGCCACGCCGGCAAGGCGCCGGAAGTTGCTCTCGGGGTCGAACTGCTCGATCAGGCGGTCGACGTCTTCCTTTGGCAACGGCGCCGTGGCCGATGCACCGGCGGCAGCAGGCCCCGGGCTCGTCATGCGACCCCGCTCAACACGCCAGCGCGCGCACGTCGATCGCACCGGCTGCCAGCCCGGTGAGCGGCCAGCTGCGGCCGTCGTCGAGCACGAGGCGCATCCGGGTCACCGCCGGCGCACGGATCAGCAGCGGCTGCACGGCGCGGTCGAGCGCGAGGCGCCAGCCGTCGCCGGCGCGTTCCAGCCGTTCGCCGGCGCCGGCCGCGTGCGGTAATCCGTAGCCTTGGCCCTCGAAGCGCTCTTCGACGAGCCGCCATGTCCCATCGCGCCATGCGTAGCGGTCTTCCACCGGCGTGCCGAGCACACTGTGCGTGAAGGCCACGCGCAGCTGCGGCGTGGCCTGCGGCACGCGCAGCAACTCGCGGCCGCTGCGGTGCTCGAGCAGGCTCAGCTCGCAGGCGCTCGCGTGTTCTCCAGCGAGCAGACATGCCGCGGCAACGACTGCTGAGCCACCCAAGTGGACACCGCGGATCCGGCTTCGCCGGTCCGCCGGTGTCGCCCCCCTGAGGGGGAGCCGGCCGCAGGCCGCTGCGGGGGGGGTCACTTCACCACGCCCTTTTCCTTCAGGTAGCGGGCGGCACCGGCATGGAACGGCACGGTGCCCACGGCGGTGGCAGTGGACAGCTGGATGTTCTTGCCCTGCACGTGCACCTGGCCCATGATGGCCGTGTTCTCGTACAGCGACTTCGTCACTTCGTAGGCCACAGCCTCGGGCAGCGCGTCGTGCGTGACCCACACCGCCATCACGGCCAGCGTGGGCACTGCAGCCGGCTGGCCCTTGTAGGTGTTGGCTGGCAGCGGCACGCTGGCGTAGTAGGGCTGCTGCTTCTGCAGCTCGGCGATCTCGGGGCCGGCCAGCGGGATCACCTTCAACGCATGGCTCTGCGCGAAGTCGGTCACCGCCGAGGTGGGCACGCCGGCGGTGATCAGCGTGGCGTGCAGGTTGCCGTCCTTGATCTTGTCGACCGCCTGCGTGAACGACGAGAGATCCTCCTTCACGTCGGCGCGGCTCATGCCGTGCACCTTCAGCAGGTCGGTCAGCAGCTGGTATTGACCGGAGCCCGGCGAGCCCGAGCTGATGCTCTTGCCCTTGAGGTCGCGAACGCTGTTGATGCCGCTGTCGGCGCGCGTGATCAGTTGCACCGTCTCGGGGTACAACGCACCGAGTGCGCGCAGGTTCTTCAACGCTGCGCCCTGGAACTGGCCGGTGCCGTTGAAGGCGGCATCCAGGATGTCGGCGGCGATGAAGGCCGATTCGATCTCCTTGTTGCCCAGCAGCTTGGCGTTGCCCACCGAAGCGCCGGCGGCCTCGGCGGTGGCGCTCACCTTCTGGCCGTTCACTGTCGCCTTGTTCGAGATCAACTGCGCGAGCATGCCGCCCAGCGGGTAGTAGGTGCCGCCGGTGCCGCCGGTGGCGATGCCGAAGAACAGGCGTTGTTGCGCGAGGGCCAGGCCGCTGGTCACGGCGAGCACAGAGGCGGTAAGCACGGCCAGCGCCGTGAAGGTGCGACGAAGGGTCATGGGAAGAAGTCCTTTGCTCTGGAGGTGTTGTCGGGGCAGGCCAAGCCGCAGAGCATGCCCCATGCCACGCGGGGTCGACCATTCAGACTTGCCCCATGGCCGGCGCACGCGAGCCGTTAAGCTGTCGGCCATGCAGTCGGCGGACATCGTGGTCATCGGGGCGGGTGTGGTCGGATGCTCTGTGGCCTGGCATCTGGCGACGTTGCTGCCGCCGGCGCAGGCGGCCCGTGTGCGGGTGCTCGAGCGTGGCCAGATCGGCAGCGGCACCAGCGCGCAGAGCAGCGGCATCCTGCGCACGCACTACTCGGTGCGCGAGAACGTCGAACTGGCGCAGCGCTCCTGGCCGGTTTTCGAACGTTTCACCGAAGCGCTCGACGACGACGAGGCCAGCGCCGGGCTGGTGCGTTGCGGCTACCTGATCGTCGCGCCCGCGGGCGTCAAGGCCACGGCGCTGGCCGACGCGCTGGCCGCGCAGCGCGCGCGGGGCATCGAGGTTCACACGCTGTCGCCGCGCGAGGCGCAGCAGCGCCTGCCGATCGCCCGTTTCGACCACGACGCGGCGCTGATCGGCTACGAGCCGCAGGCCGGCTACGCCGATGCCTACCTGACCGCGACCAGCTTTGCGCGGGCGGCCCGCCGACGCGGCGTGAAGTTCCTCGAGGGCACGGCGGCGCGCGGCCTGCGCATCGAAGGCGGGCGCGTGCAGGGCGTCGACACCGACGCCGGATTCGTCAGTGCGGGCGTAGTGGTAAGCGTGCAGAACATCTGGGCGCACGACCTGCAGCGCTGGACCGGCATCGGCATACCGCTGGTGGCTGAGCGCCACCGCGTGCTCGCGCTCGCCGGCCCGGCACCCTACAGCGCGCAGATGCCGGTCTTCAAGGATCTGGCTTCGCCCGGCATGCTGTACGCGCGCAGTTACGGCGGCACGCAGATGCTGGTGAGCGAAGGCACGGCGGGCGAGGTGCTGGCCGTACCCGACACGACGCAGGGCGACGTGCCGCTCGACTTCGTCGCTGGCGTCGGCGAGCAGGTGGCCGCGCGGTTCCCGGGCTGGCAGGAGGCCGGGCTCGCCTCGTCGTGGACCGGCGTCTACGACGTGACACCCGACTGGAACCCGGTGCTCGGTGCGGTGCCCGAGTTGCCGGGCCTGGTGGTCGGCTTCGGCTTCTCGGGCCATGGCTTCAAGCTGTCGCCCGCCGTCGGCTGCGTGCTGGCGCAGGCTGCGCTCGGCCTGCCGACCGACGTGTCGCTGGCACCGTATGCGTTGGCGCGGTTCGCGCAGGGCCGGCCGCTGGTCGGGCGCTACGGCGCGGGCGCAGTGTCCTGAGCGGCGGCGCGCGGGCAGTGCCTACAGCCGCCGGCCGCCGAGCGCAAGGGCGCGACACAAGCCGGCGCAACCGCAATACCCGCTCACGAACGGCGTCGCGCTGCGCGCAACGCCCGCGCGCCGGTTACAGCGCGTGAAGCGTGAATTCGACCCGCACATCGGCACTTACCAATCGACGCACGCCACACGCCGCGGCGGCCGATCGATGATCAGTCGACACCGGTGGCCGCGGGCATGCTCTTCATGCGTCGGCAGCCGACAGCGTGAGGAGCGGCGACGTGAACGCGATCAAATGTGCCGTGCTGGGCATCATCGGCATGCTGGGCGTGCTGGTGTCGACGATCAGCCCGTTGAGGGTGCCGTTCGCCGCCACGCTGTTCAAGACCTACCGGCGCGAGGCGATCCTCGGCCTCGTCGTGCTGACGCTGGTGACGGGCACGCTCGTCACGGCGGCGGTGAAGCTGTTCGACCCCAACCAGTTCAAGGATCCTCTCGTGCGCTGGGTGCATCAGCGCACTCAGCGCGACCTGGTCCTCGAGGGCGAGCTCAGCATGAGCTACTTCCCGAAGCTGGTGCTGGAGACCGGGCGCGTGTCGCTGAGCCAGCGGCGCAGCGCGCGCGAGTTCGCCGCGCTCGACAAGGCGCGTCTCACGTTTGCCTGGTGGCCATTGCTGCGACGAGAGCTGCAGGTCGACCGCATCGAGGTGCAGGGCCTGCGCACGCAACTCGTGCGCTTTCGTGACGGCAGCACCAACGTCGACGACCTGGCGCGCGACGTCGCCGCACTGCTGCCGACGGCGGTCGAGATCGACGGCATCCAGCTGACGAAGGCCACGCTGCTGTGGAACGACGAGGTCACTTGGCAGCGCGGCAGCCTGCACGACCTGCAATTCGAGCTCGGCCGCATCGCCGACGGGCTTGCCAGCCCGCTGAAGGCCAGTGCACGGGTCGGCGCCACGCTGGCCGGCGTGGACGCGCGCCTGCATCTCGCCGGCCGCGTGCTTGTCGATGCGGCGGCCGGCCGCGTGGAGCTGGCGCATGCCGACGGCCGGCTCGAGGGGCAGGCGTTCGGCGTCGACAACCTCGCCCTCAACCTGCAGGGCGACGTCACGGGCCTGTGGCGCGAGCGCTCGATCGCCGTCGCCAACCTGGCAGTGACCTCGTTGTCGAAGTCGGGCCTGAGTGTCTACAACACGCGGCTTTCGGTGCCCGAGCTCAAGCTCGGCGAATATCGCGTCACCGGGCAGGCGATCGCCGTCGAGGCGAGCGTCGACCACCCGGACCGCCAGGCCACGTGGAGCCTGCAGGTGCCGCGCCTGGAGTGGGCCGAGCAGGCCCTGCGCGACACCACCGCCAAGGCCCGCTTCACGCTGCGTACGCCGGCGGCGCGCGTCAGCGCGCAGGTCGACAGTGCCTTGCGCCTGACGCTCGACAACGACGGCCCCCGGCTGGAGCTCAGCGCGGCCGAACTCAGCGCCAGTGCCAGCCACCCGGCGCTTGCCGGCGAGCTGGCGGCCAGCGCGAGCGGCCGACTCGACCTGCGCTGGCGCGAGCAGGTCGCGACCGCGGCCTGGAAGGGCCAGCTCGCGGGGCACGACTGGCAGGGCGAGGCAACGGTCAGCGACTTCCAGCGGCCGCGCTGGCAGTTCGATCTTGAAGCGACGCGGCTCGATCTCGATGCACTGCTGTCGGGTGCCTGGCTTGCCCACTGGGCAGACGACGCGGCCACGGTCGACGCGGCGTCGCTGCGCGATGCGACCGCGAGGGGGCGGCTGCGTGTCGGCCAACTGCAGCTCGGCGGCGT
>Ga0075356_1000061_pt1 | contig 21674 bp, 24 predicted proteins | sample WestPond_Cattail_FD_120073 | JGI IMG/M metagenome (GOLD analysis project Ga0075356, IMG submission 120073) | Natural and restored wetland microbial communities from the San Francisco Bay, California, USA, that impact long-term carbon... | ecosystem: Environmental > Terrestrial > Soil > Wetlands ... | reverse complement strand
TCGGCACCGCGGCGCGCGCGATCCGTGTGGACGTGACCCAGGCCGCCGACGTGCGCACGATGCTCGACGCCGCCCAGCACCACTTCGGCGCGCTCGACATCCTGGTCAACAACGCCGGCGTCACCCACCTGCCGCAGCCGCTCGAGCAGGTGAGCGAGGCCGACTTCGACCGCATCGTGGCGGTCAACATGAAGGCCATCTACCTGGCGATGCGCGAGGTGGTGCCGCGGCTGAAGGCCAACGCGCCGGGCGCCAAGGGCATCCGCGGCGTGGTGCTGAACATGGCGTCCACCGCCGGCGTGAGCCCGCGGCCGCGCTTGAGTTGGTACAACGCCAGCAAGGGTTGGGTCATCACGGCGACGCGCGCCAACGCGGTGGAGCTGGCACCGTTCGGCATCCGCGTGGTGGCGCTCAATCCGGTGGCGGGCGAGACACCGCTGCTGAAGTCGTTCATGGGCGAGGACACGCCCGAGATGCGGGCCAAGTTCCTCAGCACGATTCCAATCGGGCGCTTCTCAACGCCCGAGGATCTCGGCAACGCCGCCTGCTATCTGTGCAGCGACGAGGCCTCGATGATCACCGGCGTGGCGATGGAAGTCGACGGCGGTCGCTGCATCTGACGGCGCTTTCAGCCCCGCGTTTCGTGGCGGTCGGCCGCCGCGTACAGGTCGGCCGCGAAGCCTGGGTCCGACTGGCGGATGCTCAGCGCGTAGGCACGCAACGCCTCGGCCTCCTGGGACCGGGTGCGTGGTGCCTGGGTGCGCAGGGTGAACAGGCGACGCCACGCATCGCCGAGCGCCAACGCGGCCTGCGCCGCCCAGACTGACCCGCGCGGGATGCCGACGGGGGCCGGATGAACAGTGGTGACGGTAGTCATGATCAGTCTTCCCAAACGATCGGTCTTTGGTGACCGTGAACCGAAGATTAGGGTAAATACTTAGTTCACACAACTGAAGATTGCTCATTGGCGATATAAACGCTGTTCATGTCGACCGTCCATGCCGGCGCCAACTTCCGTACGCTCGATCTCAACTTGCTGCGCGTCTTCGACAGCCTGATGGCCGAGGGCAGCCTGACGCGGGCTGCGGCGGTGCTGGCGATGACCCAACCCGCGGCCAGCCATGCGCTGAAGCGCCTGCACGAGGCGCTCGGCGAGGTGCTGTTCACGCGCACCGCGACCGGACTGAAGCCGACGCTGCGCGCACAGGCGTTGTGGCCGCAGGTGCGCTCCGCACTGTCGACGCTGCAGCGCTCGCTGTCGCCCGATGCCTTCGAGCCGGAGCGCGATGCGGTCCACTTCCGGCTGGCGATGGCCGACGCCACCGCAGCGCTGCTGATGCCGGCCACCGTACGAGCGGTCGAGGCCTCGGCTGCGCTGGCCGACCTGCGCGTGATGCCGCTGCTGACGCGCGACCCGCGGCAACTGCTCGAGCGCGGCGACGCCGACCTGGCTGTCGGCCACTTTCCCGACCTGCTGGCGGCGCTGGTCACCCAGGGCGACGACGCGACGCTGCACCACGCGCGTCTGTACGACACGCGTTATGTCTGCGTCATGCGGCGCGGCCACCCATTGGCGCGGCGACGGCTGACGCTCGACGCGTTCTGCGAGGCGCACCACCTGCTGGTCAGCTTCTCGGGCCGGCCGCAGGGCCTGGTCGACCGCGCGCTGGCCGATATCGGGCGGCGCCGGCGCATCGTGCTGACGGTGAACCAGTTCTTCACCGCCGGCCGAGTGGTGCGCGAATCGAATCTGCTGACCGTGCTGCCGCAGATGTTCCTCGAGGCCACCGGAACGCAGACCGACCTGGTCACGTGCGAACTGCCGTTCGATCCCGGCGGCGTGCACGTGGAAATGGTGTGGCACCTGCGCCGCGACAACGACGCGGCGCACCGCTGGCTGCGCGGCGTGATCGCCGCCGCCGCACAGCCTGCGCCCTAAGCCACATCCCACGCCGAATTCGGCGCAGCCAGGCGGCCGCTGCGGATCGGACTTTGCCGGTCCGCTAGCGGCCCTCCCCGGGGGGTTCCATCACGGCGGCCATCGCCTGCGCGGTGCGCTCGACATTGCCGGCATTGAGCCCGGCCACGCACATGCGGCTCGAGCGGATCAGGTAGACCGCATGCTCCTCGCGCAGGCGATCGACCTGCGCCGCCGACAGGCCGGTGTAGCTGAACATGCCGCGCTGCGTCAGCAGGTAGCCAAAGTCGCGCCCCGGCACGCGGGCGCTGATCACCGTGTGCAGCGCCTTGCGCATGGTGAGGATGCGCTCGCGCATCTGGCCCACCTCGCGTTCCCACATCGCGCGCAGCGCCGGCTCGCCGAGCACCAGCGCCATGATGCCGGCGCTGTGGATCGCCGGGCTCGAGTAGATGCGGCGCACGGTGAGCTTGAGCTGGCCGAGCACGAGCTCGGCCTCGCGCGCATTGGGGCACACCACCGACAGTGCGCCGCAGCGCTCGCCGTACACGCTCATGCTCTTGGAGAACGAATTGGCCACGATGAAGGCCATGCCGGTGGCCGCCATCGCCCGCACCGCATAGGCGTCGGCGTCGAGCCCGTCGCCGAAGCCCTGGTAGGCAAGGTCGAGATAGGGGATCAACTCGCGGCGCTGGAGCACCGGGATCAACTGGTCCCATTGCGCTGGCGTCAGATCCACGCCGGTCGGGTTGTGGCAGCAGGCGTGCAGCAGCACCACGGCGCGCGCCGGCAGCCGGTCGATCGCCTCGAGCATCGCATCGAAGCGCACACCGCCGGTGGCGACGTCGTAGTACGGGTAGGCCTTCACCGTGAAACCGCTGCCCTCGAACATCGAGCGGTGGTTGTCCCAGCTCGGGTCGCTGATCCACACCTCGCTGGCCGGGAACCAGCGCTTGAGGAAATCCGCGCCGACCTTCAACCCACCGCTGGAGCCGACCGACTGGATGGTCGCCACGCGCCCCGAGGTGATCGCCTCGTGTTGCACGCCGAACAGCAGCGCCTGCACCGCGCGCCGCGCGTCGGCGGCGCCTTCCATCGGCAGATAGGGCTTGGGCCCGCCGGCCGCCAGCATGCGCGACTCGGCCTCGCGCACGCTCGCCAGCACCGGCAGCCGGCCGGCCTCGTCGAAGTAGATGCCGATCGACAGGTTCACCTTGTGCGGCCGCTTGTCGGCATTGAAGGCGTCGACCAGCGCAAAGATCGGGTCGCCCGCATAGGGCTCGACATGCTCGAACATCTTGGCTCTCCAGGGTGGCGCGGCGATTATCGTGTCGCTAGCGGCTGGGCCCCGAGACCGAGCCACTGCATCCAGCGCCCGTGCGGATGGGCGCGCGCCAAGCAATGATCGCCGTCACCGTCGACCAGCCACCAGGTCGGGCCCCGGGCGAGTTCGTCGTCGGCAAGACCGGCAATGCCGCGCGGCGGGGGCGGCACCGGCGCGTCGCTGATCGGCAGGCTCGGCCCTTCGGCCGACAGCCACAGCATTTCGCGCTCGCGGGCCAGCGACTTCATCGTCGCGATGTGTCGCAGCAGCGCCGACCGCTCGAAGTACATCAACACGAAGCTGCTGAACACCACCGGCAGCACCCCGGAAGGCAGGCTGTCGAGCCAGGGTTCGATCGCAGCCGTGCAGTCGGTGTGCTGCACGACCGGCCAGCACTCGCGGCGCGCGATCGCCACTGCGGACGACAGGCGCTCGGCGCGCTCGCGGTCACCCGGCCACAGACAGGCGTGCAGCCAGGCGCGCTGCTCCTTGTCCGTCACGTCCACCGGCGCCGGATCGATGCCCAGTCGCAGCACGATGCGCGGCGGAGGCACGTCGCGGGGCAACGCAGCACCACCGACCAGGCGGCAGGCGAGGCGTGGCGACGTCGACAATGCCCAGGCGCCGAGCCTGTCGTCTCCGTAGTCGTAGCGGTACTGATCGACGCCGAGATTGAGGCCTGCACTGCAGCCGAAGTCGAGCAACGCCAGTTCGCCGCAGCCATGCCGCGCGGCCGCCGCGATCAAGGCCGGCCACAGCACCGCGCAGCGACCGATCTCGTTGGTCTGCGTCGAACGCGCCGCCACCAGAGACACCAGGGCGTCGTGCTCGTGGCGCAGCGCAGCATCCAGCGCATCGGCAAGCGCGGCATCGGGCCCGCGCGCGCCACCGGCGCTGGCGTAGTACGGTCGCAGTGCCGACGCGCCGCCCGCAAGCACGCGAGCATGCAGCGCCGCCAGCAGCAGGTTGGGCTTGCGCTGCGAAGGCTCGGCCTCTAGCAGCAACTCGAGCGCCTGCGGCCGGTCGGCCAGCAGGCGGCAAAGCGCCACGTAGAGCGCATCCTCGGTGCAATCATGCTCGGCAAAGCGGACGAAGCGCCGTGCCAGCGTCGCCACCATGGCGCAGGCGTCGATCACGCCGCCAGCGCGGCCTCGATGTCCTTGGCCAGCTTGGCCGGCTCGTCCTGCGGCGCGTAGCGCTTGATCGTCGTGCCGTCGCGGCCGACCAGGAACTTGGTGAAGTTCCACTTGATGCCGGTGCTGCCAAGCAGCCCCGGCGCCTCGCGCGTGAGCCATTGGTACAGCGGATGCGCGCCGCTGCCGTTGACCTCGACCTTGCCCATCATCGGGAAGCTCACACCGTAGTTCATCCGACAGAACGACGCGATCTCGTCGTTGCTGCCCGGGTCCTGGGCGCCGAACTCGTTGCTCGGGAACCCGAGCACGACGAGGCCCTGATCCTTGTAGGCCTGCCACAGCGCTTCGAGACCGTCAAACTGCGGCGTGAAGCCGCACTGGCTGGCGGTATTGACGATCAGCAGCACGTTGCCCTTGTGCTGGCTCAGGCGCACCCGCTTCCCGTCGATACCCTGCGCGTCGAAGCCCCACACGTCGGCCTGAGCCATCACGATTCTCCGCAGCGATGCGCCAGAGCGTGATGTTATCCCGGGCGATCGGTCACATGAAGGATTGACGCTCCGGCTGCGCGAGCCGACCATGCCTTCGCTGCGCCCCGTCCCACTGTTACTGCCTCGATCTTCCCCATGCCCGCCCCCCACGCCGTCTGCCTTGTCGGCTTCAGCGAGTTCGAACGCCAGGCCCTGTCGGCGCATTTCCGTCTGGCCGCACATCGGACGCCGGGCTACCTGCTGGTCGACGCGGTCGAGAGCGCCCGCTTCCTGGTCGTCGATGGGGATGCACGTGCCGCCAGCGAGCGGGTGGCGCGCGAGCGTCGCATCGGCAGCAGCATCTACATCGGCAGCCGCGCGCCCGACGGCGCACTGGCCCGGTTGCCGCGGCCGATCGATGCGCTGCACCTGCTGCGTGAACTCGATGCCGCGCTGTTGCTCAACCTCGAGCGAGCACTCGACGCGCCGGCCGCGTCGGCACCGGACGTTGCGTCGCGATCGGCCGGCCCGCGCACCGAGCCGGCTGCACTGTACGAACCCTCTCAGCTGTCGGCACTGGCCGATCTGTTTCCCGACCGGCAGCAGGCCTCGGCCAGCGCGCCGGTCGCGGGTGCCGAGGTGCTGGAGGCGCTGCTGGTTGACGACAGCGACATCGCACTGCGCTTTCTCGAGCTGAGGTTGGGTGAACTGGGTGTGCGCACGCATGCCGTGCGCGACAGCGACGCCGCACTCGATCAGCTGGCGCGCCACTCGTATGCTCTGGTGTGCCTCGACGTCGAGCTCGGCGAGGACAGTCCGCTCGATGGCCTGACACTGTGCCAGCACATCAAGCGCCAGCCGGGCAAGGCACCGGTGGTGGCCATCGTCTCCGCGCATGCCGGCGCCACCGATCGTGTGCGCGGCAGCCTGGCCGGCTGCGACGCCTACCTGGCCAAGCCGCTGGCCACGGCCGAACTGGCCGCCGTGGTGGCACGCCTGAAGAAGAGCACGCCGACCGCACGCCGTCGCGCGCGCTAGAGGTTCACGGCGCGTCCGGCGAGCGTGTCGATCGTGCCTCGCCGAGCGCGGCGATCAGCGCCGCCGCCAGGATCAGCAAGCCGCCGAAGGCCACGCGCAGCGTCAACTCCCCGGCACCCAGCGCGATCGCCGACACGCTGGCGAACAGCACTTCGCTGACCATCACCACGGCGGTGGTGCCGGCACGCAGCCGGGCCGCGCCGAACTGCAGCGCCAGGTTCGAGCCGATGAACCACACCGCGAGCGCCACCGTGCCCGGCACCCACGCCGACAGCCCCGGTGCAGCCGGACTGGACCACGCCGGCGGCGCGACACCCAGCGCGAGCGCCAGCGTGCCTGCCACTGCGGCGCCGCCGACGAACATGGCCCAGCCACGCGCGATGCCGCTGCGACGGGCCTGGTGGCGCAGCATCACGTTGTTCAGCGCGAAGCTGAAGCCGCCGAGCACGCCGAGCCAGTCGGCCAACTGGCGCGGCAGCGGCCCCTGACCGGCCTGCTCGGGCCACAGCACGACCCCCGCCCCCCCGAGCGCGAGAGCGATGCATGCGCCCGCGCGCAAGCCGAACGCCTCGCCGAGCAGCCAGCGTGCGAGCAGCAACGCCCACAGTGGCATCAGATAGAACAGCAGCACCACACGCACGACATCGCCGACCGTGACACCCCAGTTGAACGCGGCGTTGGTGCAGCCCGAGGCCAGCACCAGCACCCACAGGCTCGGCGTGCGCACTACTTCGACCACTGCGGCCGGCCGCCAGGCGGCGAGCGCCAGCGCGGCGATGGCATAGGACAGGGCGGTGGCCCACAGCGGATGCAGGCCGTGCGACTGCAGCTCGCGAAACGGCCACCACGACACGCCCCAGGTGAATGCGTTGAACAGCAGCGCAAGCACGGCCCAGCCGGCCAGATGCGAATGGTGCGCGGAAGCAGCCGTTGCGCGCACCGATGACTACCGCACGCGGCCGTGCCGACGCGGGCTCAGTGACAGTCCGAGCGCGCGATCACGAGCAGGCGCTCGACCTCGTCGCGATGTGTCACGCAGTTGCTTTGATGCCAGCGGCGAATCCACCACATCGTGCCGGCCACCACGACGCCGAAGATGGCGATCGCGCCGAACGCCGACAGGCCGAGCTTGGTCATGCCGGTGTAGAACGCGCCGAGCCCGAGGATCGCGGCCTGCTCGTTGAAGTTCTGCACCGCGATCGAGCGGCCGGCGCCCATCAGGTTGTGGCCGCGGTGCTGCAGCAGTGCGTTCATCGGCACCACCAGGAAGCCGCCGATAGCGCCGAGCACGATGAGGAACGGCGCCGCGATCCAGGCGTCGCGAATGAAGTTCAGCCCGATCACCAGCAGCCCCATCGCGATGCCGAGCGGGATCACCGAGGTCGCACGGTCCAGGCGCATCAGCCACGACGCGAGCACCGCACCGAACGCGGTGCCGATCGCCACCACGCCGACCAGCGACGAGGCCTGCGTCGTGCCGTAGCCGAGGGCCGCCGCGGCCCAGGCGAACACAATCACGCGCAGGTTGCCCGACACGCCCCAAAACAGCGTGGTGGTGGCCAGCGAGATCTGGCCCAGCTTGTCGGCCCACAGCTTGGCGTTGCACTGGCTGAAGTCGCGCACCAGCTCGCCGACGTTGGCCGTCAGCGGCTGCAGCACGGCGTCGGTGCGCGGGATGAACAGGTTGAAAATCGCTGCCACGACGTACAGCAGCACGATCGAGCTGATCGCGGCCTCGGGCGGGGTGTCGACGGTGGTGTCGAACATCGGCAAGTCGAAGCCGAGCAGCCACGGCGCCACGCGCGGCCCGACCAGCTGGCCGCCGAGCAGAACGCCCAGGATGATCGAGCCGATCGTCAGGCCCTCGATCCAGCCATTGGCCTTGACCAGCTGCGACGGCGGCAGCAGCTCGGTCAGGATGCCGTACTTGGCCGGCGAATAGGCGGCCGCGCCGAGCCCGACCACGGCATAGGCCATCAGCGGATGGCCGCCGAACAGCATCAGCAGACAGCCCACCACCTTGATGGTGTTCGACACGAACATCACCTTGCCCTTGGGCACGGCGTCGGCGAACGCGCCTACCAGCGGCGCCAGGATCACGTAGAACAGCGCGAACATCGGCGTCAGCGCCGGCACCTGCCAGGCCGGCGCGTGCGAGGTCTTCAACAGTTCGATGGCGCCGACCAGCAACGCGTTATCAGCCAGCGAGCTGAAGAACTGCGCCGACATGATGGTGTAGAAGCCTCTTTTCATTCGCTTCGCGTGCGGCGCTCCGGCGCAGCCGGCGCTCGCCTGAGCGCGCGGACAAATGCGGGGCGTTATAGCATGCGCATGTCGTGCAAACGGCGCTCCCGGCGAGCCACAACCGGCCCAACCGGGGAATCCCCTGCCCCTCGAATCAAGGACAAACGCGCCGCACCATGCCGCGCCCCATCGAAGCCCTGATCCACCGCGACGCGTTGTCGCACAACCTGGCCCGCGCGCGTGCCGCGGCCGACGGCGCACGCGTGTTCGCGGTGGTGAAGGCCAATGCATATGGCCACGGCATCGAGCGCGTCTACGAGGCCTTGCGCGGCGCCGACGGCATTGCGCTGCTCGACCTGGCAGAGGCCGAACGTGTGCGCGCGCTCGGCTGGCGTGGGCCGGTGCTGCTGCTCGAAGGCACGTTCGATGCGCGCGACCTCGAGACCTGCTCGCGGCTGAACCTGTGGCACACGGTGCACTGCGATGCCCAGATCGATTGGCTGAGCCGACACAAGACGCAGCAGCCGCACCGTGTGTTCCTCAAGCTCAACAGCGGCATGAACCGGCTCGGCTTCGCGCCGCAGTCGTTTCGCAGCGCCTGGGTCCGCCTCGAGGCGCTGCCGCAGGTCGACGAGATCACGCTGATGTCGCACTTCGCCGACGCCGACGGCGAGCGCGGCGTGGCGGAGCAGCTGGCGGTGTTCCAGCAGGCCGCTGCCGACCTGCCGGGCGAGCGCACGCTGGCCAACAGCGCCGCGCTGCTGCGCCACGCCGACACCACCGCGGCCGACTGGGTGCGCCCGGGCATCATGGTCTACGGCAGCGCGCCCGATCATCCCGAGCACGGCGCGGCGCACTGGGGCCTGCAGCCGGCAATGACGCTGCGCGCCCGCTTGATCGCGGTGCAGGCGCTGGCCGCCGGCGCAGCGGTCGGTTACGGCAGCCAGTTCGTCGCGCCGCAGTCACTGCGCATCGGCGTCGTGGCCTGCGGTTATGCAGACGGCTACCCGCGGCTCGCGCCCACCGGCACGCCGGTGCTGGTGGACGGCGTGCGCACGCGCATGGTCGGCCGCGTGTCGATGGACATGATCACTGTCGACCTGACGCCGGCGCCGCACGCGCAGCCGGGCAGCGAGGTCACGCTGTGGGGCCGGGGCCCGCACGGCAGCATGCTGCCGATCGACGAGGTCGCGCGCGCCGCCGGCACGGTCGGCTACGAGTTGATGTGCGCGCTGGCGCCGCGCGTGCCGGTGCACGTCGCCTGACGGACTGCGCCACCGTGCCACGCATCGCTTACACGCTGGACGAGCGCGAACTGCAGTTCGACGCGGTGCGCGCCCAGGGGGCCGGCGGTCAGAACGTCAACAAGGTGTCGAACGCCATCGTGCTGCGCTTCGACGTCACCGCCTCCAGCCTGCCCGAGCGGTTGAAGACGCGCCTGCTGGCGCGCAGCGACCAGCGCATCGGCGGCGACGGCGTGGTGACCATCAAGGCGCAGGAGCATCGCAGCCAGCCACGCAACCGCGACGCCGCGATCGCGCGTCTGCGCGAACTGCTCGACGCGGCGGCCACCATCCCGCGTCGACGCATCGCCACCGCGCCCACGCGCGCCTCGCGCGAACGCCGGCTCGAGGCGAAGACGAAGAAGGGTGCGATCAAGGCCGGTCGCGGCCGCGTGCACGACGGCTGAGTCTGGATCCCCCCGAAGCGCCTTCGGCGCCTCTTCCCAGGGGGACGAGCCTGCACCGAGCGAGCGCCTGCGCGCTCGCGAGTGGCCGACGAGCGCCGCGCGAGCCGCTTGACTCTAGCGTCGCGAGAGCTGGCTGAGCGACGCGTGCTTCAACGCGCTGGCCGGGTGGCGACGTAGACGCTGCCCACGCACAGCGCGATGCCGGCGAACGACAGCGCCGTCGGCCGCCAGCCTTCGAGCGCGGCCGAGACGGCCAGCGCAATTGGCGGGATCATCACGCCGGTCATCGCCGCACGCGCCGCGCCTACGCCCTGCGCGAGCTTGAAATACAGCAGGAACGCGGTCACCGTGCCGCAGACCGCCAGATAGAGCAACGAGACCCACCAGGCCAGGCCTGCGCCGGGCGCGAGGGCGCGGCCCTGCAGTGCAGCGACACCCAGCAGCGCCAGTGCGGCATAACCCATGCACCACGCCAGCACCGGCACCAGCGGCAGACCGCGGCGCGACAGCGTCAGCGTCATCGTGTTGCCGAGGCACGCGCAGGCCACCGCGCCGAGGCCGACGGCCAAGCCCAGCCCGGCGTGCGGTCGCGCGCCGGCGGCCACCACCTCGGGCCAGAAGATCAGCACCACACCGACCACGCCGGCACTGGCGGCGGCGAGGAAGCGCCGCGTCACCGGCTGGCCGAAGCGCCACCAGCCGAGCAGCGAGTTGCCGAACACCATCAGCGAGAACAGCACCGCCACCAGCCCGCTCGGGATGTGGCGCTCGGACTCGTAGACCCCCCAGTAGTTGATGCCGTACTGCACCACGCCGGTCAGCGCCAGCGGAACGTGCCAACGCGGCGCGAGCCGCCACACCTCGCCGCGCGCCGCGGCCAGCGCGAACAGCAACAGCGACGCGAGCGCGAAACGCCAGGCCACCGACACGATGGCCGGCACGCCACCGTCGAGCTGGTAGAGGATGACGTGCCAGGTGGAGGCCCAGATCAGCGTGGGAATCCAGAACAGCACGCGCGGTGATTCGAGCAGACGCACGGACCGACCCTTGAATCTGTCGACGCGAAGACGCGCACTGTACGTGAGTACCGCCTGGGGTTCCGCCACCTGCCCCCACAATGCCGACATGGCCCGCGACAAGACCGTCTACACCTGCAGCGCCTGCGGCGGCACCAACCCCAAGTGGCTCGGCAAGTGCCCGCACTGCGGCGAATGGAACACGCTGGAAGAGAGCGTCGCCGAAGCAACCGCGGCCGGCGCGACGCGCAACCGCTTCCAGGTGTTGGCGCGTGCCCAACCGGTGGCCACGCTGTCAGAGATCGAGGCCGCCGAAGTCGAGCGCCAGCCGACCGGCCTGCCCGAACTCGACCGCGCGCTCGGCGGCGGCATCGTCGAAGGCGGCGTCACGCTGATCGGCGGCGACCCGGGCATCGGCAAGAGCACGCTGCTGCTGCAGGCGGCCGAGCGGCTGGCCCAGCACCTCAAGGTGCTCTATGTCACCGGCGAGGAATCTGGCGCGCAAGTCGCGCTGCGCGCACGGCGGCTCGGCCTCGGTCAGGCGCCGGTGCGCGTGCTGGCGGAGATCCAGCTCGAGCGCATCCTGGCGGCGATCGAGGCGGAGCAACCGAGGTTCTGCGTCATCGATTCGATCCAGACGCTGTTCTCCGACCAGCTCACCTCGGCGCCCGGCTCGGTGGCGCAGGTGCGCGAGTGCGCGGCGCAGCTCACCCGCGCGGCCAAGGCGAGCGGCACCGCGATCGTGCTGGTCGGCCACGTCACCAAGGAAGGCGCGCTCGCCGGCCCGCGCGTACTCGAACACATCGTCGACACCGTGCTGTACTTCGAGGGCGACACGCATTCGAGCTTTCGCCTCGTGCGCGCGATCAAGAACCGCTTCGGCGCGATCAACGAGATCGGGGTGTTCGCGATGACCGAGCGCGGCCTCAAGGGCGTGAGCAACCCGAGCGCGATCTTCCTGTCGACCCACGGCGCGCCGGTGCCGGGCTCGTGCGTGCTGGTCACGCTGGAGGGCACGCGCCCGCTGCTGGTGGAGATCCAGGCGCTGGTCGATTCGGGCGGGGTGTCGCCGCGGCGGCTGTCGGTGGGCCTCGACCGCGATCGCCTCGCCATGCTACTGGCGGTGCTGCATCGCCATGCCGGCGTGGCCTGCATGGACCAGGACGTGTTCGTCAATGCCGTCGGCGGCGTGCGCATCAGCGAGCCCGCGGCGGATCTCGCGGTTCTGCTGGCGATCCAGAGCTCGCTCCGCGGCAAGCCACTGCCGCGCGGTTTTCTCGCCTTCGGCGAGGTCGGCCTGGCCGGCGAGGTGCGGCCCGCACCGCGCGGCCAGGACCGCCTGCGCGAAGCGGCCAAGCTCGGCTTCGCGGTGGCGGTGGTGCCGAAGGCCAATGCGCCGAAGTCCGCCGACGTGCGCGCCTTTGAGGGACTGACGATCCACGCCGTCGAGCGCATCGAGCAAGCGATCGAGGTGGTGCGCGGGTTGTAGAGGCCTGACCTCCGCCACGTGGTCATGCGACGCGCTATGCTTCGCCCGCCGCCGCCGGCCAGTGGAGTGAGTCTTCCGCATGTCGCGCTTCGCCCCCCGACCCGAGCCGCCTTACTACGCGGTGATCTTCACCGCGCAACGCACCGAAGGCGACCACGACTATGGCGCCACCGCCGACCACATGGCGGAGCTGGCCGCGCAGCAGCCGGGCTACCTGGGCATGGAGAGCACGCGCGACGCCAGCGGCCTGGGCATCACGGTGTCGTACTGGCGCACGCTGGCCGACATCAGCGCCTGGCGACGCCAGCTCGAACACACCGGCGCGCGCGACCTCGGCCGCGCGCAGTGGTACTCGCATTACGAGCTGCGCGTCGCCCGTGTCGAGCGCGCCTATGGCTGGGACCGCGCCGACGGCGACCGGCCCGGCGACGGCGGCGCATGATCTCGACTGGGCTCGGCTGGGCGCTCGCCGCGGCGGCCATCACCGCGGGTTATCTGGCCTGGGGCTGGCGCGGCGTGGTGCTGGCCGTGACCCTGATCGTGTTCTGGCTGCTGCTGCAGTTCAGCCGTGCGCTGCGCGTGCTGCGTACGGCCGGCAGCGCGCCGATCGGACAGGTCGAAAGCGCGGTGATGCTGAATGTCAAGCTGCAGGCCGGCATGCGGCTGCCGCAGATCCTGGCGCTGACCCGCAGCCTGGGCCACAAGCTGGCCGACGACCCCGAGACCTTCGAGTGGCGCGACGCCGGCGGTGACACGGTTCGCGTCGAGCTGCGGGGCGGCCGCAGCGCGCGCTGGATACTGCAGCGCGCCGGCGACGCCAACGGGCCTGCCGGCGCAGACGATTCCGCCTGACAAGGAGCCACGACGATGATCCGAGCCATTCGTTCGCGCTGGCAGCGGGCCCTGATCGGGCTTGGTATGGCCTGGCTGCTGCTCGGCTGCGGCCAGACCATCGATCTTCACATGCCGCTGCGGCTGTACGTGCTGGACTGCGGCGAGGCGCAGATCCCCGACATCTCGCCCTGGTCCCCCGGCACCAACGAAGGCCGGCCGATGACCTTCAGCGACAACTGCTACCTGATCCGCCGCGCCGGCGAGTGGATGCTGTGGGACAGCGGCTTCGCCGATGCGCTGGCGGCGCTGCCCGAAGGCCAGCTCGGCAACCGCGGCATGCGCATGCGACGCAGCAAGACGCTCGTCGCCCAGCTGGCCGAGCTCGGCCTGGCGCCCGGCGACATCCGCCACCTTGCCTTCTCGCACACGCATGCCGACCACGTGGGCAACGGCAACCTGTTCACCAAGGCCACGCTGTACATCCAGCAGGCCGAGTACGACGCCGCCTTCGGCGCCGAGCCGGCACGCTATGGCTTCAACCCCGCCGCCTACGAGAAGCTGCGCGACAACACGATCGTCAAGCTCCATGGCGACCGCGACGTCTTCGGCGACGGATCGGTGATGATCCTGTCGACGCCGGGGCATACCCCGGGCCACCAGTCGTTGCTGCTGCGGCTGCCCCGCACCGGCGCGGTGGTGCTGTCGGGCGACCTGGCGCACTTTGGCGACAACTTCGAGCAGCGCCGCGTGCCCAGCTTCAATTTCGACAAGGCACAGTCGCTGGCGTCGATGGAGCGCATGGCCGCGCTGGTGAAGGCCGAGCGTGCGCAACTTTGGATCAACCACGACAGCGCACAGAACGCGCGCATCGCGCACTCACCGCGCTACTACGAGTAGCCGGCGCGTTTCGCATGGCAGCCGTGGCGCCGTACTGCGCGATCGACTTTGGCACCAGCAATTCGGCCGTGGCGCTGCCGCGGCCGGCTAGCGCCGGCGTCGAGCTGGTGCCGCTCGAGGACGGCTTCTCCGGCATGCCGACGGCGGTGTTCTATGCGGTCGAGGGGCTGGGCCTCCACCAGGCGCCGCAGCGCCTGTATGGCCGCGCCGCGATCGCCGCCTACGTCGACGGCACCGAGGGTCGGCTGATGCGCTCGATGAAGACCATCCTCGGCTCGACGCTGGTCGAACGCAGCACCGAGGTCGGCGGCGGCCACTCGGTGCGCTACCTCGACGTGATCGGCGCCTACCTTCGCCACCTGAAGGCCTGCGCCGAGGCGAAGGCCGGCGCGCCGATCACGCGCGCAGTGATCGGCCGGCCGGTGTTCTTCGTCGACGACGAGCCCGAGCGCGACGCAGCTGCCCAAGCGGCGCTGACGCGGGTGGCGCACGAGTCGGGCTTCGCCGACGTGCAGTTCCAGTACGAGCCGATCGCCGCCGCCTTCGACTACGAGCAGGGTGCGGTGCGCGAGCAGACCGTGCTGGTGGCCGACATCGGCGGCGGCACCTCGGACTTCAGCGTCGTGCGCGTCGGCCCGGCGCGCGCCCGGCGGCTCGACCGGCGCGACGACATCCTGGCCAACCACGGCGTGCACGTCGCCGGCACCGACTTCGACCGCCGCATCGAGCTGCGCTGCATCCTGCCGCTGCTGGGTTATGGCGCCTACGGCCCGCCGCGTGCCGACGGCGGCGCACCGCGCGAGGTGCCGAACCGCATCTACTTCGACCTGGCGACCTGGCACCTGATCAACACCTGCTACGCGCCGGCGCGGCTGCTCGAGTTGCGCGCAATGCGCGACTGGTACGCCGAGCCGCGGCATCACGCCCGGCTGATGCGGGTGCTCGACCTTCGGCTCGGCCACGCGCTGGCCGCTCGCGCCGAGGACGCCAAGATCGCGGTGGCCGACGGCGCTTCGACGCGCATCGACCTGGCCGCCATCGAGGCGGCGCTGGCCGCCGCACTGCAGCAGGCGCAGGCGATGGAGGCCATCGCCGACGACCGCGCGCGCATCGTCGGCGCGGCCAGCGAGGCGCTGCGCCAGGCCGGGCTTGATCCCGCGCGGCTCGGCGCGATCTACTTCACCGGCGGCTCCACCGGGCTGGCACCGCTGGTGGAGGCGATCGCGGCAGTGGCGCCAGCGGCGGCGCTGGTCCGTGGCGAACGATTCGCCAGCGTCGCCACCGGGCTGGGGGTGCATGCGCGGCGGGTCTTCGAAGGGGGCCGGGCCTAGAATCCACGTTCGAGAAGTGACGAACGAGGAACACCCATGTCGATGTCCGACCGCGACGGCAAGATCTGGTTCGACGGCAAGCTGGTCGACTGGCGCGACGCCAAGATCCACGTGCTGACGCACACGCTGCACTACGGCTGCGGCGCCTTCGAAGGCGTTCGCGCTTACAAGACCGACAAGGGCACCGCGATCTTCCGCCTGCGAGAGCACACCGAGCGGCTGTTCAACAGCGCAAAGATCCTGCGCATGAAGATCCCCTATTCGTTCGAGCAGGTGTGTGAGGCGCAACGCCAGGTGGTGCGCGAAAACCGATTGGAGAGCTGCTACCTGCGCCCGCTCACCTGGATCGGCGACCAGAAGCTCGGCGTCAGCCCGAAGGGCAACACCATCCACCTGATGGTTGCCGCGTGGACCTGGGGCGCCTACCTCGGCGACGAGGGGCTGCGCAAGGGCATCCGCGTCAAGACCTCGAGCTACACGCGCCATCACGTCAACATCACGATGACGCAGGCCAAGGCGGTGAGCAATTACACCAATTCGATCCTCGCCAACCTCGAGGTCACCGACGACGGCTACGACGAGGCGATGCTGCTCGACAGCGCCGGCTTCGTTAGCGAGGGTGCGGGCGAGAACCTCTTCATCATCAAGAACGGCATGGTCTACACGCCCGATCTGTCGGCCGGCGCGCTCAACGGCATCACGCGCAACACGATCTTCTCGATCTGCGCCGACCTGGGCCTCAAAGTCGTCGAGAAGCGCATCACGCGCGACGAGGTCTACATCGCCGACGAGGCCTTCTTCACCGGCACCGCGGCCGAGGTGACGCCGATCCGCGAATACGACCGGGTCATGCTCGGCGCCGGCGAGCGCGGGCCGATCACCACCAAGATTCAGGCCGCGTTCTTCGACATCGTGAACGGCCGCAACCCCAAGTACGCCGAATGGCTGACCCTCGTATGAGCAATCCCGCCAACAAACCCAAGGCCGTGGTCGAGGTGACCGCCAAGGACCTGCAGGGTCCCGGCGTGGTGTTCTGCCCGAACCCGAAGATGCCCTTGTGGAGCAACCACCCCAAGGTGTTCATCGACGTCGCCATCGAGGGCGCAGGCCGCTGCCCGTACTGCGGCACCGAGTACCGCTTGAAGGCCGGCGAGAAGATCGCGCACGGGCACTGAAAGAGGCGCCCCGCCCCGGGGTCTCGGCGCGCACTCGACCTCGGCGCCGTCAGGGACAAGCACGGCCAAGCACCCTCGTGCGCCGATGATCCGGCGTCGAGCGCCGCACATGACGCGGCCGAGCGCCAACCCCTGATGTGATCTCCGACGACGTCCGCCGATTCGTCCTGACGAGCATCCCCTCGGTACCGTACCTGGAGGCGATGCTCGTTTTCCATCGCAGTCCGGCGGTCGACCTCAGCGCGGCCGACGTCGCGCGCGCGCTGTACATCGACGAGGATCGCGCGCGGGCACTGCTGGAGTCACTGGTCAGTGCGGGAATCGTCGATGGCTCCGGCAACGATGGATCGCGATTTCGGTACGGCCCGCGCGACGAGCCACTGAAGGAACTGATCGATCGCCTCGCCAGGACATACGACGACGAGATGATCGCGGTCACGCATCTGATTCACGACGAGGTGGGCAAGAGTGCCCATCGTTTTGCCGACGCATTCAAGTTGCGCAAGGAGCGATGAATGGAGAAGATCATCTACAGCCTGTGTGCCCTGACCGCAGCGGCCTGCGCGACGCTGTTGCTGCGGAGGTATCTACAGACGCGTTTTCGCCTGCTGTTGTGGAGCGGACTGTGCTTCGCGGGACTGACGCTCAACAACATGCTGCTGGTCGCCGACCGGCTGATCTTCACCACGGTTGACCTCTCGACCTGGCGGCTGGCCATGGGGCTGGCGGCGATCGTGCTACTGCTGTGGGGTCTGATCATGGACGGCGGCACGTGAGGCGAGCGAGATGAACCAATTCCTGATGGGTGCCATCGCGATCGGCTCGTTCGCAGCGGGGCTCTTCTTCCTGCGCTTCTGGCGCAGCACGCGCGACCGGTTCTTCCTCTACCTGATGCTGTCGTTCTGGATCGAAGCGGGCAACCGCATCGCGATCGCGTGGACCGAGTCGTTCAACGAGGACTCCCCCGTCTTCTATTCGATCCGCCTGCTGTCGTACGGGCTGATCCTGGCTGCCATCTGGCACAAGAACCGTTCGCCGGACGCGTAGCAGTCATGCCGGCAGTGATGCCAGCCCCGCCGAGCGTGCGGCCGCACCCGTCACCACCGGAACCGCGCTGATGAGGCGCCTCAACGCCGGCAGACACGACCCGCACGACGAGCCGCACCGCAGCCGCTGCTGCAGCGTCGCCAGCCGCGCGTCGGGCGCACCGTCGATCTCGGCGAGCGCATCGCGGATGCACGTTTCGCTCACGTCGTGGCAGCTGCAGACCTGGGGTGAACGCGTCGGCTGCGCGCCGGGCGGCGCGGCGCCGGCACGCAACAGATCGCGGCCATAGGCCTGCGCCGGCTGGCCGTCGACCAGCAGCGCGCGCAGCCACGGCTCGGCCTCGGTCGCGCCGGCGAGCAGGAACGCGTTGATCCGTTGAGCCCGGTCTTCGTCGGCGCGCAGCACGATCATGCGGCGCAGGCCGCGCCGCAGGTCGGCGTAGCGCAGGGCCAACGGCTGGTCCAGGCCGAGCAGCGACTCGATGCGGGCCAACAGCGCGTCGGGGACGATTTCGTGCGCTGCGGCGCGAAACGCCACACCCTGGCGCCCCGAGGCATCGGGCTCGCGGCCAAAGGGCACGCAGGCCGCATAGGCGAACAACGGCATCAGCTCACGCATTGCGGCGCGCGCAGCGTAGGCCTGCGCGGCCGGCAGCCACGCCAGCGCGAGCAGTCGCCAGGGCAACTCGGCCTTCAGCAGTTTGACCGCGCAATGCTTCAGCTCGGGCTGCTTGCTGATCGCGCAGTGGGCGCTGGTGGTCAACGCGTTCACGCCGGCCGGCGGATGGCCGGACGCCGAGGCGCCGCCGAGCACCTCGCTGCCCCAGTGCATCGGGATGTGCGCCTGCGTCGGCGCCACCGCGTCGCTCGCCTGCGCGGGCAGCACGATCGAGCCGCGGCGCGAGGTCACCTTCAGCAGCTCGCCCTCGCCGACGCGCAGGCGCGCCATGTCGGCGGGGTGCAGCTCGATCGCCGGTTCGCCGACGTGGCCGAACGACCGGCCCAGCGTGCCGGTGCGGCTCATGCCGTGCCATTGGTCGCGCAGGCGGCCGCTGGTCAGGCTGAACGGGTGGCGTGCATCGCGCGGCTCGGCCAGCGGCCGCGGCTTCACCGCGGCGAAGCGCGCACGGCCATCCGCGAAGACGAAGCAGCCGTCGGCATAGAGCCGCCGGCGACCGGCCCCAGCGCCCTCGGGCCACGGCCATTGCTGCGGCCCGTGCACGTCGAGCAGCGCATACGAAAGGCCGGTGATGTCGAGGTCGTAGCCGCGCGTCGTTTCGCGGTGCTCATTCCAGATCGCCTCGGGGGTCTCGAAGGCATCGAATCCGCTGGCGCGGCCGTCGCCGCGCGTGGGCGTGAGGCGCGCTTCGAGCCGGCACGCCACGTCGACCGCGATGCGCCAGTCGGCGCGCGCCGAGCCCGCCGGAGCGACCGCCGCCCGTACGCGGGAGATGCACCGCTCGCTGTTGGTGACGGTGCCCTCCTTCTCGCCCCAGGTCGCGGCCGGCAGCAGCAGGTCGGCATGGTCGCAGGTGGCCGTGGTGCGAAACGCCTCCTGCACGATGACGAACTCGCAGCGCTCGAGCGCACGCCGCACGGTGGCCTGGTCGGGCATCGACTGCGCCGGGTTCGTGCAGACGATCCACAGCAGCCTGATCTCGCCGTCGGCCGCGGCCTGGAACATCTCGACCGCCGTCTTGCCGGACCGCGACGGCAGGCTCGGCACGCCCCACAGCGCCGCGATCTCGGCGCGATGCACCGGGTTGTCGAGATCACGGTGCGCCGCCAGCTGGTTGGCCAGCGCGCCGACCTCGCGGCCGCCCATCGCGTTGGGCTGCCCGGTCAGCGACAGTGGCCCCGCGCCCGGCCGGCCGATCTGGCCCGTCAGCAGGTGCAGGTTGATCAGCGCGGCGTTGTTGTGTGTGCCGTTGACGCTCTGGTTCAGGCCCTGGCAGTACAGCGACAGCGTCGGCGTGTGCTGGCCGAACCAGCGCGCCGCCTGCAGCAGGTCGGCCTCGGCGATGCCGCAGGCACGCGCCACGTCCTTCGGTGTGTGCTCGCGCACGGTGTCGCGATAGGCTTCGAAGCCCCGTGTGTGCGCGGCCACGAAGGCGGTATCGGCCAGCCCCTCCCAGAGCAGCAGGTGCGCGATACCGTGGAACAACGCGATGTCGGTGCCGGGCTGGATCTGCAGGTGTAGATCGGCGGCGGCGGCGGTTTCGGTACGGCGCGGGTCGACGACGATCCACTTCTGCCCGGGGTTGGCGAGGCGCGCGTCCTCCAGCCGGCGCATCAGCACCGGGTGCGCCCAGGCCATGTTGCTGCCGGCGATGAACACCGTGTTCGCGTGATCCAGATCTTCGTAGCAGGCGGGCGGCGCGTCGGCGCCTAGCGTCAGCTTGTAGCCCGCGACCGCGGAGCTCATGCACAGGCGTGAGTTGGTATCGACGTGATTGGTGCCGATCAGCGCGCGTGCGAGCTTGTTGAAGACGTAGTAGTCCTCGGTCAGCAGCTGACCCGACAGGTAGAGGCCGACGGCCTCGGGGCCGTGCCGGCGCACGGTCTCGGCGATGCGGCCTGCGGCGAGGTCGAGCGCGGCGTCCCACGCGATCGGCTGTGGCGCCTGGCCGCGCGCGAGGCGCTGCATGGGCTGCAGCAGCCGCGTGTGCAGCGTCACCGTCGGCGTGGCGGTGAGGTGCAGCGTGGCGCCCTTGCTGCACAGCCGGCCATGGTTGGCCGGGTGCGACGGGTCGCCTCGCACGCCGGTGATCTGCTCAGCCTCGCTCTCGATGATCACCCCGCAGCCGACGCCGCAATAGGGGCACGTGGAGCGCGTCTCGCGCATGGCGCCGACGGTCAGATGCCGGCTTTCGGCCCGGCCACCGGTGCGGCCAGGTCAACGGCGCGGTGCGCCAGCTCGTCGGCGTCGAGGTACACCTGCCCTGCGTCGATCTTGCAGGCGAAACGCACCGCGCAGCCCACGTCGGGCGCGCGCGCCTCGCCGTCGACCAGCGAGATCGACCAGTTGTGCAGCGGGCAGGCCACGTGTTCGCCGAACACGATGCCCTGGCTCAGTGGGCCGCCCTTGTGCGGGCAGCGATCGAGCAGCGCGAACACGCGATCGTCGGCGGTGCGGAACACCGCCACAGCGACGCCCCGCTCGCGCGCGACCCGGCGCGCGCCGAGCGGCGGGATGTCGTCGACGGCGCACACGGCCCGCCAGATCGGCGCACGGGCGTTCATGCGACCACCGCGCCGGCCACTGGCGCGAACTGCCGCAGGTCCACCTGCGCCTTGGCGTGCTCGAACCACGGGTCGGGCTCGCCGTCGAGCGCGAACTGCAGCCGCTCCCAAAGCGCCTGGCGATTGGCGGCATCGTCGAGCACGCGCTGCTTCACGTGGTCCATGCCCACACGGCCGAGGTAGTGCACCGTGCGTTCGAGGTACCAGCCCTCCTCGCGATAGAGCTGCAGGAAGGCGCCGCTGTATTCGAGCACCTCGGCCGCAGACCTCACCTTGACGAAGAACTGCGCCACCTCGGTCTTGATGCCGCCGTTGCCGCCGATGTAGAGCTCCCAGCCGGAGTCGACGCCGATGACGCCGACGTCCTTGATGCCGGCCTCGGCGCAGTTGCGCGGGCAGCCGCTGACCGCGAGCTTGACCTTGTGCGGCGCGTACATGCGCCACAGCGCGCGCTCGAGGTCCTTGCCCATCTGCGTGCTGTCCTGCGTGCCGAAGCGGCACCACTCGCTGCCGACGCAGGTCTTCACCGTGCGCAGCGCCTTGGCATAGGCGTGGCCGCTGGGCATGCCGATGTCCTGCCACACCGCGGGCAGGTCTTCCTTCTTCACGCCGAGCAGGTCGATGCGCTGGCCGCTGGTAACCTTGACGGTGGGAATGCGGTACTTGTCCACGACGTCAGCAATGCGGCGCAGCTCGGCCGCGGTGGTCTCGCCGTTTTACATGCGCGGGATCATGCTGTAGCTGCCGTCCTTCTGGATGTTGGCGTGGCTGCGCTCGTTGATGAACCGGCTCTGCGGGTCGTCCTGCGCCTCCTTAGGCCAGG
>Ga0075356_1000060_pt1 | contig 21750 bp, 20 predicted proteins | sample WestPond_Cattail_FD_120073 | JGI IMG/M metagenome (GOLD analysis project Ga0075356, IMG submission 120073) | Natural and restored wetland microbial communities from the San Francisco Bay, California, USA, that impact long-term carbon... | ecosystem: Environmental > Terrestrial > Soil > Wetlands ... | reverse complement strand
CGGGTAACGCTGGCTGAAGTCCTGCGCCATGCGCACCAGCGCGTCGTAGGCGGCCTGGTCGCCATGCGGATGGAAGCGGCCCAGCACGTCGCCGACCACGCGCGCGCTCTTCACCGGCTTGGCGCCGGCCGCGCCGGCGTAGCTGAGGCCCATGCGCTGCATCGAGTACAGGATGCGGCGCTGCACCGGCTTGTTGCCGTCGCACACGTCGGGCAGCGCGCGGCCCTTGACCACCGACAGCGCGTATTCAAGATAGGCGCGCTCGGCGTATTGCGCCAGGCCGACCGCGTCGTCGTCGAGCGGCGGCACCAGGGTGAGTTGTTCAGGCATCGGATCGCTTCAGCTTCTTGCCGTGTGTGGGGTGGTTCATTTGTGCAGCCGCATGCCCTGCGTGGCGCGCGACTGCGCGCGCTGCAGCAGCACCCAATACAGCTCGAGCACCTGGTGGACGTGGGCGCGCGTCTCGTCGATCGGCGGCACCTGGCCACCGCTGCGGCGCACGGCACCTTCGCCGGCACTCCAGGCGGCCAGCGCGAGATCGATGCGGCCGTGCCGCTTGATCAGGTCGGCCATCAATCGCGCACCGACGAAGATGTTGGTGCGCGGCTCGGCCAGCCGCTCGGCAACTTCGGGCCCACCGTCGACCGGCTTCAGGTAGCGCTCGACGGTGGCGGGCATCAGCTGCATCAGCCCGACGGCGCCCTTGGCCGACACCGCCTTCGGGTTGAAGCCCGACTCCACCGCGATCAGCGCGGTCAGCAACTCGGCATCGACGCCGTGCCGCTGGGCCGCTTCGCGCACCCAGGGCTGCAATCGCTTGACCTCGGGCGCAATCTCCAGCCAGGTGAGCAGGCTGCTCGACGGCGTGGTCTTGCCCGGCACCTTGGCCACCGGCGTCGAGGGCGCGCCGCCGTCGCCCAGCACCAGGCCGTAGCGTGAATCGATCTGCTTTGGCGCGAAGTGCGCGACACCGTTGCCGTCGACATAGCCCCACAAGGCCGCGTGGGCCAGGCAGGCCACGCCGCACAGCGCCGAGGCGAGCGTCGCGGCGCGCGTGCTCATGAGGCCTCCAGGCCCAGGGCCACGCGGGCGTGGAACTCGCGATCGAGCATGCTCATCACGACCAGCGAATCGTATCCGGCCGCGCGCGCGGGGCCGTTGCCTGCGGCATCGGCGATCCAGACGCGCACGCTCTCGCGCAGCCGACCCTCCTCGACGAAGCCCTCGCTGGCATAAAGCGCCAGTGCGCGCTGGTTGAGCAGCTTCACGTCGAGCCAGAAACGGTGCGCACCCAGATCGCGGAAAGCCATGCGCTTGAGCTGCCGCACACAGGTGCGGCCCAGGCCCAGGCCCTTGGCTTGCAGCACGATGCGCTTGAGCTCCACGCTGCCATGCGGATTGCGGCAGCCCTGCAGGATGACGAAGCCGACCCGATCGGTTCCCTCCCCCATCTCGACGATGAAGTGGCGAAAGTCCGGAAAACGGATGGCGCCTTCGTGCTGCGTGCGCTCCCACGGCGTGATGAACGGCAGGTTGTGCGAATCGGTCTCGACCGAGATCACGAAGTCCAGGTCGCTCAGCATCGTCGGGCGCAGGTGCACCCGCGGCGACATTTCAGATACCTCCGGTGCCACTCAGCGCCCTGATGGCAGAACGCCGTCGCAAACGAGCTGTCGCCGCGGAACCGGCCGTGCCGGGCCGCTGGCGGCGCCCCCTGCGGGGAGGCGCCGAAAGCGCTTCGAGGGGGAAGAATTCAGACATCGATTTCGACTGAGTCGCCGTGCAGTTCCATCAGATCGCGTCGAGCTTGCGCCTCGCCCTTGCCCATCAGCCGAGTCAGCAGTTGGGTGGTGCCGTCGAAGCCCGCCTCGCCGAAGGCCACGCGCAACAGCCGGCGCGTGTCGGGGTTCAACGTGGTCTCCCAAAGCTGTTCGGCGCTCATCTCGCCCAGGCCCTTGAAGCGGCTGATGCTCCAGGCGCCTTCGCGAGCGCCTTCCTTGCGCAGCTTGTCGAGCGTGGCCTCGAGCTCGCCGTCATCGAGCGCATAGATCTTGGCCGCCGGTTTCTTGCCACGCGCATTGGCGTCCACGCGATACAGCGGTGGCTTGGCCACGTAGACGTGACCGTGTTCGATCAGCTTGGGAAAGTGGCGGAAGAACAGCGTCAACAGCAGCACCTGGATGTGCGAGCCGTCGACGTCGGCATCACTCAGGATGCAGACCTTGCCGTAGCGCAACCCGGATAGATCGGGTTCGTCCGCCGGGCCGTGCGGGTCGACCCCGACCGCGACCGCGATGTCGTGGATCTCGGTGTTCGCGAACAGCCGGTCGCGCTCAACCTCCCAGGCGTTCAGCACCTTGCCGCGCAGCGGCAGTATGGCCTGCGTCTCCTTGTCGCGACCCATCTTGGCCGAACCGCCGGCCGAATCGCCCTCTACGAGGAACAGTTCGTTGAGCGACAAGTCCCGGCTTTCGCAGTCGGTCAGCTTGCCGGGCAGCACCGCCACGCCGGAGCCCTTGCGCTTCTCGACCTTCTGGCTCGCGCGCTGGCGCGTCTGCGCCTGCCGGATCACCAGCTCGGCCAGCTTGCGGCCGAGGTCCACGTGCTGGTTCAGCCACAGCTCGAGCGCCGGCTTCACGTAGCCAGCCACCAGCCGCAGCGCGTCGCGGCTGTTCAGCCGCTCCTTGATCTGGCCTTGGAACTGCGGATCGAGCACCTTGGCGCTGAGCACGAAGCTGGCGCGCGAGAACACGTCCTCGGGCATCAGCTTCACGCCCTTGGGCAGCAACGCGTGCACCTCGATGAATCCGCGCACGGCTCCGAACAGCCCGTCCTTCAGCCCCGCCTCGTGTGTGCCGCCGGCCACCGTGGGGATCAGGTTGACGTAGCTCTCGCGCAGCGGATTGCCCTCCTCGGTGAAGGCCACGCACCAGGCCGCGCCCTCGCCTTCGGCCACGTTCTCGGCCTCGCTGCCCGAGGCGTACTGTTCGCCCTCGAAGAGAGGGATCAACGGGTCCGACGGCAGCGACTGAGTCAGGTAGTCGCGCAGGCCGCCCTTGAACGCCCAGGTCTGCGTGTCGCCCGATTTCTCGTGCGTGAGGCTCACGGTGATGCCGGGCATCAGCACCGCCTTGCTGCGCAGCAGGTGGGTAAGGTCCTGGCGCGGCAGCTCGGCCGAGTCGAAGTACTTGGGATCGGGCCAGACGCGCACCGTCGTGCCGTGCGGCCGATCACCGGCCTTGGCCTTGCGCGTGGCCAGCTTGTCGGCGACCTCACCGCCGGCAAACGCCATCGTGGCCACCTGGCCGTCGCGATAGACGGTCGCCTCGAGCCGCCGGGCCAACGCGTTGGTGACGCTGACGCCCACGCCGTGAAGCCCGCCGGAGAAGCTGTAGGCGCCACCGGCGCCCTTGTCGAACTTGCCGCCAGCGTGCAGGCGCGTGTAGACGATCTCGATCACCGGCACGCGCTCGTCGGGATGCAGGCCGATCGGAATGCCGCGCCCGTCGTCCTCGACCGTGATCGACCCGTCGGCGTGCAGCGTCACCGCGATGCGCTGCCCGTGACCGGCAAGCGCCTCGTCGGCGGCGTTGTCGACCACCTCCTGCACCACGTGCAGCGGATTGTCGGTCCGGGTGTACATGCCGGGGCGCTGGCGCACCGGCTCCAATCCCTTGAGCACGCGGATCGATTCCTCCGCGTAGCGTGCCTGCTTGGTAGCCATGGCGCGCGATTGTAGGGATGCGTGCCGGGCCCGCCTTCCGCCGCGTCGGCCTCGGACGCGGCGCCAAGTAAGCCGCTGTATCGCAACACCGTGTACCGGCCGGGGCGGCCGAAACCCGCTAGATTGCGCTCATGCAAGTCGGCACGACCCCCAAGACCTTGTCGATGACGCAAGTGCTCGTCTGCGGCGCCGCGATTGTCACGTTGTCGATGGGAATCCGCCACGGCTTCGGCTTGTGGCTGCAGCCGATCACGATGGACCGCGGATGGACGCGCGAGACCTTCGCGTTCGCATTGGCCATCCAGAACCTGGCCTGGGGCCTGGCCGGCCCGGTGGCCGGCGGCCTGGCCGACAGGTTCGGCGCGCTGCGGGTGCTGATCGTCGGCTCGCTGCTCTACGCCACGGGGCTCGTGCTGATGGCGCTGGCGACCTCTGGCGCCGCCTTCACCGGCAGCGCCGGGCTGCTGCTCGGCCTGGCGCAGTCCGGCACCACCTATGCCGTGGTCTACGGCGTCATTGCCCGCAACGTCGATCCCGCCAAGCGCTCGTGGGCCATGGGCATCACCGCGGCAGCGGGTTCGTTCGGTCAGTTCCTGATGGTGCCGGTGGAAAGCTGGTTGATTGCCGGCTTCGGCTGGGAAAGCGCACTGATCATCCTGGGATGCCTGGCGCTGACCATCGCACCGCTGGCCTTCGGCCTCAAGGAGCAGCCGCGCGCCGCGCCGACCGGTGTGCAGCAGGGCGTGCGCGCCGCATTGCGCGAGGCATTCGGCTACCGCAGCTTCCAGTTGCTCACAGCGGGCTACTTCGTCTGCGGCTTCCAGGTGGTCTTCATCGGCGTGCACATGCCGAGCTACCTGAAGGACAAGGGCCTCGGCCCCGAGGTCGCGACGACGGCGCTGGCGCTGATCGGCTTGTTCAACGTGATCGGCACCTATCTGGCCGGCGAGATCGGCCAGCGCTGGCCCAAGCGATATCTACTGTCGGCCATCTACTTCCTGCGTGCACTCGCGATCGCCGTCTTTCTCGTGCTTCCGTTGACGCCGTGGAGCGTCTACGTGTTCGCGTCCGTGATGGGGGTGCTGTGGTTGTCGACGGTGCCGCCGACCAACGCCACCGTGGCACAGATCTTCGGCGTGCAGTACATGTCGATGCTGAGCGGCTTCGTCTTTCTCAGCCATCAACTCGGCTCGTTCATGGGTGTATGGCTCGGCGGCAAGTTGTACGACGCCACCGGCAGCTACGACGTCGTCTGGTGGATCGCCATCGCGCTCGGCGTGTTCGCCGGACTGGTCAACCTGCCGGTGCGCGAGTCGCCGATCGTGCGGCACGCGCCGGCTGCGGCATAGAGGCGCCGGCGATGGGCATCCGCCGACCCGGCCGCTGGCGACGCGTGGCGTTCGGCGTCGGCGCGGCGGCATTGCTCGGCGCAGTGTTCATGGCCTACCGCAGCCCGCATCTGGTGGTCGACCTTGCCAATCGGCTGTGGGCCTGCTTCTGACATGCACGGCGGCGACGACACCCCGTCCAGCTGGGTCACGCGCTGGCACCACCTGATCGCGCCGGGTGGCAGCGTGCTCGACCTGGCCTGCGGGAGCGGCCGCCACCTGCGCTGGCTGGCTGCGAAGGGATTGCGGGTCACCGGAGTCGACCGCGACGCGGCGGCGCTGGCGCGATCCCAAGGCCTGGGCGAACTGATCGAAGCCGACCTCGAGAGCGGCGACTGGCCGCTACCGGGACGGCGCTTCGATGCCGTTGTCGTGACGAACTATCTCTGGCGATCATTGCTGCCGACCGTGGTATCGGCGGTCGGCGTCGGCGGCGTGTTCATCTACGAGACGTTCGCCATCGGCAACGCCCGCTTCGGCCGGCCGTCGAACCCGGACTTCCTGCTGCGCAGCGGTGAGTTGCTCAGCGCGGTGGCGCCGCTGCGCGTGGTGGCGTTCGAGGACGGCTTCGTCGACAACCCGCCGCGACAGGTACAGCGCATCGTGGCCGTGCACGAATCGCCGGCAACCACCCCGGGAGACGGGCGCTACCCGCTGGTGGCCTAAAATTGCGCCAGATTGCAGGAACAGCCATGAAACCCATCGTAGGCAGCATCGTTGCGCTGGTCACGCCGATGCTCGACAACGGCGACGTCGACTATCCCGCGCTGCGCCGCCTGATCGACTGGCACATCGCCGAGGGGACCGACTGCGTGTGCGTGGTTGGCACGACGGGTGAGTCGCCGACCGTCAACGTCGAGGAGCACTGCGAGGTCATCCGGGTCGCGGTCGAACACGCCGCCGGACGCGTGCCGATCATGGCTGGCGCCGGAGCCAACTCAACGCATGAGGCGATCGAGCTCTCACGCTTCGCAAAGATGGTGGGCGCCGATTGCACGCTGCAGGTCGTGCCGTACTACAACCGGCCATCGCAGGAAGGCATCTACCAGCACTTTCGTGCCATCGCCGAGGCGGTGGACATTCCGATGGTGCTGTACAACGTGCCCGGCCGCACGGTGGCAGACATGGCGCACGACACGGTGATGCGGCTGGCGCAGGTCGACCGCATCGTCGGCATCAAGGAAGCCACCGGCAACATCGAACGCGCAGCCTGGCTGATCAAGCACGCGCCCAGGGGCTTCTCGATCTACTCGGGCGACGACGGCACTGCGATCGCGCTGATGCTGCTCGGCGGCCACGGCAACGTGAGCGTGACGGCGAACGTGGCGCCCAGGTTGATGCACCAGCTGTGCATTGCGGCCATCGAAGGCCAGGCCAAGCGCGCCAGCGAGATCCATCTGCGCCTGCTGCCCCTGCATCGCCAGCTGTTCTGCGAGCCGAGCCCGGCGCCGACCAAATGGGCGATGTCGCGCCTCGGCCTTTGCAGCGCGGCGGTGCGGCTGCCCATCGTGGCGCTGACGGCCGCCGGACAGGCGCTGGTCGGGCAGGCGCTGCACGACAGCGGCCTGCTTTGACCGACCTGACGAAACGCGCACGCCAACCGCGTGAGCGCAACCTGTGCGCAGACCCTGGAGTCTGCGCCGCCCAGCCGAAAGAATTGCCCGTGATCGAAAAGCCTGCCCACCGTCTGCCGCTGGTGCTCGTCTGTGTGGCGTTGCTGCCGCTGGCCGGCTGTTCGAGCGTGGAGAGCTTCCTCGGTGGCGAAAAGGTGGACTACCGCAGCCGCGCGACCAAGGTGGCGCCACTCGACGTGCCGCCCGACCTGACGCAACTGGCACGCGACAACCGCTACCAGCCGCAGTCGGGCGTGGTGAGCGCCAGCGGGTTGCAGGCCGCGCCGGCTGCCGGTACCGCCTCTGCGCAACCTGTTGTGGCGCAGAACGTCGCGAACAACGTACGCATCGAGCGCCAGGGTACCCAGCGCTGGCTGGTGACGAGTCTGCCGCCCGAGCAGGTCTTCCCGCTACTGCGCACGTTCTGGACCGAGCGCGGCTTCAATCTCGTGGTCGACGATGCGCCCACCGGCGTGATGGAGACCGATTGGGCCGAGAACCGCGCCAAGATCCCGATGGATTTCGTACGGCGCGCACTCGGCACCATCATCGATTCGGCGTTCTCGACCGGCGAGCGCGACAAGTTCCGGACACGTGTCGAACGCACCCCAGAGGGCAGCGAGATCTACGTCAGCCACCGCGGACTCGAGGAATTCCTGCAAGGCCAGTTTCGCGACGTGCCCAACTGGCGCTACCGACCCACCGACCCGCAGCTGGAGGCCGAGATGCTGGCGCGCATCATGGCTCGGTTGAGCGGCAACAAGGACGAGACGGCCGTGCGCACCCAGGTCGCCAGCGCTCCGTCGGCGCCGGCTCGCGCACGGGCGCTGAGCGGCCAACCGGCGGCAATGCTCGAATTCGACGAAGCATTCGACAGGGCATGGCGCCGCGTTGGCCTGGCGCTCGACCGCAGCGGCTTCACCGTGGAGGACCGCGATCGTGCCAGCGGCTTGTACTTCGTGCGCTACGTCGATCCCAAGCTCGCCGGCAAGGAAGAGCCCGGGTTCTTCTCGAAGTTGTTCGGTGGCGGCGACAGCGCGGCCCCGCTGCAGCGCTACCGCATCGCCGTGAAGACGGCTGGCGACAAGACGCAGATCAGCGTGCAGACCTCGCAGGGTGCGCCCGAGGCCGGCGAGGCTGGCCAGCGGATCGTGGCGCTGCTCGTCGACGAGCTGAAGTAACGAAGACGCGTCTCAGGGCGGCGCGATGCGACTTCGCGGATCCGGATGCCCACAAAAAAGCCGCCCATCGGGCGGCTTTGTTCTTGCGCTCTGGCGAAGACAGCTTACTTCTTCATCGCCGAGGCGGCCGCAGCGGCAGCCTTGGCAGCGGCATCGGCCGCGCCGGCGGCGGCGCCAGCGGCAGCCGAGGCGGCGGCATCAGCGGCCGAGGTGGCAGCGCCAGCGGCGGTGGTGGCGGCGCCAGAAGCGGCGCTCATCGCCGCCGACGCGGCAGCAGCAACTGGTGCCGGTGCAGGCGCGGGAGCCGGCGCGGGAGCGGGAGCGGGAGCGGGAGCGGCCGCGGGGGCCGGTGCCTCGGTCTTGCCGCAAGCGGTGAGCGCAGCAACGGCAACCATGGAAGCGAGCAGGAGCGACTTGTTCATGAGAATCCTCAGTGCATAGGTAGAGTGAGAAACCGGTGTGGAGCAGGAGCGCCGCGTCGATCAAGTTGCGCGGACCATCCTGTCCGAGACAGGTGCCGCCACGCTTGAGCGGACTCCGTCCAGCCTCTGATTATAGCCGCCGAGGCCTTTTCGCTCAGAGACCGAGCGCGGTGATCGGCCACGCGGGCTCGCTGCGTTGCGAAATCGCGTCACACCGCTCGCGCTGCTCGACCAGCCATCGACGCTCGTCCGAGCCACGTGCCTGCCAACGCTCATGATCGAGCAACTCAATGCAGTACGCGTCGGTCAACAGCAGCGACGGCATGTCGGCCGGCTCGAGTTCGCTCGGCAGCAGGCACTCCAGCGCATGGGCGAACGAGCGCCGCCACGAAGCGAAGCGCGGTTGATCGCGCTCAATCACGTCGAACCGACTGCCCAGCAGGCGCAGGCGCCGACCCGGCAGCCGAGCCCAGCGTGTCAGAGCATCCACCACGTCGGCATCACCGAGCGGCCACGGCGAGAAGTCGGCGTCGGCGATCAGGAGCTGGCGTGGCTTGATCTCGGGCAAGCCGAGCAGGACCTGGCGCACGGCGTCGAGGAATTCGCCGCGCGACTGGAGCAGGGCACGGGGGTCGGAGTCAGTCGCCACGCAACCATCCATTCGTCAACCACTGATCGATCAATGCGCGCCCCGCGCGCCCCAGACGACGCAGCTCTGTCGAATCGAGTCTGCGTCGGTCGGCCAACATGCGCAGAATTCTGGCATCGGCCGGTGAAATCGCAGCCACGCATTCCCCGTTCAGATAGAGGCGTTTTGCGTCATACATCATGCGGCTGCGACGATCGAGTCGAATACCGTGCCCGGGCGGCAGGTCCACCGAACCCGCCTCGAACCACACTTCGGCCTTCGGCTCGGTGAGCCACTGGCCGAGCGCGCGAGGCAAGGACTGCGGATCACGCAGCACCTGTCGCCAGGCCGCCTGCGCGAACTGCTGCAGGCTGCCGGGAATTCGAGCCGGGCGCGCGCCCACTGCTGCTGCGCCGGCGTCGCGGTACCAGACCTCGCGATCCGACTCGTCCAGCGACTCGCCGACCCGCTCCATCAACTCGCGCACCACCGCCACCTGCGTCGGCGCGCGAAAGCCGATCGAGGCGGTCATGCACTCGCCCACAGCGATGCCGTCGTGGCCCCACATCGGCGGCAGGTACAGCATGTCGCCCGGCTCGAGCAGCCACTGCTCTGTCGGTTCGAACTGACGCAGCAGCTTCAGCGGCACGCCTTCGACGAATCGGCGGTCGCGCACCGGCCCGACGCGCCAGCGCCGGCGCCCGTGGACTTGCAGCAAGAACACGTCGTAGGCATCGACATGGGCCCCTACACCGCCCCCGTCGGTGGCGTACGACACCATCAGGTCGTCGAAACGCGCGTCGGCAATGAAGCGAAAGGGCGCCAGCATTGCGTGCGCCGCCTCGTCGTGCAGGTCGACGCCCTGTACCAGCAGCGTCCAGCGCGGCTGCGCCAGCGGCGGCAACGCGCGACGCGGCAGCGGCCCGCGGCGCAGGGTCCATTGCTCACCCACGTGCCTGACCAGCCGCGACTCCACGTCGTCGCGCTCCGCGAGCGCAAAGAGCGCGGCACGGGTCAGCGGCGGCTTGACACCGGGCCAGGCCTGCCGCACCAGCAGCGGCTTGCGCTGCCAATGGCGGCGCATGAACTGCGGCGCCGACAGGCCACCGAGCAATGAAGAAGGGGTCGTCGACACCATGCGGCCCATTGTCGCTGCCGGGTCGGCCCGGGCCTGCCGGCACGGGGCAGATGTGCGATCATCATTCGATGCAGATCAACAGCCCCTGCGTCGTCAGCCTGACCTGGACCTTGAAGGATGCCCAGGGCGAGGCGATCGACGAGCTGGCCGAGCCGATGGAGTTCTTCTTCGGCGGCGACGACCTGCTGGCCAAGGTCGAGGAGGCGCTCGACGGACAGACCGCCGGCTTCGAGACGACGCTGCACCTCGAGCCCGAACACGCCTTCGGCGAGTACGACGCCACCAAGGTCTGCTTCGAGGACCGTGCGTTGTTCCCCGAGCAGCTCGAAGTCGGCATGCAGTTCGACGGCCTGCCCGAAGGCGCCCGGACCACCGGCATGCCCCGCGACGCGATCTACGTCGTGACCGAGATCTACCCGTCGCACGTGGTGCTCGACGGCAACCACCCGCTGGCCGGCGTCGCGCTCCGGTTGCAGGTGCAGGTGATCGACGTGCGGGCAGCGACCGCCGAAGAGATCGAGCAGGGCAGCGTCGACGGCGCTCCGGTCAGCGTGCTCGACGCGAGCTCCGACAAGCCGAGCCTGCATTGACGCGGCCGTGGCGCCTCAGCGCCGCCCGGTCGAGCCGAAGCCGCCCTCGCCGCGATCGGACGCGGCGAACTCGTCGACGCGTCGAAAACTCGCCTGCACGACCGGCACGATCACCATCTGCGCAATTCGCTCCATCGGCTGCACGGTGAAAGCGGCATCGCCGCGATTCCAGCAGCTGACCATCAGCGGGCCCTGGTAGTCGCTGTCGATCAAGCCGACCAGGTTGCCGAGCACGATGCCGTGCCTGTGGCCGAGCCCAGAGCGCGGCAGCAGCATGGCCGCGAGGCCGGCGTCGCCGATATGGATCGCCAAGCCAGTCGGGATGAGCGTCGACTGTCCCGGCTGCAGCGTCACCGGCTGCTCCAGGCAGGCGCGCAGGTCGAGGCCCGCGCTGCCCGGCGTGGCGTAGGCCGGCAGATGCTCGGCCATGCGCGGGTCGAGCAGCTTGACGTCGACCACCGTCATGGCGCCGCCTGCAGCCGCTCGGCGATCTCGCGCACCAGTTCACGTGCCAGCGTCAGCTTGTCGGCGCTGGCGAGCTGCCGCTCGCCCCGCGCATCGACCAGCAGCAGCGCGTTGTCGTCGCGGCCGAAGGTGGCCGGCCCCAGGTTGCCGACGATGAGCGGCACCTTCTTGCGGTCGAGCTTGTCGCGCGCGTTGCGTGCCAGGTCGTCGGTCTCGGCGGCGAAACCCACGCAATACGGGCGGTTGGGCAGGCGCGCGACGGCCGCCAGGATGTCGGGGTTCTCAGTCAGCTCGAAGGTTGGGGCACTGCGGGCGCCGTCCTTCTTGATCTTGCGCTGGGCGAACGTGGCCGGCCGCCAGTCGGCCACCGCCGCGGTGGCGACGAACACGTCGTGGGCCGGGGCCAGCGGCAGCACTGCGTCGTGCATCTGCTGCGCGCTGTGCACGTCGATGCGCTGCACGTGCCGCGGCGTCGGCAGGCTCACCGGACCGGCCACAAGCGTGACCTGCGCACCGGCCTCCTGCGCGGCGCGTGCGATCGCGAAGCCCATCTTGCCGCTCGACAGATTGGTGATGCCGCGCACCGGATCGATCGCCTCGAAGGTCGGGCCGGCGGTCACCAGCACGCGCTTGCCAGCCAGCAGCTTGGCCTGCAGATGGGCGACCAGCTCGTCGCGCAGTTCGTCGGCCTCGAGCATGCGACCGTCGCCGACCTCGCCGCAGGCCTGATCGCCGGTGCCCGGACCGAGCACCAGGGTGCCGTCGTCGCGCAACTGGGCCAGGTTGCGCTGCGTTGCCGGATGCGACCACATCTCGCGGTTCATCGCCGGCGCCACCAGCAGGGCACAGCGCTCGCGGGGCCGCGCCAGGCACAGCAGGCTCAGCAGGTCGTCGGCAGCGCCGTGCGCCAGCTTGGCCAGGAAATCGGCCGATGCCGGCGCGACCAGCACAGCATCGGCGTCGCGCGTCAGGTTGATGTGTGCCATGTTGTTCGCCTCGCGCGCATCCCATTGGCTCGTGTATACGCGGCGCCCGCTCAACGCCTGCATCGTCACCGGCGTGATGAAGGCCTCGGCCGCTTCGGTCATGACCACCTGTACCGTCGCGCCGGCCTTGACCAGCTCGCGCGCCAGTTCGGCGGCCTTGTAGCAGGCAACGCCGCCGCTCAGGCCGAGGACGATGCGGCGGTCTTGCAGGGGAGGCACGGTCGACATGGCGCGCAATGTAGCAGCGCCCGTATCAGGCGCCGTGGCACTTCTTGAACTTGCGCCCACTGCCGCACGGGCACGGATCGTTGCGTCCCGGCTGGTCGGCCACCCGGCGCGTCTGCGGCCGCGGCGCATGTTCGACCCAGAAGCAACGCAGGTCCTGTGCGGCGAGGCAGGCCTCGTCGATCAGCTCGTCGCGGCTCGGTCGGCCCTTCGGATAGTGGCTATCGAGATACGGTTCGAGCGTTGCCTTCGGCCACTGCAATGCGTCGATGCGCTCCAGCGCCGCCCGGTAGCTGCGACCCGCCTCGCTGGCCGGGTCGGGCGCCACCCAGTCGGCGGCAAAGTCGGCCAGCGCGCGATGAAATCCACGCGCCCACGCCACCCCCGGCTGCAGCTCGTCGAGCGCCTGCGTCTCGTCGCCGAGGCCCTGGGCCACGAAATCGTCGCGATCGGCCTCGTCGAAAGCCAGCACCCAGGGCGACAGCCGGATCAGATCGGGCTCGGCCAGCAACACCTCGGCGTCGAGCAAGCCCGCCAACTCGCGCCAGCGCGAGGTGAGCGCGCGGCGCGCCAGACGTGCATCCATCGGATCGGCGAACACACGATCGAACGAGTCACCGAGCATCGCCGGCAACCACTCCTCCATCGGCAGTGCGCGCGGACCGGCAAGCACGGCAGCGAGGTAACCATCGACCCATTCGGGCGAGACGCGGGCATCGAAGCCGCCGAGCCGCCAGCAGACCTGCTCGAAGTCGCTGGCGGTGGCCTCGGCAGCGAGGGGCTCGCCGGTCAAGCCTTGATCTCGCGTGCGGTGATGGTGTACTTGAAGTTGTCAGGATCCAGCGAGTCGTAGCGCCCGGCCGCGTTCTCGGCCTGCGGGTACATCAGGAAGCCGAGCTTCGGACCGCTGCTGCCCGGCAGCGCGACGTCGTGCGCGGTGTTGTAGGCCAGCCAGTTGCCCTCCCAGCCGCCGAACAGCGCCGTCTTGACCGGTCGCACCACCGGGTGCGTCGGATCCTTCAGCCATTCGGGGGTTTCCAGCCGCATCACCTTGCCGACGTCGGCCGGGTCCATCGCGACCCAGCCGTACTCCTTGAGGAAGACTTCGGCCCGGCAATGCTGCGCACCCTTCAGGTTGGCCGGATTGCCGCCGAGTTCGCGGTAGCCGAAGGCGGAAGGCACCAGCCGGATGCCGTAGACATCGCGCGCCGGCACACCGGACGAGCGCATCAGGCCGACGAACAGCGCGTTGATGTCGCCGCACTTGCCGCTCAGGTTGCCCGTCTCGAGCATCGACTTGATGTCGCCGACGCCGCAGCCGCGCACCTTGGGCTCGCGGTGGGTGTTGTTGACCACCCAGTCGTACACCCGTTGCGTCTTCTCCAGATCGGTGCGGGCACCCTTGGTGATCTCGAGCGCGGTCTGGCGCACGATGCCGTCGGTGGGCATCAGATCGGTCGGCTGCACCCAGGCCTTCATCGCCGCCGGGTCAACGGCGACCGCGGTCTTGCGGTTCCAGTCGACCGCGCGGTTCTGCGTGCGGATGCGGCTGGCGACCTCGATCACGGGCGACGGATTGTCGGCCGCGAACTCGGCCAGCAGCATACGCGCGCCATAGGCCTGGTCGGACACGACACGCGTCGAGGTTGCGTTGCCGCTCCAGGTGTCGTCGAGCGACTTCTGGTAATCGCTGTCGATCGACGGCAGTGGCACCCAGACACGGGTGGCCCCCTTGGGCTGCTTGACCTCGATGCGCGTGGTCATCTCGAACTCGCGCCAGTCGCCCGGTTGCGGCGCGAAACGGCGCTCCTGCGCCTTCAGCGGCAGGCTCGCCGTCACCGCGGCGGCACCGCCAGCCAGTACGAGCGAGCGTCGTTTCATCAGCATGGATCGTTCTCCGTTGATTGCAGGGTCATCTGTCGAGCCGATGTGTACGGTTCGAACTCGAGTTTCATCCGCCACCGGCGGATTTCAACAACTCGGCCAGCCAGGGCCGCGCGTCGGCACCGTCCCAATCGACCTCGCCGACCACCACGCGGCGCGGCCTGCCGTTGCGGTCGATCATCACCGTGCTCGGAAATACACGTGGCGTCCACGCTTTCGACGCGACGCCGTCACGGTCCAGCAGCACGGGCAGCGCGATCGGCGTCTGGTCGAGAAAACGCCGGATCGTCGGCTCGCCTTCCTGGTGGTTGATCGTCAGCACGACCAAGCCGTCGCCCTGATGACGGCGCGCCATCGACTGCAACGACGGCATCTCGGCGCGGCAGGGCTCGCACCAGGTGGCCCAAAAGTTGAGCAGCACTGCGCGCCCGCGCAGGTCGGCCAGGCTCCATGCCTTGCCGTCGAGGTCGTTCAACTTCAGCGCAGGAACCGGCTGGCCGGCGGGCCAGTCGCGCACCTGGTAGGCGGCCGTCGACACGAGCGGCCAGCCGGCAGCCAGTGCGAGCCATCCTCGGCGGGTCAGCGAAACAGGCAGTATCGGCACGGCAGACGTCTGGTGGGTGACCGGGAATGGGCGATGGGTCAGCGCAAACAGGCGCACTGTACGTCAGGCTCGATGCCGGTGCAGGCCCCGGGGCTGCCCCTCAGGAACCCTGCAGGCGCGGCGGGTTCGGGTGGAGACGCGCCATCGTGTACACGTCGGCATAGACACCGTCGCGCAGCGCGTAGGCGCGGTGCGTCCCCTCGACCTCGAAGCCGAACCTGCGGTACAGCGCAATCGCCGGCTCGTTGTCGACAAACACGGTCAGCTCGATGCGCAGGCATCCCAGCCAGCGGTCGGCCGCATCGATCAACGCAGCCATCAGCGCCGAGCCCACGCCCTGCCGCTGATGGTCGTGCGCGACCGCGATGCCCAGACCCATGGCATGGCGGCGCCGATGCGCCGCACCGGCGGCATGCAGGCCGGCGTTGGCGACCACCGCGCCCGCCACCTCGGCCACCAGCAGCAGATCGGCGCGACCGAGCGTGTCGTGTTCGGCCAACCGCGTGCGCCAGCCTTCGATGCTCGGAAACGGTAGCTGCAAGAGGCCGGGCAATACCTGCGGATCGCCCATCAGGCGGGCGAACGCCTCGGCATCGCCGGTGTGCGCGCGGCGGACGGTGATGGGCCTCACATCCGCTCGGCGACCCAGCCCTGCACGGAGGCGAGCGCCTTGGGCAGCGCCGACGAGTCGGTGCCGCCGGCCATGGCAAGGTCCGGCTTGCCGCCGCCCTTGCCGCCGACCAGGCCGGCGACAAAGTTGACCAACTCCCCGGCCTTCACCCGCGACATCGCGTCGGCGGTCACGCCGGCGGCGAGCTGCACCTTGCCGCCGTCGACAGTGGCCAGCACGATGGCCGCGCTCTTCAGCTTGTCCTTCAGCCTGTCCATCGTCTCGCGCAGGGTTCTCGCATCGGCACCTTGCAGCGTGGCGGCGAGCACCTTCAGCCCCTTTACGTCGACCGCCTGGGCCAGCAGCTCGTCGCCCTGCGAGCTGGCGACCTTGCCTTTCAGTGCCGCAACTTCCTTTTCCAGGGCACGCACCTGCTCGAGCACCGCATTGACCCGTTCGCCCACCTCGGCCGGCGTGACCTTCAGCGCGCCAGCCACGCTGTCGACCGTGCTCTCCAGTTGCTGCAGATAGGCCAGCGCGTTGTCGCCGGTGAGGGCTTCGACACGCCGGATGCCAGCCGCGACGCCAGCCTCGGCGACGATCTTGAACAGGCCGATGTCGCCGGTGCGCTGCACGTGCGTGCCGCCGCACAGTTCGCGGCTCGAACCGATGTCGAGCACACGCACCTCGTCGCCGTACTTCTCGCCGAACAGCATCACGGCGCCGAGCTTCTGTGCCTCGTCCATGCTCAGCACCCGCGCCTGCGTCGCCGCATTGGCCAGGATCTCGGCGTTGACGATGGTCTCGACCTTGGCGATCTCGGCCGCGCTGACCGGCGCGTTGTGCGCAAAATCGAAGCGCGTGCGCTCGGCATTGACCAGCGAGCCCTTTTGCTGCACGTGTGCGCCCAACACCTCGCGCAGTGCCTTGTGCATCAGATGGGTGACGCTGTGGTTGCGCATCGTCCTGGCGCGCTTGTCGGCATCGACTCGCGCGGTGAAGACGTCGCCGACCTCGACTTCGCCCTCAACGACGCGGCCGTGGTGGCCGAACACCGCGGCCTGGATCTTGATGGCGTCTTCCACCAGCACGCGGCTGCGCAGATTGCGCAGCTCGCCGGTGTCGCCGGCCTGGCCCCCGCTCTCCGCGTAGAACGGCGTATGGTCGAGCACGATGACGACGTCGTCGCCGGCCTTGACCTTGCTGACCGGCGTGCCGTCGAGATAGATCGAGGTCACGCGGCTGTGCTCGCACACCAGGTGTTCGTAGCCGTGAAAGGTGGTGGCGCCGCCCTCATAGGCCAGGCCCTGCGCCATCTTGAACTTGGCTGATGCGCGCGCCTGCTCGCGCTGGCGCTGCATGGCCGCGTTGAAGCCCGCCTCGTCGACCACGACGCCGCGCTCGCGGCAGACGTCGGCGGTGAGGTCGAGGGGAAAGCCGAAGGTGTCGTGCAGCCTGAAGGCGGTCTCGCCGTCAAGCTTCAACGCGTTCAGGGCTGTCTGTGCAGCAGGATCGCCCTTCGCTTTTCGATCGGCCCAGTAGCTTCTCCCACGATCAACCTGACCTACGGCTTTCAGCAGCATCTCCATGCCGTTGGAAATGGTCTGGAAGAAGCGCTCCTCCTCGGCCTTCAGCACTTCGGTCACGCGCGCCATGTCGCGCCGCAGTTCGGGGTAGGCGTCGCCCATCTCAACCGCCAGCGGCGCGACCAGGGTATGGAAGAACGGCTTGCGCGCACCGAGCTTGTAGCCGTGGCGGATCGCGCGTCGGGCGATGCGTCGCAGGACGTAGCCACGACCTTCGTTGCCCGGGATCACGCCATCGGCGACCGTGAACGCGCAGGCGCGAATGTGGTCGGCGATCACCTTGAGCGACGGCGAGTCCTTGTCGCAGCCGGCACCGCTGCCGACGCCGGCCGCGAAGTCGACCGCGTTCTTCGCCGCTGCCAGCAAACGCACGAACATGTCGATCTCGTAGTTGCTGTGCACGTGCTGCAGCACGGCCGCCAACCGCTCCAGGCCCATGCCGGTGTCGACGCTGGGCTTGGGCAGCGGGTGCATGACACCGTCTTCCGTGCGGTTGAACTGCATGAAGACGTTGTTCCAGATCTCGATGTAGCGGTCGCCGTCCTGCTCGGCGCTGCCGGGCGGGCCACCCGCCACATCGGGGCCATGGTCGTAGAAAATTTCAGAGCACGGGCCGCAGGGGCCGGTGTCGCCCATCATCCAGAAGTTGTCCGACGCGAAGCGTGCGCCCTTGTTGTCGCCGATGCGCACGATGCGCTCGGCCGGCAGGCCGATCTCCTTGCGCCAGATGTCGTAGGCCTCGTCGTCGTCGGCGTAGACCGTGGCCCAGAGCTTGTCCTTCGGCAGGGCGAAGTTGACGGTCAGCAGTTCCCAGGCGTACCTCAGCGCGTCGCGCTTGAAATAGTCGCCGAAGCTGAAGTTGCCCAGCATTTCAAAGAAGGTGTGGTGGCGCGCCGTGTAGCCCACGTTCTCCAGATCGTTGTGCTTGCCGCCGGCGCGAATGCACTTCTGGCTGGTCGCCGCACGGCTGTAGGGCCGCTTGTCGAAGCCGAGGAACACGTCCTTGAACTGGTTCATCCCGGCATTGGTGAACAGCAGGGTCGGGTCGTCCCCGGGCACCACCGGAGACGAGGCGACGACCTGGTGGCCCTTGGACTCGAAGAACTTCAGGAACGTGGAACGGATCTCGGCGGCTTTCATCGGGGGCCCTGGTGCATCCACCGCGCGGTGCCGACGGGAGCCGGCGTGGCGATTGGAAGACAAAAAGCAAGCTGATAATTCTATCGTTGCGCTTCTCGCCAACCCGTACACGGATTTGCCGCGCCATTGCCTTCATACGGGCTTAAGCTGCGGTCGTCATCCCCAGCTCATCCCATCGCCGGGTAGCAGTCCCATGAGCCAGCACCTCTATCTCGCCCCTGACGCGCCGCTTCGCCCCGGCTGCTCGATGCAACCGAGCTGGCGGCTCAAGCGCGCGCTGGCCGCCGCGACGCTGGCGCTGCTCACGCTGCCGGTCTGGGCCGCCTGGGAGCCGACGGCGCCGGTGGAACTGGTGGTGCCGGCCGGCACGGGCGGCGGCGCCGACCAGATGGCACGCTTCGTGGCCCAGATGGTGACCAAGCATCAGCTGATGAAGCAGCCGCTTGCCGTGGTCAACAAGGCCGGCAACTCGGGCGCCGAGGGGCTGCTCGACGTGAAGAGCGCGCGCGGCAATCCGCACAAGCTGGTCATCACGCTGTCGAACCTGTTCACCACGCCGCTGGCGACCGGCACCGACTTCTCCTGGCGCGACATCACGCCGGTGCAAATGATGGCGCTCGACCAGTTCGTGCTGTGGGTGAACGCGGAGTCGCCACACAAGTCGGCCAAGGATCTGCTCGATGCCATGCGCTCGGGCGCACCCAACACCGTCAAGCTGGGTGGTACCGGCAGCAAGCAGGAAGACCAGATCATCAGCGTGATGCTGGAGACCGCCGCCAGCACCAAGATTTCCTACCAGGCGCTCAAGGGCGGCGGCGACGTGGCCCGCGCGCTCGCCGAGAGGCAGGTCGACGTCACGGTCAACAACCCGATCGAGGCCGAGAAGCTGTGGCGCGAGGGCAAGGTGCGGCCGCTTTGCGTATTCGACGGCAACAAACTCGACTACGCCGCCAAGGTGACCACCACGCAGAGCTGGAACGACCTGCCGACATGCATGTCGTTCGGCATTCCGGTGCAGTACCTGATGATGCGCGGCATCTTCATGACGCCCGGTGCGACGCCCGACCAGGTGGCGTACTACTCGCAGCTGCTCGACAAGGTGCGTGCACTGCCGGAGTGGAAGGACTTCATGGCCCAGGGCGCCTTCAAGCAGACGGTGCTGACCGGCGAGCCCTTCGTCGCCTGGCTCGACCGGGCCGAGAGCTTCCACAAGGTGCTGATGCGCGAGGCCAAGCTGACCTACAGCGCGAGCGTGGCAGCCGCGCCCACGCCGGCGCCCGCGGCCCACGGCAAGAAGTAGCCGCGCCAGCACGGGCCGGCGCCCTGCTGCCCCCGCCTGCGCCCGGACAAGCCGCCGGGCCACGGGGTGGCGCTAGGATCGCTCCTTCGGGCCGCGTTGTCGCGCCCTCGCTCGAAAGGACCGACCCGCCATGGCCCAAGCCGCCCGCTTCAGCTGGGACGACCCGCTGCACCTGTCCGACCAACTCGACGCCGACGAACGCGCAGTGCGCGACGCCGCGGCCGACTACTGCCGCGACAAACTGGCGCCGCGCGTGCTGGAGGCCTTCCGCCACGAGAAGACCGACCCGTCGATCTTTCGCGAGATGGGCGAGCTCGGCTTGCTGGGGGCGACCATTCCGGAGGCCTACGGCGGTGCCGGCCTCAACTACGTCTGCTACGGCCTGATCGCACGCGAGGTCGAGCGCGTCGACTCGGGCTACCGCTCGATGATGAGCGTGCAGAGCTCGCTCGTGATGGTGCCGATCAACGAGTTCGGCACCGAGGCTCAAAAGCAGAAGTACCTGCCCAAGCTCGCCAGCGGCCAGTGGATCGGCTGCTTCGGCCTCACCGAGCCCAATCACGGCTCCGACCCCGGCAGCATGATCACACGCGCCAGGAAGGTGGCCGGCGGCTACAGCCTGTCGGGCGCCAAGATGTGGATCACCAATTCGCCGATGGCCGACGTGTTCGTCGTCTGGGCGAAGGACGACGCCGGCTCGATCCGCGGCTTCATTCTCGACAAAGGCGCCAAAGGCCTGTCGGCGCCGGCGGTACACGGCAAGGTGGGCCTGCGCGCCAGCCTGACCGGCGAGATTGTGATGGACGAGGTGTTCTGCCCCGAGGAGAACGCGTTTCCCGAGGTGCGCGGCCTGAAGGGCCCGTTCACCTGCCTGAACAGCGCGCGCTACGGCATCGCCTGGGGTGCGCTCGGCGCGGCCGAGGACTGCTGGCACCGGGCCCGCCAATACACGCTCGACCGCAAGCAGTTCGGTCGGCCGCTGGCCGCCAACCAGCTGATCCAAAAGAAGCTCGCCGACATGCAAACCGAGATCACGCTCGGCCTGCAGGGTTGCCTGCGGCTGGGCCGCATGAAGGACGAAGGCACCGCCGCTGTGGAGATCACCTCGATCATGAAGCGCAACAGTTGCGGCAAGGCGCTCGACATCGCCCGCATGGCGCGCGACATGATGGGCGGCAACGGCATCAGCGACGAGTTCGGCGTGGCGCGGCACCTGGTGAACCTGGAGGTCGTCAACACGTACGAGGGCACGCACGACATCCATGCGTTGATCCTCGGCCGCGCGATCACCGGCATCCAGGCCTTCACGGCCTGACCGTGAGCGCCGATCGGCCGCCGGAAGGCGCTGGCTCCCCGTCGAGGCGACCGGCCGAATGCCGTAGGGGGCGAGAGTGACCGGGCCCCGCATGCTCGAGGACGTGCGCGTCCTCGACCTGTCGCGAGTGCTCGCAGGGCCGTGGTGCGGGCAGTTGCTGGCCGACTACGGTGCCGACGTGATCAAGGTCGAGCGACCCGGCAGCGGCGACGACACGCGCGCCTGGGGCCCTCCCTGGTGGGGCGAGGGATCACGCCGCGTGGCGGCCTACTTCTTGAGCGCCAACCGCGGCAAACGCTCGATCGCGATCGACATCGCGTCGGCCGATGGTGCTCAACTCGTGCGCGCCATCGCCGAGCATGCCGACGTGCTGCTGGAAAACTACAAGGTCGGCCAGTTGGCGAAGTACGGCCTGGATGCCGCCAGTCTCTCGACACTGAACCCGCAGTTGATCTATTGCTCGATCACAGGCTTCGGCCAGGATGGCCCGATGGCATCGGCGGCCGGCTACGACTTCGCGATTCAAGCCACGGGCGGTCTGATGAGCATCACCGGCGAGAAGGACGGAACGCTCGGCAGCGAGCCGCAGAAGGTCGGGGTCGCGGTGGCGGACCTGTTCACCGGTGTCTATGCCACGACGGCCATCCTGGCCGCCTTGCACGAGCGCACGCGCAGCGGTCGCGGCCGCCATGTCGACGCCGCCTTGCTCGACACCCAGGTCGCGATGCTGGCCAACCAGGCGAGCAACTACCTCGTCGGTGGCCAGACGCCTCGGCGCATGGGCAACGCGCACGTCAACCTGGTCCCCTACCAGGTGTTCGCCACGCGCGACAGCCACATCGTGCTGGCCACCGGCAACGACGCGCAATTCCAGCGCTTTTGTGCCCTCGCCGGTCGGCCCGGCGTCGGCGTCGATCCGCGCTACGCCCACAACGAGGACCGCATTGCCCG